>OFQX01000395.1_pt1 | contig 13543 bp, 36 predicted proteins | sample 1542951 | NCBI WGS metagenome assembly OFQX01 (sample SAMN07774215, study PRJEB24372) | wastewater metagenome | isolation source: WWTP Novara (Effluent) | place: Italy: Novara | collected 2015-12
TGCGGGTGCGGAACTGACCTTGCACGAACACGCGCGAGCCTTTCTTGAGGTAGCGCTCTGCAACGCCGACCAGGCCATCGGATTGCAGCGTCACACTGATCCACTCGGTGCGCTCTTTTTGCTCACCAGTGGCCTTGTCCTTCCACTTCTCGCCGACCGCGATACGCAGGTTTGCAATGCGCCCACCGTTGGCGAAGGACTTGATTTCTGGGTCGGCCCCAAGCCGCCCGATGAATTGACATTGATTAAGGTCGGCCATCAGCGCGCCTCCACCACATTGCGGCCAAGCGCCCTGGCGACCAGCATCACGCGCTTGTGACGATGCCAGAGCGCCCTGAGCAGGGCGTTGCTGCCCATCTCCATATCGAGCCGGTAGCGATCATCAGCGGCGGCGGGATTGCACCATGCGTCATGGCGCGACATCGGCTTGCGATAGCCACGCGCCTTGAGCGTGGTGTCGGACAGGGCGGCGGGGTTTTTCATAGCGTAACCTCTTTTCTGATGGCGTCCAGGTCGCGCTCGATGCGCTCAAGCCGCTCGGCTTCGCGGTGGGCGCGTCGGGCCTCACACGCATCAATCAGTTCTCGTTCGTCTGCGCTCACAAAGCGGTTGCGGCGCTTTTCAGCGGTGGACAGAAGCGCGGTGAACGCCTCCCCCAGCCTCATGCGACCAGCTTCCGCAGCGCTTCCAGTTCGCGCTCTACCCGGTCGATCCGGTCGGCAGGCGAAGGCTCCGGGGCGGCGAATATGCCGAGGACATTCGGGCGGCTCGCCATTAGCTTTCCCTGATATGGAAAGGAGCGGACACAAAAGCGCCCCCGGCGCGCTGTTCAGGACCGGGGGCGCAGTTCACGGCGCGAGGGGTATCAAGCGCCGCCTGTGGCTCGTTTGCGGGACGCGGCAGATCGCGCCCGGTGAAATCATGCCGCCAGTGTGTGCGGGCAGCGGTGGTGATAATGGCGGAGTGCATTCACTCGCCCTCCGGTTCGCCTGGGTGCCATCCGTCAGCATCCTCCCAGCCCAGCGGGGCGGTAATGATGGCGAGCGCGAACACGGCGCAGCAGACCATCCAGATACCGGCGATGCCAGCGGCGATCATGCGGCCATGCCCCGCGCCTGCCCGATCACAGGGCAAATCGCGCCAGCATCAACCGCGCCGCCAGTTGCTTCCTCTACCTTGAGGGCCAAGGCAGGAGGCCAGTCAGTGCGAACCCGAAGCTGCGAAAGCCTACTCTTGGAGATGCCAATTTCCTCGGCAATCGCGGTAAGGGATTTGGAGCCGTCGCGGCGCAGGTATGTGTCGAGCGTCGTCATGCCATTGCGTTTAGCCTAACTAAACGTGGCTTGGCAACATCAAAGTTTAGTGACGCGAAACGACTTCCCGGCGTTGCTGGTTTATCCTTTTCGGATGATCCCGCGATCAAGCCTGTTTCGTTTTGCTAAACTTTTTTCTTGCCATGATCGTTTAGGCTCGCTAAACAGCCTCCATCAACACCGATGGAGGCCCAAATGCCCACATTCACATTCACCACCTCGATCACCAAGGGTCGCTACGACACCGAGTATGACGTTGAAGTCACTTACTCGGCAGAGCGCAAGGGTCCGGTGGAAATCATCGATGCGAAGTGCCCGGTCTACCTGACCGACGAGGACTTCGACCACCTCACCGACATTGCCGCCGACCGCGCGAACGACGACTACGCCGAATGGCTGGCTGACTACGGCGACTACCTGCACGAACAGCGCCGCGACCGCGCTGCCATGTCCTACGTCCCGGCAGGTGCCCTGTGAGCCCCACAGACAAGTTCCTGACCGATCTGGCGGGTCTCACCAAGGCTGACAGTGTGCGGATCGAGTGGCGCGGCTATGCCCACAACGAGGATACGCGCTTTCAGGTTATGATTGGCCGCATGGACAGTCCCTTGGAGAACCCTTGGACGCTGATCCAAGGCCATGGGGCCACGGTTGATAAAGCCATGGTTGACGCGCTGACGAAGCGCGCGGCTCACTATGCGCAGGAGGCCGCATAATGGCCAGCAAAGCCCGCACCGAGGCCGCTTGCCTCAATAGCGCGCTGGCAGACCTCGCCAGCACCTCCGCCGCACTGGCGACCACCAACGCCCTGCTTGGCCTGATCGAGCGCCACGAACGCCGCCGCGCCGAAGCCTTCGCCCGTATCGAGGCGATGGACGCAAGGGAGGCTGGCAAGTGACCCGCGCCCTGATCCTCTCCCTGTCCTCAACGCTCAACCTGACACCACCAGCATACGCCGAGCTCCTGGAGCGCATGGACGACCCAACCGAAGACCCCGCCGCACTGCTCGCGCAGCTGCTGGATCAAGCCGACGCCTCCACCGAGTCGGACGGCTTTGTCGACGTCGATTTTGACGACCTCTAGCCGCTCACCTGAAAGGAACCTGACCGATGGACCTCAACACCCCCGAAGGCCGCTACGCTGCAACGCAGGCGCTTGGCCATGACGGCTACAGCGCCGCAATGAAAGCGCACATCGAAGCCAGCACGATTGAAACCGTGAACGGCTACGCCATCCGCCCTGTCAGAACTCAGTTTGGCCGACTGTTCCAGGTCGGGACCAAGGTCGCTTTCCGCACACTGGCCGAAGCCCGTGCACACGCTGCCAAGGAACCGAACGGCGCGACAGTCGCGGAGACCGAAATCCGTGAACGCATGGAACAGCACCGCAAGGGCTACCGCTACCAGCTGACCCAGACCAACCGAATGTCCGCGACATGGGCGAACAACCGCAAAGGCTCTTACTACGGCGCCGCCCGAGAGCTCGCCGCACTGACCGGCAAGCCCGTCGAAGCCATCTGAAAACCATCACTGGCAGGCGCCACCGATCGCCTGCCAGCCGCCGCCCTGAGGCCACGCCGCCGGTGCCGTAGGCCGCGCCTGTCGGCCGTGCCAAAGGGCCGATCCGTTATTACATAAGGGTTGTTTATAAAAAGTTTGGCCAGAGAGAGTCTCTTAACCAACCGTTATACATACACAGATAGGATAGATATAGATTTAATAATCTACTGACATGCATTAAGCAAATAGGCTTCTAACCGCTGAGAAACATACCCGAGCAGCGATTTTAAGTTTCCCTGTTTTCCGCTCATATCTCAACGCTGCTCCCCGCACGGCTTGCACACCGACCGATTTTTTGTCCTGAACGCTGATTTCTTGCTATTCAGGCGCAAGAAAACTCTTGACAGGGACTTCTTTCCTGAATAACAATCAATCAATGTGCAGTTTTGGCTCCAAAACGACCCAAAAAGAGCCTTCTGTGCAGAAAAAGCCCAAACAAAAAAGACCTGCACAGCCCCATGCCAGCCCCCAGAATCCGCAGCCGTCTGACCGCTCATCGCCTCCGCGAATTGCTCGACTACGACCGCTCCACGGGCGTCTTTACCTGGCGCCTGGATCGCGGCCGTTTAGCCCGCGCTGGCGCCCGCGCTGGATGCGTCCGTAAAGACGGGATGCTAACCATCACCATTGACGGCAAACAGTTCCTCGGCAACCGCCTCGCGTGGTTCCACGTCTACGGCGAACTGCCGAAAGGCCGCCTCACCGCCGCCGATCACGACCTCACCAACACCCGATGGTCCAACATCCTGCTTGAGTCCGAAACACTGTCCGCTACTCGCGCCGCCGCCTATCAGCGCGAATATCGCCGCCGTAAGAACTTCATGGACGCCGGGCTGCCGTACAACCCGCTGCGCCATCACGACCCGCTGGATCCCCGCGACCCGCGCAACGAGACGATTTACGAACCCGCCAAACGGCGCGGCCGGAAGCGGAGGTTTTGACCATGCTCAAGGGCGACAAGCTTCTATGTAACCTTTACATGGCCCTCTATCCGGCGTCGAAAGGCCGTCCAGTTGACCTGGACGCGTTGCTGCCCCTCATCGATCAGCTGCGCGACGCCACCAACAAATTCCCCTCTTACATGCGGCCAGTCCCTGACTTCGACGCCTTGGTGTTTGAAGGCGACTGGCTCGACAACCCGAGCAGTTTCAGAATGATCCGTTTCAACGGCGCTGAGCCGGTCGAAGTCGTGGCGCGATCGGGCAAGCGCGCCCGTGGCCGTGCGGGGGATTTCGAGTGGAGCATCGCCAACACGCCTGCCGACATTGTGCGCTATCGGTTCCTTGACCGCACGAAGAAACAGCCGAAAATCGTTGAAGAAGACGGCGACGATGGCTGGATTGAACGGTTGAAGACGAACACCCAATGCCGTTTTGAGCCCGCCGCACGTATCGAGGCCGAGCTCGCCAACGGTTTGGTCCGTGTCGCGCACGTCAGCGATTTTGTCTGGCACAAGCCGCGGCACTTCCCCGGCTTGCGCGTCGTCCGCTATCGTCGCACGACCAAGGCCATCACGCCCTACCCGCCAGAACCGAAAGGCACCGACAAATGACCGTAGAAACTGCACTAATGATCCGCCATTTCTACGCTGACAACGACGCCACCGACCTCACCCTCTGCCTTGTTGGCATGGGCGTCATCGCCGCTATCCTCATCGCCATAGGCATCGGCTCGGGCGCTTACTAGAGGTTTGCAAAGTCCCCTCTTTCATGCCACCGTGCCCAACCCGAAAGGAAGGACCGAACCGATGACCGACAATGACGCCATCCTGCTTGACAGCCTGCGCCTCATCTACGCCAGCGCCGACACCTGGGGCATGTATTACAGCCTCGACCTAAACCCCGTCCGCCTCGCCGCCGACCGCCTGCAGTCGGTGCTTGAAGCTGCCGGCGCCACCGACGATGCTTTTCACTCAGAGGACGGCAGGTTCGAGCCCCTCCCCCGTTCCACCACGGGAGGCGCGAAGTGAGCGTGCCGCACGGCGATAGGCCGCTACCGGACCAAATTCGTTTCCGGCTGTTTCAAGCCCGTATGTGGCGCGAGTACGCCATGATGCACGATGGCTGGGCGCCATCGTATTGGGTGGGCGGGCACCGGCTGCGCACTGGCGGCTGGCCAACGCCCCAGTCATGGGTCACCACCTTCATGCCCGAGAGCACCAGAGCCCGGTGCCTTCGGCAATCCCGTATCAATGTGAAGCTGGCGCAACGCCTGCGCAGGAGGCTGGCCCATGTCTAGCCCTCTCGACGGCAATGGGGTGGCGACGGCCGATATCGCTGCACCAGTCATCCGCTTCGTCATCTTCGTTAGCTGGGGCAACGACAGCATAGCGCTTGTCCAATGGGCCAAGGAGAACGAGCTAGACGGTGTTGCCTGCGTCTACACGGACACGGGCTGGGTTGAACTGGTCCTAGTATCGCGGGAGCCCTGCCCATGACCGAGTTGAACGAACAGGCTCTCGACAAAGCGGCGCAGGCTATCGGGAACGCCAACCTGTCCAACATCGGGGTCCCGTACCCTGCCAGCGCCTGCCGGCGTGACGCCGAAGCCGCTATCCGCGCCTATCTCGCCGCCACCCCGATCCCTTCCGAAGTAGCGGATGTGGTGGGGAGGCTGCGAGGCGAAATTAAGAGCGACGGTCCCAGCGGCGAAGTCACTTACGGACAAGTGTTTGCTGAGGCCGCCACCCTCATCGAATCCCTATCGTCCCGTCTGGCAGAGGTCGAACGGGAACGGGATCTGGCCCGACCGAAAGGCGGTCGAGGAAGGGCGCGCGAGTTGGGAGAACACCATTGATCGGCAATGGCCATGGAGTTTCACCCCATGACCGACACCCTCACGAAGGATAAGCGCGAGCCCAACCCCGGCAGCGACGAGGCAATTGCTTCCGGCTGCACATGCCCCGTGATCGATAACGGTCACGGCAGGGGTTACATGGGTCGGCCAGACGTATTCGTCTACTCTGAGGGCTGTTCGCTTCATGCGCCCGCCCTTCTCTCCGCGAAGCTACAGAACGAAAGCAACAAGCGAAAGGACCGATGACCAATGACGCCCCGCAAGCTCCAACCTCCGCCCGGCAAACCCGAGCCTGAAATCTTCGAGCCTGGCGCGCCGCTAACCGAGGCGAGCATGCTGCACACGCTGCAGCAGATCCGCGCCAACGCCGCAAGGGAACACGAGCGGCTAAGGCTTGCCGCCATCGAGCTCGACAAGAACTTCGAACGCAAGGCCGAAGCCCGCCAGCGTTCCTATGAAAAGGACACCGAGGAAGCCCAGCGGCTCTACGACCACGAGCTCACGGACATCAAGAAAGCCGCGGCCGAACAGGCTAGGCTGATCGATCGGGTGGATTGCGCGTTGGCTTTGGATACCGAGCGGCTGGCGCCCGCGCTGACCGAGAGGAAACCAGAATGACCGTCCGCACAGAACACGCCGAGAGTCGCGTAACCGTGACGACGAAATGGTCAGCCTTAAACCCCGAACAGAAGCGCGAAGCAACCCGCCCGCTCATCGAGCAGCAGGGCAAGAGCTACAGCGAAGTCGCGGCCATCCTCGGCGCTCCCAGCCGCACGGCCATCGCTGGGGTGGTCGACCGTTCGAAACGCTCGGCCAAACCTATCCTCGTTGCGCACAAGCCGGGCTTCTCTTCGATCAACGAGAAGAAACCAAAGGTCAAGCTAGCCCGCAACGCCACCCAGATCGTCCAGGAGAAAGCCCGTCGCGCCCGTGCCAAGGCTGCCAGCCCCGAAGCCGACGCGCCATTTCGCGAGCCGAACGACGACCGCGGCGCATACGACTACGCTTGGGATCCGCTGAAAGGCAGCAAGCCCGTCAAGCTCGAGGACCACACGACCGGCTGCCGCTGGACGGTGACAGTAAAAGGCGAAAGCGTCGCCAGGTTCTGCAACGAAGAAACCGACAACCACGTCTACTGCCCGGCCCATCGAGCTCTGGGCATCCGCCCCGAAGCCGAGCGCGCTGCCCGGACACCGGGCGGCAAGACCGTCAAGTTCAACCTCTGAAAGGAACCGACCAGATGGATCTCATCACGCCCGAGTTCGACCGCGTAGCTTCTGACAAGGTCTGGAAGGAACTGGAAGCGCTGCGCGCGACTAACAAGCAACTCGTTGGTGCTCTGGAACACATCGCCGAAGGCATGACGCACGTCCGTGCGCCCCATCGCATGAGCGCCGCGTCAGCGCTGGCTAAGAATACGCTGGCGCGCCTGCCCAAGTAGGACTGAACGCCTTCAACCTCTGACCTCGAAAGGAACCGCTTATGACCGACGATACAATGACACCTACAGGTCGTTTTCCGACTAAGCCTGAAATGCAGAATTTGCCCGGCACGCTGGCGTACCATCTGGAGATGATGCTCACTCGAAATGGCTTGGCCAAGACGTCTCTGATCATGGAGCACGCGCAGGAAATGTTAGCAGTGCTCAGCAGGACAGTCGCCATCCTGGAAGACGGGCTGCAGGATGAAGCCGCGGCAGATCGAGTGCGCGAACAGGCTAGGGCGTTGCTTAACAAACTGGAGAGGCGGTCATGACCACTCCTGACAAAGACGGTGAGTACCTCGCAGACGGAATCTACGTCACGTTCGACGGCTATCAGATTTGGTTGCATACCGAACGTGATGTGAATGTCTGGCACACGATCGCGCTCGAACCGGCAACGTTCGATCTGCTGTTGGCGTACCGCGCTAAGGTTTACGCGCCCGTTGAAGAAGCGCCAGCATTCTCCTTCCTTGGTACGACGCTCCATCACCATCCGAGCGGCAGAGAATGGACGTTCACCGACGAAGAGATTGCTGACGTCCGTCATTACATAGCGGCTCACACCGACAGCACGCTCGACACTGGTGTGCTATTCGAAGACGCGGTCCATCGGTTTGGTTCGACCGAATGACGTTCGAATGCGAAGACTGCATCGGTATGAAAGAGAACGGTTGTTTTTGCGCGGCCATGGGCGCTACGCAACCCGGCGGACCGCGGTTCGACAAAGAGGCTAAGACCCGCGCGCTCTTGTTCCACGTTTTGCGTGTCTATGAGATGTGGGAGCTATCTAACTGGGAGCTAGGTGACGACAGCGCATGGGAGCACGAATTCATACTCCGCATGCAGTCACTAGCCGAGGAAGTTAGGCTCGGCGGATGGAATGAATGATTGCGCGGGCCAAGAAGAAAGGCCCCGAACGACGCGGTCGCAAGCCCACCCGCGACCGCGTCAGCGTCATGAGCCTCAAGCGCAACAACCAACCGCTGAAAGCCGTGCGCTTCACGCTCTCTGAGAACCTCGTCGACCGCTTGCTTGCGCTTCATAACAAGAAGTTCCCGGTGTTCACCATGGTGCCACAGGAGTTCAAGCACATCTTCTCCAAGGAACAGCTGCGGCAGCAGCACCTCAAGAACCTGCGGCTGGTCTTCCTGCGCCTTATCGGCGACGACGGCCTGCCCATCCCCCGCCCGCACATCGTCATCCGCGCTGAAACGCCCAGCTACGACCCCCGCGGCACGCGCATCGTGCGCAAGATCAACGGCCCGCAATCTCCGCGCGCCCGGCGCTACCAGTTCGAGGTGCGCTGCAAGCGGTTCGGCTTGCGGGCGGAGATCCCTTCCACTTCTCTGGAGACCGAGTGGATGGATGCTGAGCTGGGGCTGATTTTGTATTTCCCGCTTGAACTCATGGAAGGAACCGAGACCAAATGATGCCGAAGCAGAACGACCAGCAACGCTTACTCGTTTCACAGACACGCGCGTATGTCGTCCAGAAGGGTGACAGCCTTTGGGCTATTGGCCGTAAGTTCGGTATCGACTGGCGCGTCATCGTCCGTAACAACCGCATCAAGAACCCATCGCTTATCCACCCCGGCGATATGCTGGTGTTGGAATGACGAGCTTCACCTGCCCCTGCTGCAATAGCCGGATCCCGGCCCCGCCTAAAGTCGAAGCCCTCGCAGACCTCGGCGCCGGGCACCTGCGCAAAATCCTGCTGGCGCTTATCGACGCCTACCCTAAGGGCCTGACGCGCGAACAGATCATCGGGCACATGTACGACATCGATGCCGACGTGCCATTGACCGTCGAGTACGTTGTGTCGACCCAGATGGGCAACATCAGGAAGCTCTTGCAGCCCTACGGCTGGACCGTGCCAAAGAACGTCGCAGGCGGGCATGCCATAGCCGTCTATCGTCTGCAGACGCTATGATGGACGCCTACGACATCCTGCGTCTCGTATGCGAGCAGGAGCGCGTCGCTCCGGGCGCGGTGTGCCGGATAAGCCAGCGTCGAGCGGACGCCCATGCCCGGCACCTGTGCTGGTACCTCATGCACACCTGCCAGGGTATGCGCCAGTCGGACATAGCTGCGTGGTTCGACGTCGACCGCCGCGCAGTGGCGTGGGGCGTAAGCCGTGTCGAGGACCGCCGCGACGATCCGGATTTCGATGCGCGGCTGACGGCTATAGAGGATAAGCTTGCAGGATGAGCAAGTACATCGGCACCCGGTTGCACAAAGCCCGCGAGCTCGCGCCGGAGGAAGAGTTCTTCCAACGGTGCGAGAAACTGCCGCACTACGTTGTCGACCAGTCTTTGGTCGACTTGCTTACGCGCGGCGACGTGCGAGCCAGCATCAATGCCATGGTCGAGGCTGACATAGCGCACTTACCGTTTGAGTCTCTCGTCATCGAGACGCAGACAGACAACTGCCGAAACTTCATTCTGCTCGAGGAACACGGAACCGGTTTCCGGTCGACCATGGGCGTATTACGCGGCGAGGAAGCCGTCGAGGTAGACCCGGCCATCGTTCGTATTGCGTTGGGAGACACGGCCTTCAGCATAGAAACAGAAGACTCGCGCACGCACGAGACATGGATGAAGATCGCGGGCGCCAGCCTCGGCATCGCCTTGCTCATGCTCAACATCCAGGGCGTCGAAAAGGAAGTCATCGAGCCAACCAAGCTCAACCGCCAGCGCAAGGCATCAGGCAAACCCGGTATCCCAACGCACACCGTCATGCGTATCGGGCACGTCTACGACCATAACGGCAACCGCGTCGGGCTTGGCGCCGGGCGCACCATGCCTGTCCATATGCGCGCTGGCCATACACGCCGGCAGCACTACGGCGAAGGCAACACGCTGGAGAAGATCGTCTTCATCCCGCCGGTTCTGGTCAATTTCAAGCCGGGCGAACGCCCTGAGGTGCGCCAGCCGAAGCGGATCCTCGCTGCTTGAAAACACAACACCGGCCCTTTTCAGAACCGGTGCTGCGCGAAAGGAACCGAAAATCCCGTTGTTTTCACGCACGAGATTTAAGATTGCCGAACGCGACCAAACGTTCGACGATATCTCGTATACGAGTTTCCTGCTCAGGCGTCAAGGCGCGTTTCATCATCCTACGTTCCATCGTCTTGATGAAGTGACAGTTAGCGCATCGAACCTTGTTGCTCATGGCTTGCAGCTTACGCGCGGTCGTTAACTGCACCGCGTACCGAACAAAGTTCTGACATTTGACAGAGCAATAGCGAGTTAGCGGATGACAAAGCGGTATTTCGCCGCCGCATGCAAAGCATTTCTTCCCCGTTATAAACGGGGGATCGACGTGTCTGTGTTTAGGCATCTGTACTCGTGCACTCCTAGAAAACAATCTGGCTGGTCAGGCCGGGGGAAATTCAGTCCTTTCAGGTGCCCAATAGACAACGCCCGGCTGACAGAGTCAACCGGGCGCAAGCACAAAAATCAGAAAAGTCGAAATCAGTTAGCCGCGGCAGCAGCACGACGCCGCATCGCCGCGCCCTGCGGCGGCAACGTCAGCGCTTCCCGCCGCTTGCCGATCATTGCCTTGAGTTCCGCCACGTCTTCGTCGGTGCCCAGATCCTTGATGAACTTCATCATGTCGGCGTTCTTGGCGCCCAGAGCGGTGATCTGCTCCAGTGTCGCGGTCTCCAGGAACTGGCTCACTTCGTCCAGCACGGCATTGACGACATCCTTGCTCGGGCTGCCCAGCGCGTAAAGGTCCATGAAGATCGGCAAGCCATCAGGCTCACGGCGCTCGACCACGCTTACAGCTGGCGAGTCGTCGACGAGCTCCTGCTCGATCTCGACATCGTGGTCGTTCATGTCGACGATCTTCTCGCCGAGTCCGTTGGTGCCTTGCGTCCCTTCCGGGTACTTGGTGAAGGTACTTCCGGTTGTTGGCTGTGACACGGTTTTTGGAAGCGGCAAGCGACCGGTCAACAGATACAAAACAGTTTCCCGCAGCGCGATACGCGCCGCGACCGACACCGGACCGGGCTGGCCGGGCATCTTCATCGACGCGGCATCGACCGCCTCGAATTCGTAGCCACCGGCTTCAGTGGTGCGCCCGATGTTGACCTCGTAGCGCATCAGCATGGAGCCGTCGTAGCAGGGTACGGCGTCGATTTCGACCAGCCGGTAAAACCACCCGGCTTCCGCCAGCAGCGGCTCAAGACGTTCGTACGCCGTGTCGGCCGGGAGGGTCCCCGCGAAGTTGTAGAACTCCGTCTTCAAGGGCGTAGCGGTAAGCTTGGCAGCGGCAGGCTTGGCGTTGGGGGTTCCGCGGGGCATCAGTGGGTGGCCTCCATCTTGCCGAGTTCGTACATGGCTGCGTGGCTGTCAAACGCGACAGTCTGGTTGTCGCCTTTGCTGGCGGGGTCAATGTAGCTGTACGTCGCGAAGTTCGCCTGACCAACGCCATCGTTACGACCAACTGCCTGCAAAGCCGTCCATGTTGCGCCGCCGGTCGTGCCGCCGAGAGTAGCCCAGTAACGATCCCAGTAAGGACGGTACGGGTTCACCCAACGGTCGATGTAGATCGGGTAGGTGATCGGCGTGCCGCTGATCTCGTTGACCTTGGCTTTGATCTTTTCGAACTGCTTGGCCAACAGCGCACCATCGATGCCTTCGGTGAAGCCTTCGAACCACGCTCTGAATTCGGAGAAAGTCATTCGTTGTTGTCCTTGTCGTTTTGCGCGGCTTCGATGATCTTGCGCGCTTCAGGGTTGAGGTCTTCGTAGTCGAAAGTTACCGGCTTGAAGGTCTCGAAATACTCGGCATCGAAGCCAGAAATCTCTGCGTTGCCGAATAGGACAACCGCCGGTCCTTCATAATCGCGCGTCAACGCGAGATGATGGTAGATAAGTTTGGCCGGAACAGACAGGTCTTCAAGTTCTTTGGAGATGTTCTCTCGAACCTTGGCCACGATCTCGGGCGACGGTGCGTCGCCAATCCAATGAATACGAGCGACGCTGTGGTCGACCATCACGACTCCTTCTGTTTCAAATGAACCTCGTACACCTTCAGCGCCTCGCGGAACACCTCGGCGTTGGAAACCGCTTTGGTCTGCTTGCTCAGCCGCAGCAGCCGGGCGTGGTCTTCATCGGATATGCGCAGGGCGTACGGGCGGGTAAAGAGGTCGGCTTTCGTTTTCATGTGGACGGTGTAAAACATTACGTTTGACAGGTCAAGGCTGATCGGCTATAAAGGAGTCGTAATCAAACAGGAGGATTGAATGCGTTCCGTTTTCAAGGGTTGGAAAGACAAGGCGACCGGCAAGTTCCTCGGCCGCGAGTTTGATGAGCGCGTCTACAAGGCGCACGAAGGCGCGGTGGTCAAACAGATGCTCGGCATCAAGAAGCTGGTGCCGCAGTTCGATCGCGCCTAGCACAGAAATCGTCCGCCAGCCCGGACCCACGACAGGGTACCAGCCCGACCACAGTCTCGCGTAACAGGGCGCATTCGGTATCAAGGGGACCAGGCAGGGCGGACCGGAGCGCTGGAGGGCGAAGGCTTCGTACCCTCCCTCTACGGGGTATCGTCCTCCAGCGCCAACGATGTAAGAACCTCCAGACTATCGGAGGCCCACCCCACGGCGCGAGCCCTTCGATGGTCGAAGGTACGGTTTCCGTGGGGTTGGTTATTCGCCGCGCAGGCGGCAATGAGTTGGCAGACAGGGCCAGGCACTTCACTGCTTGAGCCCGAGAAGAGCGGGTGAAGCCGTTCCCCGGTACAGTTCCGAAATGAGGGACCAGGGCCGGTGCCATTCAAACTTCAAGCCGACAGGCGCCCGCCTCGGGCGACGCGGCTAACGAGAACAAGGCCCCGGACGGGACCGCTGAAAGGCGACCGCACCACCAGTCCTGAGCACAGGACGATCCTTGAGGCTAGAGGGCGTGGGGCCATCTTTCGACGCAGGATCGGCTACTACAGCCGACGGAGATTGCGGTTCGTTCGCGGTCGTTGCCTGCGTCGAAACCTGTTTTGAAAGGATCGAGACTGATGACCGAACTTCTAGAACGCTTTACCCGTTGGTCGACATTTAGCCCGTGGTTCATGGTCTGGTTGATCGGTGCCATGATTGTGCTAGCCGTGCTGTTCGCCGTCTTCTCGGTCGCGAGTTGAAACGATGAGCCGTAACGAACTTGTCGACCTCGAACTCCCGGCCCATCAGGATGCCGGGGCGGATCTTGCCGTCGTCGGTCGTGAAGTTGACGATCCGACCGCGCCCGCGGGTCTGGTCATAACCGCCGAGGATGTTTCCGGTCACGACATAGCGGGTCTCCCGGCCTTCCTTTCGAGCCGCTTCAAACTGCTCGACGAGATCGCCATGGGAAATGCCAGCCCGCGCGATCGTCGCCCCCTTCTCGTCCTCGCT
>OFQX01000398.1_pt1 | contig 13429 bp, 10 predicted proteins | sample 1542951 | NCBI WGS metagenome assembly OFQX01 (sample SAMN07774215, study PRJEB24372) | wastewater metagenome | isolation source: WWTP Novara (Effluent) | place: Italy: Novara | collected 2015-12
GAATAGTTATATCGTCATTGGCTGCTGTACCACCTATGAGTAAAGGAGATGTAACTGATGTATTCACCCCAAGCGTTCCTCCTATGGTAGCGTTACTGCTTACATTGGCTGTTCCTGTAACGTCAAGTTTGTAGGTGTTATTTGTGTTGCCTATACTTATATTACCGCCTGAATTTATAAGCATTGTTTCTAAAACAGAACCGTTGCTATTGTTTCTAAAATGAGTTGCACCTGTTATTGTGTTGTCAAAATAAATATCCGTTAAGTACGGCAATAATCTAAAAGACGATGTTGCCGATATATTGCTTATCAATAAGTCAGAACTTACAGAGTTAAGTGAGACATTAGCAGTGTTAACATTATTATTTAAAGTGACTAACCCCTGATAATCTACTTTTAATTTAGATGCGCCATTCCTTTGTATATCAATCAAATTCCCCGTAAACCCACTTGCTGCATTTATGCCTAATCCTGTTCCGGCTGTACTCCATGCAGTAGAAGTAGTACCAGTAGGTTCAATAAGAAGATAAGGCTTGGTTGTGGTTGCAGAACCGCCTGTAAACCAAGTTCCAGTACCTTTAAATATAGGTGTACTTGCAGCACCATTAGCCGCCAATGTCATAGTAGTACCATCAAATAAATAATTCGCACTACTTGTTATTGAACTTGTGCCATCCCAATACGTTCCCCTATTAGCTGTACCTGTACCTGTTACTGTGCCCAGACCAAGCAATGATGCGGGTATCTCATACCACCCACCCCCTACCGTATCCCATACCATAACATTCTTACGGGTCATTGAGGATGTGGAACGTAGGGAATCAATGTTGATCTGACCGAGGTAAGGACGTATTAAAATAGAATCTGGCAGTACTTGCACCGATGAAATTTTTAGGGACCCTGTTTTTTGAGAACTTATCTCAACTCCTGAATTAACGGTAACTGTTCCCTCATCTGTTCCAGAAGAAGCGTGTAAAATATTACTACCATTTACAGCATCAATATAGCTACTCGATGTATTGTCTAATCTGAAATCATAGCCGCCCCCATCTATAGTATTATTCCCCGTCAACACCGCCCCCGCCGTAATAGCCTGTTGCAGTGTAGGAGTAGCTGTTACTATTGATGTGGGGTTTGTCCAAGTGGAACGTCCATTGGCATCTGATACAGCTATATAACCATTGGATTGAGTGCCGTCACGAACCTCAAGTCTGCCGTTTATTTTGAAGCGTTGCGCTGTGTAGGTATTAGTACTACTGAATGTACCATAAACCAAAGAAACTGTTGTATCGCCTGCAAGGTTTGACTGATCAACGCCGTTTATATAAAGCCTATTTGCTAAAGTTGTATTGTACTTACCTGCGGCATAACCCAATGCAACATTTGCGGATCCCGTAGTGCTACTGTACAAGGCATCTTTGCCAATAGCAGTATTAAGACCGTTAGTTGCCGTATAAAGAGATTGAGCGCCAAGTGCAGTATTACCCAACCCTGTTAAGTTTCCGTATAATGACCTGTATCCTAACCCTACATTATATGTACCTGTTGTATTCGCACTCGCCGCCCCTTCGCCAACCGCAGTATTATTAACACCTGTATTATTAGCCAATGCTCCAACTCCTATACCTGTGCCTCCCGTTGTTGCGTTCGGTGGCAACGCTCCATATCCCAATGATGTGCTGTTGAACCCGATCATTCCTGCATTAAGGCTGTTAATCTTAAACTTTACCGGCAATGCATCCGTAGTACCTAAAAAATTGCTATTTGATATACCGGTGTTGCCTGATATTGACCAGTAGTCTGTTGGTGTAGTTCCTGTTGCAATTGTCACCCAGCGATACCCGTTCCAAAAGTAAACTCCTCCATTTTTATACGCGATACCGCCGCTATCCAAAACTGCCAAATGAGTGGAATCCTTCGGAAGGATCATCGAATACTTTGCCCTGAGATTATTGATATCGGATCCGTAGGTATTATTCGGCTGACGCACTTTTGTGGAATCGTATGCCTGGGCGCCAGCGCCAAGAGAAAGAATTAAAAAGGCCATCGCTGCGATGAGTGCTTTGTAGTTATCAAAGAAACTCTTTTGCTGCTTTGGCCTGTAAAGGCCTTTTTTCATAATTGTAAAATTAATAGTTTATTTATACAGTTAATAAATTATTATATGTGTCGCATGAAAATTACACCCACATTCTCCACAATATTCTCCGTCTCATGCGTCTTTGTCTGATCAATTGGAACCGCTATCCTGATGTTTGGACCAAGACCGGCATCTGTACTTGTCTCTGTGTTTGTACCGTCTTCTTTTAATATTCGCAACTGTCCGAAAGTGCCGGTCCAGAACTTCATCACTTTAGCCAACTGCTTACCGCCAGGATAATCATAAATTCTTCCGGTATCAGCTCCATAAGTAGTAAAATTCTTCAATCCTTTTTCGGAAAGGCCTTGCGTATTTGGCATTCTGAATTTCTTTAAAGTAGAATGCTTTACGAACAGACCTTCTTTGCCTACAGGATGCGTATAGCTACCCGTTACAGCGTCATCTGTAATTACGTGGGTTGATGGCAGGATCGTATTGATCCACCACCAGAGACGAGGATATTCGTCTCCATCCAATAAAGCGCCGTTCTCCGCTGTCCATGCCGGCATTGCTGAATAACCTGCAGCCTGACGACTGCCAACAGCAACACCTTTGTAGTCCAGGATAACCTCCCAGTAATCGTCATCAATTTTGCGGATCAACAGATGCTCTCCTTTACTTACCCAAAATTCTGCGTATTCATCCGATGCAGCCATAAAGCCGTTATACCTGATGCGCTCTGTGCCTGGTACAATAATCTTCACCTGTACTGCTGTGCCGGTTACAGAATTGTCAAAATAAAATCCGTCATCTACATTAAGGACCGTAAGAGATGGCAATGTGATCACCTGGGTCGCTGCACTTCCTACACAACGTACCCTTTTATTTCTGTCACCGGCCAGCATTGTATAAGTTGAAGCTGTTACATCTATTGAGCCGGTATAAAAACCTCCGTTTGTTGCAGGTACAGTTCCAACGGCATACTTTATCGTAATTGTGAACTTCTCACCTGGTTCAAAGTTTACGCCTGTCAGCAGTTCCATGGCACCGGTGGTATCATCGAAATCAATATCCGTATCTGGCTCCAGAAACCTGAAGGCCTCTTTAAAATAGCTCTCGATTGTTTTACCGATCAGGTACGTATCAGTAAGGATCTTCTGTGTTACATCAAGTGTTGCAGTTACCGGTAAATTCCCTATCTCATAAAACCGTACTTCATAAGCATATTCCGGAGACCTGGCATTTACAAAGCATTGACTTTCCAAAGTGCCCAGGGAAACATTGTCCGGCGCATCATAGAAGCTGATATAATAATCATCCGGATCCAGTCCAGGTATCACTAACGTATAATTCGTTACCGGGACCGGGATCCAATCTTCCCAAACAACTGAAGACGGAGATGCTACCTTTGCTGCCGTTACGTGCAGGTAATCCGTGTAATTTACCGTCCCGAGAAATATCTGTAAGTTTATTGCCATTGCTTTAAAATTTATTCAACTGTTAATACAGGAACAGTATTACCGCTGCCCTGGTTGCTTGTGTCTCCAAATACTTTCTTATCCACCATGATGCCGTACGTCAGCTTCTTATTCGTGTCAGTATCAACGGAGAATATTTTGCTGTGCCTGTTTATTCCTTCTTCAACAACTATCCTAACTCCCCTTTTTGGATATTCATTGCCAATATCTGTGAACTCAAATTTGCCTCCTTCTGTGATACCGAAAGGCTTATCATCGATAAGTACATTGTCACAGCTCCAGATCCTGTTCAACAGATCAACGATATCATCAGGCAAACCGAATTCATCACCGAAATTAACCGGCCATTGCCTAAAGGTTTTGCTGTTCAGAATTGTTGGATTGTACCTTTCATCTTTGTACAGCTCATCTTTGCGGCCAGGTTCCAGGAAACCGATATTGCCATGAACACGGAATTGCATCTGTATTCCTGATTCAAAGATCACATCGCCATGGAAACGACTATTCCAGTATTCCATTATGATGCTATTCCTTATCGGCTCATCGCTTATGTATTGGCATGGACTGACAAGTGTTTTCAAATTGTCGCCGGACCCGGCAGTGATCTGCAGGTAATAACAGCCTGTTGGCAATCCTGCCAGGCTCATTGCAACTTCAAAAGACCAGGTATTTGGATAGAATATATTCGGTAAGCCGATAAGTGCCGGCAGCGTGATCGCGGCCACACCGTTTGAATCAATAAGCTTTACTATTATCGGATCAAATGTGCTTTCAAATTGCAGATTTATGATATCATCTGTCTGCCAAATCTGACAATATTCTTCAGGACTTTGCCAGTCGTAAAGCCTTTCGGGATACATCCAGTCATCGAAATGCTTGGTGAAGTATTTATCGATATTAGCCCTGGTAACGTCAAAGAACTTTACCGGGTTTAAGAGTGGTATGTAGAGTAAATTGTCAGCCATTATCCAAAATAGTTTTCAAGTTTTTTAAGATCATTCGTTGGCAGACTCAGCATTTTCCATTGTTGTTCTTTGTGTGAAGCCATGCCGGTTGTGATTGATAGCAGTATGCAGGTATAGTAATTACCATAAAACGGGAACCTGTAAACCTGCAGAGGATTTGAATCCAAAAGAGATATCAATTCATTTGGAGGCGGAACAGTGATATCGAAAACTATTGGTACAAAGAACTGATCCCCCAATCCGCCGATATTCTCATCTGCTTTTTCAACTATTGCACCGAATACCGGATCAGTGAAAGTCAGTTTATTGTTCTTGTCGCTGCTTTTGTATGCCAGTATTTTATTATCACAAAGCCAAAGACAGGATCTGTACCATGGCCCGTTTCTTTTTAAATTCAGGTGAGGTGAAAGTCCGATATTAAATACAGTATCAGGCTCCAGTAAACCTGTTGTGCTGGCGTTTAACGACCGGTCAAGCTCATAATGCGCCGGGATATCACCGGATGCCGGTATCAGCGTATTACTGATCATCAAAGGGAAGATGTCATTATCAGCTTTGTAGTCTGTGGTATCTTTAGCCAACGTGGCCACCCTTATTTGTTCAATAACATAAGGATCAGCAGCTATCTTGCTTACCTTATCCATCCGGGCAGGACGTTTCATAACTCCCAGGCTGTATAAATATTTGGTGTTGAAAGCTTCATTGCCATTCAAAACGCCAAGATCATTTTTGATATCCGGATATCCTTCTTCTACTTCGTTGTAAAGGAAATCTGTTGCAACCGATACCTTCAGATCAGACGGTTCCGGCAAATCAATAACACTGGCCGTATCAATCAAAGCCTGTTTTTCTGCCAGGTCAACGGTTCCGCCTACTTCATTTATTCCAGCACTTGTAAAGCTGTCCCAAAACTGGAAGAAATCAGAAAAGCTCCATTTGAAAACAGCATCACTTAAATTCCTAACGGCATTACCACAGGTGAATACTACGTTTTTATTTGCTTCAAGAAATGCCGATTGAGCTGCAGTAAAATTTCCTTCAGTTACTTTATTAATGAATTGCGTAAGCAGATATTGCGGTCTGAACGCTTTTATGTAAGTCGTCGGAGCCCGGTACTTGTATTTGTATTTAAAGAATGAATTATCAGAGTCAACATATTCAGTGATCAACTGAATGTCACCCGTTGGACCCTCTACATCAAGAAATGTATAAAAATAAAGTTCATCTCCTGCCCTGGCTGTAATACTTCCGGTTCCAACTATGTGCTTTACATTACCGTCAATTTGATCATGCGGAATATTAAGCAACACTACCTGCAGATCAGATGTCCCTGTTGCATCAATGCGCCTTACTACGATTCTCCAGCGAGCTGCAGGGTTAATCGCCGGAGGAGGCACAAATGTTGGTTTCACCTGAAAGTCATATTCGAATTCAACAAGCGAATCGACATCTGCTTGCAGGAACCAGCCAGCTGTTGCTTTAATTGCTGAATTACTATTAGATACCTTGGTCCTGCGAACTGATTTTTTACCTGCCACATACGGCGCATCTTCAAGCGTGATCAATAATGCCGGTAAGTGATTCCCGATATTGTAATTGGGATCATCAGTTATATCATCATAGATCAGGCTTTCAACTTTATTATGAAGAATAATTCCGTCCATTTTCACGTTGATTGCATCATCAACACTCATCGGAAACTCCTCAACTGTATTCTCATTTGCTCTCAGGTATTTGGGGAGACCGTCTTCCAGGTTTGTAGCTTTTACGCTTGCTCCCTCATGACTGTATGTACTCAGATCAACTTCGCTGCGAAATCTTTGTTTGTACCAATACCCATATCCGTATTCTGTAGTACCGTTCACATTTACAAGCTCCATCGATGCAGTAGTTGCACCTGATGATGTTTGACTGAAATCAATGCTAAAATTTATTACTCCTCCTATTGGTATTGTCAATTGCAGAATATGGAAGGTATCCGGATAACCGATGTAATTGAAATTTACTGCATCAAAATTACCTGCGATATAGTCATCGTAATGTGAAGTATTATCAAAGGTCAGCTTTACATAAACAGTGGTACCAGGTGTGCCGGTGATTGTTCCTGTTGTGGTTGTGTTTGGGGTGAACGGTGACTGTCCGGACGTAAAAACAAGAATACCGTAAGGCTTTGGATTATATACCAATTGCTGTTCCAGGATAGCCAGGTAAACCGGTTCCTCCATTCCTTTATTCAGGAAAATATACTTCAGTATTTTAGATCCGTCCTGCACATAGCTGAGAGGAGCTGTAAGGCTTCTGTCGACTGCCCAGTATCTTTTATTTCTTTCATTCTTAACCTGCATATCCTGCCAGCCGGCCGGTGCAAAATCCAAAAAATAAGGCTGCGCATTAATGGTCACATTGCCATTAACTACTTTCCAAAAACGAAAGTCCTTGTTTTGAATTGCAACAATATAGTCAGAGCCTTGTGGCATTTACCATTGTAAGTTTTCGTTCTCGTATTTAATTTGACTGCTGCCATAATGTATAACCTGCACTAAACCTTTGTCGGTTGCGTATGTCTTTGATACAGGCTTATTGGCAATCTGTTTTAGTAATTTTGTTTGCAGCATCATTGCTGACATAATACCGGTATCCGTTTTACCGGTAATGGGTACGCCAAGCATTGCGTCACGGTGAGCTGCTCCAAGGATAGCATTAAGCCAGGCATTCCTGTCAGGATGTATAATATCATCTTTATCAACGTGAGTAATTACGTTCCTTCCTCCTGGCATATCGATGGATCCGTCAGCTCTTTCAATTACTTCCATGGTCCTGCCGTCCGGATGATCATTGATCATTCCTAAACCTTCATAAGCCTGTCCTCTTTTCTTTCCTTTGAAGAACCTTGGAATAGGTGTAGCAATGGCAATGGCGAGCTCTGCGGCTCCCAGTACAAGGTCAGCAGCGATCAGCCAGGGCTTACCTAAATGAGAGGCAACAGCTTTGGCAATACTTAAAGTGATCTGGAAGATAGCCAGCGCCTTTTCTGCCTGTGCCTGTTGACGATCGATCTGCTTTTGCTTTTGACGTTGCTGCTCTTTCTTTTGCTCTGCCCTATTGTTTATTATCGCAATATTTGCGGCTTTATCCTGCTCAGATTGCACCCTGGCATCGTTAGCGGCGAGGTCAGCTTCCTTTTGTCTGTCGATGGCATCAATTGCATCCTGAATATCGTTTTTGCGCTTTGTGAAGCCGATGTTCAATGCTCCTGCAATAACTCCTCTTACCTTATCATAATATCCTTGAATGGTTTCAAGAAATGCCTTTATTTTATTACGTTTCTTTTCAAGCTCTGCTGTCATATCTGCTTCGCCTGAAGCATTTACAGCAGCCTGGTCCTTTGCGTCTTCTTTGGCCTTTTTTAATGCCTCTTTTGCATAATCATCAGCCATCTTCTGCTTACGCTTATAGAAATCATCATTGGCGCGGAGGCGGGCATCCTGAGCCTTCTTCTCAATGAGTTTCAGCTGCTCATTAGCATTGAAGGTGATTATCTCGATCTCTTTTTCTATGCCTTTAATATCCGCACCTTTCATTTTTTCTTTCTCGAGATTAGCAACATCATTAGCCAGTTTGCTGAGTATAGCCTGCTTTTCATTTTCTTCCTGGGCATTGATCAGGACCTTACGTTGATATGTATAATGCTGCAGCTGACGGATCCTTTCTTCAAAAGTTCTGTTCTCATCATTAACAGCCTCGTTGATCAGGTCGAGGTATCTCTCCTGTTCAATCTTGAACTGTTCAAAAGAAGTAGAAACGGCATCGGATAATTTTTTCCTGTTATCAGAAACGGATTTACTTGTCTGCTTATCGAGTTTTATTATTTCGTTGGCGCCTTCGATTGCAAACTGTAGGAGGAAAGCCTGTTTTTTATTAAGCCTGTCCAGTTCTTCCTGATCGGCTTTTTGCTGAGCGTTAGCGCGATCACGGATCTCTTTTTGAACCTGTGCTTTTGATGCAGATTCTTCCAAACCTCCTCCAGTTGCTGAAGAAAATGATCCTTTTACAGTTCTCGCTTTAGCAAGTCTTATTGCTTCGTCTGCCTCTCTTTTTCTATCTTCTGATCTTTGCAGTATTGCAAACTTTTCTGCAGCCACCTTTTCTAATTCGGCTGCAGCAGCTGACGCCCTGGCCTTTCTTAAAATAGCAGCAGTGGCCAGATCGTAAGCGTTGGCAACATTGCCAGTAAGCAATTGTTCATTCGTTAGGTCTGCGAAGTAATCCGGAAATTCTTTCTTCAGATCCTTAATAGCTTGCAACCTTTTGGCCATGGGTACCGATGTACTCTCGATCTCAGCTCTTAATATGGCCAGATTGGCAGCTTCTTTTCCAGCGATTTTTGATGCTGATTCTTCTACATCTGCTAATACTTTTCTCTTTACCGCTGCGTCTGATAACCTGGATGAAAATATGCCAAGTCCTTCAGCTGCTCTTGATATTGCTTCAAATCCTAAAAGAAAAATACCGGACAATCCGATACCAGGTAATATGTTTGCGATCTGTCGGAAAGGACCAAGGATTTTGCCGAAAGCACTTCCATAGTTACCTACATTCTTCTGAGACTGGCCAACTGTTTTATCAATGGTTTGCAATTGAGTATTTAAAGCAAATGCTTCTTTAGCAGCTGCTTTGGCTTGTATGCTATTAACCCCGAACTGGACGGCCAGGTCCTTTGCATTCGCAGCTGCAGAATTATATTGTTTTGTCAGAAGTTGATACGGTGAAAGCAATCCGAGAGCCAATAACGCTTCTTCCTTTGCCGCTTTGTTGGCCAGTGACTTTTGAATATTAAAGCCCTGCATCTCAACATTAGCTTTGCTGTTTGCTTTCACAAGAGCCTCACGCGCTTTCACCAGTTCCTGATCTTCCTTAACGGCAAGTTTGCTGTACGCAGTTGATTTGTTTTGAGAATTACCGAATGCTGTTGCGGATATCGCCGCTGCAGCCTGGGCCTTATCAAGTTCGTTCACCACTTCACCGGTCTGCTTTAATGTTGTTATGTCTGGCAGATTAGTAACTGATACAACCCCTCCGCCGGCACTCTTCTGCGCCTTTAATGCTGCAGCTGCTTCCTGTGATTGCAATTTTGACTGACGGAGTAATTCGTTCTCAAGTTGAACCTGTTGCTTCTTTAAAGCGATCAGTTCCTTTTGAGTTTTAATTGCAGCCTGTGATTCTTTCTCTGCTTGAATTGCAAGCTTCGATGAATCGCTGAAGGTTGTAGTAGTTTGAAGAGATTTCTTTGTCTTTGATAGATCAATGTAAGCATCTTTGGCCCTCTTTATCTGGACCAGTAATTGTTCCGTCTGTTGTGTTGCAGCGGATATATCAAAATACTCATTTATTAATTCGTCGCTCATTTCAAACCTGCCATTACTTACAATGGAAAAGTTTTTTATGTAATTTTCTTACTTCCTTTTTTCGTTCTTCAGTCCGTCACAATATTCATTGAACCGCTTTATCCTTTCACAGTATTCACTCATTTTAATTGTATCTTCTACTCTGTACTTTGCATAATCTGACAGTGTGATCAGAATTGAAACAAAATATTGCCGGTCGATCTTGGCACCGGGCTTTTGCTTCTTTTGGATAGCATCAAACTTCAAACATTTTAGATCATAACTTATCTTAAAGGCCTTAGCCCGATTCAAACATTTTTTGCATTCAGCCTGGTAAGAATTCTGGTCCTTCCAATTGAATTTGCAGTCTGTTCTCAAAAGTTTATTCACTTCACCGGCAAAGAATTCATCGTATGTCACCTCCAGTATGCCGACTGCTATATTTACTTGATCTATTGTTATTTTTAAGATGGAGATCTCTTTAAAGAGTTCCGTGTACATTTTATACTCAGCGCCTCCGATCGTATCAGTGTACTGGCTTAAAATGGTATTCCAGGCTTCCGTTAATTGATCTTCAGTGGGAAAGCCTGAAATGGTAAGGGCTGAAAGGTTGTTATCAACGATACAGTCGATGAACTTATTCAACGGGAGATCGTGAATAGTTTGGTGATATCGTATGTCCTGAGTTTTAGTCTCCATTTGCCCGATAAATTACTAAATATTTTCGTAAAATCATCTATATTTTGATACAAATTCAATAACATTATCGCCTGGTTCACCGGCTTTTATAACTTTGTATAGACAACCCTCTCTCACAATGGCCATGGTCTCCCCTATTTCAACTGCTTTTTGCTTCGCTTCAATCCTTGCAGCGTCCAGTTTTTGTCGCTTCCATTCTGCTTTCTCCTTACAGATCCAACAGCTCACAGTAAATGTCTTACCAGGTGAATGGCTCCATAAATGGCAAGACCATAAATAACAAGTTTATAAATTACTATTGCTGCACTATCTTTTTTCATAATCCAGTTACTGCTTTTAATCTGTTTCTAAATTCAGGTCTCAGGCTTTCTTTGATGTACTGTTTCTTGTATTCTCCGCTGGTCCCAAAAACAGATGTGTTATTTGCTTTGCCGTATTTCGCCTCAAGCATTGCAGCTTTACTATCTGTTGAATCGGTTTTGATCACTCCGCTATTCACCGTTACTTTTATTGCTGCCTGGAATGCTCCTGTTGCCTTCTGCGCAATTGGTATATCCGGATAACCGTAAACTGTTTGCGAAATATATGAGTAATGCGGTAATACCTGACCGTCTGCCAGAACACCATCTGACATCCTTTCCCGGTTCACGTCTTCAAGATCATCAGCTGTGTTGCGTAAGGCCTGGTTGATGACCTTATCAATATTCAGCGTCTTGATCTTGTTGTATAGCTTACCTATCGTCATACATTTAAAAACATTGGCAGGGCCGTTTAAAGCCCCGCCGTTGTTATGCCTGATCGGCCGTGTCGGTATCCACCGACTGATCTTTTTTCTTAGACTTTGGATTCATTAAAGCGAAAGCTTCTTTTAATTGCTTTTCACTTAGGCCATGATGGCTTTCGTGTGCAATGAATTCAGCAAGCGATTTATCTTTCCAATGATCTTCATTGAAATTTATTCCTTCGAATATCATAAACCTTGTTTTAGTGTGGCCTTACGGGGTCACAGGTTATTAAACTGGTTTAACGTGCGTTACTGACAGGATCTCCAGATTAACAATATCAGCTGCATCCAATACGGCCGGTGTTGGCGGTATTAGTTTAATGTAGTGTCCTGCAGTGATCGCTGTGTAAGCTGAAGAATCATAAGTAACAGCCAGCATGCCAGCTGCATAAGCTACTGATGTAATGGCTCTTGAAGTTCCGACGGCTGTTGTTGCACCGGATTGAGCTGTAAAGGTCAAAGCGGCGATAGCTGTACCATAATCAGCCAGTACATCGTAATCTTCCATCAGGTTTGATCCGGCAATCTTCAATGAATAACTGAGTACGTTTGAAGCATGCGATACATAAGCCAACTGGGCATCAACCAATGGAACAACGTCTTCTATGTTGTTGTCACCGATTTCCATCCAGTAAGGATTATCAAAATACTCTGATGTGCTCAGGATTGAGATCGTACCTTCAATTACTCCTTCTTCAACATTCTGACCGGTGGCCAGTTTGTTGCCGACAAAGAAAAGCTTTGCCTGAAAGCCTTTGAAATTGGTGCCGGATTTTGTACCCCATACAACGCCATTGGCATCATATTCCAGTACCCGGATTGTCTGATTGTTGAAGGTCCTTAAACGCTTCAGCATATCAGCGCCGCCGAAGAATTTAAATTTATAAGCTGGCCGGCCTTCCTGGAGAGTTGCCTTAAAGCCGAGATTCAATGATCCCTCTTTATTGGCTTCAGACGCATCGGTAATTTCCTGTATTTCATTTAATACAAAGATCTTATCGCTGTCATCCTTACTCAATTTGGAATTCGTCACCAGCTTAGCGAAAAAGGTATCGGCATCAGCGTATGATGCAGAACCTATTGATCCGTTAAAGATCAAAAATTTATTGGCTACGCCCCTGGACTTATCACAGGCGATTTCGCCTATGTTGTCAACCGAGGTTTGGCATAATGAAAGTGACATAGTTAATGATTTAAAATGTTATGATAAATTGATAGGATGGGAAGTGAAATGAGCAAATTAATACCACTAATAAACGGCAGCTCAATTAGTTAATGAAGGAGAAAACGAATGAACGATAAAGACCAAGCCGCAATTGATCACGTTGCAAGTGTTAGCAAGCATCCTCATGCAGCTATGATTGTTAAATGGCTCATAACTGGATGGGATGTTGAGTTTCTTTATATAGACACTATTAATGACTACAATACAGCTCCATTCCCTAGCTGGCATCCTGATACAGTTTTCCGTTTAATCGAACCAAAGCCAGAGAAACCAGCGTATCGGGTTTTTATTGAGCCAGGTGACGGGGAACCCAGAACCGTAACGCGCAAACATTATAATAAACATAGCGACAGTTATGATGACAAGGTTGACTGGATCTCAGATTGGGAAGAATACGACCCACCAAAGAAATGGCCGACCCCACTGGTTGAACGCATAGCAGCAATCGACCTGGAAGCGGCGCAGTGGATTGTTAAGCACTGGGATGATTTGCTTGAGGATAGGTATACAAGAAAAGGAATGTACGATAGAGAATCTCAACTATTATCTCACTCTTTTGACTGGTCAGAAAGTGATATTGGCGCTATTTTTTGGGAAGAAATATCAACAAAACTAGGCGAATAAACCACAGTAAACTACCTATACACCCGCTTAGGCGGGTTTTTCAATCAAATATTTCGTATTCCCAGCCTCCGCCATTCTTTTTTGATTTAGGTTTAGCAGCTACGAAGCGAAACGGGTACATTTCGGCCGCAACCTTTGACAAAATGGTCAATAGGAATATAATCCGCGCTTTTAAGTAAGATCGGAAGAG
>OFQX01000401.1_pt1 | contig 13384 bp, 10 predicted proteins | sample 1542951 | NCBI WGS metagenome assembly OFQX01 (sample SAMN07774215, study PRJEB24372) | wastewater metagenome | isolation source: WWTP Novara (Effluent) | place: Italy: Novara | collected 2015-12
ACTAGCATAAGCTCCACGTACAACAGAAGGAACAAGTTGTTCCCGCTCCCTCTGTGTATATTCTTCTGCTATTTCTCCAGCACCATGCATACGTTTTACTTCATCATAATTGCCCTGATCTCGTAGTCTGCTTTCCACCTGAGCATTAACAAATGTTCTATGGTTAGGGTCATTCATCTTTGTAGGATCTACGTATACACCAGCCGCTTTAGCTTGGGCAATAAATAGCTTTGTTTCCTCTGCTGCTTGCTTCGCTTCTGCTTTGTCTAGTTGTACTTTAGGATCGGCAATGAGTCGTATACCAGATTGATGTTCTACAAGCTGTGCGTGGGCTAGTAGTTGCTGTGTGAGGCCAGGGTTTCTATTAATAGCCTCACGAGTTACTTTACGTAAACGTAGCTCAAATTCTTGTTGGGACATCCTTCCTTGACTAAGAGCAGACTTCAGTTTCTGTCCTTCTTTGACAATACCAGACTCACTGGCATTCAAGTCATTAACAACTTCAGCACCAGGACGTTTACCAAACTGAGCAAAGATGCCATCATTCTGTGCCTGCATCCCTTCAATGTTAAGTTGACTCTGTGCCACTTCATTTTCAGCATCTGGATGGACACCAGTTTCTAAACTCCGTAGAAAAGGATTAACAGCCTGTTCATTTATATCCTTCTCTAAACCCGCTATCTGGACACCTGTGTAAACATCTGATACTACCTGCCCAGCAGTTTTAACAGCATCACTACCTATTTGATAGTTCATCTGCTTGGTTAGTTCTTTACCTATCCCAGTTTTATCCATAACACCTTGACGCTCATACAAGGCAAAACGTGGATCTGCTGCTCTAGGTGTTGTAGCATCAGCACCTGCTTTAAGAAAAGTCATTATTTAGTTCCTTCTATTAAACCTTCGTCTTTCAGTTTCTGTAATAGTTCTTGTGATTCTTTATCTTTAGAAGCCATGAGATAACCAATCATTTCATTAAGCTTTGTACCATTGGCTTGTCTGATATTATTAAGAATGTATGCAAAATTACTTTCTTTCCCACTCTTCAATTGTTTAGCTTGTAAAGAATGAAACTCATCTTCTACTCTATCTCTTAGATGTTGTGGGGTGACAGAATTAATGTTACGGAATCTACGCATGTATTCATCCCATACTTCTGTCTTGTAATTCTGTTGATTCTTTCTCATAAACTCATCAAGTTCTTTAGCTCTCTGTTTGACAAAAGCATCTTCTTCAAACTTAGCATTAGACATAGCATATTGCATTTGCTCTTCTCTAGTGATGACACCTAGCATTTGAGCAGCTACTTCTTTACCTGTCATTTCTAAATCTAAACTCCGACCTACCTTATCTATCTTGTTTTGAGCTTCATGAATCATCATTGCTTTAGCAAAGTTGTTATATCCACTGGTTGTTTCAGCAAGTTCTCTCATCACCATTTTTAATGCTTCAGGTGTGTCAAACTCATTTGCTGTGAACATATTCTTAATGTCTTTAGCAGCTTCATACACAGAACCTACAGCACCAGTGAATGCAAATCTAGGATTTGTAGGAGCACCATCAATAGCTTTACTAAGCTCTTCCACCACTTGTATTAATGGATGGCTACTAGGCATTGGAGACATGCTACCTGATACTGCTAAGGTGCTTTCCTTCTCACCTGCTTCCCTGAAACTATCCATAATAAGTTTGTTAGTGATAACATCCATCAACCCACCTTTGTACTCATGCCATTTAGCCTGAAATTCAGGATCTGTAACATGCGTGACTAGTTCATTTAAGACACCTCCCATTGCTGTACCATACATACCCCATATTGCTGTACGGGCAGCTATAAGCCTACCACGCTCATTTTTAGATAATGTCTTACCACTCATCAGAGTCATCAAGCTCTTTTGTTGTACAGCAGCAAACTGGAAGAACAAAGACATAAATCCATCTTGATAAGGCAGACTACCAGCACGAGTTGACATGCTGTTTGTCATATCCCAAGCATCACCTGATATTCTAGCAATGTTTTGTGGAGTATTCCAATTCTTACCAGGATTGTTCTTTATCCATCTATCTCTATTAAACAACCATACACCTATGGTGTTACTCAATTCAGCAGGGGTATACCCAATGGTTTTACCTATAGTGCCAGGAGTTTTAACAACATTAGCCACTCTGTCGAATGCTTCTCTACCTACAGACTTATCCATAGTGAGTTTCATATCATCATACATACCATGAAGCATCATATTCAAATCTACAGATTGTGGAATACCACTCTTATAAATAGCATCAAATACTTCATCAAACTCTTTAGGACTCATTCCACTCATCTTCTGAGCAGCACGATAGACACCATTACCTGCCTTACCCATGTAACTAGCTTTAGACAGAACAGCCATACCTATTGCTGGTATGGTATTCAAATGTCTAGCAAATGAAGGAGACATTGCTGTTAATTCAGTGAGTTGTTGCGTCTGTACCAACCATTGTCTAGGTGGGTTTAGATGTAAGAACAATGTACTACCTAGTGTTTTAGGAATCTTAACAAAGGCATTACCACTACCTGCTATGTCCCTAGCACCTTCAGACAGCCCACGTACATTAAACTTCTCTAATACATCTCCAACACCGTGAAAGAAGCTTTTCCAAACATCATCTCCAACAGTCACTTTATATTGCTGGTTAGCATATTGTTTAAACAACTGTTGAGCAGCTTGAAACTTAGCAAGGGCTTCTTTACTTTCTACAGCAGGGCGTACCAAGTCTGTTACAACATTAGGGAATTGGCCTTTCTGTACAAATTCACCAAAAGCGTCTATGTAGTTTTTCTTAAATACATCTTGATAGTCACTCCATACACCCATACGAACAGAAGAGCGTATAGCACTTGAGAGAGCTTCTATGGGGTCTTCCAGCCTTGCTTTACCATCTAGTGTTGGTAACCTATCACCACGCTTCTTAGAATGCTCTAGCATGCCTTGAAACACTTTATAATCGGCGACAATGGAACTAGCACTGTCATTTCTATCTCTAGCTATTTCAAATGTATAGTTTGGATGTTCCTTTTCAAAACGAGCTTTAAGAGCACCAGCACGAGCCTCACTCCATTCAGCACCTACAGTTTTATTAAAACCTTTCAGGGCAGCAGGATCTGTAACAAGCTCATCCCCGTTCCTACGTACCACTTTAGGAATCTTCTTGACATACCAGCTTTCTATATTCTGTCTAGGGATGTAGCCTTCAATACGTTGTAAAGTTCTATGTGGAAGAGGACGTAGTTCTGTCTTGTTTCCTACAATGGCATATTCAAAAATGTTATCATCTGACATCCTCTGGAAATTACTTTGAACATCACCTAACTCATCAGCAGACTTATTAATACCTCCATCCATACGGACAACTGTTCGCCCATTAAGCTGTAATTCTCCTTTGGTATCTCGTACAAGCTTAACAGCAGTATCAGCATCCATATCCCATACGTACTTAACATTGTCCAATTCTGTTCCAGAAACACGAGCACCATAGCCGATATGTGTTCCATCGGTTTTGTAAATAGCCTCTTGGTTTTGTGCAACACGGATTTTTCTGTCTGCAACATTTGCCCACTCATATTGATAGTCTGTTAGTCTACGATAGTTTACATAGCCCTTGTACAAGTCTTTAACTTCTGCTTCAGATAGATGTGCATTAGAGGCAGCTAAGTCTTTATAGTCTTTCCATACTTGATTCTCTTGTACCAAACGTAGCTCTGCCCCTAGTTCTTTCTTAGGGGCTACAGACAGAATATCATCCTTAATAACACGAATGAAATCACTCTCTATCTTAGATGCTCTCATTGTAGCACCCGCTGCTGCTTTGGGTATCCAAGGATCGTACATAGTTGTAGGAGGGAATAATGCCCTGCCCACTGTACTACGTGCTAATGCGTCTGCATTAATAGCAAAATCGCTGAAAGGTATAGGATATATATTAGCAGATATTGTTTGAGATCCCATTGCAAATTCAGTGAAAGGATCATACTTTTTAGCATAGTTATACTCAACATAGAATTGATTATTACGATTCACCACCTTAGCATTTACTTTATCTAAAGCAGGAACACTCTCTTGTATATCTTTTAATGCTTGCTGTGCATCCTCTACTCTACTCCATCCAAACTCAGCATTACGTCCGAACAAAGCTGTACCGGATACGTCTGTAAGACTATCCACCATTGTGCTATTGCTTTGTTGGTAATGTCCTCCACGAGCTTCTTTGAATGCATTGTAGATGACCGTCTTATCCGCATTACGAGCTACAATGTCAACGAAGTTAGGATCTACAACATTCTCATTCAGAACATCATTGAAGTATTTATCATTAGCTCTTAGTTTCTCAGCTATATCAGGATGAACATCATCTACATTCTTAACCCATCCAGGAAGAGCATCAGAGAGTATTTCACCCTTAGATGTTCCCATACTATCAGCACGCTTATCAGAGTCATCCAGCAGAGCTTCTACACGAGCTTTGGAGGCTTTCTGTGGATTGATCTTACTCATAACACCTAGCACAGAGTTCGGTGCAACCTTCGGTGTATACACGTAATGTACAGCATCTACTTGCTCTTTATATTCTAATAGCTTCTGTCCTTCAAGCTTATTAACTATCTCTCCTGTACCAGGAACAATATCAATAGCATCTTCAACCACCTTAGCTTCTCTAAATCTTTTTAGATCAGGAGACTCTATTTGTTTCTGCATACCTAATGTGTCTTTACCAACAAACTCTCCAACAGCAGGGATCTTAACATCTGTGCCTGTTGATGTAGGTGTCGTTTCTAGTCCCTTACCTGTGGGGGCTTGATGTGCTCCACCTTGGGGTGTGAATGTAGGATCTATTCTAGCACCCGCTTGTGAGGCTGTTTTAGCCCCTGAGTTCAATGTAAAGGATTTAAGGTCGGGTTTAAACCATCTAATAGCACTACTAATAGTTTTAGCAGGAGCAGATATAAATTTACCAAACACCACTGCATCAGCCATTGAGATTAAATTATCGAATGTCTCCCATCCCCAATGCATATCTGGAGTTTCAAAGAAGTTATTCATTAGCTCATACTTGTTCCAATCAGTGCCAGGAATCTTAGCAATAGCTGGTAGAACAGCCTTAGCAAATTCTAACTTCTGGTCGTCAGACATGCTATCATATTCACGTCCTATGTCCTTGACAGTGGTTCCATGTAACAACAATCCTTTAGCAAATCCTACATCCTTCCCTGCCATTTTAAGAGCAGCTAATGTAGCACCAGCATATGCACCTGGAATTACAGCATCACGCGCAACACCACCAACAATGCTCCCTAAAGCTTCTGAGAATGTGCCTGTAGGATTTAAGTTCTTAGCATATCCACTGATGAGCATCTGTAGTTCTTGTTGTTTATCTTTGCTCTCTTGAAAGCTATTAAGCAACATGTCATGACTGCTTCTATCTTCTTCTGTATCAGCATGATCTTCTACAGCAGCTTTAGTGAGGAATCTGTCTCTAAGGCTAGTGTAAGGAGCACGAGCATTATATCCTTGTAGTGCTGCTATCTTAGTAGGATTGTCAACTGATGGATCTGTAATGAAACGAGTAATAGCATCTTTTGATTGTTGGTCTTCATCATCCCCTACAGACTTATGTATAGCGTTTAAATCCCCACTTTCTCCTTGTGTTTTTAAATCGGTGTATATTCTGTCATAGGTAGTTTCATGGAAGTCTGAAATAGCTTGTTTAGCTTTCATATTCAAATGTTGTGCAGGGGTGATGCTTTCCCCCGCAGCATGGCTACCATAGAATGCTAGTTCTTTTGCCTTGTTATCCGGTATTGCCTGTTTAGCAACAGGAGGAATAGGCATATTAAAATCATCTGTTGGTAACATAATTTCCTAAGTTAAAGAAGTGATAGGGGCAGGAGATTGTGTGCCCACTAAATTAAATGCACCAGCAGCTTTTGCTGCTAGTCCTACAGTGCCCCCAAATGGGAGTGTGGCAACAGCAAACCCTGTGTCGAATATGTCACCATAGAATTGGGCTTTCTGCTCTTGTGTTTGTAGTTTAGCACCTAACAATTGCTGGTTTCCTTGACTCTTCATAAATTCTTCATTCTTCTTACTAATGGCTTCAGAATAGCCTTCTAGCACATTCAGATTGCCTAAGTTAGCAAAGGCAGAGGTTTGTGCACTAGCAGCACCTTGAGCAGCAACAGTACTATACCCAGCACCCGCATTAACAGCCCCTGCTATAACAGCAGCCCTACGGATACGTCCCTCTCTTAATTGTTGTATCTTCTCTTGCTTACTGCCATAATTAGCACGTAATTGTTCTATTCTTTGGGATTCTTGCTGCGCCCTAGCTGATATTCTATATTCTTCATTAAGCTGCCCTTGTAGCTTTTTCTTTTTCTTCTTTGTAAGAAGTCCACCGATGAGCTTCCCCATTACAACTCCAATATCATAAGTTTGTAGTCACTAACTTGTAAACCACTATCTTTAAATCCAAACATGCGTTCCCACTTCTCTTCAGCAGGGCCTGGAGGTACAGCATACAAATGCCTCCATCCCTCTGCCTTAAGTTGTATAAGGAGTTTACCCCATATTACCATAAACCCCTTATACTTAGATAAAGAGAAGTTTTTAACATTTGTGTGTATAAATACACCAGAGGTTATTTCAGCACTCTTTTCTGCAAACACTTCAATATCTTCATCTGAGTATAACACACGCATTATGGTTCTCCCATTTTGTTCAACAACAATCCCCATCCTAATAAGCGCATATCTTTTCCCTCATCACTTTGAATGAACAGGGACAGAGCACGCCCATTACCCCGAAGTTTATTCTTTGTAACAATTACACGTTCACCATAATCGAAGGGATCTCCATCTTCAGGGGCTGATGGTAATGGTCTTAACAATCTGTATGCTTGGAACTTAGTGCTCCATTTACCCGTAGCGGGACTGTCTGTCCAATCCCATTGTGCCTGTACAATACAACTAGAAGGGAGGTCAGGAACTACACCAGCACCTGTAAGTACATAGTTCTCTTCTGTTCGCTTGCAGTATACCAATAGATAAGGTGCATACTTATTTCTCATCAAATCTTTGTCTAGCTCATACCCCGTAATCAAGTATGAGAAGAAATCAGCACCAACATCATCCCAGGACACCCAATCTCTAAATCGATAGTCTTTATACTCAGCCAATGTCCATTGTGTACCAATAGTGGTTAAATATCTAACACGTTCTTTACGGGCATCAATGTTCCTGTCTACTAACACATCTGTAGGGGTGCTTGTACCATCATCATTAGTTAATACAATGATATCCCCTTGATCGTTAATAATTACATTACTTTCTATTGCATAATAGTAATCTGGAACCTGTACATAATCATTAAGCTGTGGATAATCATCATGTCCCATGTCATACAAAGAGAAAGATCCTAGAGATAAATCTAACACCAATTCTCTATTGTATGTATTGGTAGTATTGGGAATAATACTACCTAAATTACTATTACCACCATCACTACCAATAATATCACCCATGTTATTCCTCTAATTTAACTTCTTCAGGTGGAAAGTCCACGGGTTTAATAATTGGAATTAAAGAAGCAATCTCTTGTAACATCCCATTACAAAGTTGGGCGGTTAAACGATTGCCCAAATTTGCTTGAAATATTTGCTGCAGTATTTGTAGTGTATCCATATTAGCTCCAAACTGGTATATATTTAGTAGTTCCGTTCATATTGATTTGCAACCAACTATTTGTTGTGTTGCCCCCTGGTTTATTGTTTGCATTAAATGTTGCTGTAGCACCTCCTGTGGAGGCTGTTTGTGTTATCCTCAAGCTACCACATCTTACTTCGGTGGTGGTAGTAATATTACCACTACATGTAACTGCCCCAGTGATATCTACATTACCATCAGTAACAATAGCATTAGCCCCTGATACAGCTAAGGCATACACAGCCCTACCTCCCGCACCAACTGCCTGACAGTTAACTCCGTCAGCCCCTGAAGTAATCCCATTAGCTACTATTGCTGCACCTGTAGCAGCACCATCTCTACAATAAATACCATTATCAGCAGCAGCATTGATATTAGCATGGATAGCAGCATTACGGGAATTTAATGTTTGATTACCTTCAAATCTACCAATACCAGTGATATTTATATTTGCACCACCAGTGATGTCACCTGTGAAACTAGGAGCGCCAGATACAGGAATGTTCACCTTCAAACTACCTGACTGATACATCCTGATACCAGCACCATCAAATACAACCCCTGTAGTGGGGTTAGGAGCACTTACAACAATCTTTGTACTCTGTATGCTACGGATGTAGTCACTGGAACTATCTAATGCATTAGCGGCTCTTCCAGCCCCTGTTACCTGAGTGCTGGTTGTTTTAAAGTATGTACTACCATTATCAATATCATCCAAATCCCCACTGATCTGTGTCAGAGACACATTATGTGGATTACCTGTCAATGCAGCATGTATGGCAGCAGCAGAGCTATCTGTTTGTATTGTACCTACAGCGACACCATTAATAGTGGCAGTGTTCGTGATAATACTATTTGCGGCGATTGTTCCTGCAAACACCGCATTACCTGTAGCATCTATGACAATACTATTATGCCAAGTACCTGCATTATCGTTATATCCCATACCAATACCAGCAGAGCTAATACCAACAGCAGGGCGAACACCCAAACCAGCAGTGGCACTACCATTGAATACAGCGTCTTTATGCTGGAAGGCAATGAAAGCACTTCCTACATCCACTTTCATTCTATAGTTGCTACCAATACCCGCAACAATGCCTGCTACTCCAGCATCTAAAGCAGGCTGTAAATTAAAGCTACCATCAGCAAATGTATCTATCTCATCCAACATATCCTGTAATGACCGACCATCGCCTGACACTGTAACTGAATTGGTGATAACACTATTAGCTGCAATAGTACCTAAGAACGTAGCATCTCCAGCAGCCGTTATGGATACAGCATTAGTCCAAGCACCTGTAGTGGGATCGTTAAACCCCATTGCTATACCATTAGCTGAAATACCCACAGCCGTATGGCCTGCACCCGCAGCAGCAACGCCTTCAAATACGGCATCCTTATGTTTGAATGCAGCATAATGTAAGGTGTCATCTACAATCATTTCATAGTTACCACCCACACCAGCTTTAATAAAACCTACACCAGCATCAAGAGCAGTTTGTAAATTGAATGTAGTATCACTGTTATCAAGAATTGTTTCTAGTTCTGCAATGGTGTATCCGTTAACAGTTCCTAAAGTAGCTTCATATGCAATGATAGAATTGGCAGCTACAGTGCCTGCAAAGGTGGCATTTCCATTAGCCTCAATAGCTACAGCATTGTGCCATACACCAGCATCATCATTGTAGCCCATCCCTATACCTGCGGATGTTAATCCCATACCTGGTCGTATACCTAAGCCCGCTGTGGCTAGTCCTTGGAACACCGCATCCTTGTGTTGGAAAGCTACATAGGCATCATCAATGTCTACACGAAGTCTATAATCACTACCTATACCAGCAATGATGTTTGCTACACCTGCGTCTAGCAGGGCCTGTAAATCGAATGGCACTGTTCCACCTCCTCCTTGTCCTGGGGGCAATGTAATAGGCCCACCACCTGTATATCCATCATTATCTGAGTAGTATAACCAACGTAATTTGTGATTAGCGGCATCATAGTATCCCTTAACACCATGCTTTGCTCTCTCAGGAAAGCTATTATAATATTTCTGTATTGTGTTTAATGTAATACTTGTAGTGTCATAACTACCTTGATCGTTTGGGGTGAGAGTGTAAATGCCATCTACAGCCCAAAAGAATATCTGTCCATTAACTTCTACAATACTTCTAGGAGAACTGACACCTATACTAGCCACTTTATTTACTTGGAATGAAGTAGCTCTAAACCCACTATCATCTCCACGTATTTCCCATACGCCATTCTCAGCAAACACAAATAAGCTACTCTTAATAGCCAATAATTTATTAATCACTGTTACTTCAGGAATACGTATTACACCACCATCTGTATCAACCACTTCATTGAAATCAGGGCTAGTAGGGTCTGCTTCTGTATAACATGAGACTAAATCTATGGGTGTTTGTAGCACACGAGAGAAGAACACAACACCATTAAAATTAGGGCTACGCGCATCTCCTTGTTCTACACGAGACAATATACCTGCATACCAAGCTCTACCCGCATAAGAAGAGACACAACGTACACGTCCTGATTCTCTATCAAGAGGTAAACCAGGAACACCACTATTGGCTATTCTACTTGCTCCACGATCAAACGCATTAATTAAGAAATGCCCTCTAGCCACTTGACTGTTGTTAATTAAATAACGTTTAGCTACATTCGGATCATATTTCTTAACATCTGCTGAAGTTAAATCTTCTACTCTACCGATGCTCCATTGATCGGCATTACTAGGATAGACACCAAACGTATTGAATGTACAATCTGTGGGAGAGATGCCAGCACCACATGTGCTTTCAATTCCTGTAGGGAGCCATCCTTGATTAATTAAGTTATAACGATGAGCATTACTTAAAGTAGTAGGTCTTTCATCAGATCGTAAATTATCATTCACTCCTTCTGTATCACGAACAACAATGGGGGAAGTTTCAAATGTAATATCATCCGTGTCCGCATTGTAGGCCACTAGATAGGGAGAATTTAACTGAGGAGAAACTACAATTAAACTATTACCAATAATGGCATAATCAAACACCATCTCTAATGGCCCACCTGTATTGATAGGAAGTCCACCATTCAACAAATTGTCAGAGGGATTAGCAGTGAGCAGGTTAACAAAATAAAGATAACCCCCTATCTGAATAATACCAATATCTATGTGGCGATTCCCCATTGGATTAGCCCAACGATAAAAGCTACGGGTGCTTTTAGCAAGTTGGTCTGCCGTATAGTGGGTAGTATTTAAGGCGTAGTCATCCTCAAAATCAATACCTAATCGTCTATCTCTACTACCATCTCTATTAAGTTTAAAGTTTACTTCATCAAGAGATGCATTAGGTGGAAATGATAAAGGGCTTGCCTCAGTGACAAACCCCTTAACGAATGTGTTAATCTGTACATCATTCTTTTGCGAAGCCATTATTGCATTCCTAAAGCTGTCAGATAGTATGAATACACCAGTACAGAACCATCTGCACCATTGTTTGTAACAAATACCTCTACATAATCATTAGTAGCTAAGGTTACTTCAGCCATTAAACACACTTGCTCTTTTACGGCTGTGACAGTAGTTATTACAACAGTGCTTCCTGTTAATAAGCTACCATTCTTATAGATGGCAAACTCCAGTTCTCTGTTAGCACCTGAAGCTTGAGCTACACTCAGATTAGCCAGTATACGTGTGGCTAGTGTTCTTGTGCCTGTATATGTAAGTCTGCCTGTAGTTGATACAGTGTATTCTAAGTTTGTACCAGTAGAGGTAGTAGTGGGGCCTAGCTTTGTATAATTGTCAGGCCAAGCTAATGTGTAAGGAGAAGCTAGGTCAATAAAATAACTAGCCCCTCTAGGGGAGATATTACCAAACACTGCTGTACCTGCCCCTGTAGCTAGAGGAGCCTGTCCCACTGTAGCAGCAGCAGCTCCTTTTATCTGATGTAAATCAGCATCAGCAATGTTCTTATGTTGTACAACAGCCATATTTTACTCCGGTGTTTTGTTATGCTTTTCGCTTAAATATTTAACAATACATTGTTCTGCTTTAGTTTTGTCTGTCCAAACACCAGACAAGCATTTAGGCAGTTCCCCACCTTCTTTAAATTGTGCTTTAACCATCATACCTTCGTTATACAAGGTGATTGTCTTACCTTTAGGTGTTTTATATTCACTCATTTTTTACCTAATCTTCCATAGTTGTTATAATGTATTGCTGTGCGTTCCTGTATCTTCCAAGCCTCTTGGCTCATACGTCTACGCTGTGTTTGAGAATGCTGTTCTGCTTTTGGATTTGCCACTTGCTTCAATGTAATAGAAGCCACAGCCTTTGCTTCACTTAACAGCATGCTAAAAGCATCCACAGGGAGATTAAAATACATACTATCTGCCAATGTCACTGTGGGGTATATCTTTCCGTAGCACTGTGTATTACTATCCAACATTTGATCGTCAAAGAAATCATTATAACTATCAAATATAATTGATGTTTCACCTAACGTTGTGTAGTAGGTGGGATGTTTGTTATCAATAATGTTATATTTAGTACCTGAGTTACCTGTTACCACTTGCACATTATCTGCTTCACTATCTCTAGCCTGAAGCATGTCCATAAACTCTAAAGGCTCCATAAACTTCATAACTTTGAAGTTGTCTCTAGTCGTTTCAGGATCTTCACAGTTGTATTTAATATACTTGACATCCATTACATTATCTGGAAGTGTGAAGTGAGTAGGACGTAACCCACTCCCTGTATTACTCTCTAACTTAAAGAAAGAATACAGGTGGGGCCAATCTCTACCATCAATTAAATTAAAATAGGTTGTCTGTAATATCTGTGCTACTTGTTGACTCTCAACAGTGTCTGTGTAAGACTCCACTGTATCACTCTCTAAGTCAGACAGTATATCCTGCACCATTTGAATAAGAGTCATCTTCATACTACTCTACCCCAAGCAATACAAAATTAATTACTGAAGCACCCGTTTCAGGTGAAGCACCTGTGTTTGAATAAGTGATAGTAAAACTACCATCAGCTACAGCAGAAACACCTGCTATTAAAACACCACCTGTACTACCAGAGGCAATTGCTACCACTGGTACGGATTTAGCTTGGCATCTAGCATTGGTCACTACAAATGAAGCTTCAGCAGCAGCAGCTAATGAAGTGCTATCTGTAGTAATTTGACCTGCTGTAGCGTTTAATGTTACACCTGTTGAACGATTAGTGATTTGTGTCACTGTAGATGTAGTAACAGCAGGATTGGTTGTGAAGCTCTGAGCAACGATTTCTGTGCGTCTGTTATTTAATCTATTACCTTTATTTAATACTGACATATCTTTCCTCTATATAAAAGAATCCCCTTGCAGATGACCGACCGAGCATTCCCAATCCAAAGTCACCCCAAGGGGAAATTATTAAGGCAGTGCGCCTGGAATCAAATATTCCATAATAACAGCGCCTACACCAGCAGTAAATGTACCAGCCGCAGTAACTTTTAACTGTCCAGCAGAGGCCAGAGGAACAAACAATGCATTACCTGAGTTTGTACCAGCATGTAAGGAAGCAGGCAGAACAGTGGTAGTTGCATCAATTTCAGCGAGTGAAATCAAATCCCACAGTTTGTC
>OFQX01000402.1_pt1 | contig 13379 bp, 13 predicted proteins | sample 1542951 | NCBI WGS metagenome assembly OFQX01 (sample SAMN07774215, study PRJEB24372) | wastewater metagenome | isolation source: WWTP Novara (Effluent) | place: Italy: Novara | collected 2015-12
GGTGGCAAAACCAATCGTACCGGCCACGTTTTCCGTGCCACTGCGCAAGCCGCGCTCTTGACCGCCGCCATGTACGACCGGTCGCAGCGTCACGCCGCTTGCCGCCCACAGCAAGCCAACCTGCTTGGGGCCATATACCTTGCCGGCATTAAGGGTCATTGCATCAACGCCAAGGCGACTGGCATGCACATCGAGCAACCCGGCACCTTGCGAGGCGTCGGTGTGTAATATGAGCGGTGTGCTACTGCGCGCTAAGCGGCGGCGAGCGCGTTCGGCCTGTTCGACAGCAAGGGCGGACCGAAGGGCGGTGGATACGCGGGCAGCGCGGGCCTCGACCTCGGACCGCTGTTCGCGGGCGACAACAATCGCTACTTCACTCCCAACGATGCCGACTCGTCGTTGATGAAGATGGTGGAGGCGTCCGAGAAGACCTACGCGGCGCTGATGAAGCGGCTCGGCGGCACGGCGGGCGACGTCGAGCACCGAGTCCGGCAGGCGCACAAGCTCGGTCCGCCAGAGATCGTTCGGGTTCATGCCGAGGGTGACCATCGTGCGGTCGGCGGCGGAGAGCACCATCGCGGCGCCGGCGACGTCGTCGGCCTGGTCGCCTATGTCGAGACAGGCGACGAGAAGAACACCACTGCCGCGCTGGTCTGGGCGCGCGACTTTCTCGGGCTGCGCGTGATGAGCCGGGCCGACCGCGAGGCGATGCGCAGAGTGAGTGCGCAGCGGCAGGAACAGGCCTCAAAAGACGAGGCGGCGCTTAGGGCGCGAAAACTCGACGAGGCGGGAAAACTGTTTCGCGCCGCCGGCTCCAACTCGCCGATCGGCCCGGCGCATGTGCCGCAGGGCAATTTCGGCTGGGACACCGGGCCGCATGCCCATCCGGCGCAGCTGCATGCCGAGGCGTATTTCGCAGCTCGGCAGGTGCCGCTGCGCTCGATCCCGACGCTTAACGGGATGAGTTTGCGCTTCTCGCCGGCGACGGAATGGTGGCGCGGCGCGGTCTATCGCAGCGAGGGCCAGCGGCGGATCAGGACGGCGGACGGGCCGCTCTATCCGGCGGTGCATGCGGCGATGCGCAATGCGCTCGGCAACGTCACCTGCTGCCATTGCACCTTCCTCGACCCGCTGGCGCCGAAAAAGGCGCCGGTGGAGATCTCCAAGCTGATGTGGGGCATTGCCGGCGGCTCGGTGATCGAGCTGTCGTGCGGGCCGACCAACGAACCGTTCTGGCAGGCCGACCCGGCCGCCGAGCCGCAGCCGGTGATCCTGACCGAAGGGATCGAGACGGGGCTAAGCTTCGCGGTGGCCGGGCTGCCGGCGCGCGTGTGGGCCTGCGGCTCGCTCGACGGCATCGGCAAGGCGCCGGTGCACCTGCCCTGCATTTCGTGGGTGATGTTCGCCCGCGACAACAATACCGGCAACGCGCAGGCGCAGCGTCAGTTCGACACGGCGCTGGCCGGCCTAGAGGCGCACGGCAAGACCGTCCAGGTGGAAGCGAGCCATGTGGGCGACGACTTCAACGACCTCGCCAAAGGAGAAGATGAATGAGCGACAATGAAGGCCAGGCCCGGGCTTTGACAGAGGGCGAATATCGCGTCGGGGTGAACTTCAACCCCAGCGCCAATCCAGCGGTCGACCACATCAAGGCAGCGGCGGCGCAGCTGATCGACGTGCTGGCGCCGATCGCCAGCGACCGCGAGCATCCGGGCGCCCGCTGTGCGGCGGTGGCCATGACGGAAATCGAAAGCGCCGCCATGTGGGCGGTGAAGGCCGTCACCAAGCAGCCGCGCTGACGGCGCCGGCGTCGGCGGATGGTCGCCGGCGCCACCAACCCAGGAGACAGGACGATGGGCAAGAGGAAGAATCGCAATGGGCAAGCGCAGGAAAGGTCCGAGCGTGATGGTCAGGAGCCCGCCGCATCGGGGGCCGCTGCTGCTGCCGCTGAAGCCGGTGGAGCTGGGGCCGGTGTTGCGGCGGCTGACGGCGCTGGAAAAGCGGCTGCTGGCCAATCCGCCGGGGCGGGTATGACGGCCGTTGAGCCGGACGCGGCGGAGCATGATTTCGACGACCCGCGCGCCCTGATCGGGGCGTTCCTGATCCTGTCGCTGCCAGAGCCGGAAGCGCCGGCGGAGGCGCCGGCAAACGTGCGCCGGACACCGCCGCCGCTGGGTGCTGCCAAATCCGCATTCATGAGCACGTTAAATTACCTCGACCTCGGCATGGACGTAGAACGGCAGTTCTACCCAGATATGGACGAGTTCGGGCCTAACCTCATCTACCCCGACTTCGACGAGGCCGAAAAATTCGTGCTGGCCAATCGCGACGCGCCGGCCGAGGCGATCCCGACGCACCTGGCGCTCAAGAAACTACCCGGCGGGACGATGACGCCGACGCCGCTGCACAGCCTCTTGTGGGGCGTGTTCAGGACCACGCTGCTGGCCGTCACCGACTATCTGGCGGCCACGGCCCCGAAGCCGGCGGCCGAGCCGGCGCAGGCATCGGGGCGCGAACAGGCTTTCCGAATCGCCGACGACCCTTTGTCCCCATCCGGGTTTTCGGCGCGGCCCTGACGTTCCACCCCCCGCGTCAGGATCGGCCGGCGGCGCCCGCCCCTCATCGGCGCCGCCGGCATTTTTTCGAACGCATGAAAGCAGTCCATGGCCAAGAAGGCGCAGACACAGACCGGCACCAGGGCGATGCGCGCCATCTTCGAGGATGCGCGCCGCGCGGTCGCCGAGGCTGCCGCCGAGCCGCACGTCGATCCGCACCTGGCCGTGGACGGCGTCAAGCCCGGCGAGTGGGAGGGGTTCCCTTCCGATTGCCTGCCGCCCGGCTGCCCGGTGCAGATCGTCGGCCGCGACCCGGCTGTAGACAAGATCTATGCCATCACCGCGAGCGGGCATTTTCGGGTCATCGAGAAATACGATCTGCCGACCTATCTCAACCTCTGGGCGCCACGCGCCGACCGCCTCAAATGGGCGTTTCCAGGCTGGGGCAAGAAAAAGCTGCAGGACCCGGACACCAAGGAAATCGTCGAAAAACCCTTCATCAACCGCATCGAACGCGACAAAGTCACGGAGTGTCTCATCATGGAAGCCGCAAGACGTGGAGACTTCGACCCCAACACCCAGCATCGCGGCCGGGGCGGCTGGCAGGACAGCCACGGCGCGTTCGTCTGGCATTCGGGAGGCTGGCTGTGGAAGGCGGACGGCAAGCGCCTGCAGGCCTCGCGGCCGGTGATGTATGACGGCTTCCTCTACACGCGCCAGGCGGCCACGATAGAGCCCTGGCAGGAGCGTGTGAGCATCGAGGAAAGCCCGGCGCAACGGATCCTCGCCGAGCTGCGCCGCTGGGCCTGGCAGCGGCCCTATATCGACCCGATCCTGGTGCTGGGCTGGATCGCCACGGCGCTGATGGGCGGGGCGCTGAAGGCGCGGCCGATCCTGTTCACGACGGGCGGCGCCGGCGTCGGCAAATCGACGCTCCAAGAATTCATCCGCAACGTGCTGGACGGCGCGGTGATCGCCACCGTCAACACCACGGCCGCCGGCATCTATCAGCGCGCCAAGCAGGATTCGCTGCCCTTTCTGGTCGACGAGCTGGAAAACAAGCCGGGCTCGACGCGCGCCGAGAACGTCATCGAGCTGGCGCGCGTCGCCTATACCGGCGGCGACATTTCGCGCGGCGGCCAGGACCATGAGGCGACGACATTCACGGCGCGCAACTCCTTCTGCTTCTCGGCGATCAATCCGCCGGCTATGGGACCGCAGGACAAGAGCCGCATGGCCATGCTGAACCTGTCGCGGCTCGACGGCCGCGAGGGCGTGCGCCACACGATCGACGTCAAGCCGGAAACCGATGGCCGTATGCTGCTGCGCCAGATCATGGACGGCTGGAGCGATTTTTCCGGGCGGCTGATGCAGAACTATTTCGAGGCGCTGCGCCCGCATGGGCTCGACAGCCGAGCCATCGACACGTTCGGCACGCTGCTGGCCGCGGCTGAATTGCTGGTGGGGCCTGACGCGCTGGAGGACGCCGGCCTGCCGGTGACCGACGAAACGCGGCTCGGCGAAATGGTGGCGGCCGCCACGCGGGTGGAACGCGCCGAGACGATGGACAATTGGCACGGCTGTCTCGACCATCTTTTCCAGTCGACGATCGATAGTTGGCGAGAGGGCGTCAAGCCGACCGTGGGCTATTGCTGCGAGCAGCTGCGCGAGGGGCACTGGTATGCGGCCGGGGCGAGCGAGCGGCTGTCTCTGGTCAATCTCGGCGCCAAGGACGCGGGCAAGAACGTCCACATGCCGACGCTCGGGCCATGCCTGGCGGTGCCGGCCGATGGGCCTGTGCTGAAGCGCATCTTCGCCGATACGGTGTGGCAGCAGGGCGGCTGGTATCAGGCGCTGAAAAGCGGGCCCAAAGACATCGTCATCGGCAACCTCGGCAACGGCCAGAAGGTGAAGATCAACGGCTCGACCAAGAACTGCCTGCTGGTGGACCTGGCTGCGTTCGATGCCTGGGCGAGCAAGGTGGAGTGATGGGGGTCCAGCAGTACTGGACCCCCCTTGTGGTTTAGCGGCGGGCTTCCGAGTCGAGATAGGTGGCCGGGATGAAGGTGCCACGCGCCGCCCTTGGCCCGTCATACTTCATCGGACCCGTTGAAACCGCGCCGACAAGCCGCCGCAGCGCCTTCATGTGGCCGAGTTCGCGCCATGGCGAACCATCGAACAGGCGCACGAGGCCAGGCGCGGTGTTCGAGACGATGAAACCCTCGACCTCGACCATGTCGCTGACGACGCGAATGCCGTGCAGCCGCAGCAGCGCTGCGGCGTCCGCGTCATCCTCCATCGCCCTGTCCAGCAGCATGCCGATCGGCCTGCCGTCATCGGCCATGGAAATCAGCAGATAGTTGAGGCAGTCCATGGCATCGCCACCGGCGATCGCCGCGATGGTCGGCGCTTCCGGCAGTTGCAGTGTGCGCCAGAGCGCGGCGGCACGCGCCGGGCCGAATATGGCACGGGCCTCGCGCACCAGCTCGACACGGGCGCGCAGCGACGCAAGAGAGGCATCGTCGACCGTGAAAGGCTCGGGCGTGCCCTCATAGCGGCCATGCTTGCGGATCTGCGGCAGCACATCGTGGGCCAGCCAGCGCTTGAACCGCTCGGCCTCCGGCTTGCGCGACCTGAACACGAGACGGTAGACGCCGGGCTCGGAGACGATGATGAGCATCTGATCGCCGGAAGGGGTGGGTATACTGTACCCACCCCTCTCGTCTTCATCGAGCGTTTCGAGCGCCTGATGATGATCCTTGATGCCGAGAGCTGTGCAGACATCCTTGCCAGCAAACCACGGCTCCCCGGCCCGCTCCACGGCGCGCACCAGATGTTCTTCAAAAGCGAAATTTTGTAGGGCGTTCATGTCATATCTCCGGTTGCCAGCGACCAAGCTGGTGGGTGAGCGGCACCGGGTTGGTCGACCGTTCCGGAGTCCGGCAGGGCTTTCGCCCTCCCAATGCGCCCACCCATAAAAAAACGCGCCATAAGCGCGTCGAGCGCTCCGAACAAGCCGGCGACCAAACCGGACTCCACAATGGCGTGGAGCGGTGCGACAGTGCCCGCAATCGCACGGAAAGGCAAGGAGGGCGATGCGATGATGACGTGGCCGCTGTTCTTGGTGCTGGGCGTCTCGCATGCGCCTTTGTGGGCCGTCTACACAGCATTCGCGGCTCTGACCGGCTGGGATTTGGCGGCGGGACTGTTTCTGAAGCTGGGTGGCGAAGTAAAAGCGCCTTTCTTTGCGCTGCTACTCAACTCTATGTTTGCCAACCTCTTACGCATGGGCGGCTTGCTGGCCGGTACCGTGGGTTTGTTGCTCTGGCGATCCATGTAGCGCCGGCCGCGACCAGCGGCCGCTTGCCGCGCCAGCCAGGCCACGTGAGGCTGTGAGCGCGCCTTGCGCACGCCTGCGATCGTCGAGCGCGAGGCGAGCGCGCGTGCCCTCGGCAGCGTGTCACGCCAAGACAACCAGCCGCCCGGCAGGGCGGCGCCGCTTGCCCATACCCTCGCCCAGGGCGCCAAGATCAAGACGTTTTGGGTGGCAAATCAGCCCATTTCGCCGCCATTTCCCGCGCCCCATTTGTCAGCGCCCTGCCCCCGCCCATAAGGCCTAGAACGGGATTCCACCGCGCTTTTGCCTTTGGCCAGCAGATGACGGCAGGGCGTTTCGGCCACGGTCGACCGGGTGAGCCAAGGGGCCGGGGACGGTTACCCGGTTACGCCACGGTTACCAACGCGGTAACCGCAATTCATCAATCAAATCAACAGGATAAGCCAATGGGTTACCGGTTACCGGGCAAAGTGCTTCCCCGCTCGCGCGCGCGCGCATGTGTGACGGGAATGGTAACCGGGTAACTCGTAACTGGCGGGATATAAGCCTATGGAAAGACAGCGCAATTGCCGGTTACGACGCGGTTACCGCCCGACCCAAATTAAATATTGCTCCTGGAGCGCATGACGATGGCCGAGGACGCTGCCGAGGGGCATTTGGGGGCACGCACACCCGTCCAGCCCGGCGATCCAGCCGCGCAGCTCGGCGACTCGGCGCCGCCGGCCGCGCTGCCGGGCGCCGATCTGGCCGACCTGATTGCCGGCTCGCCCGATGTCGACGCGCAGGACCTCCTGGCGATAGCGGCGGAATTGGTGGCCGCGCCACGACGGGGACGGGGAAGGCCTGCCGGCAGCCTCAACCGCAAGAGCGGCGACCTGATCGCGTACCTGCGCGCGCTCGGCCATCGCGACCCGGCAGTGACGCTGTCGATGATCCAGACGGCGGATACGATGCAGCTGGCCATGGCGTTGCGCGTGCCGATGCAGGAGGAAGGCAAGGTCAGGAAGGATGTCGACGGCAATGTCCTCTACAACCCGCCGAACCCGATGCTGGTCCTTGAGCTGCAGCGCAAGGCGGCGGAAGGGCTGATGCCCTACCACCACGCCAAGATACCCCAGCAGCTGGAGCTGCCGCCGGGCGTGGCGCGGCCGGTGATGATCGTCGGCGAAATGAATGTCAGCGTCGCCGGGCTCGACGGCATGCTGGCCGGCTTCGAGCCGACGAAAAAACCTAATGAAATCAACGGCAGTGCTGTGCGGATAGAGCGTGCGGATAGCGGCCAAGAGCCAAGCGCTTGAAAGTGCAGCGCTATTTCGCGCGAGTGATTGATCTGAAATCTATCATCGTGCCGGCCTCGCGTGCACGTGCACGTGGCGCGCGCGATCCGCCTGGCGTAGGCGCTCGACCCCGCCCCCTACCGCGATCGCGCCCAATAGGCGCGGGGACGAATTTCCAAAACGCATGCCCCTACCCCCTCCCCCCGGGGGTGGCGGCTCACACACACCGCCCTTTTCGCTTCGGCTCGCACCTGACGGCGGGGCGGCGGAAATAAATTCTCGACAGTGAATCGGGGCGCGGGCGCGGGCTGCGGGCTTCGGAAGGGTCGGGAATGGGTCAAGGGCTGGGCGAAGCGCCGGCAAAATTCGACATCTGGCGCTACAAGGAACCGGGTCCGGTGGCCGCCCGCTATATCCAGCATCTTGGGCCGATCGACTTGATCATCGGCCCATGGGGCAGCGGGAAAACCGTCGCGACGGTGTTCAAGATCGTGCGCCACTGTACGGTCGACTTCCCGGTCTGCAAGGATGGCGTGATCCATGCGCGCGTCGCGGCGATCCGCGATACGTATCGGGAAATGGCCAAGACGGCGCTCGCCTCCTGGCACGAGTTCTTCCCCAAGAAAGGCGCCTACACCGCGCCCGACAAGGACGCCTACAGCGGCGGCCAGGACCGCCCGGTCAAGCATATCCTCGAATGGGATGTGATGCGGCGCTGGCCGGAAGGGCCGAAGCTCACGAAAGTGCGGCTCGAAATGGAGTTCGGCGCTATCGGCGATCAGAACCTCGACAGCTTCTTCAAGGGCTACGAAATCACCGCCGGCTGGATGAACGAATGCGATCTGCTGCACGAGGACGTGCCCGGCCGCTTCTACGGCCGCACAGGCCGCTACCCGCCCGAGGACCAGGTCATGGAGTGGGAAGGCGACCGGCTCGGCTGGAAAACCGACCCCGATACCGGCCGCCAGTCGATCGACGTGCCGCGCATCATCATGGGCGATTACAACCCGCCCGACGAAAGCAACTGGACCTATAAGCGCCACATCGAGGAACCGGACAAGTGGCCGGGCTACAAGTTCTTCCAGCAGCCTTCCGGTCTGTCGCCGCAGGCCGAAAACCGCGTCGGCAAGGCGCGGCATAAATACGAGGAAGAGGAACGCCAGTTCGGCGGGCCGGACGCCGCCGAATCGCGCCGCAACGTGCACGGCCAGTATGCCGCAAAGGCCAGCGGCACCATCATCTACAAGGGTTTCAACCTTTTGCGCCACCGCGCCGGCGAGCCGCTGCCGATCGTGCGCGAGCTTCCCTTCTATCTCGGCATGGACGCCGGCGGCCGTCCTGCGGCGGTGCTGGGCCAGTTCATGCCGAACGGCCAGCGGCGGGTGCTGCGCGAGGTCGTCAGCCGCAACGATGAGGTGACCGGGCCGGAGCGTTTCGCCACCAACATCATGGAAGTGATCCTGCGCGACTTCCCCGGCATGCGGTGCGGGGGCGCCTGGGCCGATCCGTCGAGCTGGCACGGCCATGACAAGGTGGCCGGCCGGCTGGCCTGGCCGGAGATCGTCGGCATGGCGCTGCAGATCCCGATCATGCCGACCGCCACCAACGATCTGGGGTCGCGCTTCGAGGCAGTGAATTTCTATTTCCGCGACATCGACGCCAACACGCCGCGCATGCTGATCGACCCGAGCTGCAAGAACCTCATCCGCGCCTATGTCTCGCAGTACAAGTTGACCAAGCATAGTTCGGAAGCAAAGACTGACGGTCTTGAAGTCGAGAAGAATGAATACTCGCACGTCGCAGAAGCCGACCAGTATTGGTGCTATGGCTATCGCGGGCCGATGGCGGTGAAAAAAGAGGCCGCGAACATGGGCCGGGCGGCCAATGTGGTGCCGCTGCGCTCGGTCACGGCGCGGACGGATTTCGACGTGTTTAAGTGCTGATGCCTCACGCGTCGTATCGCTCGCTGCCGCTCGCTGGCGCTCCGGCGGGGCGGCCTGACCGGCCGGCGGGCGGTCGCCCTTGCGGCCTGCGGCCGGGTCAAGCATCCGGGTCAGTTTGCGAAAATGCACCAGGCTGAATGGCGCACTGTGACGCCGGCGCCGCCTAGCGCGATCCTCGCCCTGGCCGGACGGGTGGCGAGTATGCGCCGGCGGGCGCTGGCGCAGCGGCACGATGCGCAGACGGTGGCGATCTACCGGGGCGATGCTGAAATGGCCGTGGCGTTCCTCGGCCGGCACGGCTGGCGCCGCCTCGAAATGGCGCTGGCGATCGGCCCGGCGGCCGCGCCGCATCTGCGCCGGCTGGTGCGCCTCGCGCAAATGACGCTTGGGGCGGCAAGCCAAACTCACCTCATCGTCGCCCGCGTCCACCCCGCCAACCAGGCCGGGGCGCGCATGGCGGCCATGGTCGGCTTCCAGCCGTCGCGCCTCAAACAGGCCGGCATCTGGATTTTCAAGGGAGACAGGCATGGGTGCGATGCTCGGCGGCGGCGGCAGCGCGGCGCGCAAGGCGGCGGAACAGAGCCGGCAGATACAGGCGATCGCCAATGACCGGCAGCTTGCCGCCTTGAGCGCCGAGAGCCAGCGCAGCGGCGCCAGCCGCCGCAATCCGCGCGGTCGCCGCCTGTTCATGTCGGACGCGTCCACAAAGACGAATCTTTCTTGATGCCTCACGCGCCGCATCGCTCGCTGCCGCTCGCTGGCGCTCCGGCGGGGCGTCGAACGGTCGACGGCCGCCGGTCGGCGGCTCGGCCTCCGGCCGGAAATAGGAGCTGACCGATGGAAGGCGGCATCGTCGCTTTCGGCCCTGACGGAGGCAACGCGCCCGATCGCCAGCGCGCCCTGTCGAAGCGCGCCTGGGGCCGCCGCGCCGGCTGGGACGCGCTTTACGACGAGGCCTATTCGCTGGTGCTGCCCAACCGCAAGCCGGGCGGCGCCGGCAAGGCCAAGGCGCCGGCGACGCAGATTTTCGACATGACCGGGCCTAACTCGGCCATCCACTGCGCCGGCGAAATCCAGCGGCAGATCATTCCCGCCTCGACGCCTTTCGTCGCCGAAACCGGCCCGCTGGTCGCCGGCAAGCTCGACGCCACGCAAAAGCGCGTGTGGGACATGCAGCTCAACAGGATCGCCCAGGAAACCTACCCCTATTTCAAGACCGGCGATTTCGACACGGCCGTGCATGAAATGTGCACCGACCTGACGATCGGCACCGGGGCGCTGCTGCCGATGCGCGGCCCCTCGATCAACGAACCGCTGCGCTTCATCTCGATCCCCCAGGATGAGCTTGCCATCCTGCAGGACGCCTGGAACCGCATCTGGTTCGTGTCGTGGAAGCGCTCGATCCCCCGCGCCGACATTGTCGACGGCTTCCCGAAGGGCAAATTCACCGCCGAGTTTCGCGAGACGGCGAAGAAAGACCCGGAAGCGCCGGTCGACCTTTGGCAGGATTTCTACCGCCTGCCGGACGGCAGCTGGCGCTTCTGCGTCTATGTCGAGAAGGGCGATTTCATCGTCCAGGAGACGACACGCACCCAGCCGATCGCCGTGCTGCGCTTCTACCGCTGGCCCGGCGAAGATCTCGGACGCGGCCCGGTGCTGTTCACCCTGCCGGCGATTCGCACCGCCAACAAGGCGCAGGAACTGGCGCTGAAGGCCTTCGCCATCCAGCTGCTCGGCATATGGGGCTATCGGGCCGGCGGCACGTTCAACCCCGACACGGTGCGCATCGGCCCCGGCGAAATGTGGGCGATGCAGTCGACCGGCGGCATGCTGGGGCCGGATGTGCAGCGCCTCGACCCGGCGACGGGCCGCGTCGACCTGGCGCGCATGATCCTGCCCAACATGCAGAGCCAGATCCGCGAGGCGCTGCTGGATACCCGCATTTACGACGATGGCGGCACGCCGCCGGCGGCCACTGAAATCGCCGCCCGCGTCGCGCAGAACAACCGCGTCCATATCGGCGCCTATGGCCGGCTGCACCGCGAGGGCATCGCGGTGATCGTGCCGCGCGCCATGGAAATCCTGAACGAATGGAAGCTGCTGCCGCAGCTGATGACGTTCAACGAGCTGCTGGTGTCGATCTATGTCAACTCGCCGATGGCGGCGGCGCTGAAGGCCGACGAGCTGCAGGCCAGCGTCAATTACTGGCAGCTGGTGCAGAGCGTCGTCGGACCCGAGCGGACGCCGGAGAAAATCCACGAAGGACGCTTCCTCGACCGCGCTCGCGCCACCATGCTGGTGCCGCCCGACATCGCCACCACGCCCGACGAGGAAAAGGCCGCCGCCGAGGCCACGGCCCAGCGCCAGCTGGCAATGGTGGCGGCCGAGGGCGCGGTCAAAGCCGCGCCGCAAATCGCCCAGGCTGCCCTGCCTGCCCCGCAAAAACAGGCGGCCTGATGAACGGTCCCGTCGAGTTCCGGCGCGATCGCGCCATCAACGACCTTTTGGCCGCGCCGACGAGCTGGGACGAGCTGCTTGAAAACTTCAAGCCGGCGGCGGTTCGCCAGCCCTTCGAGCCGGCCGACCCGGTCAAGAAATTCGTGGCGGCCGCCTACTCGACCGAGGAAGGCCGCGCCTTCTTCAACTGGCTCTACGACCTCACCATCGACGCGCCCTACCCGCATGTCGGCAGCGACAAGGCGTCGGTGACGATCGCCGCTGCCAAACACGAAGCACGCGCGGCTGTCGGCCGCGTCGTGTTCAACGCCATGGCGCAGGGCCATGCGTTGCTCAACCGCAAGGAGCCCCAGCCATGAAATCACTGCTTGAGAAATATTTCCACCCTGTCCGAAACGCCGAGGGCGGCGCGGGCGGCGGTGGACAGGAACCGGCGGGAGGCGCTGCAACAGCGCAGCCGGGCGCGGCGGCGGCGGCAGGAGGGGGCTCCGGCGCCGCCGCCGATGCCGGGGCGGGCGCAAATGGGGCGGGCGCAGCCGCCGGCGCGGCGCAGCCCTACCGGCCGGACGGGCTCGACAGCCAGTATCACGGCACCAGCGACAACGAGACGATCGACAAGATGCAGGCGGCGCTGAAAGGCTACCGCGACCGCGACGCCAGCCGCGACATTCCCACAAACGCGGACGGCTATCTGTCGCTGGAGGGCCTGAAGGACTTCAAGCTGGACGCGGCCATGCAGCCGCATTTCGACGCGCTGAAGGACGATCCGGCGGCCAAGGCGATGTTCGCTACGGCGCTGAAGCACGGCATGCCGCGCCAGGCGGTGCTGGAAGTGTGGCAGGACGGCATGAAGGGCTTTGCCGAAGCCGGGCTGCTGGAACAGATCGCCGACCCGGTGGCCGAGCGGGCAAAGCTGCTGCCCGAGACGGCCAAGGGGATGACGAAAGACAAACAGGATGCGGCGATCGACGCGCGGCTGCAGGCCAACCAGGACTTCCTCGACCTGCTGGCCAAGCCCGGCGAGAACGGCGCCAAGGGCAAGATTGCGCCCGAAGTGGCCAAGCATGCCGGGCTGATGCTGATGGACACGGCGGACGGCAATCTGTTCCTCGAGGCGGTGCGCGACATGGCGACCGGCGGCGGCCTCAACCAGCCGCTGACCACCGGCGGGCAGGCCTCGACGGCGGAGAGCCAGCGCGAGGCACTGCGCGCCGAGCTGGCGGCGGGGCGCGGCTACCAGCCGCCCGGGCCGCAGGTCTTCCGCGCCTTCGGCCTGCCGCTGGACGACGTGAGGGTGCTCATCGTCGGCCAGGACCCGTATCCGACGCCCGGCCACGCGGTGGGCCTGTCGTTCGCCGTGCCGCCCGGCACCGTCCCGCTGCCGCCCAGCCTGGTGAACATCGGCACCGAGTTGCGCGACGACCTGGGGTGCGACCTGCCCGACGACCTGGCTGCCTGGAGCGCCGCAGGGGTGCTGCTGCTCAACCGGGTGCTCACCGTGCGCCCGGGTGCGCCGGGCAGCCACCGGAACCAGGGCTGGGAGGTGGTGACCGAGGCCGCGGTCACGGCGCTGGCCGCTCGTGGCGGACCGCTTGTGGCGATCCTCTGGGGCCGCGACGCGCAGGGGTTGCGGCCGCTGCTGGGGCCGAGGACGCCGGTCATCGCCAGCGCTCACCCCAGCCCGCTGTCCGCCCGCCGTGGCTTCTTCGGCTCGCGTCCCTTCAGCCGCGCGAATGCTGCCCTGGCCGCGCAGGGGGCCGCACCGGTGGAGTGGTGTGGCGGGGGTGCGGCCATCGGCTGATCGGCTAGT
>OFQX01000405.1_pt1 | contig 13343 bp, 21 predicted proteins | sample 1542951 | NCBI WGS metagenome assembly OFQX01 (sample SAMN07774215, study PRJEB24372) | wastewater metagenome | isolation source: WWTP Novara (Effluent) | place: Italy: Novara | collected 2015-12
GCATGCCGACGCCGAGCGCCTGGTCGAGGTACTGCGTGGCCTGCGCCGCGGAGATCACTTCCGGCCCTTGCGACGAACGGCAGCGGCCTCTTCTTCGGCCGCCTGGGCTTCTGCAGCCGCGAGCGATTCGGCGATCTTGGCCTCGTCTTCCGACACCGGCGCGGCCGGCTGGCCATCTGCATCGTCGGCCGGAACTGCGAACACGGTCGGCTCGGCGTCGTCCGCCGCCGGCACGCACTTGCCGACGGCCCAGGCCGGGACGCTCTCCAACTCGAGCACGTCGCCGACCTTGGCGCCGGCCGGCCAGGCCGCCTTCAGGTGCGTGATCGTCACCTTCATGGCGATCAGGTGCGCGTGTAGGCGGCGATGTGCGACCGCGCGTTCGCATCACTGCGGAACTGCGGCGCGGCGACGGCCATCACCTGGAAGACGTAGTCGTCCTCGGTGTTCATGCGCGTCTTCGGCCGGGTCGTCATCGGCATCGCCGAGAGGATCGAGCCCCACTCGCCGCTGTCGATGTTGTTGACCGCGATGATGTCGTTGGCCGCCAGCTTGCTGCAGGGGATCACCTCGCGCACGCCCGGCATCGCCAGCATGCGCTGAGCGATCGTCGTCGGGTAGTTCGCCACGTAGTCGGTGACGCCGGCGAAGAACCAGTCGGCGTAGTTCACGAACACCGTCGCCTGGCCGAAGCTGTTGTCGGTGATCAGCGACTGCAGCGTCGTGGTGAACGCCGTCGCCCAGTTCGCACCGGTGCCGCCGTTCAGGTTGAACGCCCCGTAGGTGCCGCTGTTGCGGTCCGGGAAGCTCTTCAGGCCGTAGATCGTCGAGCCGCCGACTACGATGGACGACAGGCCGTTGATGACCATGTCCTCGAGCTTCTCGGCGACGACGCGCTGGTTGTTCGCCAGCGAGTCGGCCGACTGCAGCCCGCCGCCCTTGGTCATCACGGCCCACTGCCGCCAGCCGAAGGCGGCTTCGGAGTGGATCACCGGGATCGGCGTGCCGGCGAAGCTCACCGCGGCCGCGTCGGCGCTGCCGACGCCGCGGCCGTCCATCGACACCGAGGCGGCGCCCGAGTCTCCAACCTTCGGGTACAGCGACATGATGTCGCCGATCTCGGTCGGAGTCGAGTTCGCGCGCGCCAGGCGGTTGAAGACGGCCAGCACGTCGCGCTGGATCATCGCGCCGCGCGCGTCGATGCGGCGCCAGGCGTCCAGGCCGATCGGGGCCGCGTTGCCCACCATGAGCGAGCCGCCGGCCTGCGCAAGCAGTTCGGACTCGCGGCGATCGAAGGCGGCCAGCGCTGCGTTGCGGACGGCGGTCTGTTGGTTGGTGAAGATCAGCATGTTTTCAGTCCCCGATCACGGCTTGGTGTAGCAGTTGGCGATCTCGACCTCCATCAGGTCGCCCGCGCTCTTGGCGCCGGACCCGCGGGAGAACGCGACCACCTGGTTCGTCGAGGCCGCGGCTGCGGCGCGGCCGGCGGCCGCCACGGTCAGTTCCTGCCCGAAGCTGTAGGTCGCGGCGGCGACCGCGACCAGGAAGCGCTGGCCCGGCTTGAGCACTGCGGCAACGCCGCTGTCGCCGCTCGCGTAGGCCTTCAGCAGCGGGTTGACCGTGTCGAGGTAGTCCGCCGACGCCGCGTAGTAGTCGCGGTTCATCAGCAGTCGCAGGTAGCCGGCCGGGGCCGTCGCCTGGGTCAGCGTCGACGCGCCTTCGGTGACGAAGGTGCACGGCAGGTAGGCGCCGGCGACGGTCTTGTCGCTGACGGTCTTGGGCGTCTCGTCGACCGGCCCGAGGTATGCACGAGTGCCCATTTACGCGGCCTCCTTCAGGTTGAGGAACTTGTTCGGGTCGTGGTCGGCGTAGGGGTTGGCCGGCTGGCCGCCGCTGTTGCCGACGACGATCGGCGCCGCCTTCGAGTTGGCCTTCAGCTCCTTGCAGCGGGCCAGGCCCATCGCCTTGAAGTCTTCCGGCTTCAGCGAACTGTTGACGGCCAGCTCGGTCGCCAGGGTTGCCAGTTCGGCGTCGGCCGCGGCGCGCGCGGCGGCCTCGTGCTCGGCGAGCTTCGAGTTCGCCGCGGTGAGCTTGTCCTCGGCCGGCTTGGCGACCAGGGAGTTGTACGCGGTCAGCAGCTGGGATTCGTCCAGGCCGTCCGTCTTGATGCCGGCCGCGTTGAGCGCGGCGAGGATCTTGTCCTTCATGGGATCGTCTTCCTTTCGGTTGGTGACGGGCTGGTACTCGACCTTGCGAGTGACCTCGACCGGGTCTGAAGAAAATGCTACGGAGCCCGCGGAACTGACCGCGTAGTCCTGTTTCCACAGCTTGCCGTCGCGGTCGGTCCAGATGCAGTAGCGATCGAAGACCTCGCGGATCCAGCAGCCCTCTTGCATGAGCGCGTACAGGCCAGAGGTGATCTGGTCGAAGCTCACCTCGGTGCCGTTGCCGACCAGCTTGCGGATCCAGGCGATGAGCCCAGCGCTGCGGCGGTCCTCGGGCTCGGCATTGACGGTGATGGCCTCGACCTCTTCCGCCTGCCCGGCCGAGTTCAGGAACATGCCGACACCATCCTGCGGGGTCGCAGCGCCCTGCCCGTCGACGAGGATCGCCAGGTGGTCGTAGCGGATGTTCGTGGCGATGCGCTCGTACTTCTTGCCGCGGCTCTCGCCGCCGGCGTTGACGATGTCGCAAATGAGGCCGGTGCTGACGTGGATCGGGTCGCTGTTCGCGCCGGAGATCGCTGCATCCAGGCGGTCGACCAGCTTCGCGCCGGCGGGCGCCGCCTTGGCCTGCGCCTCGTTGACGACGACGTCGACCAGCGTGCGGCCGCCTTCGTGTCTGGCGTTGACGCAGTAGGAACCGATCCAGGCCGACGCCAGCGCAGCGCCGTTGGTGGCGCTGATGTACTGCCCCGCCGCGTTCTTCGGATGGCCGGCCGGCGCTGGCTTGTCGTTCAGCGTCTCGACGCCGGCGGCCAGCTGATCGGCCGGGTACAGCATGGCGTTCATCACCAGGTCGTCGACGGCGCCGCAGACATCCTTGATGGTGTACGTGCTGCCGGCCTTGCTGACGTTGGCCGCGTTGACCGTGGTCAGGAGGTGGACGCGCTTCGTTCGCTTCATGAGCAACCCTTGGGGGAGTTGCTGCGGAATGCTAGGGAGGAGCGTGGTCAGCGATTTCCGTGGCGGCTCTGCCACGTCTTGCGCTCGTTCGACATCGTCGACTGCAGCTTCTTGGTGAGGATCGGCTTCCCGTCGGCGTCGAGCAGACATGCCGTCTGGCTGCAGTGGCAGTTGTATCGGTTTCCACGCTCCGCATAGAAGGCGCGGACCTCCTCCCGCGTGTAGACCTTCCCGTTTCGGCTGGCGTGCCACGGTCTGGTGGTCGCGAGAAGAGCAGATGTCCACAGCTCACCGGTCCTTACGCCCAACTCGGCCTCGGCTGCTTCATCCTCGGCCCACCGCGCTTGGCGCAGCGTGTCGGTGATGTCGGTCTGCGCGTAGTCCAGCGCCTTGGCCTTGCCTACCTCGAGGCGCTCCTGAATCAGCTTGCGCGCGGCCTTCGGGTTCAGGCCGTCAGCCACTGCCTGGCCTATCACCTGCGCCAGCGACGCGCGCTGCTCAGCGGCCAGGCCCGTCCAGTGCTCGTAGCTCTTGAACTTGGCCATGGCGATCCGGTTGCGGTAGGGCTCGCTGTAGACGACGGCGGCCAGACTGCGCGCCGCGGCGTAGGTGGCCGACAGACCGGCCAGGTTCGCCGAGCTCTGCGCAGTGCCCAGATGCGCTGCCTCTTCGGTGTAGCGGTCCCACCAGAAGCTGTGCGCGACCTCGCGCTCGTCGAGGATCCAGCGCGCCAGCGTCGCCTGCAGTTCCTCGGCGATGCCGGCCAGCTGCTGCGGCGTCAAGCCGTAGCGAACCTCGGGCCCGCGCAGATCGTTGACCGCATAGACCGGTATCCTGTCGAAGACGGCGAGCAGTTCACGCTCCATCGTCGCGAAGCGCTTGCGGATCTCAGCGTAGGCGCGCCGCAGGATGCCGGCTGTGCCGGTCCGGTCTTTCGGGGTGCCGGGGATCGCTGGGTTGCGGACCGGCGCGACTGACTTCACGCTGACCGCGAAGCCACCACGCGCGGCCGCGGCGCAGCCTGCGGATCGTCGAGCGGATCATCGGCCGGGTCGCCGGCCAGCGGATTACCCTCGGTCGGCATGCCGTCGTCAGCGCGCGGCTCGAACCCAGCCACGGCACGCAGCTCGTTGGCGTCGAAGATTGGCTCCGACAGGCCAGCAGCGAACGCCTGCTGCATCGCGCCGGTGAGCTTCGCCAGGTTCGCGTACTTCGCATCGTCTCCGGGAGCATCCAGCGGCGGCCATTCGATCTCGAACTCTCCGGCGTCGACCAGCCCGGCCGCCTGCATGCGCCTGACGAACTGCTCGAGCATCGGCGTCAGTTCGTTGCACTGCCGCGAATTGCACCGCGCGATCATGTCGGCCTTGTCCTCATCGCTGGCCAGGCGCCCTGTCTGCTGGCCGAAGAGGATCGTGTAGGGGATCTGCACCGAAGCAGCGAAGAGGTTCGCCGCCACCTCGAAGCTCGGCTTGGGGTCGCTGACTGTGGTCTGCAGAGTGCTCGCCTCGCCGCCCTGCAGCACGAGGCTGCTGTCGATGTTGCGATTGAGCGCCTGCATCTTCTCTTCGATCGCGGTCTTGATCGCCGCGGCCGTCGGCACCGCGCCTCCAGGATCTGCTGCGATCTGCCCCGGGCTCGAGTTCGCATCGAACTTGAGCACCACGGTGCGCGCCGAGTTCTTGATGAAGCTCTCGGCGCTGCCGCCGCTGATCTTCTCCAGGTCGACAAGGGAATTGAAGCCTGCCAGCAGCAGCGGTACTCCATCGAAGAAGTCGTCGCCGACGCTGCCCTCGGCGAGCACCTGAACACGGCTCGGGTGCACATCGGCCCACTCGTCAGGGCGGCCCTGCGTGTCATTCATCGAACCGGGCCTGCGGGACTTGTACTGCCACATCGCCGGCTTGCCGTAGTTCTCGGCGTCGGCCATGTCCGAGTGCCATTGCGTGACCTTGATCTGGTCCTCGTAGACCGGGATCAGGTCGACCAGCCTCGCCGCTTTCTGCAGCGGTTCATCGAGCCGGCGGCCGTCGGCGACGCGGTAGATCAGCGCAGCGTAGCGACCGACCATGTTGCGGCGGTCGAAGTCGCGCAGCTTGGACCAGGCGTTGATACCGGTCAGCAACTTGGACAGCTTCGTTTCCCACTCGGTAGGCTCGTCGGCTTCCGGCTGCTTGATGCGCGGGCGCTCCTGCCAACACTTGTCGAGGATGCGATGCACCGCTCCGTGGCCAGGACCGCCGCGGCTGTACGCGTTCAGGAGATGCTGGAACGTGACCGTGTCGGGATAGCCGTACTGGCTCCAGGCGCGCGGCCGCTTCGCATCCAGCGATCCGGCCCAGCCGGCGAGTTCCTCGCGCGCGCAGCGGATTGCGTAGTCGGAGGTGTTGACGGTGATCTCGGCCATGCGCATGGATGCTAGGGACGCGCCACCTCGTCAGAGCAGGATGCCGGCCGCCGGCGTCACGAACTGCGCATAGGCCCCGCTGCACGCGTCCACGTCATCGTCATGGGCTGCGTCAGGGAAGGCCTCGAGCGCGTCGAAGACATCGCTGTTCCACGCGCCGCGCAGAAACTCGACGTTGCCGGCCTCGCACTGCGCGCTAAACGGGCTGAACCGGACGATCTTGTCGCCGCGCTCCGATCGAGCCGATGCGTTGAACCCGGCCAGCTTTGCGATCAGGTTCTGCGCTTGGCTCTTGCCCGCCTGCCCTGGGTCTTGAGGTAGTGCGACGCGCACCGACCGCCCATCGGCCGCCGCAGTGTTGACGATCGCTTCCTCCACCTTGTGCGGCCCTTCGCGCATCCTCACTGCGTGTAGCACGATGGCTCGCTTCGTGGCCCGGTTGAAGCCTAGCTTCAGGCCCACGGTCCAGTCTGGATCGTTGTCGGTGGTCTTCTCCGTAGCGGCCAGATCCCAGTAGCGCACGAGCTCGATGCCAGCTGGCGCAGCGTCGACGACCTTGACCCATTGCCGCCGGAAGTACAGCCCGGCCGCCGGGCGGATCTTCCAGTTCCCGCCAAGCAGGCGCGCGCGCTCGACGGCGTTCTGCGCCATCAGGTTCGCCTTGTAGCCCGGGTCCTTCGCCAGAAGGATCTTGTTGTCGTCGAGTTTCGCGGTGATGAAGGTCACGGACTTCGGCAGGACTTGGTCCGGGTGGTCTTCAGGAAGGTCGGGCCTCCCGTACTTCTCCACCAAGTCCTGCCGAGAATCAGCCCAGACGATGGTGTCGTTGATCCGGATGAACCACCGAACTACACCGGAGCGCGATTCGATCGCATAGCCGGTCTCCTGGTCGATCCACCAGGCGATGAACTCTTTCACCCAAGAGTCGGCGTCCGGATTCGTCGTCGCGCGGATGTATGGCTTCACGCCGCACGTCGAGCGATTGCGGCTCAGCATGTAGAAGAACTGGGCCTTGGTGAAGTGCGTCAGCTCGTCGAAGCAGATCAGCGGGATCTGCGCACCCTGCCAGTCATAGACGGTGCTCTCGTGCTCAAGGTGGGCGAACTTGACCAGTCCGCCGAATGGCCATCGCCACTCGAGCACCGCCTTCGCTGGCCGCGCTCCGAGCAGCGGGTACAGCGTGCGGCTCTCGTCCCACAAGCCGCCTGGGTTGCGGATCTGAGTTGTGTTGCGCCGGAAGAAGACCGCGGCGAACTGGTGGTTGGTGGTGACGTGCCGCAGCGGCTCCATGAGGAGGCCCCACGACTTGCCGCCGCCAGCCGCACCGCCATAGATAACGATGTCCGCCGAAGACGAAAGGAAGCGCTCTTGCGGTCCTGCCTGCGGACGAATGCCGATCAGTTCAGCCACGCCCGTTGTCTGGCATGTAGAAGGTGACCTTGGCCTCGGTGGAGATCGGCGGCGCGCCGTCTCCGCCACCCTCCAGAGCTGTCCGCATTGGAGCGTCAAGGCCCAAGAGGCGCGCGCGCCGCTCCCCGATCTTCAGCACTCGGTCGATCGCCTGCAGGTCGCCTTTCGCCGCCATCGGGTAGGCCTTGGCGAGCATGCCATCCAGGCGAGACAGCTCTTCGGTTCGCAGATCATCGGCCGACGCGGTGATGTGTGCCCGAGCCTCCTCCAGGCCGAGTTGGACCAGAGCGTGCGACCGGCTCTTGCTCAGCCCAAGCTTCCGGCCGATCGCGGCGTAGGACATGCCAGCGCGGCGCAGATCCAGCGCCAGTTCCTGGTGCTTCAGCTTGCGTGCCTTGGCTGCGCTGTTGGCGTTCGTGCCACCCATGATGATCAGTCTTCCTGTTCTTCGTCGCCAACGAGCTCGAGCAACTTGCGCCCGCGCGTCTTGGCCTTGCGCGTCGGCCTCGGCGGCCGCTGCCGGGCCCGGCGCTGGCGCTCGCGCTCTTCGTCTTCAGGTGTCCACCGTGCTGGGTATGCAGCGCCGACATGCCTGGTCACGCCGAGTTCGATCTCGACGCGGTTGACCGGGTTCGCAGTTGCGGCCGCGGTCGTCTTGAACCCATCCGCTGCGCCGAACCTTCCGCGTGCCTTGAGCTTCTTGAACGCGGCCGCGAAGTCGAAGATCGACCGCGGAGCCGTCGTCTCCGGCGCGGCGGCTGCGCTGGCGCTGACGACGTCATGCCGCGGGTAGTCGAAGGCGTCGTCACGGTCGCAGACCAGCGTGCGCAATCGGAAGTTGAACGCCAGTTGCTCGGCTGCAAGGATCGTCTCCGACGCAGAAGGATGATGCGTGCTGGCCCGCTTCCATTGGCATGCGCCTGGCGGGATAGGAAGGTCGGCGAAGAGGTCCAATTGCAGCATCTCCGGGCCGCCGGCCTCAGCCGGCCAACTCGCGGCCTTCGGCGTTCGCCAGCGCCCAGTCCTTCACCATCGCATGCCCGCGCTGCTCTTCCTTCGGGAAGAAGGCCGCCAGCGCCATGCGGTAGCGCGGCGTCATGTTGCCCTGGCGCGCAGCTTCTGCGAAGTCTGCCGAGCGGGAGAGTGCTCGAGCTGCGCACCCGTCGCAGTTCGCGTTGTAGCGGCCCGATTGCGGATGCTGGCGGGCGCGGTCGCAGGCGTCGCAGGTCATGCCTTCCTCCGCGAGTCGATGCCAGCCGCGCAAGCCTTGCAGACGTACGTGCGCAAGCCGGAGACGTGGCGCAGTCTCCGGCCGTTCGTGTCGCTTGGCTTCGAGCACGCGCCGCAGCGGAAGCGCATCGCCATTCCGAGGCCGCGATGCCGGAACGATTCGCCGGGCGCCTGGCGCGTGGTTTCGTCGCTGGTCATGCCGCGATCTCGATCTGCTGCGCCGCGTCGACCAGTGTGGCAACCTCGACGCGCACGCACGGCGTCAACGCATAGCGCTTTCGGACACGCAGGTCCACCACCTGGACGTCGTCGCGCCACAGCACGCCATTCAGCCCGTCGAAGATCGCCTTCACCACGTTGTCGGCGTCCGGCTTTGTGGTCGGCATCACCTCGCCGGCCAAGGCGAGGCGCTGCTTCTTCCCGGACCAGCTCGCGGGGATCTGGCACTCGATCGACAGGGCGACAGAGACTGGCCCTTCGACCAGCGCTGCGCCGCGCATGGCTGTCTGGGCTGCATGCGCGATCAAGCCCTCGTAGTTGACGGTCTTGGCTGGCGTGAACATTCGGGCGTGCTGGCCCACCTTCCCGATGCGCGGACGGCCCTTGCCGATGGGCTGACCTGGGACGGTGAACGCGATCACAGCGCGCCCATCCGTCCGGCGAGAAACAGCCCGGCGCAGATCGCCAGCGCGGCCACGGCGACCGCGATCACGAAGCCTGCTCCGGCCTCGGTCGAGTGCTTCGCGTCGTCGAGGTCGGCCGGCTCGGTGTGGATCGGTTCGTGGGGATCGAAGAACGTCCCCTGCCCGTCGGCCGCGACGCTGCCGGGAACGCGCCATGCGCTGCGAATCAGGGCCTCGTACGCGGCATCGTCTGGCACGGCAGACTGCGGCGCGTATACCTCGTCCCTTGCCGCGTAGACCTCGCGGCGGCGCTTGACGTCAAGCTGGCTCATGGTCTGTCTCCTGTGGCTCGTTGAAGGCCCGCACCGCGGGCCGAAGGATGTGCAGCGCGCAGTCGCTGCTGCCGCTCGGGATGACGCTGCTCGCGTCGAGGATCACGAACTGCCGGCTGTCGGCCGGCACCGGCAAGGCGGAGCGCCACCGCACGCAGGTCGGGCAGATGGCCAGCACGCGCTCCGGGAAGCACGGCGCCGGCGTGTCGTCCATCGGCGCTTCCGGGTTGAAGCCGCGGGCGGTCATGACGCGACCCTCCCGAGCCTGCCCATTGCGGCCTTGCGAGCGGCCTCGGATCGGGCCCTTTCCTCCGGAGTCATGGCCGGCGGCGCGACGAACTCCGGAAGCTTCCCGCTGGCCTCGCCCGGCTTCGCGGTTGGCGGCGACAGCGCGATCGCAGCGGCCTCGGCCCGGCGGTTCTGCAGCGCCACCAGCACCCACGCGAAGCCCTTTCCGCCGCGCGCTGCCTCGGCCGCCAGCCCGGAGAACTCTGCCTCGGTGGCTCCCTGCTCGAGCAGGGCCAGCAGCCGCGGGTCGCCTGGGTTCGTCTGCTGCAGGCCGGCCTGGCGCATGGCCTTGCAGACGCTCCCGGCCTGGGTCGGGCTGTGTCCGTCCAGCGGCGGGTCGGCGCCTTGGTCGGCGTCCTGCGGGTTATCCGTCCGGCCAGCGTCTGGCGCGCGCTGCGGCCTTGGAACACTCTGCGCGCTCTCTTCTTTCTCTTTTGTCCCTGTCCCTGTCCCTGTCCCTGTCCCTTGGTGAACGTCACGTACTTCGTCACGTTCAACGTCGCGTGCTTCGTCACGTTGTGCGTTACGTTGAACGTCGCGTGCTTCTTGCTCGGAACGTCGCTTCGCTTCACGTGCAGCAGTGGCGGCCGCCGTGCGTGCTCGCTGGGACTTCTTGGCCTCCCATGATTCGAGAGCTTTCGATGCGACATGGCGGTGGTACAGCCGGCCATCGGAGCACTTGACGAAGTGCAGCAGCGCCCGATCCCTGATGCGCGACCACTCCTTGGCGTCGCAGCGCGCGAGGTCCGCCAGCACCTCGTCATCGTCAGGCAGCGATGCGGCCGGCACCTGGTGCCAGCACTCGCACCACAGCGACACGGCGGCATGCGCGACACGAGGATCCTTCTTTGCCTTGATCCACAGCGACGAAGTCAGAAGCGTGCGCACGTCGAGCGGCATAAACCCGAAGTCGCGCAGGTCGACCTCTGGCGGCACCATCGGATCGGGGAGCGTGGTTTCGGTCACGCCGCCAACTCCTCGAGGTCGAAGCTGAGGTAGTCGCTCATTCGTGCAATCCGTTCGCCATCGAACACAGTGCGCTGGCAGACAGACGCCAAGCGGCGGTCGAGAGCCATGATGCGGCGGGGCGAGGCATGCCGGCACTTGTGGATACGGTCATGAAAGACTGCCTCCCCACGTAAACACCGAGGCTGCTGGCAGAACTTCGGCCCACGCGTCGCCGCGGCGGATGGCGGTGATGGTCTGGACGCTGACGCCATAGCGTGCCGCCTCGACCTCGTGCGAATCCGTGGATGCCTTGATCGCGTCGGCCTTGAAGCGATCGATCTTGCTGCGTGAACGCAGCAGCAGCGTCCTGGAGATGCGCGCCTTCGTGGTCTGCAGTTCGCCTCGCGAAGACTGCTCACCCGACTGCTCGGTGCGGTCGAGCATCTGGAAGTGATCCTCGTGCACGCAGCGCTCGTTCCAGCAACGCGGACGGATGATCTTCCCGGCCGGCAAGCGCTCGCCGGTGGCGAGCGTGTAGAGCACGCTGCGCAGAGAGTGCCGGCCCTGTGAGTTGCCGGGCCTGATGTACTCGCGTGGGCAGTACACCATCGGCGTCTTGCCGAGGTATGTTCCGGACCACTCCATGCATTCTCCCACGGGGTGGATCTGCGCCTTGATGGCCGAGAGCCAGCCGGCTCGGGTCTGGTGCGGCCTGCTCATTGCGCGGCCACCGTAACGATGCGCTTGACGTTCACTTCCATGATCTCCCTGTGGTGATGTCGACGCCGACACCTGCGGCCGCGAACCCCGCACCGAATGGCATCTCGTCAGGCGCGCACTGGAGGCGCGGGTCGTGCGTCCATCCGGGGACGCGGGTGATGGGCTGAGGCTGTGCCGCGGCGCTGGCCAGCTCGGCGTGTTGCTGCTGCGCGCACTGGCGCGAGCTGCGCGCGTCGCGGTGCTGATCGATCTGCTGGCGCATGACCTGGCGCATCGGTTCGCGGTTCAAGGACGATGCCCCCTACGCGGCAGGCGGGGCTTACGAACCGGGAGGTTCCGCATGTTCTCGGAATGGGGAACATCGCGGAGATTGGATGGGGAGTTGTTGGTCTTGCAGCGGTCGATGTGATCGATCTCGTGCGTAGGCCACTTCCCGTGCACGAGCGCGAAGACGACCAGGTGCGCACTGATGGCCAACTTCTTTCCACCGATGCTCAACCGAACGCGGCGGTAGCCCTTGGTCGGGTAGGTCGAGAGGTCGGCCCTAGCACCAGCGAACTCGGCGTTGAACGCTTTCATGTTCCTCGCCGAGACGAAGTGCGCAGGCGGCCTGGTTCGCCAGAACAGATCGCCTGTCTCTTCGTCGTGTCGAAAGCACTCGCGCAGAAAATCGACCGAAGGACGGGTAGGCACGTTGTGGCCAGAAGTGGTGGGCGTCCCCGCGCGGCCGGCGCGATGAACTTCCCGGTCCGGAGTGCCGGCCGCGGGGGAGCCCGTTGCATTGGGCATGGCTCAGGCCGCCTTGGCGGGCTCGGCGGTCGCGAGATCGAGCAGCGGCTTTCCATGCGGGTGCCAGGGCCACGACTCATCGGCGTTCCTGTGCCAATGAAGGTCGGGGCGCAAGACCTCGCACGTCACCGCACCATCGCTGGCTCTCTCGATCGAGAGGCAACGATCGGCCGGGACGGGTTTGACGCCGTTCGCCCACTGCCAAACCAGCTGAGGCTGCGCGTTGATCTGCTGCGCCAGCCGGCTCTGCGCACCACGCTCGGAAACGTATGACTTCAGGTCCATGCGCACATGTTAAGCGCGTCGCTTCATTTTTGCAAGCGCCCCGCTTCTTGCCTCCCGCGAAGAAAGTTAAGCGCGCCGCTTGACACTGCGAAGCGAGGCGCTTAATATCTCCCCATGCGCTGCACTTCAAGCGGCGCGGGAGAACCCCGGTGAGGACCACGACGATTCTGGCGGCCGCCCTGCTCGCAACAGCGGCCCAGGCCCAGACCAGCAAGCGCAACGACGCGCTGAAGGTGGCCGGCAGCGGCATGGTCGCCGCGGCCGTGACGCTGCAGACGCAGGCACCGCTCTTCAGCTTCGCCGCCGGCACCGGCGCGGGACTGCTGATCGCCGCCGCTGACCGTGGCAGCGTGCGCGGCCGTGACCTCGCCATGGCGATGGCCGGCGCCGCCGCCGGCGTCACCGTCGGCAACCTGATCCTGACCCCGCGGTACATCGCGTACCGCGCGGCGTTCTGAGGGAGGCGACGAACATGGGAGCCCTCCTCCACGCCCTGCACGATCGCGAGCCGCTGCCAGCGCCGCGCGTCGTCGAAGTCAACGAGATCACCGCGCTCATCTGCCGGCTGCCGCAGACGCACGAGAACCTGGTGGCGCTGCTGTCCTGCGTCGAAGGCGTCTTCTCCAATGCGATGGCCTACGTCCCGGTGCTCGGCGAGGCGCACGACCACCTGCTCGACGCCTTTGCCGCGATGGACGACGTGACGGCGCCCGACTACCCGGCGATGTCGCTCAGCCGGCGAGAACTGCGCGACGAAGAAGACCACCTCGAGCGGCATCGGGAGCGCGGCGAATGAAGGCCTACCTTCGCCCCGAGACCGCCCGCGCGCTGCTCGAGCAATCGCGGGCCTACACGCAGCGCCGGCGCGCCGAGCGCGAGCGGGCCCGGGAAGTCGATCAGCTGTTCGCCGAGTTCCGTCGCATCGGGTTCGGTGCCGAGGCTGCGCGCGAACTGGCGGCCATCCAGGCTGGGGGCGCGTCGTGATCACCAGCGACAGCACGCGCCACCGCGGCGCCCGCCTCGACTACAGCCGACCGTCGCCGCTGTTCGGCATCGTCCGCGCGCTGCGCCGCGCCGTCCTGCTGCGCTGGTATCGGTGGCAACTGCGGTGCATCGCCGAAGAGCGCCAGGGCTACGAAGACGCGGGCGTGATGCTCGGCGTCGAGTACCTGAAGAACTGCGAATT
>OFQX01000406.1_pt1 | contig 13343 bp, 16 predicted proteins | sample 1542951 | NCBI WGS metagenome assembly OFQX01 (sample SAMN07774215, study PRJEB24372) | wastewater metagenome | isolation source: WWTP Novara (Effluent) | place: Italy: Novara | collected 2015-12
CGTCCGCACTAAGCTGGGACATCGGGTTGGGACCGGAGGAGGAGAACAAAAGTCTCAAGCTCTCGTCCACAGGATCTAGGTATTCCCTTGCTGCCTCGAAGTCCTCCTTGGACAACCTCAACTCCTCCCTCTCGCTCAAGGCGATCAGCATTGCTACCTTCAACAAATATTCTGGCTTAGTCCTAAACCAGTTCTGCATAACCATAGACGACTCATTTACCGTCCTATAATAGTTCTCGTCATACCAGGTGGTATACACCCCGTGGATCTCCTCCCACTTGAAAGGCCCAGCCATCTTCTGGATTCTTCCAAGGGCATCCACGCACCTAACCCAAGCATCCTTCTGTGCTTTGCTAGTCTCCAGAATCGCAACTGGAGGCCCTGGGTTTCTTGAGTAAGCAAACACACACCTTCTCGTGAACCCGGTGTCAATAAGGTTGGCTTTCTTCAAGCTCATCATAGTCTCTGTGGTGAGACACCCAAGGATATTAATATAAGGATTCGTGACAATATCATGGCCTTGATTTTTAGTCTTGGTCCCAACCTCGTGCGCCCTATAAGCTTCCGTCAAAAACGGGATCATCTGAGTTGGCTCTCCCGCATTGAGAAAGTTAATAAGCTCATCACAAAAGAGATTCAAATGCCGGTAGAACCTAGGTTCAACATCCCCCGGCACCATATACGCCAGCTTACACGGACTGTCTTTCTCCCCCATGAACTGACTCAAACTCTGCTTTGTCATTGAGTCACTTGACATAGGTATTTCTTTTGCAAAGCTAGACAACATAGCCTGTGCCATATCCTTTGCAAAGCTCTTGGTGATACCTGCTGCTCCCACGAGAAAAATATACATGTTTGTGTAAATCTGAAACTTACTCTGATCTACCCACACCTTCCTCCCGGTTACACCAGCCAACAAATTCATAGCTGCCCACTGGTGGTAGATTGCCGGGGACTGGTTGTCCGACGATACGATCTTATAGTCTTGCAAAAAGCTCATAGGTAGTAAACTGGAATGTTAAGTTCTCCTGCAATTCTTTCCTCCTCCTTCACCCCCTTAGACTTTCTCCAACCATCCAACTTTATCACAAACATCACATCACAACAACGAAGCAACCTAATACTAAGGTTTCTCCAAAACGCCCAATCACCAGGACAATCAACCAAACCCTTAGCCACATGCCCCTGTGTAAGAGGGCTTACCACCATATAGCCTTTAGCTATTAACAGAGCAAACTCCTTATTGATTAATTTCATCCTTTCCTCCATCACCTCCTCCCTCTCATGACTATACGGAGCAGCTAGATAAATTAGTTTACCTTTAAATTCTTCTATCATTTTCAAATCCTTTCCTGATGTAAAGTGTATTGACAAGTGGAAGCGTGGGTTAGGGAGACAAAGGACGCTTGAAGGGGGATGAGGTCTGATGATAGGGAGTCGTATGAGATAGACGCTTCAAGTCCAACCGGGGGGTGGTGCCAGAAGGAATGTTTTTCGTTTTGCGATAGGCCTCCCGCACGAAAGGTGAGACCTGTTGGCGTGATGAGTTCCACGCCAGCAGCCATGCCCTTTGGTGAGCGAGTAAGGATATCACACTCCTCGTATACGCCGACGATGGGATACTCTGACTCGAAGCGGTCTTTAACTTTAAGGAGGCATGGCCAGCGGTTCTCTTTATTGCCACAGGAATGCGAAAGTCCATAGGGCTGGGGTAGTCTAAGGATGGAGCCCTCGAAGCCTTGCGAACGATGTGTAGAGTAGCGCAGTTGTATATCTTGGTAGGTATGCGTGATAGCTGTATCAACGATGAAGGTAGACGGCGAGAGGATCGAGGGGGAGAGATGAGAAAGGATCGCATGGCGAGCTGGGAATGGGAGGTTAGGGTGATCGGTGAGGAGGAGGTCGAAAATGTGGTATTGGATGTGGGGGGTGTCGGTGGTGGGGGATTGGCGGGTGACGGCCATGGCGGAGAGGATGCGCTGGCGGGGCCAGCCGTGATGGTAGAACTCCCCGTCGAGGATGATGTTTGGTGGGATGGACTCGAATAGGTGGTGGAAGGAGGTGAGGAGGGATGGGTGCCAAAGGTGTTCTTCTCGGGACTGGAAGTCACCGGAGGCGGGGAAGCAGAGGGCACGTAGACCGTCTAGTTTTGGTTGGATGTGGAGGGGGTAGGTTATGTGGGAAAGTTTGGCCTTGTGGTTAAAGGCAAGCATGGGTTTCATCAGCGGAAGAAGTGGATGTAGATGAGGGAGACGACAGCGGAGGTGGAACAAGCTAGGGCGAGAAGGAATAGGGCAAAGAGCCAGAAGGAGGTGATGTATTTTTCATAGCGGGTAACAAGAAAGGATACTATGATGACGAGGAGAATGAGGGTGCTGGAAAGGAGAAGTGGGGTGTGTGAGTTCATGATGGGAGGAGGTAGAGGATGAGGAGGATGAGGGCGAGGGTTATTAAGATATAAAAAAGCCAACAGCCTGGAGGAAGTGGGGTGGTGGTTAGAGGAGGGACGAGTGGGGGTGGTGGTGGTTGTTGGAGACGGGTGAGGAAACGGTCTGGAGTGGGAAGTGGGAATGGCATGGTGTGGGGTGGGTTAGATGGTGCCGACCTCGAGGGCTTTCCAGGAAGTGCCGTAGGCTCCCTCGTAGGGAATGGTAAGAGTGGTGCCAGCGATGGTGATTGGGGTGGAGAAGGAGGAACGGATGAGGGAGAGGGAATGGTCTAGGTTTGATTGCGGGAACTGGAAGACTAGGGCATCATGGACTTGAATGAGGGGTTGGACTATAAGGGAATGTGGTGGGGTGGGAGAGTAGTTGAGGGGGTTACGCCAGAGCTTGAGGATGCCCTGGTTGATTACGTAGGAGGTGTTGTGTTGGGGGTTTTGGGAGAGGGCGGAACGATGGGTGGCTGAGTCGTGGAGACGGCCTAAGAAGTTGCGGGTGTGACCAGAGGCAGCGGTGAGGGTGCCTGAGGATTTGATCTTGGCAATGACAGAGGCTTGCCAAAGAGCGAGGCCAGGGTATCGGAGTTTGTAGTAGTGTTGGAGAGTGGCAGCTTCTGCGGTGGTGATGGTGACGGGTTCGGGTAGGTATTTCCAGGAGTCCTCTAGGACACCTTGGGCCATGGTGGTGGGTGAAGTTTGGTAGTTGGTGGAGTGTTGGGCTTTCTTGCAGGCGAAGTAAAGGAAATCCCAGGAGCTAGCTGCACGGTGATGGGTTTCAGCTTGAGCACAGTAGGCACGCATCTGGTCTTGGGAAGCAGAGGAGATGGAGTTGCCTAGGGTGTAGATGGCAGCGATTATCTTGGCAGGTTTGAGACCGGCTTGATAGTCTAGGAGCATGGTGGGGTCACCGAGGGCAGCGCATTCGGCTGCAATGGTCCAACCGTCGGCCCCGGCAAGGTCGACTTGGCCGATGAAGTATCCTGGATCTGGGATGTAGTATTCACGGATGTCCTTCATGGCTGTTTGCATATTGATCCCGGTTTTGTCCAGCCATTTGGAACAGGACATCCGTCCGGTGATAGTGCCGACAACAGAGGTGGAAGCGTGGATACGGTTGCCAGGGGGGATCTCGGCAACAAGTTGTTTTCGAAAACCGTCTAGCTGTTTCCACTTGAGGATGCAATAGATGAGTTGGGAGTCTGATGAGGTGTAGAGTTTTAGGAGGGCACCTTTGTCAGCGGTGAGCTTGTTGGTTTTACGTCGGCCCTCCATTTGGTATTGACGTGGGAAACCAAGGCGGTTGTAGAGGACGTCGCAGAGTTGCTTGGGTGAGTTGCAGTTGAGAGGAAGGCCGGCTAAGGTGTCGATCATTGCTTGGTAGTTGTCCTGCTCGGCAGCAAGCATGGGGATCTCGGTGGTTAGGGCCTCACGGTCCATAAGAACTCCACGTTTGCCCATATACATGACCGGGTATTGGAGGGCCATGTTCATAGCGAGGTGGTCTCGTGATGCCTGGGGCATGGTGGCGAGGACAGCGGCTTGGGCCCTGGCGATTTCTAAGGTGACAGCTGCGTCTTTGGCATTGTATTCGTAGTAGACTTCCCGGTTTTTGGAGGAGTTCTCGTGTTTGTAGAAGGGCTCTTTAGTGTAGATAGAAGCTTGGGTGCCAAGATTCTTGGGGAGCTCGGGTTCGATTTCCCACCCAGCCAAGAGGGTGTCGTGGATGAGGTTACGACAACGGACACCCCACTGCTCAGCGAGGACAAGCATGTCATAGGTGAAATTCTGGCCGACTAGGGGGATAAGGGGATCGGCGCAGACTCGAGCGATTTCAAGAAGGATAGGGGCGAAGTCCTCGGGGGAAAGCTCTTGGACTGGGATGCAGATAGCTTCAAGGGGATCGACTGAGAAAGCGATACAGGTAATGCCGGTGTGAATCCAACCCTCAATGTCGATGGAGGTCCACTGTCCGGGTTTGATTGCACGTAGCCAGTCAATGTATTGAGTGGGGGTAAGGTGGGTGAGAAGGCGCCGCTTTGGGAGAGAGAGTGTGGGAGTGGTGGATTCTTCGCAGGCTCGTTTGAGGTTAAAGCGGAGAAGTGGGAACCGCTCGTAACGAATCATTACGTCGGAGGGGGAGTAGGTGATTAGACACTTACGACCAAAGAGGGGATTACCAGGTTGATCACATACAAACATGGTGCCTTGCACCCTGTCTATGCCAACGTCGTCGCCATCCTTTTTGGGTATGACAAAGCCAGCTGATCGAGCAGCAGCGTCGCCTAGGAGGACACAGATATTGGGGGAGAAGGTGTTGAGTTGTTCGGTGAGTTCTTCTCGAGCGGCAGAGGCTGCCCACTCGGAGGTCTCGTTCCAGTTGTTGTTGAAGAAGCCAACAAAGGAAGCGGAACGGACTAGGCCAGCTTGCCGAGCAGCTGTAAAGATTAGGTCGCCGAGAGAACCAACCAAGGGGCGCTTGTGGTCTGCGTCCTGGGAGGTGGGGGAGTGGGCGATGAAGGCTACCTTCTGTGGTAGGGAGAGGGAAGGTGACTCGTTGGGGATGCGCATGGTGGTAGGTGGGGTGGGAAGTTGTTGCCCGTCTTAACAGGGACGGAGCCGAGACTGGCAGAGGTCTAAGGGCTAACAACAAACCTTAGGCTTGACTATCTAGGTGTCTAATGAGGTGCATCGAAAACCCGTGTTGGTATCTCTCCAACCACTTATCCTAGACAAATTTGACACGACCGTGGGTGGCGGTAAGGTAGGCCTGCTTGACTGACTCTACCAGGTGAGGGTAGTGCAGGTTGGAAAGCTCGGAAGCTAGGACTTGACGGCCAAGTAGAATCGAGCCACAGACAAGTGAACCACCACCTGCGTAAGGGTCAGCGACTAGTTGGCCGGGACGTGAAATCGCCTCGATGATACGCTTGGTCATGGCGAAGGGCTTAGCGAAAGGGTGGCGGTATTTGGTTCTCTCGGGGGTTGCGTCAGCGAGTTCCCAACCACGGGAGAAAGCCTCGGTGAATCGGGCATCACCTTTAGAGGCGAACATCACAGTCTCCATACCTTGTGCGGTGTTCTTTGCTGCGGCTCGGTTGCGGATTGAACCTGACTTGATCCAAACGAAGGGCCAAGGCTGGACAGTAAAGCCAACAGCTTCGAAAGCCTCGCGGATGAAATCATGGTTGGAGACTTTGGAACCTTTAGGTCTATGCCAAGGATCGTAATAGAAGGCACAGTAGCTACGGTCTTTGAGGACACGAAAAGACCAACTGGCAAACTGTGATACAAGCTCACGGTTGTAGTCTACGTCATGCTCAACCTCGATCCTTTTGAACTCATGTTCGTTTTCCATATCGAGGTTGGCTACGTCGATGGCATAGGGGATGTCGGTGTGGACAGCGTCAACTGACTCAGGGGCAATCTGCCAAGTAGGTCCAAAGGAATCCCCGTGGTGGAGAATCGCCCCGAGGTTAATTTCGAGAGAGGAGACTAGGGAAGTAGAAGGTTCAGAGACAGTTAGGTCCAAGTTGGAAATGTCCAAGGGGGCGACACCCGAGAGAGACGAACCACGTGGTTTGTGTGCACCAGGTGGAAGTAGAGCTGGAGTGCCAGCCCCAGGTTTGGTCTGCCCTGCGATTAGAATTGAAGCGTTTCGTTGAGCTGCGGCATCGGCTTTGCGAGAAAGCAGAAGGGACTGAGCACGTTTGAAACTCTCACAACCAATTACTTCGTCATCCCCATTAAGTAGACACTCGGCTACTGGGATGACGTTGGCTACATGAGCATGACTGACTCCAAGCAAATGACCAGCTTCCCTCACCCCGAACTTCTCATCGAGTAGGGAGGCACGAGCCGCTGACTCTTGATAAATCTTGTAGACCGAAGTGGTCTTTTCCTGCCACGTCATGTCCAGACGAAAGATGTTTTCGTGGAGTTCTTTGGCAGTGGCCTGGGTGCCATCGTTGATGGCGAAGGGGACTTCGTTGAGGCCGAGCACCCTAGCCGAGATGAGCCTGTTGTAGCCTGCCATCAGTTTGAATTCAAAGCCAGGCACAGAGGAATCAACCACAACCACAATAGGTTGGATAATGCCATGAGCTTGAATCGAGGGGATGAGTTGTTCGTCTCGAAACTTTTGAGTGCGGGGTGTTTCATCCCGGAGTCGCTCAGGAATGTAGATTAGGTCAGGGGAAATATAGTGTTGGATGGACATAGAGGACGGAGAGTGGAGAGGTGGATAGTGGAAGGTGGTAAACACAAGGAGGGATTGGACCTCCCTGTGTTTTGGAGGGGGGAGTCTCCAGGGATTAGCTCACTGCACGAGGATTGTCAATGTCATGTTGCTGTTCACCCTCGTAGTCTCGGTTCTTGATGGCGAAGCTAACCTGCTTCCCAACCATCCCATAGAGGACACTGTCCTCAATCTGGGCTGGCATGTCGGCATCCTTTTTGATCCCATAGGCAGCCGCCACCAACTGCAAGATCGGCTTGCGCCAGTCCCAATCAGGGGACTTGGACGAAGGCGACAAGGAGTAACGGCGGGTGACTGGGAATCCAGGTTGCACAAACTGACCATCAAGAGCAGCCGCAGGTTCCGCCAACTTGGCAGAAACCACCAGCAAAGGTTTACCTTCTTTCGAAGGCTCCTGTTTAAGCTCCGTGATAGTGAACACAGCCCGACCTTTTGCAAGGACTGGCATTTGGGTGGAGATACCTTCCGAGGAGAATCCGGTTCCAATAAGGCTCATAGTATTTCTTTCTTTCTAGTTTTGGTTTTTTGCTTTTCTTTGCTTCTCAAAGCTGAGGCAACCCGATGTCCGGAAGGCCAATGCCACCGGCAGGTTCCTCTGCTTGAAAAATTGATGTGGAGTCTTTGAGACTCGACCTGGCCCAAGGGACCACGGAAGCCACCGAGAGTCCACTTCGCATGATGCTGTCTGAAAGGACTCGTTGGGTCTCTTGGATGGTGTAGGTGTCGTCCAACGGAACGTTGATCTTAACGATGTAAGCGATTTGTTTCATGAGTTTAAAGCCCAAGATCTCCCATAATTGTTTTGAGGTTCACCAATTTCTTGGAGTCCTCCCAAGCTGAAGTCCCAAGTCCAAGCAACCTCTGACTCGGATCACTCGGAGTTTGTTGGATGTAACGATTGGTAACTTGCTTACCACCAACATACTCTTCCACTTTAGTCAGCATCCAGACATCGGAGAACAACCCTGGAATATACCCAGCGGTCTTACCAGGAATGTTGACGATTTCTCTCACCACCCCCAAGATGTCCTTCTCAACCACAGTATGACTGTTGAAGATCAGATGCTTGCCGTAGGTTTTCAAGTCGGTAATAAGGTTATACCACAAGCCAGCAAAGCTTCCCCAGTCCTGTATCTCAAGCGCACCATCCTTGACTTTGGACGCTGACCCCAACATAGACGGGGCAATCGTTCTCCCTTGAATGGTTCTCACCCGATCCATGATAACCTCATTGAGAGAGGTGGTGGAGTCTACTATGATGGTGTCAAAGTCTGGAGACTTAACTGCATCATATAGCAGCTTCATGAACCTGTCCCACCTCGCTGGCCTTTCCACCGGTTTCCCCTGCTCATCCACATTAACCGTGTCCCACTGGACACCAGTCTTTAATCCAGTCTTAACCACATAGTCCACTGCCCCATCCATGTTACCATCCAGGTCAACAATGTAAGGCCTTGGAAACTGTGTCGCCAAGGTGGTCTTGCCTACCTTAGGCGCACCCAGCAACAAGACGGAATAGATTTTTTTGTTTTTACTCGGTTCGATTTTCATATATTTTTTCTTTTAAGGTTTCAACACTAACACAATCAGCCCAACGAAACACCCGACAACTACCATCAACCCTAATGATGCCATCTCATTCGCAAGAATAACTATCATACATCAAGAGGGTTCCAGTTATTGTTGGTGAACTCCCATCCGCCCAGCATTTCTTCTCGCTGAGCTTCCTTATCCAACTGGCACACCTGATGGTATGGACATCTTCCATACTTGGAGATACACCACGTCGTGTGCTTGGGAAAATATCCTGTCAACATATAGTGAGCATAATTCCCCACCAGAGTCGCGATGTCCCGCTTCCACTCATCTATCTTCTCTTGACTGTAGTAATACACCTGACGCATAAACTCTGTTTTCTCCACGCCTTTGGCCGTTGGTGGCCGCATGTAAACACAGTTGACAAGTGCGGCATTGATGGGGAAGTCCGGGTAAAGGGCCTGGGCGACGGTGGTGTATCCGATGAATTGCTGGGAGAGGGAGAACTGTTCCCAGAAGGTCGGGCCTTCAATGGAAGTGGTTTTATGGTCCGCGATCATGAACTGGGAGAGGTGGTGGATTATTAGGTCGATGCGTCCAGTCCAGACGATGGAGAGATTGCGGATGTAGAGTGGAGTGGAGGGAGGGTGGGACTCGAGCCAGAGGTGGGGGGAAGGGAGGAGGGAGTTGAGAGGGAAGTGGCCGAGTGGGTAGGTGAATGGGATTTCTACTTTGTCAGGGTAGGTGGTGATGTTGTCGGAGGAGTAATGGGTGAAGTAGGCCTGGAGGACGGAGATGAGTCGGTCGATGTTACGCCAGCCGGAAAGGGAGGGGTCGGGACAGCGGGCGGTGTAGTCAGCTGCAGCAAGGGCTAGGGCGTCGGAGGTGGTGCCACCTTTGTAGTAGTGATCGAGTCCGGTGTGGAGGGCACCTCCGAAGATCAGGGGGATTTGGTTGGTGGGGACACGACCAAGGCCTTGACGGAAGAAGGTGGCACGGGGGCACTGGGAAAACGCCTCGATCGAGGAGTTGTCGAAGTGTGCAATGTAGTCGTCGGGGTGGGAGGGGGAGGGAGTGAGGACGAATACTCGAGGGGAGGAGGGAAGGGAAAGGCTTGAGGTGGGAAATGGGGTCATGGGAGGTTGGGGTTAGTGGGTGAGGAAGTAGAGGAGGGACCAGGCGAGGATGGCTAGACCGAGGAGTGGACCGTAGGCTAGGAGATAGCCGACAATGGGTGGTAGTGGTTTCATAGGGTGGGATGGTTAGGTTGGGTTGTTATTTAGTGACTCGAGAATTACTTTTCGTAGGTGATGGTAGCGCTTTGTAAGTGTGATCTTTGGTTGGATGTAATAGTTGTTTTGATGCTGGGGGAATTGTCTTTCGTAGCAGACAGGGGCACCATCGGAGCGGGTGCCTGGGGTGGTGGTTGGGTAGGTAGGACGGGGACGATGGGGACGAGGTGGGAGAGGTAGAAGTTTTGGAGTCATGGTGGTTAGGGTGGTTATGGTTTCTTGAGGAAGATGTCGAGGGAGAGGACCGCAGCAGGGGCGACTCCGGTGGCTAGGGTTTTGGAAGCTCGGGCGGTTTTGGCTCGAGCGGTTTGAGCGGAACCGTTGAGGGCGTTGACCGCGCGAAGGTAGGTGGATAGTTGGTCTGGGGTGAGAGTGAGGGTGTCTACTTCGTAGAGTTCATGCCACGCCATCTCGTCGAATGGACGAAAGGATGGAGTCGAGGATTGGTTTGAAGGCGGATTCATTGGTGAGTTGGAAGGATGTGATGCCTTCGTCTTGAAGGCGGTGGATTAATGCGGTGAATAGTTGAGACATAACGAACTGGTAGAATCCCCACTTATGTCCGAAGATGTAAGTGAAGAAGTCCCAGTGCTCTGGATCAACCCTGACTGTTGTGACCTTCAGGTCTTGGGTTTTCATAGGCTGGTGACGGGTGGAATGGTGGGGGGAGATGGTCGAAGGTTTTGATTAGGTCTATGATTGCGGGGCGGATGTCTGTTGGGACAGTGTTGCGGATGGTGTTGAGGAATTGGATTGCTTGTAAGAGAAGGTGATAGTGAAGGTTGCTTTGGTCTTCAAGGATTTTAAGTTGGGCTCGGAGGTTGGTGATGGTGGTGGTGTAGATGTGGTCTTGTTTTTCTTGTTCGGTGGTAGGGTTCATAGGGTGTAAAAAAGGGGGGGTGGTGTTAGAGATAGGTGTTAGGGTGAAGGCGCCTCCTCCTTCCGGAGGCAGTGCGGAGCCGGACATCAACACCTCATCGAGGGTCACTTCCCCCTCTCCAAGGTCACTGATTTCAATCCAGACCCGGTGGCCGATATACTTGTCGAGATTTCCCGACATAGTCAGCCAAGCGAGACGCTCAGCCTCCGTGTCATTCGGGTTGACCCGTTTGACCAGCGTGGTATGCTGTCAGGTCGCCTTCTCCGAAGTCGATCACCTTCACCATCTCCCATTTCTCGGATTTGTGTTGCACCTTTCTTTCACACGACTTTCGATCATCTTCTCAGCTTGCCTCCCTGCATCTGCTCAATCTTCTCCCACGAAAGGCCGAGGCAGTCATTCTTCATTCTGGACGTCCTGCTGTGAGTCAGTCTGCGTTCCTTCTCCTCTCTGTCCACAATGTCGCCGGAAGGGATCATCTTAAAGCGGAATACTCCGCTTTCGTCTTCACCCACAGGATCGCATCCATAGTCAGGCACCTCTTGATTTGATTTGTTGTTCATTGCTTATATAGGTTGGGTTTTGGCTATGGGGTCATGCTCCGACGCGCTGCTCAGCGGCCATGAGATCGGGACCGAGACCACCTTGGATCAGTGCGTTGTAGTTGTATTTCATAGTATGGAGTGTGAGTGGGAACCTGTGGAATGAATTTCCACGTGGGGGTAAGGGGAAAGGAGGGAAGTGAGGGTGGGAAGGTCAATGCCGGAGAGGTGGAAGGGGCCGGTGATGACTCCGCGCTGGAGCATCGAGGCTAGGGAGGTTATGTCGGAGTGGGTGGTAGTGATGGGGTCAAGGGTTTGGGAGGGCTGGAGGCCCGTGATGGTGATGCCAGCGAAGGTGGCTGGATTGTCACCGGGGCGAGTGAACCGGACTAGGTAGTCATGAGAAGCGTGGTTGACAGACCAGGGGGAGGATGGGTGGAGCCAGCGGAAGGTTGAGGTGAGGAGAGGTCGAGAGACCTCGGGGAAGGAGGAGGGAGAGTTGGCTAGGAAACGGGTGACTTTGCGAAAGTTCTGGAGGAAGGTCCAGGACTTGGCAGGGTGGGTGGAGTGATCGTAGGATATGGTGGGACAAGGGGGGAGAGTGGCGAGGAGGAGGTGGACATGGGGGAGGTAAGAGGAGATGGTGGAGAGGGAAGGGGAGGAGGACATGTGAGAGTGGGGGTGGGAGGTCGTGAATAAATACTGTTAGCCAGAGAAATTTCATCGAGCAGCGTCCACTCGTATGCCTGCATCTTTTTCTTCAGCCACGGTTCTTGCGTCCGCTTGTATCGGTAGGCAGCATTCCCATAGACATACCGCGCCCCGTAGGTCGCGAATCCACACTTAGGGCATCCATCGAAGCCCGTGTGAATCCATTCGCAGGAAGCACAGGTTCGGAGCGCGGCGAGTTGTTGCGGTGATCGCTTCATAATTCAAGAGGCTAACAAGGGAGTGATGGCAACGGGAACTAGCCGTTCTGCTTGGTTGGTGATTCGGAGTCCTGCGCGGCTAGTTCCCGCGCCATACCCCCAGCGTTAGCCAGAATCATTGGAGTCTCATCGCCCTTCCGTCGTAGCGAGTCACCTCTCCGTATTCACCAATGGAGACATTCGCGTCGGAGTGTTGCCGTAGCGCACGCTTCACTGCCGTCTCAGCGTTGGCGCGGTAGCGTTCCAACTCCTGATCTTTGGCTTTCAGTTTCTCTTTCCACTCCTTTTCGATGTCGTCCATTCGTTCGTGGCTGGGCGGCGAGTAGAATGCCATCCCGTAGTTTTCATGTCCACCTTTCACCGAGTCCGCAAGGGATTCTAATTGATCGTCGGTCATGGTAAGTCCGCAGTCTTCGGCGGCGAGTGAGATACATTCTTTCCAGTAGTCGAGTTGGTTCATAGGATATGGTTGGTGTGGGAGTGGGAGGTTGACCATTGAGAGGAAAGAGGTGGGAAGGCTTTCCCCTCAATGGTGCCCTGATATAAAGCCTCAGGGCGGGGCCAGCTGGGTTACATTCCCAGAGCTGCAAGGGACGACTTGCGAGCGGCTTCGAGTTGCTTGTCGTAGGACAAGAACGCGAATGACAGGGTGTCAAGCAGGGTGTTGGTGGCATCCTTGTCTCCAAGGGCGACATCTTCCCAGGGGAGGTCTCCACAAGAGGCGAGGTCGACTCCGAGGGAGGCGAAGCCAGAGGTGATCGCCTCGGGGGTGGCGGCACCTTGGTTCAGGGAGATGAGGAGGCTACCGGCTTTGTTGCGATGCTCGGCCTTAGGACCGTTGGCACGAGTGCCGACGGAGTAGTTGACCTTCATGGAGGCGGCTGCGGCTTGAGCGATCTCGTTGTATTTGGGGAAGCCAAGCTTGTTGAGAGCGAGCTTGCCGAACTTGCCTTCGTCCATTTCCTTTACGGTGTCATTGCCGTCCTTGTCCTTGGGGCCAGGGCGGGACGGCCGCTCAACTCCCGCTGCGACGAGAAGCTTGCAGAACTCCCGGCGAAAGGCGGTGTTGATGTTTGACCAGACAAGCTGGTCACAGGCGACCTTGAGTGGTTTCTGTCCGGTAAGTTCCTCGAACTCAGCCTCGGTTGAGGGGAGGGACATTGGGACGGAAACACCCCATCCCACGCCTTTCTCTTCCAACTCCGTCCAGTTGAGAAGGTCCACAACCCTAGACGTCAACCTTCCCGTCGCATCACTCGCTAAGTTTTTGGGAGGGAAAAAAAGATGCAAAAATCATTTGCGCTTTCCCAAAAGCCGCGCTATATTCCCAATGTAATCAGGACATCCGACCTGCTTACGCAATCACTTTCTTGGGTAACAGTTTACCCTTGAATATAACCCAAAACAAACCAAACCAAAAAGCAATATGCATACTGAAAACCGCAAGACCATGGGTGTTTCCGTCCCAA
>OFQX01000407.1_pt1 | contig 13341 bp, 17 predicted proteins | sample 1542951 | NCBI WGS metagenome assembly OFQX01 (sample SAMN07774215, study PRJEB24372) | wastewater metagenome | isolation source: WWTP Novara (Effluent) | place: Italy: Novara | collected 2015-12
CGCAGGGCTAGGCAACAAATCTTTAGTGTGATCACCGAGTTTCCAAAGGCGAACATAATTAATAATACCATCTAAGGCTGAAACCTTAGCCTGTTTTAACTTATCATTGTAGAATACATCTCCAAGTACACCATAAGTAAAAGGAGTCGCCCAAATATCCGTATCATCTTTATTTAAGTGAGCAACGTGAAGTTGGTCGGGCGGTAGTGGAATGTAATAAGTGCCAGAATAAGTTTTATTCTTAATGGCATCTTTAACTTCTTGAGGCAAACTATTATAAACCTTATTTTCTAAATCATTTTTAGGATTAGCAAAGGTAGAAAAGATAGATAGGGGCAAACGGAGGCCATATAATTTATTGTCGGCAACAGTACTAATAAAATCGCCGATTGCTTCAATGTTGGCAGGATTATAGAAGATATAACGTAGGGGTATCTTACCCGCATTAGCAATTGGTAATTGCTTAATATTTTTATTATTTAACTTAGTAAATTCTCTTTTAACTACAACATTACCAGATTTTAATGCCCATTTTGCAAATTGTTGGGCACGATCGGGCAAATTAACCTTCGTTCTCCAAACCTTGTAGAATTCATCGGTTTTTTCATCAGGATGGGTGATTTGAATGCCTTCAGCAACAAATTCTGCCATCATATCTATAACTGAACGAATAACCCCTACGGACTCGTAGGAATTTTGACAAGCAATCATAATAGAACGAAGGTCTTGCTGGGTTTTACCACGGGGGATAGCCTCATTAGGACGAAACGCCTCATAATCTTGACGGCTAAAAGGTGGGCGGACAGCAATATTACGATTTCCATCGTATAAAGAAGGAGTAGCAGCCCCTTTAATAACGTCCCCAAAGCCATCTCTAGCATTTACCAATGCTTCCTGAGACTTTTCGTATTTTGTAACACTCTTAGTCATTTTGCCAATCCAATTGCAATTACATTACAATATACACTTAAGTATAAAGAGTACGCCCATTTGACCCTTGGGTCGAAGATGAAATGTTGGTTACAAAATTATCTTGTAAATAACGCATCTTTTTAGCACCCTTACCAACAAAAGCCGTCCCAAAAGTTTCTTCTTCCTGAGATAATCCTTGGACACTACCACCAGTAAACTTAATTCCGGCATATTCTAATTCTTCTTCAATAAGACGGGCAGCCCAGTTAGCCAACAAGAGAGAGGTAAATCTATCCTTCTTCAAGGTTTTCTTAATTTCCTCAGCATCTAAGCCTATAATCTTGGGCACGTCCCAAGTTTCTTTACCTGTAGAAGTTTGGCTATGTCTAATTAAAGTAGTTTCTTGCTTGCACTGTTCAATTTCGATATAACAATCATCCAAGCGATCAACCCCAAGACCAACCGATTTATTTTCCAAAGAGGAAATTTCAACAGCAGCAGCGTCGTAGAAGGGGAACAGTAATTTCTTATGCAAAATATCAATTCTTAAACCGTGATGGGCCTGTTGACGCCATTCATATTTAGAGAATTCTATAGTATTTAAAATCTGCTTACCTTTTAAACCTCTACTATATTCATCTTCAGGATCAAGAATTAATTCATCATGTTCGTCAAGTAATTTGGTAGAATCTTTCAAAGATTCACGGATAGACACACCACCACCACCGCTATCCATGCAAATTAATTTAATATTGAATCTTCGGCAAACATCTCTGATGTGTTTAACACAGAATGTATTATAATCATTAATATCGCCCAATCCTTTAACTAAAGGATCACGCTTAAGTTCTTCAAAACCCTTACGATTGATAGCGAATTGATATACTACCGCCCTATAACTGGGGTTTACCTCTATAACATTCATTGTAAAATTGTCATCTTCAGATGCGGGGTCAATACCAAGAACGTAGATTTTTTCCTTATCTCCAATTAATCTTGCACCAAAAAGAATCTCATCGCCACTGGCGTCTTTGAGAGGACAGGTAGCATCCTTAATAGATGATGCTAAATAGAATCCTTCTGAATCAGCAGGAAAACAATTGTGAACCGTAGCATTATGAAGAGAATAACTATGATCATCTTCAACTTCTAAATTATAAACCAAACCCTTATAAGAAACTTCGTCTTTAGATTTAAATATTAAAGTAGTTTTATCACCATCATTTATAATAGAAGTTTGCTTACCTACAGTTTTTTTATTAGAATTATAAAAAATCTTTAAGAAAATATCATAATTAACCCCATTCATTAATAAAATATACGATTGATGTGTTGGGTATTCTTTACCACGGAAAAAAGCAGGTTTTTTTGTTTGAAATGAAAGTGAACACCCAATGTTAAAATATGATAAACAAAGTCGAACTTGGGTAAGTAAATTCAAACTACAAGAACAAGCAGAAGCATTTTTATAATTTTTGTGTCCATCTCCATTAAAATAACCTTTTATAAATCCTTTTATGAATTCTTTATTTGAAAATAACAAATCTGGATTCATAAACTTGTTAGTAGCTCTACCAGAACAATTTTTAGTTATAAAATCAGTAATAATTCTATTATTGATAACAACACTAGCAACCATATCTCTTTTATATACTTTAGCTTTTAAACCAAAAACTTTTTCAATAGATACACAAAGTTCGTTGACAAATTCAACCAACGGAGCATCAACATGTCCATCTAATGCAAAATTAATTGCTCTCCCTTTAGCACCCTGAGAGCCTTCTGAAGCGTAATATCCAAAAATCAAGCCCAAATCATAATTTATTTTAATTTTTGATGGAACAGCAAATTTAGGAACGGTTTGTTGATTAATAATTGACCAAACTTTACCATAAGACATATTATGTATTAAACACAATTCTTTAATTTTTTTGTTACTATTTCTGATTTCTTGTATTAATGCATTCGAACAGTTGTTTTGGCTAGACTTCGCATAGATTTTATTATCTATTTCTACATAATTATTAGTAAACGGTCTTATATCTATAACTTTTCTGCTATTTAATTCTTTGAGATTAACAATCTGAGTATTTTTAGACAATTTATCTAATTCTACAAATTCATCATCTTTAATCCAAAAAGGATGATTTTTGGTTGCAAGAATACTTTGCGAATAACCAAAAGTTTTTAAATCAATAATTTTTTCATCAACGTCACGAAAAGTGCGTTTGGTTACTTTTCTAAATCTCCCTTTATGAGTTAAAACCAAATCACCAATTTGTATATCTTCTATTTTCTTAGCACCTTGATTGGTAATAATATTTGTGCCCGGACACACACAAGCCGCATATTCCATCTCGAAAATCTGCGGGTCCATAGTCGCTTTACCTTGCGTAAGAATTGTTTTGTCCATCATGCCTTCCGGCACAATATCCCACGGTAAACGAATAATCGCGTAATCTTCAGGATTTACATCTTCAGTAAGTTTAACATCGGGAAATTCTCGTTCTAATATTTCTTTTTTACCACCGCTTAATATGATAGCTTTATAGTAACGATAATATTGATAAAAGTGGTTGAATTGATAATAAGGAGTCCCAGATAAAATAATTTGATTATTATTAAGAGCGGTCGAAATTTTAGGATTAAAATTCTGCTGCACACCATTTGTAATCGTATTTTTATTTAAAGAACTTAAAGCTTTATCTTTAGCCGCTTTCTTTACGTTATGATATACTCCTTCGGATTTAACTGCCGCAAAACCACGTACCACAGTTTCGAATACTTCTTTCGCAATAGATGAGTATTCATCTGCAATTATTACATTTGCACGCTGTCCTCTGATCTTATCACCATTGCCCAAAGGAAGGAAAACGGCCCTACTAGTTCCGATTTCAAAATAAGCAATATGCAAATCGCGTTTTGGACCTTGAAAACCACAAATATCTCTTAGGACAGGAGCGTTCTCATATATTTGCTGGATATAATTGAAAATAACCATTGACTGACGAAGTGATGCACCAACTACAGCGACTTTACACCCTTGCTGTAAAATCATTCGTAATAGAGCATAAACAGCCAACATAAATGATTTGCTGCAACCACGCGAACCAATAAATATTGGCAAGGACTTTGTCCATAGTGTTTGTAAAACTGCTAATTGAAATGGTAACAAGTCAATATTAAGAATATATTTACAAACAAAATGAATGTAATTAGGATCACGGCAAAGTTGCACTAAAAGTTCGGGGACTTTTTCTGGTACGCACCAATCTCCACCCGTAATAGTTTGAGGTATCGTAAGTTCTCTAATATCGCCCAAACCTAATTCTAGATTATCCGCAAACTCTTCAAAATTTTCTTTATTTTGAATAGCCTTAGCGATCATCTCCTGATACTTTACTAATTCCTTTTCTTGTTTCTTACTAAGAGACATTAGTTTTCATTCCTAGTTTTATTAGCAATTTCATTAAAAAGTCGGTAAATGTAATTTTCAGCATCCTCACGGGTATTTAGGAATACCGTACTGATATTATAATAAATAAATAAATCTGCAAGTCGTTTATAGATAAAGTTGGGGTGAAGTTTGGTAAAACCCTGATTATAGAGATGGGCAAAGTTATTAGGGCCGCACACAATAATACTCTTATGCTTGTAGGCTTTTAACCCCGCCATCTCATCTTTGAATCTATCCCAATTGGTGCCCAAATTACCTACTAATTCTTGACAATTTTTCTTCCTCTCAATAACAATTGAATCGTCGTCTGAGGGTTGATCGTGCCCAACTAGAGAATAATCCCCAAAGTCAAGTTTGTCCCTTGTTAAAACTACATCGTAAGGTTTTAACTCATTTTCCCAAGTTAGAGGATTCTGTTCCCTCGTGTCCACTATTATTTTTAGCATTGTTGGCCTGAACTATTTTAAAAAACGTGAGTTCAAAAAACTCTTCTCTGCCGTAAATTCCTTTATGATGTTTGTCACATAAAGTAATTCCATTAAATACTTCATATCTTAAATGAGGATTATTAGCATAACGTCTAATATGGTGAATCTCAAGATCTTTTGTACAACTGCACGCTGGATATTGACATTTTCCTTTATCCCTTTCTATTACTGCCTTTTTCCAATTCTTATATTTTTCACTTGAAGAATCTCTTTTGAACTGTTCAAGCCGCTTCATTCGAATTGGACCAATTTTTGGAATCATGATCAATCATCTCGCCTATTATCTCTTTTATACCCTTTTTGGCTTGCCAACCTAATAATTTGAGGGCTTTAGTAGAATTACTATGTAATACAGGAACATCGGCGGGGCGATAGAGATCAGGACTAATTTCAATAATTGGCATACAATCTTCAATATTTTCAATAGGTATTTCATAAGGATTAAATGGTCGATCTCTAACTAAGGATTCTTTTTCTAAAACACCAAACCATCTTCCATTGATTCCTATATGCAATGCAGCCATCTCACAGATCTTTCGAATTGATCTTGGTTTATTAGAAGATATAATCATATCTTCAGGATTATCTAATTGAACCATTCTATACATAGCATCGCAATAATCCCCGGCAAATCCAAAATCACGTACTGCGTCAAGATAACCAAGTTTAAGACTGGGAATATTCTTGTTAAACCGTAGGTTTGCAAAATATTTACTAATCTTTCTAGTTACAAAGTGTTCGGGCCGCATAAACGATTCATGATTACCTAAATAGGCGGAACAGGCCCACACCCCATAATTCTTCCTATATAACTTAACGTACTCATCAGCAGCAGCCTTGGCGATAGAATAAGGAGACACGGGCTTTACAGGCGAATCTTCATTAATAGGCATAGAAGTGTTCCCTGCGAATACTTCGTAGGAAGAAGCTTGTAAGAACTTGGTTCTTGGATAATAGTTTTTAATAATATCAAGGAGTCTTACAACTCCGAGAGTATTAACATCAATTACTAATTCTGGTTGATGGAAACTTTTGCCAATATGAGAAAAACCAGCAAGGTTATAGACTTCATCGGGTTTTGAAATTTCAAAAGCCCTTTGTAAAGAGGATTGGTCCGTAAGATCACCATCAATAAGAGTTACAAAAGAACGTAATTCTGGGGAAATCTTAGAATGTTCTCGATGCAAACCAAAAACCTGATAGCCTTTGGAGTATAGAATCTTGGATAAGAAATAAGCATCCTGCCCAGAAATTCCGACAATGCAGGCTCTCTTATTATTCATTAGGTTTCTCCGCAACCGAATCAGTTGTAGTTGCCGCAGGCTTAACAAAATCTGATCCGTCAAGAATTATTGGCTCTTGAGACTTATCCGCAAACTCGTGTGGTTGCTTAAACTTCTTAATTTGATTTTGCGTAGCCATCTTCATTAATTCATTATACTTATTCATCGACTCTCTCTTTTCCTTATCATTAAATGAACGTACTAATGAAAGGAAAGTATCCGCCCCTACTTTTTGTTTTGATTCTCTTTGCTCTCTTGTTTGATTCATGGCCTTTTGCAAAGCCAGATATTTATCTGTTAAATCTTTTAAATCTCTATTAAGTTCCTGCTTAAATCTATTTGTAGAATTAATCATTTCAAAGAACATGCGGTCAGTTTCATTTTCAAGATTTAATTCTCTTGCCCCAACCTGTGCCCTAATTTCTTCTTCTCTATCATTTGCTTCCTTAATACTTTTCTGATTATCATCAATTCGAAGTTTATAGATAATCATTAATTCTAAGGAATCTTGTTCCGCAGGAGTAATATCTTCCATGACACTCTGCATAGAAACCCATTGAGAAATAAATTCTTCGAGATCAAGGGCCGTCAGGGATCGTTGCAATCTTTTATAACGGGGCGTAGTCTTAAAATAAGTTCGCCACATAATCTCTTTATCTATAGGTTTTTCCGCCTCACGAATAATTTCAGTTTTTACGGCAGATTTAGTAGTCTTAGGGTCCAACATTTTAAATTGGCCCCCACCCTTTTTAATTTTCAAATGGGCTTTGCGAAAACGACGAACGGCCTGAATATCTATTCCGGTTGCATCGACTACCTTTTGATCACTTAACTTATCTTCTACAATAAGTTTTTCAACTATTTGTTTTTGTTCTTTGTTCATACTGTCCCCAAACCTGTTTAATAATAACAAACAGTTTGTTCTTATAATAACAATTTACACATTCACCAGACAAAATTGTTTCCAAAACATCAAAAAGATAGAAATCGAGTTTTTCAACAAGCATATCAAGAAAAAGATTTTCCCCATTGGTTAGATACTCGGCGTTACCGAGTATCGTATTTTCATCAATTTCCCCAATATGAACTGGATGCATTAAATTATTTCTAAATTTAGCAACATCTACCCCAGAATCAGATTTTGAAACTTTTTGGGGCACAACATACTTATCCCTATATAAATTCTTAAGTCTCCGGCTAACAACAGTGTTAAGCCAATTTTCTAATGCCTGTGGGAGATTTTCAGTCGTCGCCCTTTTAGGCTTAAAATCCTTTAGAACTTTTAGAGCTATAATCCAAGCCTCTTGTTCAATATCCTCCTCCGCATACGAGCCAAATGCCCTATTCCGATTGTTTTTTGCAACCTTAGTTAATACCTCAATGGTTTGAGATTCCGTTAGACCTTTAATCTTATGCATACCATATTATAGTTATTTTAATCTAAAATCCCCAGACCCTTCCGTGTATATATTACTTTAGGAAAGTAACAAAGGGTTAGGAACCCTACTTTTAGAGGAAAATAATATGAGTGAAGAAGATAAGATTGTTGATCCTAACGGATCAGAGGGCGACACGCACGTTTATAAGCAACGCTCTCGCTGGTCGGCCCAGCAGATGGCTCTTTTACAAAGAGCAATTGTAGAGGATATGAGTGACGAGCAGTGTGCCAAGTTGACAGGGCGAACCTTAAAGTCGGTTCGCCAGAAGAGACTTCGGATGGATCTAATCAAGAAGGGTGGGCGACCAACAGATGCTTCGCACGCAAAGCATACGGGCAAGAGCCTAGAACAAATTACGCAGGAACGTAGTGATATGTGTAAGAAGTTCTGGAAGGCACGAGTGGAACGATTAGAAAATCGGCCTACGGATGAAGAATAATTGAACCTACGGTTCAAACTCCCTAAAGAATAAACCCGGCCAACCTAGCCGGGTTTTTCATTGGTATATACTGATGTCCGCCCTAAAGTCCCCACCATCTTAGGAAAATATACGGTTTATAGAATATCTAAGAGATATAAGAGATTGATTTCTTATCTCCCCAGTGCCCTTAGGATTTTCCCAGTTAATTTTTGGGTAGGTCAATCTACCAACTTATGGACAAGAGAGGGGATTTATTTGAGGGAATCTAATGGGCGATCTTAAGTCCCCCGCCCCATACGTGTTTTCTTCTTCTTCTTTTCCTAATAAGCGTTTTGGTGACTTCGTAATAGTTTTGGGGTTCTTAAGTACCCTAGGCTTCGCCCTTAGATCCATTTTATTTTCTATACCACAACTTCCACAAAAGAAATCTACTATAAAGACTGTACAAATAGTACTAGGACAAATACAAAAACTTTTATTCTTAAGTCTCCTAGATTTATAATCTTCATTGCGGGTTATTTTCTACGAAAATATAAAATCCCTTATAAAGACTAGTAGGAATACATAGGATGTTCGTATTCTTAAGTCCTTAGTATTTTGACGAAGTCTTGCGGATTACTTTTTCAAAGTGCGTTTCATACAAATAACACTGTAAGATATACAACAAGGACAGATTCTTAAGTACCCTAGATTTATAGACTTCCACGCGGGTAAGCGTGTATCCCCCCCGCGAAAAGCACCCTCCGAACAAACGCCGTACCCTTTATGAAAACTTACCCATACCCTACTACCCTAGGGAAAACTTGTGGTATAAAATATCTTTTACCCGAACAGATGTTAGGATTCTATTCAAACTTGCAAGTTTGCAAGATTTTTTTCGGGCATCCTAGCCTACGGCACGCACTATTATTGGACAATCGGTATCTGTAAGGCTAACAAGCTTCGTAGAATGGGGGAAGAATGTAGAAGGGTAACGAAAAAAGAAAACAGGGAAAAAGAGAAAAAACAAACTGGACAATGCGAAGCGAACCGATACACTCTAGGAAAGGAAAAACAATGCACACACACCACAATGATCCCGAGCGTTTGAAAAAGATGGTAGACTCACGCGAACAGGGTAAGATTCTGTCATATACGGATGAATACGGTAGGGTGCGGGTCGGTATTGTGCGGGTCGAATCATGGAACAAAGACTATACTACCGTATGGGTCGGAAATCATCCGGTGCTTGTGCTTGGACGATAGTAGGTTAGGTAACATTCCAGTATACCCGAATAGGGTATACTAGGGTTTCGATCGGACGGTCGGTGCGGTACGTGTGTACCGTAGGAACAAACGGGGCCATTGGCCCAGAAGGTGTCTCATGGGTATTCTTAGTCGCGTGTTCAAGTCGTTCGGGGTGCATGGCTATACGCCAAGTATGGCCGAATCTAAAGCCTTATCCGCCGTTCGCATTGCGGACCAATCGGATGATACGCTCGGATCGAAACTCCGGTCGGCCAAGGAACGCATCAAGGCTATCAAGCGTAGTACGGTCGCATCGTGGAATCTGTACCCCCCATCTCCCGATCTTCTCCCGACCGATCGGTCGATGCCTACCTATTGGGGTGAAGGTAAACCCCAAACAATGACCTACCAACAGGTCGGTCTGATGATGCTTGGTATCTGTGCGGATATGCGTAGATATTTGTGGGGGGGACGCAAGCCTAGTGGTAACATTGGCAAGGCACAATATCTGTGCCGATTCTGGGAAGGTAGTCTCGCCCGATTGTTCACTGATCCCGAATGTGCATGGGCGGAGATTTTCAATTCGGGATTTACCTATTGTTTGGGGCTTCGCCAAACGAATGCCGAACGGATCGCCAATGGTAAGCGTCCGCTTACCATCTCCAAGTCTAGTGTCGTCCGACACCTGGTTAGTGAAACTTACCGGGGAACGAATCCACGTGGGCATGTTTGGTATTTCTCTAGGCTTGATGGGGAGTGGTTCAACGCCAATCGACCATACTTGAAAATCAAGTCTAAGAAAGATGCCGAATCGCTTATTGCGAGAGGGTATCTCTTTGGATTTGACCGAGCGAGCGGGCAAGAAGTCCGAATCCCGATTCGTTGTGCGATGGTTGTTTCTTTGGATGTTCAGCACATGGCTGATCCGCGATGCGAACGGGTCCGCATGGACGAGATGCTCCACAAAGTATCGGAATCCGATACCCTGACAACCGACGAACGGCTTGTGTGCATCGCAATCGCAAGGAATCCGTCGGCCACTAGGACGGAAATCGCAAGGATTCTCGGTCAAGAATCCAATGGACCGTCCAAAGGACGCGACTGGACCAATGATCGGGTCAAGTCTATCTCACGCAAGGTGCCGGGAATCTTGGAGGATATGCAGTTAGCAGACTGAATCTGCTAACAGAGTACGGTAGGGTAGAAATACCCTATCCGTATTTTCGGATGGTATAACTTATGGTAGTATGGCGAACCATACGGGATATCTAATGTCCCCTTTGGGAGATGACACTATGCACATGGTGCAAAGCACCTAACGGGTACCGTCCTAAGCCGTTCGGCGTATGAGAATATTTTATTTTTAGATTAGGTCCGTGTTCGGGGTACTAATCCGTATATAAGGGTGCAAGCACCCTTAGACCCAATAAGGGAATCGGATTGTATAGGATGGTATACAACCATATAAGGAAAGGATATACCTATGGGCATCATCTCTTGCGTGGCACCTGCCGATAAGGTGCTGGTTTCGTTTGTGTGGTTGTACAACTCCCTGTTTGGGCACTATACCGTCCGTGTGACGGTTCTTGACAAGTGGAATGATTGTCACGAGTGGACAGAGGGGCCATACGCCCCGTCCGTTCGTAAGAATGTGGTCGAAGCGTCTATTCGGAATAAGGTCGAAAGACTGTACGGCCCAGTGGCGTAGTGGGGGAATCCCCCACACCCCCAACCGGAGGTTCTATGAATCTTTACAGAGTGTACTATCGAGAAGGAATGTTCAAGATGGTAAAGGTTGTAAGGGCCAAGAATGCTCTAGAGGCGAAGTTGTCTGTGCCTAGGGCATATTGGGTAACAAGGTTTGAGAGGGGCCTAGACGCCTTCTCACGGGAAGTTTGAAACCGGAGGTTTCAATGCATACCGATCAACTGATCGTCGGCACCTTTGGTGCGTTCATCAATGGGCGGTGGTCATCGGCGGAACACTGGTTCTACCGTCAGAACCGTGACCCATTGGAGGAGCAGGATGATTTCGTCCTGTTCTGGGAGTGCTGGCACCCTTATTATGTGGGGTGTTAGGGCTTTGCTCCAAGACCCCTTGAACCGGAGATTTCAATGCACACCAAGGAATCCATCAAGGATTTGTTGCTTCGCAACGATAGGGCGGTTGAGCGAGCCTTGCTAGCCATATACCGCCGTCAAACTGACGCCGAGCGTCAAGCGGAAAGGACAGTAGTCCACAACGGGGTGGGATTCAACGCATTCGACGCCCGTTTGGGCACGTATTATGCCAAGTGGATAGGTTCTGGTAAGAATCTAACCGGAACGCATTTGGACAAGGGCCGTAGGCTCGCGTCCAAGTATGTTGGACAGTTGGTTTCAATCGCTAATGGGGGCTAAGCCCCCATACCCCCGAACCGGAGGTTCTATGTTGGAAATCATTGAGAAACGCGGGATCAAAGTCAACCGATGGGATACCCCAACACCTGCGGTTGGCAAGTGTACTTGCGGAGCATTGGTAAGTTTGGATCACCCGTTGGATAACGAATGTCGATGTGGGAAGTGTTATAACATGAGTGGGTCGGAAGTTATTCCTTCCTACAAGTGTGACGCAAACGGGGAGCCGTTCGACCCATTCGAAGAATAAGGGGTAAACCCCTTAGACCCCGAACCGGAGGTTTTATGAAAAAGGCAATCGTTCGTATTTGTGAACTGGCGGATACATCGGAAGAAACACAAGTTGCTTTGGAGCATTCGGAGTATCAATACGAGTTTGACGTTCCAGAAGGGGCGTCTGAGGCAACTATTCAGTTGCTTGCGTTTGGTACTTTGTTCCGAAATGGCTGGGCTATACAAGATACCCAGTCAGAGTGGTGGATCGCCCACCCCTAAAACCCGGCTGGGCCGTTGGCCCAAGCATTGTAGAGGAAAGGGCAAATGAAGAAGTATTACATAGTCATGCAAGTACGCCAAGGCATATTCCGTAGGTTCCGGGTGACTTGGGATTACTTGCCTGTTACTACTAATACCTTTGGTAATACGGAGGCTGATGATTTGTATGTGTCGGCCAAACCGTATGGTAGTTCCGAAGAAGAGAGGTTTACGGTAGAGAAAAGTTTGATAGTTGAAGAATAGGGGGCGTTGCCCCCTTACACTCCAAGAACCGGAGGTTCTAATGTGTAAACAAACCTGTCTGAAGTGCGGGGGAACCTTTGACCGCATCAATGAGGAGGCCCATACAGAGTTTATGTGTTCGGGTTGTCAAGCCCGAATGAGAATCAGCCGGGCGGATTCATTCCATAAGTCAGGGAACTTTCCGGGGGTTGAGGGGTACAAGCGGGAGGCATTTCAACTGAAAACATGGGGAAAAGTATTAGATTAGGAGGTTCCACCAGATGTATACCGTCACTAACTTCCAAACGAAAAAGGCAATCAAGGAGGCAATCACTGCGGGGCGGCGGATCGCCGTATTCCAGCCCAATGACATGTTTGGGCGTCCCGCACCAAAGGCCGGTGAGCGGGTAACACTCGAAGGCCCACATGCACCAAAGCCTCATAGATGGTATGCAGAAGGAACCATCGGGCAAGATGGTTGTCTAGATAGTATTAAGTGAAGTCAATCCGTTTCAATGCACGGAGTTGAGACATCAACTTAGTGCGTTTTTGTTTGATGGTTTCAGTAATCTTGTGATTGGGTCCGCCGTTAGTTACGGTATCAGCTAATAACAACCAAATGTTGGCTTCCTCTCGTTTTGTTATTAGATATGGGCATAACATTTCTACAATAGGGACAGCCTGTTTATTACGTAGTTCTATACGCCAACCTGTTTTTCCAACTTTTCTAACTCTTCTGTAATAACCCATATTTGGAATCCACATTTTGATTTTATCAATAGTGGGTTTGTGGGTCATTTCCAAAGATAGAGAAAGGCGGATACCACGATTGTCTGAACGATAACCACAAGTCAAACAACCTTCTCCATCTATAATACCGGCAAACCATGCTTTTTCTTCATTAGTCATATCTCTATATACACCGTGGGGGTAGAAATCTAAGAAACGCACATAACACCAATCAGTTGTTGGGTGTTTGGATTCGATCAAGTAGTGGGGCT
>OFQX01000409.1_pt1 | contig 13304 bp, 18 predicted proteins | sample 1542951 | NCBI WGS metagenome assembly OFQX01 (sample SAMN07774215, study PRJEB24372) | wastewater metagenome | isolation source: WWTP Novara (Effluent) | place: Italy: Novara | collected 2015-12
GCGACCAACCCGAACGCGGAAAATCTGAATGCGCTGGCTCCCTATCAGCCGCAGATGGTCATTCAGCAGAAGCAGGCCGAACAGGAAAAGGCGGCGAAACTTGCCGAACAGAAGCTTATCGGCGATGCGCTGACTAGCCCTGATCCGAACGTCAAGGCGCAAGCCCGGCAGCAGCTCGCTTACACCAATAGCAAAATGTATCTGGATCTGGACGATAGACAAAAGAAAGACGTTGATGCCGTGATGTCCCACATTGGGCAGTCTGCTTTCAAGGTTCTCCAACTGCCCGAGGACCAGCAAAATGCAGCACTGGATCAGGTTATTGCGGGCCTCAAGGCAAACAATATCGACACAAGTTCATTTGCCCGCACCGGCAACGCCAAGAACGACCTGATGGTTGCGCTGGCTGTTAGCGGACAGTTGGACAAATACGAGAAGTTTGCCCAGCCCAACTACGTCCCGGTCGGCGAAGGCGGGCTTGCTGGCTTCCAGTTCGGCCAGCCAATCCAGCAGGGCGGACAGCCGCAAAACTTCGGCCCGCAACCGGCACCCGCAGCGGCGAACATTCCGCCGGCGGCAATTGCCGAGCTTAGGGCTAATCCCGGAACCAAGGCGCAGTTCGATGCGATATTTGGCCAAGGTGCGGCTGACCGCGCGTTGGGAGGTGCCAGCGGAAACGTTGGCGGTCCCTTTCGCCCCGTAGGCGTGAACCAGTCTGGCGTTACCTCGACCTACCGGACGCCGAAGCACAATGCAGAAGTCGGCGGCGTCAAGAACAGCTATCATACGCGGCGCGGCGTCCACGGTGAACCTTTGGCAGTCGATAGCGTTCCTCCCTCCGGTATGAGCATGGCGGACTATGCCGCAAAGCTCCGCCGCATGAATCCAAACTATGACGTGATAAACGAAGGCGATCACGTCCATATCGAACCGAAGGGCTGATAATGGCGCAAGACAATCCCTACGCTAAGTATGTGACTGGCGGGACTGCGCCACAGGCACCCGCTCCCCCTGCGTCCATTCCCGGCACCATCACGCCTTTGAAACAGGCGGCAGAAGCCCGCGCGCAAAGCGGTGAAATTCGCGCCCAGCAGGATCAATCTATCCAGATGGAACGCCTGCGGATCGAGCAGGAAAAGAACGACCGCGAAAAGACCACAGGAACGGTCGAGGAACGCAAGGCTGGCGCATTCCTGATGCGCGCAATGGGGGCAAACGAAAGCTACGAAGGGATTGATACTGATCCGAATGCAGCGGGCGTTCAAGCCATCGGGCCTTATTCGGTTCCCGGACGCTATATGAGCGAGAACCTGCCCGGCGTGAAGAACTCACTTCCTACATGGCTTGGCGGCGATGATGCCAATAGGCAGGTTGCTAACACCAATCAGGACGAATTTGTCGCGGCGACCCTACGCATGGATTCGGGCGCGGCGATCCCCGAACAGGAGCTTGAACGTCAGAAGCGTATTTACTTCCCGCAGCCGGGCGATGGGCCGGAAGCTATTGCGGCCAAGCGCAACGCCCGGCTACGCGCGCTTGAAGGCCTGAAACAGTCCGCTGGGCGGCTAGAAACTGTCGCCGAAGAACGTTACCGCAAGATGGTCGAGGCCGGTCTTGGCGGTGGCGCTATTTCCGCAGATGGAACCGCGCCACCTACTAGCGGCACCACGCCCCCCGCTGGCGGCGATGGCCAGCCCTTCACAACCAAAACCATCCCCGGCCAAGAAGCCCCACTGCCTGTAGGCGATATGAGCGGGATGCAGCAGGTTGCCACTGGTGCCACTCGCAACGCTGGCGCGCCTGAGATTGAAAACCGCGTTAATCAGATGTGGCTTCAAGGCCGATCGATGGACGAGATTAACGGCTTTCTGTCGGCCAATGGTTATGAACAAGCCTTGGTATCTCCGAACGCCGCTGAGGCAAAATACTGGCGGCGCAAGGGTGAAGGACCGTTCCAGCTTAATCGGGCGGTCCCCAACGAAGGGCGTTCGCGCGCTGCCGCAAGTCCTGCTGGCTCCTACTTTGGCGGCGCGGCGGATGCCATGTCGTTCGGATTCAGTGACGAACTGGCTGGCGCTGCTGCTGCGGCAACTGGCGGGGACTACACGCAAGCCCGTGACAGGTTCCAAGGCAATAAGCAGGCAATGGCCGAGCTTAACCCTATTTCGAGCCTTGCGGGCAATGTCAGTGGCGCTTTACTGACTGGTCCAGCTGGCAGGATCGCTGGGCTTCAGGTAGCCCCTAACGCGACACGCGCTGCCGGTGCTGCGATGGCGGCTAACCCGGTTGCGACCAGTGCAGGAATGGGCGCGCTTTACGGCGCTGGTTCGATGAACGACAACCGCCTGACAGGTGCGGTCCTTGGCGGGGCTTTGGGCGGTGTGGTCGGCAAGGGCCTTCAGACCGTAACGCCGCCGATTGCCAATGCACTGGCCGAACGTGCGGCGCAGCGCCAAGCGGCAAGAGTTATCCCGAATGCGCCCGAAGTTGCGGCGGCTGGGCAGGCTGAAGGCGTCACCGTCAACCGTGCGATGATCGACCCACGCCTTGAAAACCGCGTTTCTGGCGTTGACGCTTCGCTTGCGGGCGGTCCTGCATTGCGGCGCGGCATGAATGAGGTTGAAGGCCAGATTGAAGGCCGGGTCAATGCCTTGGGGCGAGGCGGCAACGTCATGGACAACGCCACGGCTGGGCAGACCTATCAGGCGGCAGGCGAACGCATCATCAAGGATTCTGGCAAGTCGGCAGCGGCAAAATACACCCGCGCTGAACGTCTGGCAGGCGATGCCAAGGTCGCGCCGCAAGAGAGCTTGCAGGCGGTCGATGATGCCATTGCGCGCTTGAGCGAAACGCCTAGCGTCAATGCGGCTGAAATTACCTTCCTGAACACGCTCAAATCTGACCTGTCGAAAGACTTGTCAGTTGGCGGTCTTCGCCGGATGCGGACCAGTCTGCGCAAAAAGATCAGTAACGGCGGGCTTGTGTTCGGTGAGGATGAAGCCCGCGTTTTGGGCATCATGGACGCGGCGGCAACCGATATTCGCAATGGCCTTCAATCCCAAGGTAAAGCCAAAGCCGCGAAAGCCTTTGATTTGGCCGACAAGGAATACCGTGGCCGCATGGAGTTCATTAACGGGACTTTGCAAAAGATCATCGGTAAGCGCGGCTCAAACCTTTCATCCGAGCAGGTGGCCAATAACCTATCCGGCATGGCACGTGGGCGCGATACTGAAGGCGTTAAGGCGTTTCTTGCCAAGCTCAATCCCGATGAACATGCGGACGTTGCTGCGACTTTTGCGGACTCGCTTGGCAGGAACAATCGCGGCGACTTCTCGATTGCGCATTTTCTCACTCAAACCTCAGAACGCAAATTCCCAAACCGTGCGCTTGCGACGATCTTCGGCGATGATGGCGCACAGTCGATCAAGAACCTGCGCCTGCTCGGCAATGAAGTGGACCGCGTGAACAAGATGCGCAACACGTCCAACACCGCAAGGGCGGCTGATTATCGCTCGGCGGTTATCAATACGCTTTTGGGCTTGGGCAGCGGCTTCGGATCGGGGAGTGTCACCACCGGCATTGCGACCACGGCATTGGCTGGCGGCGTCAAGGCAGGCCGCGACATGCTTTCGGCCCGTATGTTGCTCAATCCGAAGATTACCAAGTGGATTGCGACTGCACCGCGCACAACTGACCCCGCTGCGATCAATGCCCATATCGGACGGCTGGAAAGCATGTCGCGGGCAGGAACTATTGGCCGGATGGATGCGCAGGCGATCCAAGACTACTTGCGCGCTGCTGTAGGGCAGTCACCAGGCCGAGCAGCCGCAGAAGACGAAGGCAATTGACGGGGCGAACCACCACGCCAACAGGAACCAAAACAGGGTTTTCACACCCCCTGATAGCATAGAATGCGAGGAAGTGCATGAGCCTTTTCCATGCGGGGACAGTTCCTGCGCTAGATTCTGACGGAAACCCCATTTCGGGGGCAACGTGGAACTTCTACGCGACCGGCACGACCACCCCGCGCAATGTCTTTGCTGATAGCGGTTACGTGACCTCGCTAGGGTCGCAGGAGACTGCGGACGCGGCGGGGCGCTTTGTCCCCATATTCCTGAACGACAGCACCCCTACGCGCGCCATTCTCAAGGATGCAGGCGGGGTGACGATCCTTGACATCGACCCTGCCACGGTTTCCAGCGGCGGCGGGACTATCGTTTCCAGCATCGACGTTTCGGGCGGGACTACCGGGCTAACCAGCAGCGGCGGGCCTGTTACCTCAAGCGGCACGATAACGCTTGCAGGGACGCTCGCGGTTGCTAATGGGGGGACAGGTGGCGGAAGCGCCGCAGCGGCCCGCACAAACCTCAGCGCAGCCAAATCAGGGGCAAATACCGACCTGACCTCGCTATCAGACGCCTGCACGGTCGCAGAGGTTGGAACCATCGCAGCGGCAAGCGTGGGCTATAGAGGACTTCCCCAGCTTACCAAAACGGCCTCTTATACTTTGGCCTTGGCGGATGCTGGCAAACATATCTCGATCACCACGGGCGGCATTATCATCCCCGCCAATGCTTCGGTCGCGTTCCCCATTGGAACAATCGTGACCATTTTCAACAACAGCGGCTCGACCCAAACGCTTTCGATCACCACCGATACCCTGCGCTGGGCTGGCACCGCCACCACGGGATCAAGAACGATTGCGGCTTACGGGCTGGCAACCGTTCTAAAGGTCGATACAGCAGTTTGGGCAGCAAGCGGTAACCTGACGTGAGCGGCATTCACGCCATGCTCCTTTCCAGCGGCGGCGGTGCTGTCGGCGGGTCTGGCTCAGTCACGCTCATTAACGCAACGGTCGATTCCCAAAACAGCGGAGCCAATGCTTCGGCCTCATGGCGGATCGACAGCGATGGTTTCATGTATGAGGGTTATAACGGCTCCTACAGCGCGGCGAACCGCTGGACCTATGACGCGCCTGCAAATTATGAAGTCAGGGCCACGGTTGACGGCGGTTCAACACCTACCGGCTCTGCAACGGCAACATGGCTGTCCTGTTCGACCGACCGGGATTGGACCGTCACCGACACCACGTTTGACGAACTAATCAAATCATCGAATCTTACCATTGAAGTTCGCGATGTTGCCACTTCAACTATTCGCGCAACCTGCTATGTCGATCTATACGCTGAGAGGATTAGCTAGATGTCGCTTTTCGCGCCCCCCTACATGACTATTCAGGACGAGGACGGCAATCCTGTCTCTGGGGGCAAGCTGTTCTTTTACGCGACTGGGACAAGCACCCCCGCTTCGGTTTATTCAGATGTCGGACTAACCACACCTTTGACCAACCCCGTGGTTGCTGACAGTGCGGGAAGGTGCGCGGCGGTCTATCTTGATCCTACCGTTATCTATCGGTGCAAGGTCACTACGGCGGCAGGCGCGACGATCAGAGACGTTGACCCGATTGATAACCCTCTGGCCGCATTGTCCGCTTCTGATGGTTCCACGCTGGTCGGCTTTATCCAGGCAGGCACCGGAGCGGTTGCGCGCACGGTGCAGAGCAAGTTGCGCGAAATACCTGTGACACCTCAGGACTTCCTCACCCTTTCCGAAAGCCTCGCAGTAGATGCAGGACCAGCCATTCGACGTGCTTTGGCAACCGGGAAACCTGTGCTGTTTCCTTCTGGAACTTACATTGTAGGAGGCGATCCCGCCGCCCCCGTGGCGTCCGGCAATCCGATATACTGCGTCCGCCCCCCCAGCGGGTCTGTCATGGTTTTTGAAACCGGCGCAGTTATCAAAGCCAAGGACGGGCTTGGGAGTTGGACCAGAATTGTTTCATTTGGCGACGAAACAGGCGGAGGCGTTTCAGGCTTTGCAGTCTATGGGACGCTTATGGTCGATGCAAATGTGGACAATATCCACGCGACTAATAACGAACACCAGCATGGGGTGTTTTTCTACGAAGCCTCTGACTTCTACGTTGAGCGCATCCATTCAATCAATGCGCGGGGGGATAATGTTTCTTTCGGAGGCGTGAGCGACACGCGTGGCACCTGTGATGGTTTTATCGGTTCAATCTACGGAAAGACTGCCGGTAGGAAAAATCTGGTTTTCCAGTCGCTCGACAATGTAGTAATTGGCAGCGCCCTGCTTGACAATCGGCTTGGCGGCGCGACCGTATATGGCGGCACCCCGGATGCAACAGATGGCAACAGCTTTGACGTTGAGCCTGATAGCTTCACCGGGGCGGTGCCTAATTCAGCAAAGATCGGTAGCCTCGTAACTTATGGCGCTGGCAATGACTTCAGCGCTGGGACAACAGCGGCACAGGCTGATGCTTATACTGTCGATATTGGTAATTTTACGTCATACATCACGTCTCGATCAGGTGTCCATGCGTGGACGCAAAATGCAATTACCCTGAACATCGGTAATCTGAAAATTTCTGGTGAGACAAACACGGGCGCTCAATCTACTATTTATTATGCTGCCCGTTTGAATGTGGGGCGATTTGTTTTAGATGGCGCATGTAATGCGCGTTCTATCCTTCAAGTTGCGCAAGTCAGTGGCAATCGCCCTATCCTTCGTATCGGCGAATTTAGCATTGGTAACACCGGCACCGGGGGGATTGGCCTAGAAAGCCAAGACGGTGATATAGATATAAACCATTTCATTCCAAGAACTACGGAAATGGGTATTTGGAACCGTGGCGTCTCGTCAACTTCCGGTCTTTACGCAAAACTGAATATCGAGCGCATGACCGCGAATAATGTCGGCCTATCGTCAGGAAATTCAACAGTCATCTTTATCGCAAAATCAGGCTCTAACGTCCCATATACCAGAATTGGCCACATTGACCACAGCGACGACAGGGGCGGCTCTGCGGTCACGCGGATTGTTTATGTGGATTCCGGGTGCGCGGCAGGACTGATATTGCCCAGCGTCAACAGTTTGAACGCTGTCGCAATCTGTGCCTATGCAGGGGCTGATAAGTTCTACCGCCGCTCGGGGGGCGATAGTTCCCCCGGTGACTATGTTTGCACCGGAACGCCTGAGGCCATGATTACCGCCCCCATAGGTTCCTCGGCGTCTAGAACGGACGGCGGCGCGGGAACCTCAGGCTATCGCAAAGAAAGCGGGGCTGGGAACACTGGATGGGTCGGGAAATGACCCTAGCGTGGATAGCCGTTGTTTGCCTTGCATGGCTGGTAGGCTTTGCCTCTGGCCGGGCATGGGACCGCCCCTGATTTAACCGAAGGAGAATACCATGTCAGATACACCTAACCAGCCTACTCCGACGCCTACTCCGACGCCTACCCCTTCGCCTACCCCGCCGCCGCCATTGCCCGATCCCGAAGAGGTGACAGGCGGATGACTTGGCCGACCGCCATGCTGTGCCTGTTGCCGCTTCTATGGGCTGGCAACAGGCACCCGGTCTATGGTGTGCCGTGGGGGCCGATGGCGAGGACATGGGCGGCGCTGTTCGGCGCGGCCTATGCTGCCAGTTTCTTTCCCTATGACAGTGTGCGCACGTTTGCGGTGATTGACTTCATCACGGCTTGCATTGTGCTGTCATCGCCCAAGGGGGAATCGCAGCGCCTGATCGGATTTCTCGCTGGTGGCATGGTGTTTGTCCATGCCGGTTTTTATTCGTCCTACGCTGGCCGCTTGCAACCCGGCCCCGAAGGTTTTGAGGGCTATGTTGCCCTGCAGCGCGGCTTAGGCTGGGTGCAGTTCATAGCCCTACTAACGGGGGGTGGCTATGAAGCTTACCGACATCTTGTGGATTGGTGGGATGCTCGCCGCAGCGGGGCTCATATTCGAGTGGGCGGTGCGTAGCGATGGAGCGGATCAAGGAGAACCTCGCGACGTTCATCGTCCTGGCGATATTCGGTCCCGCAATCGGGTGGTTCCTCGGGACAAGCCAGATGGCGCAGATCGCGAATGACGTGGCAGCGATCAAGCGGACGGTCGATGAACTGAAAGCCAAGAACGACATTCGGACCACGTTTGACGAATGCACGAAGATGCGCCTTTTCGCCATTGAAAGCGGCGTGAAGCGCGTTCCTGAGTGCGTGAAGGGGGGGTGAGATGAACGACAAAGCCGCATTCTTTGCCGCAGTCCGCAAGGGCATCCTAGGCCCAACGCTTGAGCAAGGCGAGGTTGACGGCTGCGAGGCTATCCTTGCGGCTATGGCAGGCACCCCGGCAAGTTGGTGCGCCTATGCCCTCAGCACCGCTTACCACGAGACGGCGCACACCATGCAGCCGATCAGCGAATACGGCGGGGCGAAGTATTTCACCCGCATGTATGACATTACCGGCGCGCGCCCCCGACTGGCGCACGACATGGGCAACACCACACCGGGCGACGGCCCTCGATATTGCGGACGCGGATTCGTGCAGCTTACGTGGAAGTCCAACTACGCGAAGGCCAGCCAAGTGGTCGGCGAGGATATGGTCGCGCACCCCGAGAAGGCCATGCGGATGGACATCGCGGCCAAGATCATGCGTGGCGGGATGGAAAATGGTTGGTTTACTGGAAAAGCTCTGAGGCACTATCTGCCGGATGAACGGGGAACGCTGGCCCAATACACGGCAGCGCGCAGGATTATCAATGGCACTGACCGCGCCGCGCTGATTGCGGGCTATGCCTTGCAGTTTGAGGCTGCGCTGATTGTAGGGGGGTGGGCGTGAAAGAGATAGTCGATCCTGCCCGCTCAGACCGCCGCCGCGATTGGGGACTATTGTTCCTCGCTGGCGGAGGCATCGCAATGACGGCCTATGCTGTCTATGCGCTGTGGCTGGTTCGCGATGATCGGGACTATGCGTTCTACCTTGGCGCTGGCGGACTGGCGCTCGTGGGCATTGTGCTGACAGGGTTTGCCGGGCTGCTGGTCAAGCGGACAATCCGGGTAAGCGCGACCTCGTTTGAGGTTTCAGATCAAGGCGGCGACAATGCTTAGCATCATCCTACCAGTTTGCGCCATGTCCATGAACGTTGATAGGGGCGAAGTCCTGCGCATTATCGACGGGGATACGGTCGAAGTGCGCCTTGACGTAGGCTATGGCTTTGAGATCCACGACAAGGCTCGCATCTACGGGATCAATGCCCCTGAGCGATACACCCCGGAAGGGCCTGTCGCCACGTCATTCCTTGCCAGCATGGCCCCTGTCGGGAGCGCGGTTTATGTCGAGCGGATGGGCAGCGATGGGCGCGACAAATATGGACGCCTGCTGATTAAGGTTTACACGCCTGCCTGCAAGGATGTCGGTGCTGCGATGCTTGATGCTGGTCAAGCCGTGCCGTATAAGGAGGGGTGACAGTGCCTTTCTTCCTGCTCAAACTACTCGGCATCGGCAAATGGCTGAAAGAAGCCGCTACAGCCGCTTTCAGATGGGTGACGGCCTCGACTACCCATTTGCTGATCTTCGCGCTGTGCGTGTCTCTGGCGGGCAATTTCTGGCTATATCGCGGCAATGTGTTAAAGGAACGGCAGATTGTTAACATAACTGCCGAATATGTTAAGTTTCAGGCGAAAATCAAACATGACATGGCGCTTGCCAAGGAGCGCCAGGACAAAGCCGATCAATCCAACATCGCAGGCCAGCTTGCCGCGATCAGACAACAGGATGCCGCCCATGTTCAACTTGAAGCCGCGCGCCGTGCTGCTGTCAGCGAGTTTCGCACTGCTGGCAGGATGCGCTTCGAAGCCGCTTGCCGTCCGTCCATCGGAGCCGGTGAAACCAGTCTGCGTGATAATCCCGGACAGGCTCCTACAGGACAAGCCGACAGTGATCTTGTCGCAATCCGCCCCGAAGACATTGAAGCCTTCTCCCAAACTGAATTGCAGAATGCCGAGCGCGGGGAGTTCCTGAGGGGGCTTGTGGATCAAGGACTAGCGATCCCGCAAAGTGTGTTGCCTGAGGTGGGGTTTTAGAGAACAACTGCGCCCGGCCCCCATACGGTGAACCTATTACCCTTCAGGCATGGCCTTAAGTGGGCGCAGTCTTGGCCGGTTAACCGGGTCTCCATCTACCTTTCGGTAGCAATCCCCCTATACCAAATCAGGCGGGGCGGGGCAAGGCGGATATTGCCTGAAAGCCTGCCAGCGCCGCACACGCTAGAAAAAGCATGGCAAGGGCGACTGTCTGCGTTTGGCGGTCCAATAGCCAAGCCCTAGCGTAAACGCCCGCCGTGGCGAGGGAGCATAGCGCAGTAAGCATCATCGGCAAGTTTATCGTCATACCATCCTCCTATTCACTGCTGCGAGGGCTTGGGTGGTTCTTGGGATTGTCACAACTTTAACCGCCCCCCCAACAGCGTCGTGAAACTGCGCGAGCCGTGTGTAGTAATTGTCCTCATAATAGCGTTCCTGCTGCTCTTCGGCGATAACGGCGATCATCCGGTCAAATGCGAAATCATTGAGGAACAGGCGAACAAGGCGGCGAAACATTTTCCAGCGCCGCCGCTCGATGAACTGGGCGATCATTCTGTGGCCTCCTTGCTTTGCACCGCGAGGGCTTGGGTTAGGGGTGATAGCGAGTCGGCGGGGTGCAGTTGGTTAGTCACGGGCTTTCTCCAGCTTGGTGAGGGTGGCGCGGGCGTCGATGCACAGCCTAACGATGTGAGCGAATGCCTTTGCGGATGACCGACAGCCCGGCGAACCGGCAGTCAGCGCCTCCTGCTTGATGTCGTTGAAAGCCTCCCCCAACTCACCCACCAACGCTTCAAGGTCGGTGATCGCGGTGGCGGCTTCGGGGCCATCGGGGTTGACGTATTGCGTGGGGATGCCATCGCCCCAAGGCGAATACATCGCCAGCAGCTTCGCTTTGAGTTCAGCCAACTGGTTCATGACTTTTCTCCTAGGGCTTCCAAAACAATGTCATTTAGCGCGACACTGAACCACGCGGGGTTATCGTTATGGCGGTCAATCTTGCGCAACGCGGACCGCAACCTCTCAACCTCCGCCAGCAGCGGTTCGTAGTGCTGGGCGATGGTGGCTGCGGCGGCTTTGGCGTCTGCATCATCTTTTCTGGGGTTCTCATCGAAAGCATCAAATGCTCTCCACCACACCTCAAGCGGGTCAGGGTTCATGGTCGGGCCTTTCGTGGTTTTTTGGGTTCCCAAATCTTATACAGTCCGCAGCCACTACACTTCCGGCAAGTGTGCGTCTTGCCCATCTCTTCGGCCCACGCATGCCATTGAATGTAGCCTTCAGGGCAAGGCGTGTGATCCTCGAAGTTGGAGCAGATACCCATCACAGCCCCCGCGCTTTCAAACAGGCGATGGCCCCACACTTACTACACATCGTATATGGCGCGTCACGGTAAGACGATTTGGAAACTTTCACCCAAGCGTGCGATGCCGCTTCGTTTCCGAATGTAGCCGGGCAATCTCCCCTCGTCGGCTCGGTGGCTTCTGCTAGGCGGGCTTGTAGGGTGGTCATGGCTTCAACATCCTGAACCTGAGAGGGCCGAACGCCAGATAAAGCAGGCGGTCATCGCCTCCGAGCATGATTTTCCAGCCATGCTTTGGCTTTTTTAGCGTATTACGATCAGCGCCCATCACCCTCTCCTCCAAAGAACCAAGCTGGTCACAGGGCCAACAACAAACAGGACCACAGCAGCTTGCAGGCAATGTGCAGCGCCTGGTCGCCATTGAACGACAGCTTGCCGGTGCATTTCGCATCGTCGATTGCAGCGTGTGCCGCCGTCTCAGCCAGCCCAAACCAGACGCTGCCAGTGATCGCCCAAACCATCCCGCCGTGCATGACAGCGTGCGCGCCAAGAGCCTGAAACCAAGGAACGCCGGGGATCGGCATCGCGCGGTTCTTCGCCTTGGCCAGAAAGTCGCCTTGCAGCGGGTAGTCGGCAATCGCATGGCCAACGACCATCGCGGCGAACAGTTCAACAGGTGTCATCACATCATCTCCTCAACAAACAGGACCATGAAGGCCACGAATAGAATGCGGGCGGGTTTAGGCGCTTTTCCGAGCCTTGCGGAAAGCCCGCGCGCGAAGTCGGGCAAATACCCGCTTGCGCAAATTGCGCCCGTCTGAGACAAGCTGGCCAGCGGAGGCAAGGTCGGCGTGGTCGCGTTCATCGGCGTGTTCCTCGTGTTTCATAACGCCTTTTATGCGGTTACGTAACGCCATGTCAACCGTTATCGTGTTCAAGCCGCAATTTCCCGTTCGACCCTCTCCACCTCAAACAGGCGCAGTGTGACCTTTGCCCTTTGCTGGTGGCTTTCCCTAAACCGGATAGCACTTGCCTTGCTGTCGAACGTCATGAAGGGCCGTCCGTGGGGTGAGCGTAGTTCGTAGGTGGTCATGGTTTATACCGGGCGGCTGTCCTCGCGGTCGCCGCCCGGCTCCCTGTGGTTAGGTTGCTTCGGTTCTCAACGTATCGACATCAACGCCAGACCATACTGACCAAAGACGCAATGCCTTGTCGGTAAATTCTGCCCTGTCCGCTTCGTTCATCGCGCGGTTCGATGTTGACCGGCGCTTGCGATGCACCTCCCCGCTGGGCAATGTCACTTCGTCATACAGCTTGAGCTTGTCGCGCGTGATGTCGTGCAGATCGTCCTCATCGAGCGTCATGCCGTAGCGTTCGTTCAAGAGCGGCACGACTAGCCCGCAAACGGTCCAATAAAGGCCCCTACGGCGCTGATTGGCCTTTCCGCCGCGTATCTCCACGCTGACACGGCCTTTGACCTCTCGCATGGCTTCCTCGGCCTTTGCGTTGGCCGGTCGCAACATGCCCAGGTGCGCGGTGAAGTATAGGGGGGCTTTGTCAGCCATCCTTCTTTTCCCTTGCTGCAATGAACTTCAAAACATCGCCAGTGCAGACCTTGCCGCGCCATTGCCATTTGTGGCGGCTGGGCCAATAGTCGAGCTTGCTGCCGAGCAGTTGGCGCGACCAGTGATAGGGCGTGTGTTGCAGCCAGCCGTCTGGATCAGCGGCAGCAAGATTGGCCCGCTTGCGTTCGCGGGTATACGCTTTCATCTCGTTAAAGATGTCGCCCATGTCACCCATTGGCCAGCCTTTCCGCTTCGGAGCGCGGCCCATTCGATCTGCCCAGCCTACAACGTGGTGAACGTCAACCGGCCATTCCCCGCAGACAAGGCAAGGCAGCTTGGCAACGGCGGCATGGTGCGCCCTGTCTTTCGCTGATTTGCCTTGCCGTGCCATAACTACTCCTGAAAATGTGCCGGGGCGTCTAAGCGCACCCTCCCCGGCTAGGGCGTTCAAGGTGGAGGAAGCACCCGCGCTTAGAAAATACTTGCATCGGTGAG
>OFQX01000412.1_pt1 | contig 13293 bp, 16 predicted proteins | sample 1542951 | NCBI WGS metagenome assembly OFQX01 (sample SAMN07774215, study PRJEB24372) | wastewater metagenome | isolation source: WWTP Novara (Effluent) | place: Italy: Novara | collected 2015-12
TCCGGATTTTCTTCGAGCCAGTCGGCAATGTCATCGGTGTACTCCATGGCATTTTCAGAAATAGAGCTAAAGTACACCCAGCGTGGTACTTCGTACTTGCGAAAATGCGGCCATTGGTAGGCATACTCTTCGTGCTTAATGAGTATGGTGCGCTCTTCTTTGTACCACAGCACGTAGTGAATGTTGCTCTGTTTTTTACCGTTAACATGAACAAAGCGAGTATCAACGCCTTCTTTGGTGAGAGTCCTAACGATTTCGCGGCCTTCTTGGTCCCCGCCTACCTCTGTTTCAAAAGCGGCATTCAGCCCCAAGCGGCTAAACGACACAGCTGCATTAGCGGCATTACCTACCGCATGCAGCGTCTCAGCATGGTCAAACGGAATCTTCATACCAAAGGGTATGGCCAGCCATTTGCCGTCCTCGTTTTTGTAGGTATGTTCGATTTCATCTATGAGTTTGATAAAAACGTCAGTAACGACATCGCCGACGCATAGGACATCTATTTCTTCTTGTTTGCTCACTTGCCCCACCTTTTTACATCATACTTATGCTTATACTGTCATTGTGCCACACATGTTTCGCGCCCACAAGCGCTAATCTGGGCGCTTCATGATATCAATTGTTTTTTGCGCCTGCTGCTTAACGTTTTGAGCGACCTGCTGCAATGCCTCGCCCTTAGTATCAAACGTGTCGAGCGCTTTCTTCGGCGCCTCCGCAACTTTTTCGAGCGCCTCTGGCGCTTTATCTGCCATGCGACCCAAGTTGTCTATCCCCTCAACAATCTTTTTCTCCAACCCGCCGTTTTCGATTTCTTTCAGCGTGTCATCTATAGATTTGAAGATGTTGTCGAACAACCCCATGGCTACGAGCTGGCCTTACCTGCCGAGTTAAACGTTGCAAGTTTTTCTTCCACCACCGCCTGCACGGCCGGCACGACGTGTTTGTTAACGAGTTTGGAAACGGAGTATTCGTCTGGGTTTTCGGCCATAATTTTCTCTAACGTCTGACGGTAAACAACGCGCATATCGCTATTTATATTTACTTTTGTCACCCCAATCCGCACTGCCGACTCAAAGAAATGCCCAGGCGTACCGCTGCCACCGTGCAAGCTTATGTTGCAGGGTATGGCGTCACGCAACCGCTGCAACAGTTCTAGGTCGAGCTTCTTTGGCACCGGGTATTTACCATGCAGGTTACCAACAGCCGCCGCAAACGTATCAATGCCGGTTGCTTCCACAAAGGCTCGCGCTCCCTCTGGTGTGCTAAAGGTTTTTTTGATTTCTTCGTAATCGATGTTTTCGGTATGGAGGTTAGAAGAGCCACCAAAATAGTGCGGCTCACTTTCTACGAGTGCCCCGGTGAACTTGGCGTATTCAACCACTTCGCGTGTGGCGGCGACGATTTCTTCGTCGCTCGCATCGTGGTTAGCTTGGGAGACGTCTATGTGGATGAACTCGTAGCCGGCATCTATTCCCTTTTTTGCAGCTTCTACAGACGGACTGTGGTCGAGGTTTATGTAGATTTCTATGCCATACTCGTCTCGATAGTTATCAACCATATCGCGAATATTCTCGAGACCAAGTGCCTCAACTTCACCGTGACTGACTTCGACGAGTACAGGAGCACTCAGCTTCTGGGCCGCTCGACAAACAGCGATCAATGTCTCTTGGTTATCGATATTAAACGCGCCGACCGCAAATCCCTGCTGACGACTTCGCTGCATCAAATGCCGTGCACGAATCGTCCGATCACGGATTTCGCTGATTGTCAGTCCCATTGTCTCGCCCCCCCTGTTGAAGTTGTTATGCTTATCTGTTATATAGTATACCACCCCGAAACTTGACAGAAACTATTGACATTTTGCGACAGGTGTGATATATATATATTAGCTTTTCGCAATTTTCTGTCCAGACAACAGGGGTGCGAGCAGCGCACCTCAGAAAGTAGGCAATGATGACTGCACTGTTGTTCGCCCTGTTCGCGGTGTCATTCGCGGCACCGGCCATCGCGGCCTTGCTGGTCGGGCTCACCGCTCGAACCCAAAAGGGCGGCTATATCGCGCTGATCATCGTCGAGATGATCATCGGCTTCGCCGTGATCGCCCTGCACAAGGCGGTCTACGACCTGCATCCAAACTGGGACGGTGACGGGCTGGCTGCGATGCCGTACGTCTTCGTCACGCTTATAGGAACGGCCTTCGCCGTCGCCCAGGCGTCAGATTTCATCGACATGAAGGACTGAGGCTCTCTGCCCACTGAAAACGGTTCGCTGAATTGGTTCAATATGAATCAATTCAGCTTGAGCCCTTTCGGTGGGCCGTTTTCATTTAGAAACCTTTTTTGTACTGAGGTACACGTTCGATAAACTCTTTCGTCTTGGCCGCAATGCTCTCGTCATCGAGACCAAAATGCGCCAATACTTCTAGCGGTGCACCGGACTCGCCATAGCGATCTTGCATACCAATCCGCAAAAGCGGTGCCGGCATTTCGTCGCATAGTAGCTCGGCGATAGCACCGCCAAATCCACCAGCAGCCTGAGCATCTTCGCACGTCACTGCACGTCCAGTTTTTTTGACACTCGCAATCAGTGTGTCACGATCGAGCGGTTTTACTGTCGGCACATGCACTACTTCGGCAGAAATCCCGCTATGATGCAGTTTTTCTGCTGCACGAAGCGCAAACGGCGTTTCAATTCCCGTCGAAAAGAGCGTGATATCGGTTCCTTCTCTCAACACATATGCTTTGCCAAGTTCAAACGGCGAATTAGACGTACTAAAGATCGGTGTTTTCTCACGTGCAATACGGAGGTAAGAGGGACTTGGACTTTCGGCAAGAGCACGAGTTGCTTTCTCGGCTTCGATGCTATCGCCCGGACAAACAACCATCATGTTTGGCATAACTCGCATAAGGGCAATATCTTCAAACATTTGATGCGTCGCGCCGTCGGGGCCTACCGTCGAGCCACTGTGGGCACCTACCATTTTCACCGGCAAATCGTTGAGTGCTGCGGTTGTCTTGATTTGTTCCCAGTTACGCCCGGGGCTAAAGGCTGCATAGCTGGCAGCAAACGGTATTTTGCCAGCGCGAGCAAGTCCGGCAGCGACCGTCGCAAGGTTTTGCTCGGCAATACCAATCTCGATATATCTGTCGGGAAATGCTTCGGCAAAGAGATGCATCTGCACGCTCTCAACGAGATCCGCGCACAAACCTACCACCGCAGAATTTGACTCGCCCGCCGCTTTGAGACCCCGCCCAAACCCCGCCCTCGTGGGCTCACTGTCTGGCGTTTCATTGTATATATTCTCGTTTAGTGGGTAATTGCTCATCGGTCCGATCCTCTCGATAGTCTGTAAAATGCTACGATAGCTAATAACAACGAAGCGAATAAGCCAGCCCCATGAATCGTGCGTAGCGTCTCGTCATGCGGTGCCTGTATTTGCGAAACTTGTAGCGACAAGAGAGCAAATATAAAGTAGGCCGCGATCACTACTGCGATACCCGCTATCAGGATGTCGATTGCACGTGATGCCTTCATCACTCGTGCTCCCCGCGGATTCGACCACCCATGGTACGAAGCTCTTTGAGCGCTTCTTTGGCCTGCTCCTTGTTAGGAGGAATGCCGTGCCACTTGTAGTTATACTCCATGAAATCGACATTTTTCCCAGGGATAGTGTGCGTAATGATGACACTCGGACGATTTTCAATTGCCTTTGCCATACCGACCGCGTCGATAATGCTTTCGACGTTGTGGCCATCGATCTCTTGGACATGCCAGCCAAAACTCTCCCACTTGCCACGCAAATCTTCGAGCGGCATGACGTCTTCAGTCGGCCCATCGATCTGGATATTGTTACGATCGACAAATACGATAAGTTGCGATAACTTATATTTTCCCGCAAACATAGCTGATTCCCAGATGTTACCCTCATCAAGTTCACCATCACCCGTCACGACATAGACCCAGCGATGGTGTTGATGATCGAGATATTGGAGTGCATATGCATACCCAGCACCCTGGCCGATACCGCAGCCGAGTGGCCCACTGGTATTCTCTAGTCCAGGCAATTTAGTTCGCTCGGGATGACCCTGAAGTCTCGTGCCAAGTCGGCGCAGCGTCATCAGCTCATCGACCGGGAAATAGCCTCGATGCGCCATCACCGCATACTGTACGGGCACACAGTGTCCGTTGCTAAGCATAAATATATCTCTGTCTGGATCGTCAGGACGAGTCGGATCGATACTCATGACGTGGAAATAAAGTGTGGTTACGAGATCGGCCAGCCCGAGGGGACCCGCCGAGTGACCGCTCCCCGCGTGTTCAAGCATACGCACGATATCTTTTCGCACTTCATTTGCTTTTGCCTCGAGTTGTGTAATCGTCAATCGCCCACTCATGCTACTTCCTTAAATCACACTATGTTTATTCATTTCACTTTCAAGCTGCGCATAGACCGCTGCCGGGTCACTAGCCTTATTGATCGCTCCACCGACGTTCAGCACGTCGACAGTACCCTGAGCCAAGCTAAAGGCGTTTTCAACGTTGACGCCACCGTCCCACCCTACTTCTACTTCAGGATGGATCATGCGGATAAGCCGGACCTTCTCCAGCTGCATGAGGCTAGCAGTACCCCCGTAATACCCGAGGTTTCCGCAAAACACAAGAACATGATCGGCCGCTTCAATATATGCTTTGACAGTATTGGGCACCGTCGGCTTGAGAAGCGCGACACCGGCTTTGATACCAGCCGCTTTTAGTAGTTGCAGGCTTGGCGTGAGATCCTCCTGCGCTTCAGCATGAAATATAACGGTATGGGGCTTTAGTTCGATCAATGCCTGCACATACTGGCTCGGGTTTGCTACCATGGCGTGCACATCGACTTCCCACTCTTGCGGCCACCACAATTGATTGACACCAACGGTAAAAGAGGGCGCAAACTGGCCGTCCGTCAGGTCAATATGGACACGTTTTGCAAACGGGTGGAGCCGCTCCACAGTTAGGCGATACTCATCTTCGGTTTCACATAAAAGAGCGGGTGCGATAACGGCCATGACTAAAACACATCCAACTCGGCATTTCGCCGCTTATATCGGGCTGCACCAGCAAACGGCGTCGTCAGCCATTCGTCGATCACTTCTTTCCATAGTTCTAGATCATCGCCCGGCGCATCAAGCACGCGTGCCGGCAAGCAGAGGATGTTGCTATTGTTATCGTTACGGCATTCGTGAGCTTCAAACTTGTCCCATATCACTGCCGCTCTGATACCACGGAAACGGTTGGCTGCCATCGCCATACCCTGTCCGCCAGTACAAATCAAGATTGCCCTGGGGTCATCCTCCTCGGCCTCACCCAGTACTTTTGTGGCTGCCATCTGTGCAAATTGCGGGAAATCATCCTGCGGATCGAGTTCCCTGTCGCCAACGTCTTCCCACGTGTAGCCGCGTTTGGTGAGGTACGCTTCGACTTTCTCCTTGAGATAAAAGCCGCCATGATCGGCACCGAGAAACAATTTCATACTGCTAAGTATAAGCGGTATTGTGCTCTCTGTAAAGTAGGTAGCCGTTTAGGGGATTATTCTGTTTTTATGGGTAGTGAAGTGTTGGATCTGTGGGGCATGGACCGCTTTCGGGGGCACTTGACGAAGGGACGACGTGGTATACCACTGAGCTAAATTGTGGCGAACGTCCCTCGAGGCAAAACTTAGAGGCAACGCCAGTCGTTACTAGTACCGGTGCAGGTAGTGAACTGCCGCTCTTTGGGACGGTGATCGGGAACGAACCACCCTGAGAGGTAAACGACGAGATGATATTACTTTGGACGGTACTACATGCTGAGCCGCACGTCAGGACGAAATCGGACTGGTTGAAGTTAGGCCCAGAGATAACAACATTTGAGCCAACTTGACCCTTAATGTGAGCATTATTACCACTATAGACGCATGAGGTATTGTAAGTTGTGCCGCCGCTGACAATGGGCATATATCCGTTGCAGGCGTTCAAAAAGAGTTGTGCATTTTGATCGGCCGTAAGGTTTTGATAGGTTGGAGTCTGCGCCGCATTGGTATACAGTGCCAACGCTACGTTGAGGGGGGGAGCGTACTGCGTATTTGCAATATTTGAGGGGTAACTCCTATTTTCAACATAAAAAAGCTGGAGGTGTTTGAGCGCATCTGTCACTGTGGTCTGTACGGTGCTGTCTGAGGCGCGTTGCTGCACATTGTTATACGCAACCAGTCCGATGATAGCCAAAATACCAATCAAAACCATGACGATGATCAGCTCGATAATCGTAAACGCGGTGGTTCGCCGAGAGTTGTTGGTACGAGTCATACTTATTGACCGCCTGCTACTACCTTTCCGGCATCGGCGACTAATTCAACAAGACGGTTTGAGTATCCCCACTCATTGTCATACCACGCCACAACTTTGACGAGATTTCCCCCGACGACATTGGTGAGTGGCAGATCAACGATAGAACTATGGCTATTGCCTTTGAAATCTGTACTGACCAATTCTTCGGCCGTAACATCAAGAATACCCTGATAAAACGGTGTCGCAGCAGCTTCTCTAAAGGCACTGTTGACTTCATCAACTGTCACATTCCGCTTAACGAGTACCACAAAATCACTCATACTCACTACTGGTGTCGGAACGCGTACTGACAAACCACCGAATTTTCCCTCGAGTGCTGGCAAGGCTTTAGCCGCAGCAATAGAGGCGCCGGTCGTTGTCGGGACGATATTCTCTGCCGCTGCACGCGCTTCACGGAGATCTTTTGCGGGAGCATCTTGAAGCCGCTGGCTCGCAGTATAACTATGAACCGTTGTCATCATAGCTTTTTCGATACCAAATGCCTTCTCGAGCACCGCCATCACCGGGGTGATACAGTTTGTCGTACACGATGCATTTGAGATCACGGCGGTGGAATGCTCAATCTGATCTTCATTCACGCCGAGGACAATGGTATCGGCCCCCTCACCCTTCGCCGGTGCCGAAATGACTACCTTTTTTGCACCAGCATCGATATGCGCTTGGGCCTTGGCCGGATCAACAAAAAATCCCGTCGACTCGATCACTACATCGATGTTATGATCGCGCCATGGAAGTGCCGAGGGTTCTTTCTCCGCCAACACTGCGATATGTTGCCCATCAACGATGATACCCGTTTCGTCGTGTCCTACCTCGTGAGCGTAGGTTCCGTACGATGAATCATGTTTGAGAAGATGTGCCAGTGTCTTTGTATCCGTAAGGTCGTTGATCGCCACAACTTCCACATCATCACGCTCAAACGCGATTTTAAATGCGTTTCGGCCTATTCTGCCGAATCCGTTGATTGCCACTCTCACTTTGCCCATAGTGTTCCTCGTTGTTTTAGCATTAGCTCTATTATCTCATAGTATATCGCACCGATTCCATTCCTAGTAGATTGACATTAATTATGTTTGATTTTCTAATGGTAAGTTCGATCGCCTTTTGGTATTTTTCTGTATACTGAGTAGTATGGATACGAGCGAGGTGTTGCGGGCGGCCAAAGGACAATACGGCAAACAACAGCTTCTTGTGCTCTCTCGCGCTATTGATTACGCAGCAGAAGTCCATAAGGGCCAACGAAGAAAGAGTGGCGAGGCCTATATCACCCACCCGCTGTCTGTAGCGGTGCTCCTGATCGAATGGGGCATGGATGTCGATTCTGTCATTGCCGGTATACTCCACGACACTGTTGAGGATACCACTGCCACACTCGAACAAATCGAGCACTCGTTTGGAAAAGATGTCGCTTTTTTGGTTGACGGCGTGACAAAGGTAAGCCAGGCCCGTGCCGGTATGCAAAGCCTCGAAAATTACCTACCGCAAACTCGTGATAATCTCACCAAACTTCTCATCGCCGTTGGTCAAGATGTCCGTGTCATCATCATCAAGCTCGCCGATCGTCTGCACAACATGCAGACGTTGCAGTATAAGAGTCAGGAGAAACAAAAAAAGATCGCACGTGAAACGATCGAGGTATTTGCACCACTTGCTGACCGACTCAATATGGGTCGAGTCCGCGTTCAACTGGAAGAGCTCAGTTTTCGCTATCTGTGGCCCAAAGAATTCGAGACTACCAAGCAATTGATGGACAGTCGATTGAGTAAGAGTAAGAAAAAACTTGAGGGCGTGCGTCGAGAGGTCGATGCTTACCTCACTAAAGAAAAGATCCCTCACTCGATAGACGGCCGCGTCAAGAGCGTCTATAGCCTCTACAAAAAACTCAAGCGAGTACCAAATATTGATGATATTTATGATCTCATGGCGTTACGAATTGTGGTGGATGACTTGGCGACGTGTTACCTCGTACTTGGCGAACTCCATAGCCTCTACGAGCCAATGGTCGATCGCATCAAAGATTATATTGCCAAACCAAAACCAAACGGCTACCAATCACTCCATACAACAATTATCACTAAAAACGGTCAACATGTTGAGTTTCAGGTGCGCACACGGGAAATGCATGAATACGCTGAGCGTGGGTTGGCAGCAAGTTTTCACTACAATGAACAAAAATTAACAGAGGCCTATATCCGTGGTAACATGGCAGAGTTGCCGGCCGATCTCCACTGGATTGCCGATCTGCAAAACGCTGCGGCCCAGATAAATGAGGGCAAGGACTTCGACGTCGAAAATCTCAAAGTCGATTTGTTTGGTGATCGTATTTTTGTGTTTTCGCCAAAAGGTGATATTTATGATCTACCAGATGGAGCGTTTCCACTAGATTATGCTTACCGAGTGCACTCCGACCTGGCGGCGCGTGCAAGTGGTTTTATGATCAATGGCAAGATGGAGCCCTTTAGCCATCAGCTTCAGCATGGTGATGTGGTGGAGATTTTGACAAGCAAGGGCGCGAAACCACGTCCCGACTGGCAACAGTACGTTCTTACTAGTCATGCCCGCATGAAATTACGCGCCCAACTACGAAAAGGGGGGGTGTTGGGGCGTATCTCAAACGCCGCTTCGATTCTTCACCGCAAGATGCGCAAAAACAAACGATCGTAGTTACTTATTGTTATAGCGCTCAATGCACTCAACGATAATACGCTTGGCTTCCTCGACATCTCCCCAGCCAATCACTCGAGTACTACCAGGCTTCTTGAGATCTTTGTAGTGTGTGAAGTGATGCTCGATTTGCTGTTTCCAGCGTTCACCCAAATCTTCGACGCTACGATACCGATCACTCGTTTGTCGATCGTCGGCAGGACAAACAACAACCTTGTCATCGACTTCACCATCATCCTCAAACTTTAGGACACCAAGGATCCGCGCTTCGAGCCAGATGCCCGTAACGAGCGGCTCGTGACAGACGATCAGCGTATCAAGCTCATCCCCGTCTTCGTCGAGCGTTTGCGGAATAAACCCATAGTTGACTGGTTTGGCAAAAATTTGCGGCTCGACGCGATCAAGGGTAAATGCTGCACGCTCACGATCCCACTCAATTTTTAATGTTGACCCCTCGGGAATCTCAACTACCGTATTAACAACGCCATTATCGACATCTCCCGGGAGAAGCACCTGATTGAAATCAGCCATTTTTTTCCTTTCGCTTAACAAACTGTGTTTTAGTGTACCAGCTTTGAGCGCGCTAGGGTATACTGAGACGATAGAACTATGCCGTCATCTCACCCTTCGCATCTCTTAACTGCCGCAGACTATATCGCCGACGTTACGTCGTCGATCAACCGCGCAAAAACGCGCATAGCAGTTGTAGCGACAACCTTGCATGCCGACGACCCGTTAGCTGAAGCATTGGTCGACGCGCTCTGCGCAGCAGCGACTCGAGGTCTCACAGTATCAGTCTGTATCGATGCCTACACCTATATTGAGCCAAAAGAGTTTTTATTGAAGTCTCCGCGCCGCCACCCAAAACGCGCCTATCGTGCTCTCAAGGTTGAGCGCCGGCTAAAAAAACAAGGTGTCGATTTCCACTGGCTTGGCCGTACTACCAACTTCGCCCTGACGGGTCGAACTCATAGTAAATGGACTATTGTTGATGACTGCGTCTATAGTTTTGGTGGCGTCAACCTCGATCGTGCCAGTTTCGCAAATACTGACTATATGCTCAAGATGGTCGATGCCGTGTTTGCCGATGCCCTCTACAGCGAACACCTCAACCTTATTCGTGCTGATCGCTCAGGGCGAGCCAGCAAGAGCAGGACCCTCACCGTCAGTCCATCGATGACTGTTCTCCTCGATGGAGGAATGCCTGGCAACTCACTTATTTATCGCCGTGCCTGTAGCTTAGCCAAACAAGCTAACGAAATAACGCTCGTATCGCAATTTTGTCCTACCGGTAAGTTAGGTCGCATCTTAAAGCGAAAAAAAGCTACTCTGTATTTTAATCATTGGCGTGAAGCCGAGGTGCTCAACAAAGTTCTCATTCAGGTAAGCATGTTGTTTACGCGCCACAAGACCCTGTACCAAAGAGAGCAGTACTTGCATGCAAAATGTATGATTTTTACTATGTCAAACGGAAGCAAGGTCGCGCTTAGCAGTTCGCATAATTTTGTATATGGCGGCGTGCTGCTCGGTACCCGGGAAATTGCTCTTGAAACAACTGATCGAACCGTCATCCAACAGCTTGAGTCGTTCATTACCCATCACGTTGCCGGCCGCGACTGAATGATACAATGACAGTATGCTAATTATCGGTCATCGCGGAGCAAAAGGTCTCGCACCCGAAAATACGCTTGCCGCATTGCAGGCTGGAGTCGATGCTGGTGCCGACATGCTTGAATGTGACGTACGGCTGACAAAAGACCACCAGTTGGTTATCATTCACGATTCTCGTTTGATGCGTACACACCGTCAGCTCGTTGCCGTGAGCGGACTTACCCTTGCTGAGCTACAGGAGCGAACTCCCGACATGCCAGTTCCAACGCTCAAAGAAGCGCTCAACGCTTACTTTGGGAAAATCATACTCAATATTGAAATCAAAAGTCGCGGAGCAGGCAAAGCAGTCGTGGCACTCCTCGCAAAAGACTACATAACGCGGCCTCAAGACTGGGACACTGTCCTCCTATCTTCTTTCCACGTGGGTGAACTTCGCTCGATACGCCGCGCATCACGGCGAGCCAATATTGCACTACTCCACCGAGAAAACCCCTTTACCTTCATTGCTTTCGAACGCAGTTTACGACTTTCAGCAGTAGGTTTTCATCGATTGACTATAAGCTCATTCGCCCTCGATATTGCTCATCGAATCGGATTGTTTACCTATGTGTATACCGTCAACCGCCCCGAAGCCGCCCTGCGACTCGAAGCCCAAGGGGTGGATGGTATCGTTACCAACTATCCCGATATACTTGTTGAGGTATTAAACAATTCAAACTAGTTTTTTGCGGATGATAGAGCATCGAGATATTCTCGAATATTGAGGGCAGCCGTGGCTCCTTCACCAACCGCACTGGCTACTTGCATTGTCGCCCCACTGCGAACATCGCCGCTGGCAAAGATACCGGGTACAGCCGTCTCGAGATGTTCATTGGTGATGATATGCCCGATTGGGTCAAGTTCAACCCCGCTCCCAACCAAAAACTCTGTGTTCGGCTTGAGACCAATGAATACAAAGGTACCGTCAACCTGTAGCTCATCAGACTGACCAGCAGAGACTGTACGAACAGTCATTGCCTTGGTTTCGCTATCAACGCTAATCTCAGTTGGTACCGTTTGTAAATGAATGGTAACCTTACCAGCATCAACGTACTTCTGCAATTCATCTTGCAATACCTGGCTCGCTTTGACCGTACTACGTACCAACAGATCTATGTGACTCGCAAACCGAGTCAGAAAGATTGCTTCCTGTACGCCAGAGTTGCCACCGCCGACGACTACGAGCCGCTTGTCACGATAAAACGCGCCATCACAGGTGGCGCAATAATGCACACCGCGTCCGTAATATTCTGCTTCGCCCGGAATCCCCAACTTGTTGTAGTCACTTCCTGTTGCAATCAGTACACTCCGTGCTTTGACCTCTTCACCATCAACTGTCAACACAATGCCATCTTGGCCACGGTGCACCGCAGATACGTCACCGTATTTGATGACTGCGCCGAAGCGTTCGGCTTGTTTTTGCAGATTATCTGCCAAGGTCAGCCCTTCAATGCCATCGGGAAACCCAGGGTAATTGTCGACTTTATCGGTGATCGCTGCAAGTCCACCCACAACTGCCTTTTCGTACAATACTGTCTCGATGTCCTCACGTGTCGTATAAATTGCAGCCGCGAGAGCACTCGGCCCAGCACCGATCATCACAACATCATGGATAGTTTCGTCAGTCATCATCACCCTCCTTACTTATTGTCCCAGCCCCTGAAATAATTCCATCGGATAGGTTGGCGGCGCTATTTCAGCCGCCGCAGGTATTGCCATCACGATAAACTTGAGCGGTGTGTTTGGCGGAATAACTTCATTACCCTGTTGGTCTTTTGTCCCCTGTTCTTTATACCCCTTATCTGAGGGAATGGTCAGTTCACGCACGCCGCCGAGACGCATTCCCTTCATACCTTCTTTCCAGCCCTGGATTAAACTACTTGTTGCCAGACCATCAATGGCAAGCGGTGACTTCAATTTGCCCGAGGCTGGGTCGATTGATTGCTCTTGGATTGTGCCACGCGGTAACCACAGAATATAGTAGGCGGCAAACTTCGTGGTATCCGTCACTTCCTCGCCGTCGCCGGACACCTCGGTGGTGAGGGCGCCGACGACGACGTCGACGTTGGCGAGGCTGGCCAGCTTGCGTTGCAGGACCGCGTCGGCGCGGAGCTCGTCGTCGAACTCGATCAAGGTGACGTGGGAGACGACCCCGGCGAGGTCGATCGCGGCCTCCACGCCGGAGTTGCCGCCGCCGATGACCGCGACGCGCTTGCCCTTGAACAGCGGGCCGTCGCAGTGCGGGCAGTAGGCGACGCCCTTGCCGCGGTATTCCTGCTCGCCGGGCACGTTCATCTCGCGCCAGCGGGCGCCGGTGGCCAGGATGACCGACTTGCTCTTCAAGACGGCGCCGTTCTCCAGCGTCACCTCGATCAGGTCGCCCGCCTTGAGTTGGGTGGCGCTCATTTCGTTCTTGCCAAAAGCATGATCCTGCAGTCGATTCACCAGCTGACTGGCGCGGATTTTTTCCCGCACCTCGTCCTGGTGGTGGAGTCGCAGGCGAGCGGCCATCTAGCAGCCGCGCTTGCCCCTGCCGGGCATAGGCGGCTTCGGGCTGGGCGGTGCTTTTGCTTTCTTCATCCTCGGCTCCTGTTTGCTTTTTGCTTTTCGCACA
>OFQX01000413.1_pt1 | contig 13289 bp, 22 predicted proteins | sample 1542951 | NCBI WGS metagenome assembly OFQX01 (sample SAMN07774215, study PRJEB24372) | wastewater metagenome | isolation source: WWTP Novara (Effluent) | place: Italy: Novara | collected 2015-12
GACGCCGGGACCAGCCTCGTCGCGGGCGGCGCCCCGAACTACGAGAACGTCGTGGGCGGCAACCTCGACAACGTCGACACCGGCACCTCCAACCTCACCGGAGCCGCTGCCCTCACCGGCGAGAACGGCAACTGGAACTTCCTCCTTGGCGGCTATGACACCGTCGTCAACGGCTGGGCCAATGCCGTGGTCGGCTTCCACACCAAGGTCTACCCCAACGCCAGCCACTGCGTCATCGCGGGCGGGTCCCGCCATGTCGCCCTCGGCACCGCCACCTACTCCACCATCGGCGGCGGCACCCAGAACACCGTGGGCGACCAGCTGTCCACCATCGCTGGCGGCACCCAGAACCAGGCCACCGGTCCCAAGTCTTTCATCGGCGGCGGCACCCAGAACCAGGCCACCGCTGACTTCGCCACCATCGTGGGCGGCTTGGCCAACATCGCGTCCACCGACTTCGCCACCATCGTGGGCGGCAACGCCAACGCCGCGGCCAACATCTTCGCGGGCGGCGGTCACGGCAACGCACAGGGGCTCCTAAGCAACGTGCGTCTGCTCATGGGCACGCTCGGCAAGGCGGCCGGTGTCGGCGGCGCCGCCTGGGCCAGCTCGCGCACGAAGGCCACCTCGATGCGCGCCATCGGCTTGGCCCCGGAACCCCAGCCGAAGCGGTCCTCGACGAGCTCGTTGGCCGCCAGCAGGTGCCCGATGGCCACGACGATCAGCAGCACCCACAGGAGGGCTTCCTGCTCTCCGGGGCTCACGTTGATCTCCTCTCGCCGTGGATACGGCGTCCGTTCTCCGTCCGAACGACGGGACCGGGGTCCCCGCATTCGAAGTGGTCGAGGATCGTCTGGCCCTTCTTGGTCTTCACGACCGCGTTGTAGTGGGCGTGGTGTGCCTTTGGGCCGTCGAACCACTGGCCGCACTTCGGGCATTGGATGATGCCGTCGAGGTCAGCCATTCTCGGCCCAGTCCCAGTCACAGCTGACCCAGAGGTCGTCTTCCTCGCCGCCCTCGAACGAGACGTAAGCTCGCCCGCCCGACTCGGTGAACGAAATGCTGCTGAGGCCTGACTGTTCTACTGTGTTACTCATCAGGCCACTGGTCCAGGATCTCGTGGGCGATGCGCCGGGCGTCGTCCTTGTAGAGGTAGAGGTAGCAGTTCTCATCTGGTGCGCGGTCCATGATGTCGCCGGAGACAATCACGTAGTAGTTCATGTCGGGCTCCATGATGAGCGTGCTGAGCGGCGGCTCCTCTCGGACCAGGACAGCGTCCTGACCGCGGAAGCCGGATCGTTGCGGTGTGTGCTGACTCACGCCACACCCGCCTTCACAGGTGCAGTCTTCGGGGCCATGTCGTTCTCCAACGTGACCTTGAAGTACTGGCGGGCGGCAGTGAAGTAGAGAATGATCCCCTCGGGGTTCATGTAGCCGAGGGCGGCGTAGGAGCCCTTGCGGCGTAGGTCGGCTAGAGCGTACTCGATCCCATATTCGAAGTGACCGCCGATCACGGAGTCGAGGCGACTGATGATCGGAACAGCCGTGCAGCAGCCAGGGCCGACGTAGTCCCACTGGTCATCCCGCCAGCGGCCGACGTTGAACAGGCTGAATCGCTTGTCCCCGTTCACGAGGCCGTAGCCACGCTGGATGCCGGAGCCCCACCACTCGCCGTAGTGGGTGCCTGGGCCAAGGCCCTCGGCCAGCTCTTCGGCGTTCTCGGCGACCCACTTCGCGAAGCCGAAGTTGTCCTTCTCGATGGTCAGCCAGCGGTTGCGGCTGCCTGCGGTGACCGTGAGGTCGTCGGCGACGTGGATCACACCGTTGGTGCCGTCGATCTTCTCGGTGATGACGATCTCCCGGTTGAGACGGGGGATCTTGGGGAAGGGTTGGAATTCGATCATGGAGTCACCTCCAGCTTCAAGATGTTCAGGGCGTAGTAGTGCAGGTGGCGCAGGGCGTCGCGGTCGTGTTCAACCTCGGACTGCGGCAGGTAGTCCCCCGCGCCGAGGTGGGTCATCTGCTTGTCGATGACCGGCTTGATGTGGGGTTCCTGTGAGTGGAGGGTCACGTCGACCGGTGCCCACCAGGCGGCGGCTTTGAGCTGCCCGACCATCTGCACGGACGGGAAGTCCGAGCCGATGAAGGTGCGCTCGTGGCCCGGTCGGAGTCGCCACGCCTCGTAGACGATGTGGCTGAACGGGTCGGGGGAGGACTGGGCTCTCCAGAGACGGAGGCCCACTTCCTTCCACGGCCCATAGCCCGACGCGGTGACGTCGAGCTTGCCATCGCGGATGCGGCCAGTGGCCCACCCGGTGGCGTCGCCGGGGTCGAGGGCGATGATGCGGGGGTCATCCTGAGACAAGGAACACCGCCATGGAAGTGAGAAGGAGAACCCAGCAACCGAGGAGCCACAGGTGTGCGTACTTGGCCTCCCAAGGACCACGAATGAGCACTGGCATCCAGGAGGCACCCCCCGCGATGAATGCGAGCGTGTACCCGAGAGTCGTCACTCGCCCACCTCCTGCATGAACTCGGTGAGCTGCTTCCACGCCTCGGGTGAGAGCTGCACAGTGACACAGCTACTCGACAGCCCGTCGGGGCTTTCATGCCACATTTCGATGCACTGGTCTGCGCGTACGGTGATGCCGCGGCTCTTGTCATGCGAGTAGCCGGTGGTGAAGTCGATCGGGTACATGTCATCGAGGGGTCGGGTCAACCGTTCTACTGTGTTACTCATCCCCGAACTCCCCGAGGATGATCTCGCCGAGCTGCTTCCACGCCTTCTTGGAGAAGGAGACTGTGGTGCCGATGTGGTCCCCTTCGAACTCGAAGTGAACGTACAGCTCACGCGACTCGGGGAAGACCTCAATCCCACGTACTGAGGTGCCGTCGTACGGCGTGCGCCCATCGTAGTAGCTGGGGACTCTGTAGTCGGACTCCTCGAACTCGAAGTTCTTGATCTTGTTACTCACTTCGCCTCCGTCGGGAACTCTTCGCTCAAGTAGTCGATGATCTGTGCCGCGGGATTCCCCCGTGCGAAGACGGCGACCCTCGTATCCCCGTCAGCGTCCCGGGCGATGTGGAATAGGTTGCTACCGAGGTCGTCGAGAATCAGGAACCCGGCGAGAAGCGCGTCGGCTGACCGCTCCTTGAAGATTTCTTTCATTGACTTCTCAGACATCACTTCGCCTCCGCGTAGTTGTTGTGGCAGATGACCGACTCCGCCTTGAGGGGCAGCGGGTACTTGAGGCCCGCGTTGTCGAGCGCCCCTTCCATCCGGGCGGACAGCTCCCTGGCCCACTCCTCGGCCCGCTCGGTGGGGACCTCGGTGACCAGCTCGTCGTGGACGGGCAGCAAGATGTGCGCCCCGTACTCAGGGGCGGCTGCCGCTACGTTGACGAGGCCGAGCTTCATCACGTCAGCTGCGGTGCCCTGGATCAGGTAGTTCAGCCCCGCGTACGCCTTCGGCCAGCCCTTCAGGGAGAGAGGAATCCATTGGCGGCGCCCGAGGATGGTGGTGGCACGGCGGGTCTGCCGTGCCTGCCGTTTGACTCGGGCTTCCAGGTCGAAGTAGGCGTTCCCGAACGACGATTTGATGTCGGTGATGAGCTGTCCCGCCTCATCGGTGGTCATCCCGTTGCCGATCGTCTCGGCGACCTTCTTGTCCCACGCGCCGTACATGATGGCGTAGGTAGTGTTCTTGAGGGTGCTGCGGCTGACCCCCCAGGATTCCTGGTCGGGGGTGCCGTAGATTTCCTCACCCATCCACAGGAAGAAGTCGTGGTTGAGGATGAGGTCCCACGCCTGCTCGTCGTCCATGTAGTAGGCGAGGATGCGCAGCTCGATGCTGCTGTAGTCAGCGACAACGAGTGACATCCCGTCTCGGGGCACTAGCGCGGTTCGCATCTGGAACCCGGATCGGGTCGGGATGTTCTGCATGGCGGGGCGGCTGCTGGACATGCGGCCGGTGTCCGCCCCCACGGTGTGGAGGCCGGGGTGCAGCACCTCGCGGCCCGACCAGGGGTGAAGGTAGGTACTCAGGAACTTCGAGTACAGCCGGTACCCTTGGAGGGCGGCGACCGCGGGGTGGTCGGCGAACTCGTCGAGTGCCCATTTCGCGGTGACCAGCTCACCGGTCTTCTCGGTGCGGTGGTGCAGTGGTACGCCCGCGGCGAGGAGCATGGCCCCGACCTGAGGGGAGGAGTCGGCGTTGAAGTCCGGGAAGTCGGCGGTGTATTCGCTGAGGTTGGCTTCGTATTGGGCTTCAAGCTTCTCCGCCTCGGCGGTGAGGCCAGCCATTGCTACGGGGTCGAGGCGGATGCCTCTTGCCTCGATGCGGGTAGCTTCGATCTGCACCTCCCGCTCCAGGTTCCATAGCGACTTCAGGTTCTCGGCGATCGAGTCCTTACGGCCGCGCTCGTCGAAGTGGACGGGCGGGTCGTCGAGGCGGGCCATCAGTGCGCCGTACAGCTCCCACGTGATGCGGGTGTCCTTCTCGGCGTATTTGATGACGACCTCGGGCCGTGCGTCGAACAGGTCCTTGTAGGCCCCGTCCGGGAGCTTCACGCGGGTTGGGGAGGAGATGATCCCCTCCTCGTGCATCGCGTGTTTCAGTTCCGTCTCCTCGTCGGCCGAGTCCTCGCCGAGGATCTGGGTGGCGATGTTCTTGAGGCGGAACGAGTAGTTGACGTCCTCGACGGTGAGCAGCAGCCGTGCCAGGACGCTGGTGTCATGGATGCCTTTGGCGAGGAGTTCGTCGTAGGTGAACAGGCCCGTCTTCACGAGCATGTGGATGTCGAACTGGGCGTTGAAGAAGATGAGGTCCGTTGCCTTTGTCACCTGTGCGACGAGCGCTTCGCGGTCCTCCTCTCGGTCGAGCACGTACGTCCAGTCGTTCTCAGCGTCCGAGGTGGTGACGAGGAACGCCTCGTGTGGCCCCCACCAGTCCAGGCCGGTGGTTTCCGTGTCGATGGCCAGGAATCTCTGGTCCGTCAATCTGCCCCCTTGTGTGGTAGTCGGATGGTAGGAGCGGACTAGATCGACGGCTTCTCGCTGTCATCCACCTGCGGGGCGGTGTTCTCGTATCGCTGTGCTGCGGCGAGGGACTTCGCGGTGCCCTGAATGAGCTTCGCGGTCTCGAACTCGTCCTCGGTGTAGTCCTTGGTGGTGGTCGCTGAGTACTTGAAGAACTGGTGGCCCTTCTTACCGACGCCCTCCACCGTGCGGAACTTGACGGGGACCGGGGGGAGGTTGGTGGTGTCGCCACCGGTCTCGCGTGCAGCCCTGGCGAACAGCAGGTTGATGTTCCTGGCGGCGGGGAGGTTGCTGCGGGTGAACATCGCCTTGGCGGCGAGCATGTCGTCGATCGCGGGGATCGCGATGTGGTAGAAGAACACGTCCCAGGAGTCGGGGTCCGCCATGTTGCGCTGTCGGCTCGGCTCGAACTCCATCTGCCCGTCCCCGAAGAAGCGGGCGGCGGTCTTCTCCCAGTGGACGACGAACCCGACGAACTCCTCGGCCTTGTCGTCGCCCCCGATGAGCCAGTGGAGGTCGGTCTTGTCGGTGTGCCAGATGACGTCGCCGTTGCGGGCGCCGTACTCGCGCTGGGTCAGGAACTCGGACTGCCCCTGCACCAGCGTGATCTGTGGGGTCGGGAAGTCACCCGCGGAGAACATGCCGGTCGACGCGGGGGTCGGGATCGCGGGGAGAGCTGCGGGGTCGGTGGTTGCAATGTCAGTTGTCGTCATAATCAGAACTCCTCGGTCTGCTTACGGGGGGATGAGATGTAGCGGTTCTCGCGAAAGGCAAGGCCCTTAGGGAAGTCCTCGCCCGTGTCCACAAGCTCGCGGGCGAACTCGTTGATGATCTTCATGCGGGGCTTCATCTCGAAGAACTCATCGAGGCGGCCCTCGGCGTCGGCCCACTCCATGAAGTCGGAGATTGAGATGACCTGGCCGTAGACCTGCTCCTGGAGGGAGTACTGGTCGTCGTCGATCTTCAGGGAGGTCATCCCCGCCTCGAACAGGGAGTCCCAGATTTCACCTTCCTCGTACTTGAACTCCTCGCGGAGGTCCTTGGCCTCGCGCTCTAGGCGCATGGCCTTCGCCTTCTTGCGGGCGTTATCCACGAGTCGTTCGCGGATGGCGTTGAGTGCGTCGCCGAGGGTGTCGATGTGAAGGTGCGTCTCGGGCAGGCCGTTGGAGACCGGCCCGGACAGGGGCGGTAGTGTGTTCATGTGTTACCTCGTTCCTAGGTGCGTTTATGCGGCTGCGTAGCGGCCTTCGAGGAGGGCGGCGCGGCAGGTGACCGCACCGACGCCGCCCGCCCAATCCGTCCCTCCAAGCGGGACGACACCGACGGGCGTGTCACTCCCACCGGCCCCCCATCCGTCGATCGTGGCGGACGTCAGCCACCCAGAGTTCAGATCCACCGCATGCGTCGACACGTTCGAGGACACGACGTTGATCGCGATGGTGTCGAGCTTCAACATGACCCGCCACCCGGTCTCGCCGCCGACACCGGCGTGTGCGAAGCGGCCGAACAGCCGGTACTCGCGGGTGTACCCGGCGCGCTCCGGAAGTGGGCGGGCGATGTTGCGCATCCCTGCGATCACAGTATTCCCGGCCGCGTCTGTCGGGATCAGCCATCCGTACAGGGCGTGCTCGGTGGTGGTGCCCATCTGCCATGCGCAGAGGGCCTGTGGCGGCATCTGGTCCCACGCGATGTGCTGTGGCCCGATGATGCGGCGGGCAATCTGTGATCCGGCTCGGATCACGCCCTTCGGCAGGATCGTGGGGAAGGGGTTGGCGGCTCGGACCCATTCGCGCAGATCCCCCATCTTGTACTTACGGAGGTCGGGGATGCGGTCGTTGTCCTGGAGCCGTTCGAGCGGTTGTTTGTCGTCAGTGCGCGGCCCGGACTGGAAGAAGTCGTCCCAGTCAGCCATTCAGTCACCTCCTAGGACCGCTCGTCGCAAGTCCTCTTTCGTCTTGAGCCTGGGGAGCACTCGGTGTTCGTCCACCGTGTCCTTCGCCAGGATGTGTGTGATTGTCACGTGGCGCTTCTGGCCGATCCGGTAGATCCGGTCAGCGGCCTGCTCCATGTCAGCTGGGGTCCAGCTCGATTCCACGAAGATCAGGTCTGCGGCGGCGTGGAGCGTGACGGACTCCGAGAGCGTCTTGATAGTCGCCACGATCACTCGGGTGTCGGGGTCGTTCTGGAACTGCTCGACCCGAGCCCCACGCTTGGTGTTGGTGACGTTGCCGTCGATGGTGACGTGCTTGATCTTCGCCTTCGTGAGTCGGTCGGAGATCGCGGCTACAGTGGCACGGTGCCAGGTGAACACCACCGTCTTGCCGGGTGTGGCTTCGACCATGTCGAGGCACATGTCGATCTTGGAGCTGTCGGTGAAGTCCTCGCCGAGGAGGTCGAGGCCGGTTGCGACCTGCCGTAGCTTGGTGAGCTGTGACAGGACGTTGGGGGCGACGATCATCTCCCCGTCGGGGAGTTCGGCGATGAAGCTTTCGGCGAGGTCGTTGTAGACCTTCCGCTGAGCTTTCGTCAATTCGACGAACACGGTCTGCTGGACCTTCTCAGGAAGGCCGGGAAGTTCCTCCTCTTTGGTGCGGACAAGCATCCAGGTGGACAACTCGTGTCGGAGGTCGTCGATCGCGTCGAGCCGCACCCCGATGAGTGTCTTGGGCTGGCCGAATGCGTCGGTGTACTCCAGGAACCGGTCGTTCCAGTCGCTCCACTTGGAGCGGTACCGCGTCGGTAGAATCCAGTGCGCCGACCCGAAGATGTCCTCAGGGGAGTTGACGATGATCGACCCGCTCATCGCGAGCCGTGCGGTCGCCGGGATCTTCTTGAGGCACCGGTAGAACAGTGGCGCCTTGCTCTTGCCGTGCCCTGAGTGCCCATTGCTGAGGCGGTGGGCCTCGTCACAAACGATGAGGTCGACCTCTCCGAAGCCGTTGACGATCTTGTCGCCTTGGGCATTGATGAGACGCAGCCCCTCGTAGTGGACGAGCAGGATGCCCCCGAAGTCGAGCCATGTCTTCATGACCCGCTCGCGGGCGACCTTGCCCCCTTGGAGGTTGAATACGCGCCCGGACCACTGGTGATCGACATCCCATTTCTCGATCTCGGGGCGCCAGACGGCGTCCTTCGAAGAGTTGGGGGTGACGATGATGATCCGGTCGGCTTGAAGCTGCTTCGCGACGGTGATCGCGGCGAGCGTCTTACCGAGGCCTCGGTCCCAGCCGAGGTAGCAGCCGCCGTCCATTGCGAGTCGGGCCGCTGCAAATGCGGAGTCCACGAGCTGGTAGGGGTAGAGGAGGCCACGGAGTTCGGCGGGTACGTTCGGCAGTAGCTCCTGCGCGGTGCGGTCCCCCACCCACTCAGGGGCGATGTTCGGGAGCTTGAGGTGGAAGATCGAGTTGAGGTCGCGCATGACGTCCTCGGGGATCTGTTCACGGATCGCGGGGAACAGGGCGAGGGCTTTGCGTGTCTCGTGGAGGTCGGCTCGGGGGTCGAGCCAGTACTCACGGGTTCGCGGCTTGATGTACGCGGTTGCGATGGTGCGGGCTCGGTGGTGCTGTTTGATGTCCGCGGTGATGAGGATGTCAGTCATGCAGATCCACGCTCCTTCTTCAGGCGAGCGCGTCGCCGTTGTTCTTCCGCAGCGTGACATGCTTGACATCTGCGACGGGGCGATGGCCGACTAGTATTGACATAGAGATTGTCCCCAGTGTAAGAGTGCCCTTGCGGGCAGTGTGTTATCCGAGCCGCACGTTCGCGGGCGCAGCGTGGCCCATCACCGCGGCGGAGATTCACCGATCGGGTGACGGGTTCTAGGTGCGCTGGATTCACACACCCACGGTTTCGGCACAGGTGGTCGATGTCCAACCCATCAGGGATCGGGCCGACCAGTGTCACATACGCAAATCGGTGTGCGTAACCTGTCTGCTGGTCAAAATGGAACTGGGCGTAGCCATTCTTGGCCTTTGCCGCAGTCCACTCCCAGCAGCCCGTCTCCACGTCGACAGCCACTTTCGACCAGAAGTAGCCCATCCGCGGATGGCAGTCATTCTGAGTCAAACTTGAACCTATCGTCGGTTCCCAGGCCTCGCTGCGAGAACGAGATGAGCGACAGGCAGTGGAAGGCCGCGTGGGCGAGATGAGGGAGCCCGGATTCCGGGTCGTGCTCCTCACCATCCCAGAACGCCAGGAGGTGGCGCATCAGGGCGTCGAACGACAAGCTCCAGGCATATCCCAGGAGGAAGTTGCCCCTTTGGTATTTAGCCGCTCCCATCCCAGCGACTAGCCCTAGCTGCTTGAGCGCGAGCGGGTCGATGGCTCCGAGCTGACAGGGCTTGGTGCCCTTCATGCCCCCAGTTTTAGGGTCGGTGACGATGGTTTCCTTGTTCTCGGTGGTCTCGGTCACAGGCACCTCGTCGCGATGATCCTCGTCTCGTAGATGCTGGCCGTGTGTCCGTAGTAGCCATTGTGTGCGTTGTACGCGACGAACTGGAGGACTCCGCGAGAAGTGCGGATGTCGACGAACATCACGTCACCCTCGTCCAGACCGCCCTCAGGCATCTTCTCAGTGTTCCGAGCGGTGTCAGTGATCTCGACGCCGTACAGCTCAGACCCCCTGTACTTCGTTACGTCGTCCTCAGTGAGGAAGTAGCCCCATTCCTCACAGCAGCACTGTTCGTTGCTGATGGCCAGGTTGATATCCCGCTGATCCGTGCGGATGCGGAATCCCGACCACCCAGCCTCGCTGTACTTGTAGATGGTGACGATCGTCTCGGCCATCAGTCCTCCACCAGTCGGTACTTCGGGGACGGCACCTCTTCAACGTGGTCGAGGATGAAGTGGGCGATGGCAACGGCTTCATCAAGTGTGAATACGAATCCCGCTCCGCCGCTGTGGAACTTGACCTTATTACGAGCGCCGTTGGTAGGAATCACTTCCAACACATCCTCAGAACGTCGGGCTCCCTGCTTGATTGTGTGTGCCATCTAGCACCTCCTTGTCGTCTTTCTGGAATGGGGGCATGAACCGGATCTCCATGAGGAGCGGGTCCATTGCAAGCGACCTGACCTGGGTGCCTCGCATCGTGGCGGCGCCGCTTCGCAGCGTCCATGACAGGTTCCGCTGTTTCACCCCTTCCATGTTCGTGTCCAGCAGGTGGACTGCGGGGTCATGGATGAGGGTGCAGATCGCGTCGGCGTCAGCCCCGAATCTCTGTGAGCCCGCCATTGCGTTGGGGTGTCTGGCACCCGGCCCGCTCTGCTTGTTGTTGTGATGTGTGAAGATGACGGTAAGTCCCTCGTTCTGGAGTTCGGCGAAGAAGTCCAGGAGGGCGTCGATCTCATTGGTTTTGTCGAGGTCCGCTGACCCGGCGAGCCGCTGGATCGGGTCGAACACGATGACTTGTGCCTCCGACGCCTCGATGAAGCGGTAGACCTCCGAGCGGAAGTCGTCTTGCTGGATCTTGAGTCGGGGCACCTGCCCATCGCCGAGCTTGTACACCGAGACGTTCTGGAGGAACAGGTCCCGCTGTTCGTCGGGGATGAAGGCGAGGAACGATCCGATGCGCTGCTGCTGGAAGGCTTGGGGCCGGATCTCCATCTGGATGAGTCCGACCTTCGCGGGGCCGCTCGGGTTGACGAACGAGTAGCCGTCTTCCCCGGCGAACGCGGTCCCTGTTGCGAGCGCCCGGCACATGTCGAGTGAGACAATCGACTTGAGGGACTTCATTGCGCCGTGGAACACGAGGGACCCGGAGACGGGGAGGATGCCCCCCTCGAACCAGTTGTTGTCCTCGTAGTTGCCGAGGTCGATGTCCATCAGCTCTTGGAGCGTGTAGCACGGCACGTTGCGTGCCGCGCAGTAGCTCATCGGGTCGGGGTCGAGTCCTTCGGCGACCGCTGTGTCGCACCAGTCATTGTGTGGTGGGGTCATGCGGATAGCGGTCTTCGGGTACTCGTGGAGGATGGCTTTCGCCCCCTCCTCTCCGGCGATGTCGTTGTCGAGTGCGACGAGCACCCGGTCGTACGGCTTGAGTGCGTCCAGCACCTCGTGGGTGATGGCTTTCGCCCCGATCATGAGGCAGCAGATGTCCCATGTCGGGTAGGCGCGGGCGAGTTGCATCGCGTCGGTTTCACCCTCGGCAACGATGACCCCCTCAGGGGTGTCACGTCGGGTCATCTTCGGGTTCACCCATGTGCCAGGGTCGACCCAGCGGCGCGGGGGTTCCTCGGTGTCGCGGTACTTCCGTCCGTCGGGGAACAGGTAGATGATGACGGGCCGGTCGTTGAGGTTCGCCCACCGGGCTCCGAAGTCCCTGAGGTCGGCGACTTCCAGCCCTTTCCGTTCCAGCCATTGCCGAATCTCTAGGGGCGTGCTGATCTCATGGAACTCGACGAACGCGGGGTTCGTCTTGAAGTCGGTGTAGCGGTGCTCGCGAGCGGGGTCCCCGGTGTGGAAGTCGCCCCACTCAGCATTCGACTCCATCGTCCTCCTGGTCATCGTTGAAGTCCTCGACCCACATGAGGTGCCCGGATTCGATCATCGCGACCATGAAGTCGTGTTGTTCGTCCGGCATCCGTGCGGGTCCTACGGTGAGTTCGTGGCGGAGTTCGTCGGCCCGATCGATGGTTTCGATCAGGGCGTCGGCCAGCTTCTCGTCGTCGGGCTCCGCTCGCCAGAGGATCAGCTTCTCGTTGATCCAGCTGTCGAGCTTGTGGAGCACCTTGGCGATGTGCATGACCGAGGTCACCGGGGTGTTGGGGTCGGGCATGGTTTCAGCCATCAGGCGACGCTCCCTTTGTCCCAGAACTCCCTGTTCTCCGCTGTGGGGGTGATGTGGGGCTGCCACTCCTTCGGGTCGCCGAGGTACGGGCAGCGGTTGACGAGCCTGACCGTTGCGCGATGCACGAAGGCCACGAGTTCCGCGTTGGTCTGAATTACTGGCGCACCCATTCCATCGAGGTGCCCCCATCGGCAGTACGTCTTGAACGCGACGTCGCCATGCCGGATGTTCGTCGTGACGATGTACGGGTCCAGGACGTCGGGGATGAGGTGTGTCTGTACTACTGTGCCGTCTTTGCAGGTGGTCTTAAGCATTGGCAGCCCGCTCGTCCACATCTCGGGCGTAGCGAGCGTCGATGCCCGCGGCGTCGAGGTACTTGCCGAGCAGGCCGAACTTGTCGGCGCTGAAGGTTGCAGTGGTACCTATGACGCCGTTGTGGGTGGTGAGCCCTACGCTGCCGTTGTCATATACGTTCCACTCGACGCGGCCGTTGATGTCGCCGTCCATGCTGCCGCTGCTCACCGGAACCCCCCGGTGAGGAATCCCTCGATGAAGACGTCCACGGCCCTATTCGTCAGGTCGACGTTCTCATCGACCAGCTCAGGCATGGGCGGGGGGCCCTGGACCCCAGCGGGGCCTGCGGTCTGGAGGGCTTCCATCCTGTCGTCGTAGGCGTCCTGGTAGCGGACCTGGAGGAGGTCCTTGAGGATGTCCTGGACACCGAGGGTGCTGGTACCGCTGTAGTCGAGCCTGCGGACTGCGGCAAGCTCGTCTTCAAGCTCGTCGGTCGGGAACTCTTCGAACAGTTCGTAGAGGTAGTCGTTGAGGTTAGGCATCGTAAGCCGCCTTTCTGTCGAGGAGTTCGGTGAGTTCGGCGAGGAGTTCATCGCGGAGGTCGCAGAGCGCTTCGATCTCGGAGTCGAGCGTCCATAGCCGTGACGCGATCGCTTCGGCGCGTGCGTTGTCGAGTGGGTCCATGTGGTCAGCTCCTTCCCCACGAGATGGCGCGGAGGTTGTCGATCCGCCAGAGGCGTGCGGTGTATGACCGCCACGGTGTTGGTGTGATACGTGCGGAGTAGGTGCGGACGGCCGCTGTTTCCTTCTCGTACCCCGGGCCTGCCCCCCTGCATTCGATGCGGGCGATGGCCGGGCTCCATGTGCGGGCCATGAACGGGCATACGTTGTCGAGGGCGAGCGCGTCGGCCTGCCCCTCAGTCCAAGCGGTCGGGAATGCCACTACGTTGTTGTACCCCTGTGCAACATGGACAAGCTCGTGGAGGGCGACCCTAGCCTGCTCCTCGCGGGGCATCTGGTCGAGGTCGGGGTTGAGCCGCATGTGCGCTGGGCGGTACGGGTAGTGGGTGACGCTGGCGTACTTACTCCCAGCACTGACGGTGTAGGGCGGGATGTTCACGCCCTGGGAACGCCAGTAGTCCTCTGCGGCGCTCACCACCTTCACCATTGC
>OFQX01000414.1_pt1 | contig 13258 bp, 18 predicted proteins | sample 1542951 | NCBI WGS metagenome assembly OFQX01 (sample SAMN07774215, study PRJEB24372) | wastewater metagenome | isolation source: WWTP Novara (Effluent) | place: Italy: Novara | collected 2015-12
TGTCTCACCTGGTCTTGAACCCTCGACAGAACCGAGCTCTGTCTGATCAGCTCGAAGGTACTGGAAGCATCCAGCGAATTGTAGTCGGTGATCAAGGTGCAGTGGTCGGTGGCCAGCACTTGACAAGCATCGTGGATGGAAACACAGGAAACTTGATCAAGGTAGTGACCAGTCGCTATGCCTTGTCATGGGCATTCTTGCTCAGTGTTCGCAGTGCTGCTGGTGAAAACTGGATCGAGATGGAAGATCTCGAATCGATCAGTATCTATGATGTGCCTACGAGCAACCACAGTATTCAATCTCGTGTATTCGAGACCACAGTGCTGAAGGTGATCGGTGAGCCATATCAGTACAAAGTCGGTGGCCTAGCTACATCCTGATCTGTAGCCTAGAGCGACTCCTCCCGAATCTATCGGGGGGAGTACTCTGAGCTATAATAAATACAGAGAGGGCATGATGGCAGAGAATCTAATCACACAAGCAGAACTCGAATCATTCGCTCCTGATCTCGATCTGTCTACCTTCAGCCAGACCACGATATCGGGAATGATAAGTCGTGCCTCAAAAATCATCACTCAGTATTGCGATGTCGAGGGCTTCTTCAAAGTAGCTGTGACTGGCGAGAGGGATCGAGCATTGATCTCTCCGAATGGTGACATGACCATCAGCTTCAGGCGAAGGCCAGTGCAGGATGGTGACATCCAGGCTATTCGGCTTGTCGGTGTCGGCATGAGCCAGAGCTTGACTCTGGAGGATGGTGGCAATCGAGTCTACTTCATCCCGAGTCCGAAGACATATGTGATCTACCCGAGCAATTATCTGATCAGCATGGGGCGTGGCCTATTGCATCTCGACTCTTCGGATCTATTCTATGAGGTCGACTACACAGGTGGATATGCCACTGACATTGCCAACCTTCCTGAAGATCTCAAGGAAGCCTGCACACTGTATGTCCGAGATATGGTCGCTCGCAAATACAATCCATCTGGAGCACAGAGCTTCACACAGGGAAGAGTCAGCATGAGCTTCGGCTATTCAAGCGGTCGATCAAAGTCTGCACTGGTCTCTGCTGCTGAAGACATTCTGGACTCTGGAGGATATGCCAGGAAGGTGATCTGATGCCTCCTATTCTTGACAAGATTGTATTCGTGGCAAGGCTCGAGAAGAAGTCAAGCGACATCGACAAAGAGCGGTATGTGACACACTCTGGCTATCTAGGCACAGGGCAGATCCCGACTGCAGCGGTCCGCATGAATATCCAGCCAGCTTCGGCCGAGACACAAGTGCTGGTGGAGGGTGTCTTCGGCAAGACATACACAGCCTTCACGAGCTCATCTGGCGTGGTCGAAGGCATGCAACTGACTGTGAGTGGTACTGGCCAGCAATACTTCGTGAGAGGGCGTGAGGTGCATGACAATGGCATCCTACCAGACCACTATGAGCTCGTGCTCACAAAGGACAAGCGATGAGTGGCATGGCTGTAGATGTAGAGGTGGTCGGACTGAATGATCTGATCCACGATATCAAGAAGGCTGGTGGCAATGCCGAGCCTCTGGTGACTGCTGCTCTGACCAATGCCACGACACATGTCCAGCAAGAGGTCCGCTCTCGAGCTCCTCATGCATTCGGTACACTGCAGCGATCGGTGCTCCCTGAAGTCCGCTATCCAGTCGGTGAAATCTCGGTCCAGGAAGCATATGGCCGAGATGTCGAAGAAGGCACTGGACCACACACGCCACCTTCAGATGCTATTGAGCGATGGGTGAAGAAGAAGGGTCTGCCTGGCAGTGCCCTGTGGCCGATCATCAAGACGATCGAGAAGCGTGGCACTAGAGCTCAGCCATTCTTCAAGCCTGGATGGGAAGCCTCACAAGGCTTCATCGGTGAGCAATTCGACAAAGTTATGGATAAGCTGATCGCAGCACTAGCAGGGAGGAGAGTCTAATGTGGAATGAATTATCGGCTGCAATCGTGGCCAAGATACAGACAAGCAATGAGGTCGAGTCGACCGCTGTCTTCGACTATGCCAAGAGCAAGATGACCGATTATCCATGCATCACTGTCACTCCGCTCGATAACACCGAGACATATTTTGCTGACACTCAGCGTGATGGTCGCACATACAACTTCGCAATCAGGGTCTACCAGGAGCGAATGGAGCAAGGCGAAGCTGACTCTGAGAGGATCATGCGGACCATTGTCGATGACCTGATCAGCAAGTTTGACAATGACATATATCTCGGAGCGACATTGCAGGGCAGAGGCTTCTGCAGGCCGATCCCGAGTGTGTGGCAATATGTCCAGGGTGAGCAAGTCAATACTCGCATGGCCGAGATTATCCTGGCCTGTGTAGTTATACAGTAGAGCAATATCACATATAATACGAATAGAGGAGAATAAATCATGGCACTAGATATCGGAAGAAAAGGATGGGTCGGGGTAGCAGTAGAAGCGACTCCTGGTGTACCTGTACCGCAGACAGATGTAGTACCATTCACCGAGAATACATTGATGGCCAAGCATGAGCCAATTCCAAACGAGGCAGCCTATGGTGTCCGAGAGAAGACCTTCGATGCAGTGATCGGCAAGAAGTGGTCTGAAGGCTCGATCTCAATCAATGCCGATGCAGATGACACAGGGCTCTTCCTGTATGCAGCACTCGGCACAAACACTCCAGCCAATGTCGCTGGCTCAGTTTATGATCACACAATGGTCCGCAATAACAGCAACACTCCAAAGACTCTGACAATCAATCAGGCTCGTGGATCTATCGACAAGCAGTACTATCCAAATGTCGCAGTGAAGACTCTGGAATTCAGCGTGAGCGATGCACTCGTGGAAGCGAAGGCATCATTGCTCGGCAAATTCCCGATCACCACTACATCAGGAAGCCTCACTACATCATCTGGTGGTATCTACAGCTTCGCAGATTCTCGATTCGCATTCGGTGCTACAGTGGCTGCAGCAGGTGCAGCAACCAACTTGAAGCCACATGACTTCAAGCTGACTCTTGAGAACAACACCACAGCGGTATTCCGACATGGATCTGCAGAGCCAGACACAATCAATCATGGTGAATTTGAAGCGACAGTCGAAGCATCACTATACTTCGAAGGCACTACTCAAAGGGATGACTTCTATGCCCTCAATCGCAACGCTGCAAGCTGGAAGGTCAATGGTGGTGGCATCGGTGGTGGATACAGCTCAAGCCTGGAAGTCAGAATGTATCGAACATTCTACGAAGACTTCCCTCTGGAGACTGGACTCTCAGACTTCTATGCTGTGAAATTCAAGCTCCGCTGTGCATACGATAATGCCAACAGTGCCAGTGTGGATGCTGTCTTGAGGAATGTCAGATCAAGCTACTAATAACTAGGGAGGTGCAAACACATGCCATATTTTAAGGAAGGCCGAGAGACTCGGAAAGTCAAACTGCCAAGCAATGCAGAGTACTGGGTGGAGATCTATCTCGGTATCAAATGGGGTCAGACAAAGCACTCACTACTTCTCAAGGAAGATGGTGAAGTCGATATGGTCCTGTCAGCAGACAAGATGCTGATGATGATCGTGAAGGACTGGAATCTCGATGGAGCTGATGGCAAAATCGTGGAGATCTCAGAAGAAGCGATGGACATGCTCGAGCCAGCAGATGCTCTATACTTGATCAAAGAAGCAGGTGCAGATGAGGCAACTGCCAAGAGCTCAAAAAAAAACTCAGCCAAGAGCTGATATCATACTTCAGCTCTGATGATTCAGAGAGGCCAGTGCCTCGAGCGTACCTAGATTATCTCCTCTGCAAAGAATTCGGATGGACCATTGCCGAGCTTGATGATCAGCCATCTGATAGGATACTCGAATTCTTGACTATAATAAGAGTAGAGGGGAGCTTCAAAAATATGGAGCAGCAAAAGCTCGAAGCGGAGATGAAGAATGGCTAACACAAGAGATCTAATGGTCCGAATCAATGGAGACACCAGTGGTCTCGAGAAGGCTCTCGGCAAAGCTGAGAAGTCAGGCTCGGGGCTTGGTGCTGCATTCAAAAAGGCCGAGGGCTCTTCATTCGCTCTGCTTGGTGGATTGACTGCTGCAGGCATAGGAGCTGCTGTATTCGGTGCAAAATCTATGGAGGCATACAATGCTTCAGTCGAAGCATCAGCCAAGCTCAGGACCAACTTGCTCAATGTCAAGGGTGCTACTGAGGAACATGTCAAAGCGTTGCAGACTCAAGCAGCTCAGCTACAGAAGATCGGTGTCATCGAGGATGATGCGATCATCGCTGGGCAGTCTCAGCTTGCAACATTCAACCTGCAGGGATCTACGATCGAGAAGCTGACTCCGAAGATCGCTGACATGGTGGCACAACTCAAGGGCCACAATGCAACTGCAGAAGATATGGTGACGATCAATAACCTAGTCGGTAAAGTCATGACAGGCAATGTCGGTGCTCTGAGCAAGTATGGTGTCTCACTATCTGAGTCTCAGAAGGAGATGCTCAAGCAGGGTGACGAGACTCAGAGGGCCAATGTATTGAATGAGGTCCTCGCTCAGAACTATGGCAAGGTGAATGAAGCACTCCGCAAAACTCCACAAGGTCAGATGACTGCATTCAAGAATACCTTCGGTGACTTCATGGAGCTGGCTGGAGAATTCACAAGCAACCTGATCGGACCGCTGATCACTGGCTTCAATGACTGGTTTGAATCTATGGGTGGTCCAGAAGGAGTCATGAAGGCAATGAAGGAGACATTCGAATCAATCGCTCCCTGGCTTCCAGTGATTGCTGGTGCAATCATCGGTGGCCTTGTGCCTGCATTCGTGGCACTAGGAGTATCGATCTGGACCGCACTCGCTCCGTTGCTGCCATTCATCGCTGCAGGTGCTCTGCTCGGTCTTGGCATCAAGTTATTGATGGACCACTTCGGTGGACTGCAGGGGATCATGCAAAAGCTCCAGCCTGTAATACAGGTGATGACTGAGCTGTGGAAGACTTATCTGCAGCCTGCATTGATGGAGGTGTGGAAGGTATTCCAAGAGAGACTACTGCCTGCACTCAAACAGCTATGGGAGCAGATCTCTCCGATTCTGATTCCAGTATTGAAGACTCTCGGCATCATACTCGGTGCAGTGGTCTTCGCTCAGATCATGATATTCGTGAATGCATTGAGGCTCGGTATCGGCTGGCTCAGTAACATTATCGGCTGGGTAGCCAGTGCAATCGGCTGGCTCAAAGACTTCGTGGGAGCGGTCGGCCGAATCGCTGGGCAGATCGGCTCTGCTCTAGCTGGTGTATACAATGCGATCGTGACTCCATTCCAGAAGGCATTCGACTTCATCACAGGAATACCTGGCAAGATTGTCGGAGCAGTCGGTAACATCGGCCAGCTTCTTCGAGACAAGCTCGGTGACTGGGATATACCTGGACCGCTCGGCAAGGTCCGAGATGTGATACCTGGATTCGCTGAAGGTGGATTCACTGGTAGAGGTGGTGTGAATGATATCGCTGGTATTGTCCACAAGGGAGAATATGTCATCCCTCAGAATCAAGTAGATCAGATGTCTGGTCGGCCGAAGCTATTCGGGAGTGGCGATGATCGTATTGATACAGGTGGCATCGGTGGTGGTCCATCGACTGTCATTGAATTTGCTCCGAATATACAGGTCGGGATGTTTGCTGGTATGCCTACTGAATATCGGGAGATGGCCGAGCGACTGTGGGTAGAATTCCAGAGGATCGCAATGAGCAACGGAATTAAACTACAACCAATCGGAGCGAGGTCACAATAATGCCAGTACTACCTATCACAGTCAACTCAGGCACACTGCCACGACAACCATCAAAACTGAGGGAGTGGCGTGAGTATATCCAGACTGACAAATTTGCAATCGATGGAGCGGTCCAGCGGAATCGAATCAGGACTGTGAACAATCCACTCGGCTTCAAAATGAATGTCGAGATGATCTTCGAGAACATCTCAGTGTCAGAATTCCAGCTCCTCGATGCATACTTCCTGCCTGGCTCTGGTGTGAACTATTACAATCCGAGCTCTAAATATGGAGTGCTCTCATTCTCTGGCCTGCCATATCCAGATGAGACCGATGACTATGCTCCAGGCGATTCACTATTCACCACATACAAAGTCAAGATAAGGCAATTCTAATGCAGACAGTATCGAGCGGATGGGGCAATAAAATATCCATCGGTGCTCGGCACATCGGATATGGTGTGCTGGTAGCGTGGATGAGGACTGTTGCTAGTGGTCAAAAATTCTTCACCATCAATCAATCTCGGATCGGTGGACCTGATCCGCTGAAGGGTGGTGGAGACTTCCTGACCTTCTTCGACAAGTACCGATTCGATGATGCCACTCCATTCGTGACATCAATCTCGGTCCAGAAGAACATCGGCCAGTATCCATACGGAGTGATCATGGCTCAAGCGGATGTGGAGCTAGACAACACCTCGAAGAAGTTTTTGCCTGGCTTCGATACCACAGTCGGCTCTGGCACAGGACTTCCGAATCGGCCAATCAAGATCTCGGTAGGAATCGAGGATGAATACCTCAAGCTCTTCACAGGCTACACCTCGCAGCCAAAGGCCACGCTCAATAATCGAGTGGTCCAGATGCATGCCTTCGATGCATTCAACTACATCAATGGCTACCGAGCAACTACTAGCGGTGCATTTGTCAACGCTCCATTCCATAATGTGATTGCTTCAGGAATGTATGAGATGGGCTTCAGTGCATCACAATTCGTGGTGGATAAAAGCCTGCAGCAGAATATCGGATACCTTGCCACATACGATCGCAAATGGGGAGATGTTTTCAAGGATGGCTGTGAGGCGGAGCAGGCTCTAATGTTCGTGGATGAGAATGGCATCATCCGATTCTGGAATCGCCAGCACTTCCTGACTACATCTGGTGTGCCTCGCTTCCAGCTCAGCTACTCGAAGATGTCGGATCTGCAATGGCAGAATACCTCAATCATCAATGATGTGATCGTGAAAGCAAAGCCACGAGCGGTCCAGGCACAGCAGAAAATATGGGAAGCCACGAGCAATATAGAGCTGCCTGGCAATGCCGACACCGACTACTTCATTGACTTCACCGATGACAATGGTCCACTACCTGTCACGAGCGTGAACATTCCAAAGTACATCACCACAGCCAGCGGATCACAGAGCTTCTATGCCAGCAATGAATTCAGTGATGGGTCTGGCCTGGCTCGCAATGATTCGATCAGGCTAGTCAGTGCATATAGCTTCGGCACAACTTATAAGCTCACCTTCCGCAACACCTTCACTTCACCACTCTTCCTGACACAGCTCGCAATCTATGCCACACCTGCCAAAGTCACACAAGTTATTGAGGAGCGTATCCAGGATGCTGCTTCGATTGAAGCCTTCGGGCGGAATCCATCCAATAACGGAGAGCCACTGACCATTGAGAATAATATGATCCAGGACAAGAGCACAGCTCGCACACTGGCCTATACGCTAGTGAAGGAGTACAAGTCACCAGGCAAGCGATTCATCTGCCCTGTGGCGATCCAGAGCGATCCTGCCCTGCAGGTCGGAGATCAAGGATTGCTGATGATCAACGATACTGGCGAGCTGAAGAATGTCTACATCACTGGAATCACCAACTCTATTCAACGCAATGGCGATTATGGCCAGCAGCTTGAAGTAGAGGAGCGGATCATTCGCAGGTACTTCACCATCAATCAGAGCAAGATCGGTGGCACTGATGCTATTGCTCCATAGGAATTGACATATAATACATATAGAGGAGATCGCATGATATTATCGAGCCAGACAAGTGAAGCGGATGTGGAGCAGATGCTTGCCTTCTACAAGCAGCAATTTGCTGTGGTAGAGGTGGTGTCCTGCAGCCAATGCAAAAACTTCCTGGCATTCGAGTGCTTCGGTGGCGAGAGCATGGGCATCGCTCAGAATGAGCTCGGCAAATATATCATCCCGATCGGTGACAAACTGATGAGCCATCGTGTTCGACTTGACGAAGCTCCAACTGGTGAGCGAATGGTGGGCTACCAGTGTGGCAACATGATTCCGAATCCTGAATTCCCTGCAGCAAAGGCTGCCTATGAGGAAGAGCTCGCTGCATACGAGGCTGATTATAAGAAGAAGGTCGATGCGGTCAAGAAGAACAAGAAGCAGAATATCGCCATGCCTGTCTATCAAGGTCCGCTATTCACTGTCGAAGAGATGATCCCATGTGGCAATGATACTCGCATCGCTGATATCGAGCGTGGCCATGTGCCAGTCGGTGCAATGCAGACTGCTCTCTCTCCATTCGAGAAGCATCAGATCCGAGCGGAGATCCAGAAGGATCGTACTCACAAGGCTGACTTCCGCAAGGTCGGCAAGATAAAACACTTTGAATCATTCCAAGTAGAGAGGTTATAAGATGGCATATTCAGCAGATACATTCGTAGCAGACGAACAACCAACCACAGCGAAGTGGAATAAACTGTGGGCCAATGATGCAGCCTTCAATGATGGTACTGGTATCGCTGCAGGAGCGATCACCAACTCACATCTGGCCACTGGCATCGGGTCTCAGAAGCTCTCGAATCCATACAAATTCTTTGCCTATCCAACATCGGGAAGTGTCTCGGCTTCCACTCAAGTGCCATTCCAGAATGAGCTCTTCGATACTGGCAGCAACTTCAGCACATCGACCTATGTCTTCACAGCTCCTGTGGCTGGCTACTATCAATTCGGCTGTAACCTTCAGATGGCATATGGTGGGGCTCAGTATAACCAATTCCAATTCAGGAAGAATGGCTCGGCCTTCGCCCAGTCTGGCTTCGCCTACTACTCAGGAGCTGGCTCATGGTCGGCCAATGGTACAGCATTCTTGCTGCTCGCACAGAACGACACCATCGATATCTACTATCAGGGTGGTGGTACTGGTACTGTCGGTGGTCTATCAGGTGGCGTGTATCTGAGCTTCTTCAGCGGATATATCGTAAGCACAACATAGGAGGTGCTATGGGTCAGGGTGATCTAGCACTTCGCAAAACAGCAATCCCATACTATGCGAATGTGTGGGGCTATAATCGTGGCAATAATTCCGACTCCGACATCGCCAACACTACAGTGCCTGGCGATCTCTCGAAGATGATGCCCTCGAGCTACACTGGCCAGACAGCGATCAGTACAGTCAATGCGATCCGAGTGCTGCAGCCTCAGTATGGTGACATCATAGAAGCGAATCTCAATCTCAAATTCACGATGGCATCGGCCGAAGGTGCTCGACAATTCCGCATCGCCATCGGTACATTCAGCGATCTCTACACAGCACAGACCTCATACACCAGTGATCAGATCCTTGCTAGTCATCGTGCCATCACTGGCCGAGATACTCCATTCGACATTGCTCCTGCAGGATCATTCACTCTGCCTCGCACAAATCTCTATCAGGCCATGTACCATAGAGGCGATGCTAACTTCCGCAATGATGCCTTCGTGGTCCTGCTCTGCTTCGACCAAGCTCCGAGCAAGGGCTCGGGCTACACCTTCACAAAGTTTGAAGTGGACTGCACAATGCAGATGGGGCTGGCATAATGGGTGCAACAGATGTCAAGCAGGTCGGATACGGCAAGAGCCAGCAGAAGAAGGACTGGGCTCTGTACCGATATTGTGGTGGCTCGGGTGGTGGAGCGTGTCCATATGTCCAGAACAAAACTCAGGTCAAATTCTCGATCGAGGTCAATCCATACCTGGTGAAGAATAACTCAATCACCTTCCGCAATCCTGAATTCTTCGGGATTGTGCTCTTCCAAGATCTTGGCTCGGATGGCTTTTGCCCGAACAGCTACAATGTGAATAATCCAGTGGACTGGTATCTCGGCCTGTCGGCCGATGGTGTCATGACTGATGCCGAGGTGATCGCTCAGAATCTCCTGCAGGACAACCTTGCTCCTCCATTCGATATTGAAGTGACTGGTCGGAATGTCTTGCCACAGCCAACCGATGCAGGATGGGATGGCAAGGTATGGTGTCACATTGTCTGGGCAAACTCACTCTATGTCAGCGATCAGCTCTATGTGGACAATGTACAGTATCTGAAGGTGGTCCAACACAATTATGAGGTGAAGCAATAATGGGTAATCAGAATAAACAGCAGCCATATCCATACAGCCTGAAGACTGTGCTGGCTTCAAATCAGGTGGCTTGCTTGAATCGCTTCTTCCTGTATATGCTACCTCCGAAGGATGCTCTCACTATCGAGCGACTCTTCTGCCATTTTGTCTTCCTCTTCGATGCAGGTGTGGCTTCAGGAGATCGGGTGGTCCAGTCAATCGGGATCGTGGATCAGCTTGTGCCATTCCCTATCACAGCGACTTCGAACTATCAGCGAAGGCAGACAGTCAATATGACAGCCGATGCGAATCGCAGGGTGGATCTCAGTATCGATCTGACTCACTTGCTGAAGCATGATAATGTGGCTTATGAGGAGGATGCATTCGATGATGGTCCGACCACAGGATATACTGCAGTCGAGATTCTTCTGGCAGATGCCTTGCAAAGTACATCAACAACAGGAACAATAGAATCATGGAAGCTAGACGCTCTATTCACTACCACAGGAATTCGGTAATAGTACCGAAGCTCGGCAGCAAGTCGATGCAGAAGATGATCAAGCGGTCGCTTGACAATATCGCTGATGATAATCACATCCCTCAAGATACCGATCCCAAGATCTGCAGCACACTTGAATGCCCTCGATGTCGAGCCGAGCAGACCGAATACCGAGCAACCTGCAGGCGATGTATGGCCTGCTTCTACTGTGGTCTGGTGGGAGGGAGCAAGTATCAGTGTCACTTCTGTGGCAACACAATCCCTGAAGATGATCGCCAGCCTCCTGCCGAGAGGTCTATCAAGATAGGCTGATTGCTCTACAATGAGAGTAGTGGGAGGGAGATCATCCTCTCTTCAAATCATGCAAGCGGAGGGCAACAATACATGGAGATCTGGCAAATCGCAGCAATAGTGGTGAGCATCATTCTTGCTGTATCTGGAATTGTGGGAGTCTTCTATGCCAATGCAAAGAACAAGCTGGCGAAGACCACCACCGAGAACTATGAGAAGACAATCAAATCATACAAAGAGATCGTGGAGTCGCAAGAGCTCAAGATCAATTCTCTGACCGATGACATGAAGGAGATGCGAAATCTCCACACTGAATCAGTCAAGATGATCGGTGAATTGCAAGGTGAGCTTCGCACATGGAAGCAGCTTCCGATCAAAGAACTATCCGACAATATGGCCTTCGTGGTCGAGCTACAATATCTGATGGCACAACACCTGAAGATGGATCATTTGCCTCCATTGAAGCCTCGCATGCCAGCAGCTCAATGATAGTGAATACCCGAATCGGCATATAATTATAAGTGAAGGAGGTGCATCATGCGACTACCAAACATCACAGGATTCTACCAAGCAGCAGCAGGCAACTATCAGCCAGGCCGAGGCCGAGCGATACGATGCTTCACTGTACACCACAGTGCTGGCTGGGAGCAGACACTCAGGTATCTATGGGCTGATCCAGCTCGAGGTGCTTCGAGTACCTTCTATGTGAGTGGCTCTGTCAGAGAGCAATATGTCGACACTGATGACACCGCATACTGCAATGGCAACTGGCCAAGCAATCAGGAATCACTGAGCTGTGAGGTCCGAGGTGACTGGCGGAATGGATACTATGATCAAGCAACACTGGACAATCTGACAGAGGTCATGTACCAATGTCTGAAGATCTGGCCAGGACTCGTGCTCACATACCACATGGATGTCTCCGACAAGGTGACTCTATGCCCTGCAGACCTGAAGCTCAAGGGATATGCTGCTCAGTGCTGGAATAATGCAAAGGCTCGCATCGCTGCTGAAGCGACTCCGACTCCAGTGCCACCATCACCAACCGCTCCGATCGAGTACACCAGGATCACACCGAAGAGAATTCGCCTGGTCCGCACAGCTAATCTGTGGAACTTCAATTTTGCAAGCTGGGCTGCAGCACAGGCAGTCAAGACATACGGAGCTGGTGAGCTCATCGATGTCGTGGCTACTGCTCGCAATGTCCTCGGTGGTGTCTACTACATGACAGCCTATTCATACAACGATGGCAATATCCGATCCACCAATGGCTTCAATGTCGTGGACTGTGAAGACTATGTGCCAGCTCCTACCGAGCCGACTCCTCCACCTGCTCCGACATGGCAGAGCATGGAGAACCCTCGCAAGATGCGAGCTCAAGTGGATCTCCGAGTATACGATCTGACTACAAAGACAGAAGTCGGATCAGTGATCCCTGCAGGCACAGACATCGATCTCGTGGATATCATCACTGACACCGATGGCAAGGTCTACCTGAGAAGCAAGTACTCTCATGATGCTGGCAAGAACTGGGGTATCCTGGCAAACAAGGTGGCCGACATTCCAGCTCCGACAGTACCTGATCCAGAGCCAATTCCACCGAAGCCAATCGATACCGATCCGACCACGCCTGGTGCTGGTGATGTGGAGACTCGACTGACTTCACTGGAGAAGCTGGTCAAATATATCGTGGACTTCCTGAAGAGTATCTTCAGTGGATTCAAACCATAACAAGGAGGCAGTATGCAACTATCAAGAATCGACAAAGATCAAGCAGCGAAGATCGGCAAGGCAGCTCTATATATCGGGCTCTCTGCAGTCATCTCATACCTGATCACTGTGATCACTGATCAGCCAGATCTATTCGGTCCGCTGACACCGATCATCAACATCGTGCTGGTCACACTCAAGCAAGCATTCACAAAGCCAGCCTAGTCTGGTAGTATGAAGCTGTGAGGTGGAGCAAGGGAGGTCACTCATGATATCTTCCCTGTGCTCCACATTTTCTATTGACAGAGAATTCATCCTGCCAGTATTATTCCAATAGACAAAAGCCATAGCTGCCGAATACCACCGAAGCTATGGCTTGTCGCTTTTCAGGGCATAATAATAGTAGATGGCAGCAGAAGATGGACCACTATTCGAAGAGCGAAGACAGCATGTGCTAGAGGCACTGGATGCTGCACGAGTGGACTGGATCGATGCTACTGATCCGATCGAGTCGGAGATCCAACTGACAGCGATTGATCACCTCCTGGACCTGGCGATCGACTATGGATATCTTGCTGTGCAGGGTATTGACAAAGCTCGCTCTGTGTGATACTATAATAGTGTTATGCAATACATAAAACAAAAATTTGA
>OFQX01000415.1_pt1 | contig 13248 bp, 30 predicted proteins | sample 1542951 | NCBI WGS metagenome assembly OFQX01 (sample SAMN07774215, study PRJEB24372) | wastewater metagenome | isolation source: WWTP Novara (Effluent) | place: Italy: Novara | collected 2015-12
ATACGACCCACAAGGATTAAAAAAATTAGAAACAAAAATAAAATGTAGCAATAAAAATAAAGCTGGAAAACTAGGACATTTATCAAGCGAACAAAAAAGAGCCTTTTACTATCAAGAATTTACTAACTATCCAAAAAATTTATTAAAAGTCAATTGCGAGAAAGGACTCCACCCAACACAAAAACCAGTAGCATTATTCGAATATCTAATTAAAACCTACACCAATGAAGGAGATTTAGTTTTAGATAACTGTATGGGTTCTGGAACAACAGGTGTAGCTTGTAAGAACCTAAACAGAAACTTTATAGGCATTGAACTTGACCCAGAGTATTTCAAAATAGCAGAGAAGCGAATAAATGAAAATCTATAAAATCACAGAAGCAAGTGAATATCTTGGAGTGTCAATCAACACGCTCAAGACGCTTGCCAACAATGGAAAGATAAAGTCTTTCAAGACTACTGGTGAGCATAGGCGTTTCCGTCAGGAAGACTTAGACGCTTATATGGGAGTCGAGAAAGAGAAACAAGAAAAGTTGACTGTGATTTATGCGAGATGTTCAACGGCAAAGCAGAAAGAAAACCTTGAACGGCAAAAAGACAGGTTGAGAAAACACGCAGAAGCCAAAGGTTACAAGTATGTTCTGATTGATGAGATTGCCAGCGGGATAAACGAGAAGCGGAATGGCATACATAAGTTAATCAAGATGTGCTTTGAAGGCAAAGTTGAACGGGTGTTGATTGAATATAAAGACAGGCTTGCCAGATTTGGTTACGAATACCTTGATGCCATATTTACTAATCTGGAAATCACAGTTGAAATAATGGAAGTGAAAGACAAGAAATATGAAGAAGAATTGGCAGAGGATATTATGAAGATTCTCACCTGTTATTCGGCAAGATATTACGGTGCAAGAGGCGGAAGAAAGAAGAAAATTAAGGTTGAAAATGAACCAGTCGAATCTAATGGAATTTGAAAAGGAGGAACGATGATAACAAAGTGGAAAACTATAAAAGAATTCAAGGCATCTCCTGAAGAGGGTATTTATTTTACCTACATCAAAATCGGAGAAGAGGGAGAAATAAAAATAGTAAGGTATGAAAATGATCAATTTTGCGCAGATGCGGAAAGAGAGTATGAAATGTGGTGGATTACTCATGTAATGAAAATTACTTTACCAAATCCTCCAAATAATGCTTGACAGATTATATAATATTAAATTACACTCCTATTTAGTAACAAATTAAAGGAGAATGAAATTATGAATCCAAATACAGAACTTAGTTTAGTAATCTTTTTAATCACAGCAGTATTAGTAATTAACTTTTTTAAGAATATATTATTTCAATAGGAGTGTATCATGAGTGTTTGGTTAGAATTAAAAGGTAAGCTAGATAAAGATGTTGTCGAGAAGGCCATACATGGAATAGCAGTAAGAAAAAATAATGGTCTTACAGAACTAAAACTAACTACTCGTAGAATGCTTTCTCAATTTGATATGAGTAGTGTTATTACACATTACAGGATACTATAATGAATTACGATGACTATGATGAAGAGTTTGAGAGAGAATCAATATGGTTACAAACAGACATTGAACTCTTACAGGAACTACAAGATGAGTGGGATGATGGAGGAGAAGATACCCTTGATGAATATTTTGAGAGATTAAATCATGAAAATATATTATAAAGCAGAAGGCAAATGGCGTCATTGGTTTTGTGGAGATATGGAAATAGTAAAAGCAGACCATAGGGTTTTAGCTAAGTTTACAAATGAAATAAATCATTTGAATGACTTAATAAAACAAGGGATGATTGAAGAATTTAAAATTGTGGAAGATACAGATGAATCATTGTCTTAGTTGTGATGTACTCTTAACACAAAAAGAACTCTCTTATAAATACTCATGGGGAGAGCCAATACAATTATGTACAAAGTGTTTATCTAATTCTTGTGTTCAAAGAATATACACTGATGATACATTATATGAAGAGGAACTTGATGAATGAAGGACATTTTGTTAAAAATATACCATGCCCTAAATGCAGAGAAAACGGGAATGATCGATCAGGGGATAATCTGGCCGTATATTCTAATGGTAATCGCTGGTGTTGGAGTTGTAACTACTTTGAGTCTAATAATTTGGCTAGTAGTAGACTTCATCATAAAGGAGGTAAACGTCGCTCTAATATTACTAGGAATGTAAACCTTCCTGAAGATGCCTCACCAAACTATCCACAAGAGGTTTTAGATTGGGTAGGTAAGTATGAGTTAGGGGAATCTAATTTAATTCAACTGGGAGCGTTATACAGCGAACAGGGGGTGTATATAAGAGAAACTCACTTAAATAAACTATTAATATTCCCATTCTGGCATAAAACTGAGAATGATTTAGTGTTAGAAGGGTGGCAAGCAAGAATATTTGGAAATTATACTAAAGCTAGAAAATACTACTCACTTGGTAACTTACAAGATATTTGTTATAGATTAAAGAGTGGTGTAGTGGATGGAAGTAAAGGTAATACACTAGTTTTATGTGAGGATATACTCTCTGCTATTAAAATATCATTAACTGGATATCAAGCAATGCCGTTGTTTGGTATTAATGCTAAGGGAAGGAGACATCAATTTATTGGTATAGATAATCTTATTATATTCTTAGATCCAGATATGCACAGACATTCTTTAGAAGAAGCTAGTATTTTAAGACTTTATGGGTATAATGTACATGTTATCCTAAGTGTTAAAGATCCAAAAGAATATTCATTAATTGAACTTAAAGAGGTTTTAAATGACAAAATTACTAATTGATTTTATCTTTCTCTCAACACTAGCTATACTTAGATTCATAGCAGCAGAAGATAAACCAGAAGAAAGAAGAAAAGTGTTAGAAGAATATAAAGAAGACTATAACAGGACAATTAGAATTCATAATCTTAATAATGACTAATATTATCTTACGACTCTTATTATATAAGACTATCTTTAATAAATATGGCGATAAAATACACTCTAGAGAATTAGCAGGATATTTGCAGACAATCAAATCTCTGCACATGGTTACACAGCATGACATTGAGTTTAATGAGTTTAAATCCGCTATGTTATTAGAGCATCCTGATTCACTTGATATTGTTAATAATATTGATCCAAGTGGGGTATCATCAGAAATAGCTACTAAATTAGTTCAAGATTGGTTAACACGTGAGTGGGCGAATAAACTAGCTTTAAAAGCTATTGATGTAACAGAAGGTAGAGCATCTCTAACAGATATTCAAGAATATTGGAATAGTTTCACAGAAGATTCTAATAGTAAAGAAGATGAGTTTGTTACTAACAACTTTGAAGAACTTTGGGAGGTAAATCGACGTGATGGAGGTATTGAATGGTTTCTGCCATCTTTAAATAAATCTATAGGTGGATTAAGAATCTGTGATTTTGGTATTATCTTTGCACGAACAAACATTGGTAAGACAAGTTTTAATTGTAATCAAATAGCTTACATATTAAAGAATACTAAAGAGTCTGTACTTTATTTCAACAATGAGGAGGCAGGGGGAAGGGTTTACTTTAGAATTGTAGAAGCTTATTTCGGCATTGATCGTGAAAAACTAGGAGAGAATCTAAAGAAAGCTGAAACAAGGTTTAAAGAAGAAACACAAGATCGATTAAAAATATTTGACAGGGCAACTATTAGTAAGTATGACATTGAAAGAGTTGTAAAGTCTGTTAAACCAGGAATTATACTTGTGGATAATTTAGATAAAATTAAAGGGTTTAAAGGAGATAGGCAAGATATTATGCTAGGTAGTATATACACCTGGGCGAGAGAGATAGCTAAACAATATGCCCCTTTTATCGGAGTTAGTCAAGCTGCTGATAGTGCATCAAACAAAAAATGGTTAGACACTGGAGATATGGCAGATAGTAATACCAGTAAGCAAAAAGAATTAGATTTTTTAATTGGTATTGGAGCAACAACAAACATTGGAGAAGAGAATATAAGATATTTAAGCATTTGTAAGAATAAATTTAATTCTTTTCCAAATAAAATAACATGTAGATTTGATAGTAAAACAAGTAGATTTAAGGAGATGTAATGTGGAAAGTTAGAAGAGTATCTTTAGATACAGAGATAATATTGACAAATGTATATTATGCAGAAGAAGAGCCTATCTACTTAGGAAATACATCAATTAGTTGGTATGTAGATAATGATGAAGCAAAAGAAAAGATACTAGAAGCCTTCAGAGAACCTGTGATACCATATTTTAAGAGTAAAGCTGTATTTTAATGAATATACTAACATTTGATACGGAAACTACTACCATAGAACATGGACACCCTTTTCATAAAGACAATAGAATGGTGTGCTTAGGTTATAAATGGCTCGATCAAGAAACAGAAGTTTTAGATTTTAATGATTCTACAGCAGACCTTTTTAATAAACTTTTTGTTAAAGCTGATCTTGTTATTGGTATGAATCTGAAGTTTGATTTACATTGGATGCGTAGAATAGGATGTAATTTAAGGAATATTAAAAACGTGTGGGATATACAATTAGCCTATTTTTATTTATCCGCGCAATCATCCATATCACCATCATTAAATGAGATTAGTGAAGCATATGGAATGGGACAGAAAGTAGATGTTATAAAGCTTGAGTATTGGGATAAAGGAATTTGTACATCAGAAATACCAAAAGATGAGTTGCATGAGTATACAAAACAAGATATAATACTAACAGAGAAAAATTTTATTCATCAGTATGAATTATTTACAGGGAAGAAATTATGAGAGTAGCAGTGGATGTAGATTTGCCGAGTGGTTATAATATAATAGGATTTAGAAAAGCAACAAATGGAGATAAAGTATTTCATCCAGAGGATGGTAGTATAGATGTATGGGATAGTGTTGTAGACTCTACAGTGTTTTACTTCATTGTTGAGACAACTACTCCTAGGGAGATAATATTAGAAGTTGCGCCATCAAAGAGCATTATTAATCCAGGGGAATTTTATGTGATAGAGTTTAATAGTAATGATATACTAGTCTTGGAAAGACAAACTGGAAAACCTTTTTACAAAGTAACTATTAAAAAATGAGGAGGTATCATGAGTTTTAAAGATTATTTGATTAGACTTTTACTTGTAATGTTTAGTGTTGTAGGAATGACTATGTTACTATCATTCTTAGTTACAACAAATGTTCAAGTCTTTGGATTTGTTCTGGGCTTATTTGTATTAATAGCAATTGTAATTAGATTTATATGGAGTGAAAAATGAAAATAGAGATAGACTTACATATACCAGATGGATATGAATTTGTTAGATATGGTAAAATGAATCGAGGAGAAAGAGGTTTACTTCAGGGTACACCTTATCTTTATCATCAGTGTTATGATGAAATGTATAAAAATGATTTCTTTATTATAAAAAAGAAAGTGAAACTTACAAAGAAAACTCGTCGTTATCTTTATGAAGATTTAGATACACATGAAGAAGATGTTGGATTAATGAGTATGACAGAAGCCGCACTTTATCTTAATTTAGCTAAAGGAGACACATTATATTTTAAAAATGGAAAATTCATAAAATGGTTAGAAGATGATTGGTATGAGTATAAAATATGAGGCATATACAGGACGTTTTAAGAGTTAAATACTATTTAATCAATGATTTAATATTAGCTTTGGATACTATTATTGAATTTGAAGAAGCTATAGAAAAGGATAATTATAGAGATGAGCATCTTAAGCAACTCTTGAGTGCTTCTAATATTGCAATTATAGAATTAAAAGACTATTTAGAAAAGGCTGTATATGCCGACAAATCAAGAGAAATTCTATAAGCTATTTAGAATATGAAAAAGTATCCAACCAAAGAGGAGATAGAAAAATATCTCTCATATGATCCAGAGACAGGAATATTTACAAGACACAAGACTGATGGAAGAGGTTCTAAGGATGGTCAAGCAGGACATTTAAAATCTAGTGGATATAGGGCTATAAGTATTCATAATGTACATTATTATGCTCATAGATTGGCGTGGATAGTATCTTATAATGAGGAACCTCCTATGATGATAGATCATATCAACAGAAACAGATCAGACAATAGGATTAGTAATCTTAGGTCAGTTACAAATAAAGAGAATTGTATGAATAAATCAATTAGATGTGACAATGAAATAGGAATTACTGGTGTGTATTGGCATAAGAAAGCTGGTAAGTGGATGGTAGAGAGGGGTAGGGTATACCTAGGACTGTATGAATCATTACTTGAGGCTGTGGTATGCAGTATTAATTATGACAGAAACAAACAGAAATTTATATAAGCTCTATAGGATTGCCTGCGCTGATTTACTTGTGTTACAAGAAATGGAATGGAATGGAATGCTCTTTGATGCAAAAAATGCAGAAGAGAGAGCTATCCTTTTAAATAAAGAGCTAGATATTTTAGAGATTAGATTCGAAGAGCTTGTTGGAAATGCTGTATCAATAACATCAGGTAACCATATATCAGCTATCTTGTATGGAGGAATTATAGAAGAAGTAATAAAGATACCTGCAGGATATTATAAGAGTGGTGCCAGGAAGGGAGAAGTAAAGTATGCAAATTATGTTATACAACATACTTTTGAGAGACTTGTAAATCCATTAAAAGACACTCTCACAGCTAATTCTAAAAAGAAGGAGGATGCAAAACAGATATGGAGTGTAGGTGAAGATGTTTTGAAACAGCTTAAAGGCAGTGCTAAAGCTAAAGAAATAATAAGTATTATCTTAGAACATCGAAGAATATATAAAGCAGTGAGCACTTACTTAGTTGGATATGGAGATTTAATAAAAGAAATGGGATGGGAGAACAATGTGTTACATCCAAACTTTAATCAATGTATTACTATAACTAGTAGACTTAGCAGTAGTAAGCCTTAAAAACATAGGGCTTATAAAAGTATGTGAATTCGGGGGAACTCCAGAACGGACAATCCTGAGCGAAGCTAAACTCATAACCATATAAGGATATGTAAAAATGAGAGATGAAGTAATAAGATTATTCAAAGAGACAAGCCTTACACAAAAGGAAATTAGTACATTAGTTGGATTTACACTTGATCAAATTAACACTATTTTAAATAAAGAGTTTACTATCTCTTTTAGAAAGCAGCGAAAAATAAAGTGCTATAGTAATTCAAAATTAGGTGATAAAAATCCAATGTTTGGCAAAAAACCTGTAAATTATATGGGTCGAGTCTCAGACGGAAATGGTTATATGATGGTACTAAAACCTGGTTGGTATACAGGGCGAAAAGGTTGTAAGCATGTATTTGAACATCATATAGTAATCTGTGAGTCTTTAGGTATAACTGAAATCCCTAGTGGGTTCCATGTTCACCACATTGATAAAGATAGAGTAAATAATGCTATAAATAATTTAGCATTGCTTACAGCAGAAGCACACAGAAGACTTCATCAGTTAGAACGTGCAACGACTAGAGATAAATCTCGTAGGGACTAAGCAGTCTCGAAGCGCATACATACAGTTTATTTAACATAGCTGTATATGATATAGTCTGTTCTCTATAGGAATATAGAGAGGGTACATGGTAGCGATGTATCCGTAACACAAAAGAATGGGCAAAATATGGGAGATGAAATAAAACAATTTATAATTTCACGTTATGCGGAGCAGACATGTTAATTAAATATATAAATATACCACAAGATTTATGGGATGGGATATATCAAACAGGAAGCAGTGTTATTTGCAATCCACCTATAACTGATACAGATATTGATTATGTAATCTATACTAATAAGGAATACAAACTAGATATCTTCCTTAAGAGTAAAGGATACACAAAGAGCTGTGCAGAGGAAGAAGAGTATGACCTAGAAAAGGAAGGCTTCTCTTGTTATCGTCTAAATAACATTAATTTGATTATTACCACTAATAGAGAATGGTATCTTAAATGGGTGTTAGCTACTAAAGTAGCCAGGAAGCTAAACCTAAAAGTAAAAGCAGATAGGGTGATGTTGTTTAAAGCAATATTGTATGATGAGGCTCCATTTTAAGGACTTACTATGTTTGTGAATGTCGATGTGTATTATGAGTAGATATCATACTGAAGATGAGCTGTCTTTAGAAGGAGGTGTGCTGCCTTGATCATTAATATTGATGTGAAAGGGCTTTGACTTGAAGTGGTGGTAGCGGCTTTCCTGTCTCAAGACAAAGTGTTGTACAAAGAGCTTAATGATGGGATAGATTTACATTCTGACAACCAAGTTAAATTAGGCTTGCCGGATAGAATCACTGCCAAGATATTTATTTTTAAGCTGATGTTTGGTGCTATGGAATATAGCTTTGCTCAAGATCCTGATTTTACTTTTATATCTACTAAGCCAAAATATTGGAAAGGAGTTATTGATAGATACTATAATAAATATCAAGGAATCAAAGAGTGGCATGAGTCTATTATTCAACAAGTAGCTAAGGATAGTAAACTAGTAACTCCATTTGGAAGAACATTTAAGTGGGATTTAATGCAATATGGAGAATATAAAATACCCACAACACAGGTAAAAAATTATCCCGTCCAAGGCACTGGAAGTGATGTAGTAATGATAGCTAGAGTTGCATTGTTTAAACGATTGTTAGCAAAAAATATAGTTTGTGATTTGATATGTACTGTACATGATAGTATTGTAATTGACTGTAAAAAGGAGTATACTGCTGAAATCATAAAAACTGTGGAGGAAGTATTTCAAGACTTACCGAATATAATTAATAAGTTGTTTGATATAAACTGGGATTTAGAAGTAAGAGTAGAAATAAAAACAGGCATGGATTTATATAACCTAAAGGAGATAGAATGAAAGTAGAAATAGTAGATACACCAATTGTATGTATTACAATGACACGTGAAGAAGCAAAGATTTTGTCTGAGCTTGTTAATGTAAATATTAACGAATTAAAATACTATGGTAAACCCTTAGACTTACCAAGTGATGCTAATGAAACCTTTGCTGCACCACTCTTTAACCAATTCTATATTTTAGGAATAGAATAATGATTATTACAGGTAAAATAGTTTCAATTGATCTAAATGCAACCATTACTAAAGCTTCAGGTGGAACATATAAAGGTGCAGAGATAGTATTTAAGGATGCAAATGGTAAAGTACAGACAAAGAACATTCATGAAAATGGCCTTAAGTATGCTCCAGCAGTTAAGAATGGCTTAGAAAGTTTAGAGCCAGGTGATAATTTCACTGTGGAGATGGAGAAGAAAGATGACTTTTGGACTTGGATAAGTATTAAGAAAGGAATTGAGCAAGAAGAAAAACAAAAGACAACCACTCAACAAAGCACTGCATCAAAGAGCACAAGTTGGGAAACAGCAGAAGAACGGGCAGCACGACAAAAACTTATCGTTAGACAAAGTAGTTTAACAAATGCTGTAGCTTTTCTAGTATTACAAGGGCGAACACATGCAACTGAGGAGGATGTTCTAGAAACAGCTACTACCTTCTATAATTGGGTGTTTGAGCAAGGGGTAGATGAAAATACAGAAGATGATTTTAATGACGGAGTTTTATAAACTGAAGCATAGTTAAGGATAGAAATTGGAACACATAACGAAACATGAGCTTCAACGTGCCATGAAGGAGGGTAAATATCTATGAGTACACTGACAGCACTTGTAGATTCTTGACTGACACTCCCGTATTTGCTACTGCTATAGCTTCTGAAGATGTTTCTGAATCCATTGCTAAAAGTAGACTAGATCTAACAATTAGGAATATAGTTAAAGGTAGTGGATGCACAGATTATAAATTGTTTGTATCTGGAGGGAATAACTTTAGATATGATATAGATCCTACATATAAAGCTAATAGAACAGGAAGTGACCCAAAATGGAGAGAAGCTTTACGATTACATCTCATAAAGGAATGGAATGCTTATGAATGTGTAGGTTTTGAAGCAGATGACCATTGTGGCATATCTCAAACTTTATATAATACTTTAAGACTTCAATTTAATAATCATGAAGAGTTTAAAACTATCAAATTAGGTAATGGTGGTTTTATGAAGGTTTCATTATTAGATTATGATTGGGTAAATAAGTACCAGTGGAGTGTTACAGAATCTGGATATGCATATAGGGGATTCCAAGATGGGAGTGTGTATAAGAGGGTGTATTTACATAAAGAAATGTTATCCCCTGGATATGGATTTTATGGAGATCATATAAATGGGGATAAATTAGACAACCGTAGAACAAATTTAAGGGTGGTAAACAACCAACAAAATTCTTGGAATGCGGGTAAAAGGGTAGGTAACTACAAAGGCATCTCATGGGATGCTAGTAGGAACAAATGGCAGACTGGTATTAACATAGATGGAAAACGTCATGGCTTAGGTAGATTTTACTCAGAAGAGGAAGCTGCTAGAGTATATGACGAAACGGCTATAGATGTTTATGGACAATATGCACGTTTAAACTTTTGTCCTCCAGAACCGATTATATGTGGAATTGACAAAGACTTATTACAGATACCAGGAAAGCATTATCAATGGCCTATAATAAGGAAGGGTAAGATAGTACGCCAAGCTATGTATCATGACATAGATGAGGAAACAGGGTGGCGTAATCTATTCACTCAGGCTCTTACTGGAGATACTTCTGATAACATTAAAGGCATATATGGAATAGGAGCTAAGAAGGCAGAAAAATTATTAGCAGATTGTAGAACAGAAGAAGAGATGTATCTAAAAGTATATGATGTATACACAGAGGATTGTGAGGATGATGATAGTATGAGCGCACAGATTCAGCGTTTGGAAACAAACCTAGACCTGCTATATATATGGAGAAGTTTAGGTATTACTTATAGTATAAGGAAAGAAATACATGAATAAAAATTTAATTATGTTTAAAAGTGGTGAAGGGGTTGTAGAAGTGTATGACACTCTTTATAGCTTTACACGTTGTATTGGACATATATACTTTCAAAATGTGTGTGACGGTGTATTTATTGGATGGAATAGCTATTATGGAGTTATGCAATCACCAGCTACTTTAAGAGATATAGCAGATATAATAGATGGACTTTATAAAAATGAAGAACTTCTTGATCAAATTGGAGGTATCTAAATGGAAGATGTAACTAAAGAATATTTACGAGCTTTAAATAAAATAGCAGAAGACCCAAAACCATATCCTTTATCTGAAGAAATTATTTGGGCAGATTATATGATAGCATTAGCATCTAATCCTAAATTAGTTGGGCAATCTATTGAGGAAGATGCTGAACTTGCAGATGACTTTTTATATGAATTTAAAAAGAGATTTAGAGATTAATGAAGTCTCCGATACCTGAGTGGAGTGATGCTAAATGGCGTAGTTGGGTAGTCTCCCTCCTACGTCGAGGCACAATGAAATTCCCCCCTAGAAATGAAGCATTACGTGCAGCTAAAACAGAGAAGAAGATTAATGAAAAGACAGGGCGTATGGCACAACATTACAGATGTGCTGGATGCTTACAGGAGTTTCCAGCTAAAGGGGTGTGTGCGGATCATATACAGCCCGTAATAGATCCTAATGGTTCTTTTGTAGATTGGAACACATATATAGAGCGTATGTTCTGCCCTGTTGAAAATTTACAAATTCTTTGTTTCGCCTGTCACGATTTGAAAAGTTCTGCTGAACGTATAAAAAGGAAAACAAATGAAAATTACAGAAACAGAAAAAGGAAATATTAAAATTGTAATGAGTAGGGAGCATGCAAATGCTTTATATAATTTATTAGATAGATTAGAATTTAAGGAATATAAAAAGTTTACTTCTGAAGAAGGATCTTATAAGTTATTAGATCTATGGGTACATATAGAAGCTACACATATTTAATATGACAACACATATAGTGATTCCAGACACACAATGTAAACCAGGACAAAGAACGTAAGGAGAGAAAGTGCAATCTTTAGAGGAAAAAAATAAAAACCAAAGAGAACGTAGACAACGAACTGGAAATGCATGTACATATAAGTATGAGAAGACAGTAAATGGATTTCTCATGCGTTTGTATAGAAACATGCAGTCTCGTATAACGGGTATACAGAAAGCTAAATATCATTTATACGCAGGTTGTACCCTACTACCAAGAGTAGATTTTTACTCTTGGGCAAAATCCTCTGAAGATTTTTTACGTTTGTTTCGAGAATGGGAATGGTCAGGATATGATAGGAAGTTGACACCAAGTGTTGACAGGATTGATTCTACTTATGGATATCAACTTGATAATATGGAGTGGGTAACACACTCTGAAAACTCTAGGAGAGGAACGATGAATAGACATTATGGGGATTGGAGGTCTTGTGATACTTAGGCAAGGAAAAGAAAAGGTATTGGTGATACCAGATTTACAAATACCATTCCATCATCAAGACGCTTTTGATTTCTTGGAATATATAAAGAAAAAGGTGAAACCAACTAAGGTTATTAACATAGGAGATAGTATAGATAGTCATGCATTAAGTGACTATATTCGTGATCCAGACGGTCACAGTGCTGGACACGAACATAAAAAGGCATTAGAATATTTACAGGATCTTTATGCAATATTTCCTGAAGGTGTAGAGGTAGAATCAAACCACAACAATAGGATATATCGTAGAGCCTATGCTTCAGGAATACCAAAGTTTTTCTTGAAGAGTTTTAAAGAGTTTATGGGTGCTCCTGATGGGTGGGAGTTCTTACCTCATGTTGTAATAGATGATATCATGTACGAACATGGCGACTGTTGTTCCGGCAATTTAGCTGCTAGGACAGCAGCTTTAAATAACATGAGAAGTACTGTGATAGGCCATCATCACAACACCGCTGGTATCTCTTATGTAGCGAACAAAGAAAAGATGTTGTTTGGGATGAATGTAGGGTGTTTGATAGATAATGAATCCTATGCTTTTGCATATAATAAACGTAACAAGATGCAACCTACTTTGTCTTGTGGTGTAGTTGACAAGGGGGTGCCAATACTTTATCCTATGATACTTGATATTAACTTTAGATGGATTGGAAAATGACAAACGATGAATTGTTAGTTTAAATTACTTAAAGAAAAAATATGACTCCAAAAAATAAAGAAACACTAAGAAATCTATATGCTAATAATGAAGCTGATGCTATTATTTATGAGCTTTCTAATATAATGGCTGAGCATTCAGATAATGAGTGGAGAAA
>OFQX01000417.1_pt1 | contig 13198 bp, 14 predicted proteins | sample 1542951 | NCBI WGS metagenome assembly OFQX01 (sample SAMN07774215, study PRJEB24372) | wastewater metagenome | isolation source: WWTP Novara (Effluent) | place: Italy: Novara | collected 2015-12
GTCAGGAATGGTGGAGACCCTCAATATTTAATTGAGATGGGCAGAGGTGATGCTATTAGATTCAATACATCACCATCAGCTTCTGCTGGTGCTACCCCATCGTTTACAGAAGTATTAACATTGCTTCTTAATGGAAATGTCGGCATCGGTCAATCAACCCCTACGGAAAAACTTCAAGTAGAGAATGGGAATATTTATCTTTCTGGCACATCTAATAAAATGATAGATTTTTATTCAGCGAGTGGCTGGCATTATAAACACAGAATAGTTAATGATGACTTTTTTCTTACAGATGCAGGTTCAACAGATTTTATTTCATTGTATTATAACGGTGGCGGTACTGGAAAATACACATCACTTGGAAACGGAGTATTGAATGTCTTTAATGGTGGAAATGTAGGATTAGGAACTGCATCAATAGCTGCATCCGCAAAAATGGAAATCCAAAGCACTGCACAAGGTTTTCTTCCTCCACGAATGACAACCACACAAAAGAATGCTATAAGTTCACCAGCCGAAGGGTTGGTTATTTACGATAGTACATTACATAAATTATGCGTTTATACAGGAGGGGCATGGGAAACAATAACAAGTTTATAATATGAAAAAAGCAATCATTTTTTTATTAATTCCAATTTCAGTTTTTGCACAAGACGCAAAAACTTTAATTGTTCATGGGGATACTTTATTCCTAAAAAACTTCAACACAGGAGATTCTACGCAGATAAACAAGACAGGCCTTTTCTTAATGAAATCAGATACCCCTGCTATGTTATTGCCATACCAGTTAGCTATTAACGGCAAACAAAACTCATTAGGTTACACCCCTTACAATTCAACAAATCCAAATAATTATATAAGTACGTTATCATTCGCTGGATTAACTGGTAAGCCTACAACTTTAGCGGGGTATGGAATAACTGATGCTTACCCGCTTTCAGGAAATCCATCAGGGTTTTTAGTAGCAAATGACATAACAGGGAAACTAAATACAAACGGCAACGGTTCTGCTTTAACAGGAATTACACCTACTCAGATAGGATTGAGTAATGTAACTAATACAAGCGATGCAAATAAACCGGTATCAACAGCACAACAGGCGGCACTGGATTTAAAAGCGAATATAACCTCACAAACTTTTGTCACCCCTAATATTGGTGTAGCAACTGGAAGCAGTTTAGCGGCAACAGGAGCAATAACTTCCAGTGGTGGTGGCATTGGATATACAACTGGTAACGGGGGAACTGTAACGCAAGCGACAAACAAATCAACGGGAGTAACATTAAACAAATTATCGGGAGATATTACTATGGTAAACTCTGCACTTGCAGCCGCAGCGATTGTAAGTTTCACCTTAACAAATTCAACTATTGCGGCAACAGACCAAATATTAGTTCAGCATCAAACTACTGGAACATTCGGAGCATATACAATCACAGGGCGAACAGCAGCAGGCTCGGCAGTTATTTCAATCAGGAATAATACAGCAGGCTCTTTGAGCGAAGCTATTGTAATAAAATTCACTGTTATTAAATCATCAATAAACTAACTAAAAATGAAAGCAAAGAAAGTATTATTAGGAGTCGCAATTACAGCAGCCGCAGCTTTTGGCGGGTATGGTATATATAGTTCCTTGCAATCCAGCGGAACTATATACTATATAAGTACATCAGGCAATGATGCAAACAATGGTTCTTCATCAAGCCCTTGGAAAACATTATTAAAAGCTACATCTACAGTGTCAAATGCCGGGGATGTTATTCATGTCAATGCAGGCACATACAATGAAACGCAGAAATGTAATCTGAAAGTTGGCGTAAGTATTGAAGGCGATGGGGCTACAACTACAATATTAAAAGTGTCGTCAGGAATTGGTGGTGAATTTTTATCATTGAACTCCCCGCAAAACACAAATGGTAATCAGAGTATTTCTGGAATTACCATTGATGGTCAGTATGCCAGCGAAAATAATAAAGGTGCTGGATATGGGATTCGTATTGATGGCCGAAGTAACGTAACAATTCATCATTGTAAGATTATTAACTTCTATTACAATGGAGTAATATTTGATGGATTTGATGCAACAAGCCCAATGCAAGACCCCGGAATATCTGCTACAGGCAATAAGATACTTAACTGTGAAATTACAAACTGCTCAACAGTAACACAGCAATACGGTAATGGGTGTGTAATGATAGGAGGGCAGACAGGGTTGGTTATTGATAGTTGTAATATAGGAACTACCACAAGGGTCAAACAAAAAAATGGATGGGCTATTAAATATTGGGATAATGGATACTTAAAAGGATGCAGAATACTTAATAGTACATTGACAAAACCACCATTTCAAAATACTTACTGGACAGAAGCAGGAGATTGGGATTTTGTCATTGAACTTTTTAACATACAAGGAGTAGAAATATCAGGATGCAATATTCAAGGAGCAATAGACCTTAACTATAATTACAAAGGCTCTTATCCTTATTCTGTTTGGATTCATAATTGTATTTTAGACCATGTTATTCCAAATTATTCTCATCCTGAAAGCGGAATTATTTTTGAATTTAAAACAGAAAGTGCGTTAGTTGAAAATAATAGATTCAATAACTGCTTTGTTGGGATTTCTTATAACCTGCGTTATCCAAACAATCATGGTGGTTATACTTATAATTGCGGTACTGGTGGATGTAGCGCAGTTACGGATAATATTATACGCAATAACCTGTTCACTAATTTATATCAAGCCCCATTCGGAGCAAGCGGAGGTATTATAACACAAATGGAGAACGGAACAGAAGACCCGTATATTACCAATATGCAGATTTACAACAATACTTTTATTGCTAAGTCAACACAAGCTGCACCAACAGGAATAGATTTTACTTCCCAAAGCAAAGGGACAGTGACAGGAGTGACAATCAAGGATAATATATTTCAGGGTTTCCCCGGTGGTTCTGTAACGGGTAATAAAGCGCAGACACAAAGTAATATTTCGATTACCAATAACGATGCATGGCAGACGCAATTACCAACATGGTCGGGTGCAACAGTTTCAGGTAATTTTTCATCAAATCCTAATTTTAATGCTAATTACATTTCTACATTAGGAATAGGATATACCGGGGTAAATATACCGCCACCGGGGAATGTTACCCCCACTGCCAATGCCGGGGCTGACCAGACCATCACATTACCTATTAACACAGTGACACTTATCGGTAGTGGCACTGACCCGGATGGGACAATAGCTTCCTACCAGTGGAAACTTGGCACTAATATAGTAGGTAATACAGCGTCCCTTGTACTGTCGAACCTTGTGGCCGGGGACTATGACTACACCCTTACAGTAACAGACAATCTCGGCTCAATGTCTACACCCGATGCTGTCCACGTGAAGGTTAATCCAAACACTCCGCCACCACCTGCGAACGACACCATACGGGCATCGGTCATTCAGTATGGTATTAATTTAACCAGAAAAAATGTATCTTACTTCGTCAAAAGACCGGACGGGTTCTTTTATGACGGGAATACTAAGCGGGATATTTATTTGTATAAGGCTCTTGATGGAAAATGGTTTTATTTAGCACCAGACCGAAAGTGGATTCAACTATTTTAAACCTTAAAACATTTTTCATTGGCCATGACCACACAGAAAATAAATCGTTTACTGAATATTATTCAGACAATTCTTTCAAGCCTTGCTGTAGCTGGCATATCATTTTGTATGCATTTCTTATGGGTTATTAATGAGTATATTGAGAAGACACAAGTAAGAGATGATGTTCAAGATGCGTCTATAGTGCAGTACAGAATTGATATTGGATTGGCTCAAAAAGAAAATCAACGGCTGGATAATAGGGTAACAATTCTTGAAGCATTGTTACCGGAAAGCAAAAGAAAAAAACTAACGCCATGAACCCAACAAGTCCGTTACAAATACTAACTGACTTTTTTCGTGAGATGATTAATCGTCTCAAAACAAAGTCACCAACATTTTTCAAAGTCCTTATGGTCATTGCGGCAGCATTAACCTTTGCTGGTTATATACCTTCCATGTTGCAGCAATGGTTTAACTTCCAAGTATACGGAAGCGTTATACATTACTTTGAGGCCGTTGCTCATTATGCTACAGGATTTCTTGTTGCCTGCGGCCTGACTGTTAAGACTGACCCTGTTGGTAAAACAGAAGAAGGTAGTGCAGTAAAAGTAACGGATGAAAAGGTTATGCCATTCACGGCAAGTCGTGAAAAGAAAGCAATGGCAAAAGAAGTTCCACCACCGGAAACTTTATCACAAGTGCCGGAAGCCAAAGAAGAAGTTAAGATTGATACCAGCAACTTCCCGGATACATCGGCAATACCAAAACCACAACAGGATAAACCGTAATTAATTCATCACTTATAAAAATTAAATTTTATGGCAGAGCAGCTTTTCGGTATCGAAAATTTGAAAAAGATGGTAAAGTTTGCAACTGACTTCACGGAGCAGGTAGCAGACGCATTAAAGGATGGCAAATTCTCATGGACAGAAGCCTTCGGGTTTGTTGATGAGGTTATGCAAATCCCCGGCGTGGTTAAATCATGGCCAGCCATCAAACAGGAATTATCAGAACTGAGTGCGGATGAAAGAACCGCCCTGCACCAGTATGTTGTAGAGGAATTCGATATTCCAAACGACAAGGTTGAAGCATTCGTTGAGAACGCACTTGGATGGGCTATCAACGCAATCGCACTGGTGGAAATGTGGAAAGCATTAAAAGCAAAGTAATGATACCACAAAAAAAATATAGTATGGTCGCTACTGTTTTTATAGCAGTAGCGGCTTTGCTTTTTTACGGATGTATGAATCCGTATAAGCATCTTGGTAACCGGCCACCATTAACTCCAAAAGATAGTGCCGCACTGCTGGCCAGATGCCAGACCGTTATCCCTCTTGATACAACATCAACGTACAAAGAATCTCCTATCATTGGCGGGATACTGGATAGTCTTTCTTTTTATGAGAAACGTGCTGATAGCCTGTTGAAATTAAAACCAACAATTAAGGATAGTATCATCATCAAGTATGAAGACAGTTGTAAGGATGCTGTTCCTATTTGGGAAGAAGGATTCAATCTTGGTTATGATGTTGGTCAGGACAAAGGCAAAGCAGCAATGGCTGAGTTTTATAAAAGAGCGTTACGCCAGTCCGATAGTTTATGTTATGCTCAGTCAGTAAAGTTAAAGCAGGCATACAATCTCAGGTTGGTTGCTGCTGATAATTCTGTTGGTATAGCAAACAAGGAAGCTACGAAGTATCGTAACAGAAGTGATAACTGGAAGACAGCAACAATATGGACAGGTGCATTGGCCGCATTGTTTCTTATCCTGTGTATCATACTCTGGAAATTCAGACGGCAAGCCAAGGCCGCAAACTCTATCATCAATTCCAGTCAGGACATTGTTGCTAACGTTAAGAAGCTGACATAAAAAAAGCCCCCGGATACCGGAGGCCTTTTTCTTTGGGTCAGTGATTATAGCTTGATGTCTATAAATGTCTAAATGGAATCGTAGAACTTTTTCTTCCGCTTCAAGGATATAGAAGCGTCCTTATACATCCAGTCCAGAATCCTCTTTACCTGTAGGTTGCCAGTGTATATCAATTCAGAGAAAACGCCCTTATCGGAAATCTTGGTCTTATTAACTGAGCAGTTATCAATGAGCCGCTGTTGTATTTGAAGATTAAGTTTCATTGTCCCTACTATACTAATACATAGCTGGCCTTTCTTACTCATCCACGTACTTCCATCGCCGTCAAATACACCACGAATAAAATGTGAGTCCAGTCTGGCCGGTATGATGGGATAGTCAGCAACTATCGTTTTGGATTGAGTCAAATCGAAGTTGCACATCTTCCTAATATCATCGCACAACTGCTTGGATGATATGCTTAACCTATACCCTTTGTTCTTTGAAGGAGAAACCTTGTATGATGCATTCATCTTCTCTTTTATCTGCATCAAAATATCCTGTTCCTTTTGAGAGAAGCTAAGTAGGTTTTTATTTCGTTTTTCAATGTGGCCATCTGCAATCCAAAAACCAAGTACATAAGCAGAATCATTATTCAGTCGGCTAAAGAATTTTTCATTGACCCTGTATCGTTTTATTTTTTCACTATGAGCCTGTCCTTTCTTAATGCCTGCCTTTGTTTTATAATATAATTTGATGGCGACTGACTTGGTTCTCTTTTTTGTTTTAGTTCTCCTTAAAGCATTGCGAACAAGTTTTTCACCTATACCGAATATACCTTCCAACTCAGTAATGCTTTTACCTTGAAGATATTTTTCTTTTATCTTCAATTCCTTTTTATCAGTAAGCAGCCTACCGTGTTGCCTCATTCTGCAAAACTAATAAATAGTATCCATAAACACATCTTGTTCCGTCCCGGCTACAGTCATAAGTGTCATTTAACACACCATCAATGACAGTAGTAAAATGCTTTGATACATTTACTACTAATCGGCCTGCTGGTAACTCATCACTTCTCAAATGAACTTTACAGCCTTGGCCTATCTGCATTGTAGGATGCCATACAAAGCCCAATGATGTCATATAATCATTGAACCATTTTCGCCGGGTGGTAATACCATTGGCAGCACTTTTACTTTGCTTCTTTTTACTGTGTTTGCTTTTCCGTTGTGTCGCATTACCATTTGCCAGCACATCGTATACCTGTTGATACGGTAGTCCTGTTGTTATGCATATGGCACGACAAACACAATCACCAGTATCGCCTTTGTAACCGGCAGCTTCTCGGCCACCATCGTTTCTTTTGAATTCCATTTGATTAAAATTTAGGACTACCGTATATTAATTCCCAATTCATCCATTCAGCATATTGCTCAGGTGTCTTTCGTTGTTCGTGGCCAGTACAGGTATCACATTCTGGCATCTCGCATTTCTGTACACCATATGCAACTATTCGCTCCAATGTGTCCTTCCATCCAAAGCACACAAGACTATGCAAGTCTACATCAAAGCAATAACCATGTGGAGCATCAGCATGAATCTCATCGCCATCTCCTTTGAACAAAGTAACATCCAGTTCCTTTGCTTTTTCAATCGCTTTTTGTTTGTCAGTCATAAAAATTTCATTTTATTTTAATGATTTAATCAATGTAAGGGAATATAAGAATTCTTTGCGAACTGTGCAAGCGAATTGGGATGAGCGGTAGTATAAATTGATGAGCGGTAATTCGATTTTTTTGTCTACTTTAGAATCCTAAAAATTAACCCATTATGAGAGACGCAATAAGCATCCCAAGAGTACAACTATTACACCCCAAAATAAGAGAGCAGGTCAAGACCTTAATTGAGCAGGCAGAGGAACAGTTAGGCCAGTATGCGGCCATAAGAATCGTGCAGGGATTCCGCACCTTCCCGGAACAGAACGGTCTGTATGCACAGGGTCGCACAAAGCCCGGTAAACGGGTCACCAATAGTAAGGCTGGCCAGTCTTACCATAACTACGGTCTGGCCATAGATTTTGCCCTGTTGTACGATAAGGACAAGAATGGCACGTTTGAGACGCTATCGTGGGATTTGCTGGCAGATATGGACAAGGATGGGGAAAGGGACTGGATGGAGGTAGTGGACATCTTTGAGGCTGCAAATTACGTTTGGGGAGGCAGATTCAATTCAATCCCGGATAACCCTCATTTGGAACTCACTTTTGGCCTGAACTGGCGGAAATTGTTAGACCTCTATAACCATGACAAATTTATCCCCGGTACAGAGTTTGTTGACATAGCATAGCAACCTATGAATCACCTGTAAATAAAAATCCCCGGTTGTTTGGCCGGGGATTGTCGTATAGGGAGTTAATGGTTTATTGAGCAATGGTTTTTGAAAGAGATATTATTTCGGCTATCCTGTCATTGTCAACAGTGTAATAGATGAATTTTCCATCACGTTCTGTTTTGACTATTCCTTGCCTACGCAGGATAGCCAAGTGCTGCGATGCTACTGATTGTTCCAGACGCATAGTGACGAAAATTTCTGTCACAGTTATCTTGGCATTGTTATCCAAGATTGTCTGAATAATAGCCTGCCTGAGTTTGTGATTCAGCGCACGTAATACTAAAGCAGCCCTTTTAGTTTTCAATAAGGCCTCTGGTGTTAATAGATTTTGCATAACTGTTTTGTTTAAGAACAAACCCTGTACTATTAGCACAGGGCTTGTTGGTAAAAGTATCGGGTTTTATTTCAGCATAGCTTCAAGCTGCTTGATAGATTTGCCTTCCAAGGACTTGTCCTTTTTGCTGGCAATCAATTCAAGTATCTTTTTGTTATGCTCTTTTATTTCCTTGGCTGTAGCAGCAGCTTCCATTTCTTCTGCCTTGGTATGCAGTACATCCAGCACAACATCAAATTTCAGTTTTGATGTCTTGTCTTTGTCGGTTGCCCTTGTTTTGGTCAGGAAAGATTTTTTACCAGACTCTTTATGTTCGGTCTCTAACGATACCGCTAAAGCGTCCAGTTCGCCAAGGGATAAATCCCATAGCTGTTCTGTTGATAGCAAACCTTTGCTGGTTTGAAATCTTAATTTCTGTTGACTTGCTAATTTAAAATTGTCCATCTTTTTGTTTTTTAATCGGTTTAAGAATTATTGTTTAAAATTTTATTTTCATTACTCTTTTATGAGTTCCCTGCAACTTAACTATTACCTCATCCCTCACAGTTACATTGAATCCAAGGCCTGACAGTTGCTTATCAGTTGATTCAACCATTTTGGTTGCACCAAGCACTTCCAATACTTTCCTGTGCTGTGCTAATTCGGGCAGCAGGTTTTCATTATGGAATCCCCGGATGGATGTAGGCGATTTACAACCGTCCAGCATAAAGAAGTAATGTTTGTTACCTACATTGTTGTCACCCCAATGATTAGGCGATAAACAAACAAGATTCACTTTATGGAACTGGTTAGTTTCAAGGCCATAGAATTCTTTCTTCACTCCAAGGCCATCTGTAGCAGGCAGTTTATGTTCAATAGTAAACTGACCATTCTTTAATGTTATTTCCGCCACCTTTACATTACCTGCCACCGGCTTGTCATAAGAATATGAATAGGTCTCACCATCGAATTCTATTTCTACTTTAAAGCCTCTTGAACCTCTGGCTGAATATTGATTTACCCACAGTTTATAAATACCATCCTTCATCTTATTTATATCCGTCCATGTGATATTTTCAACTGCCAGCTTGCCGCCCGGATGTGTATTGTCAACATCAAGCTGACCTGACATTTGTGTGCGTGAACCCCCGTGGTCTTTCCTGTAGCTTGTACTGTATCCTATAGTAGTGCCATTTGGTTCAGAAGCCCATGCATCCAAATCGGAATCATCCTGTAGCCCGGCATCATTCCATGCTAACCGAAAATTCAATACTCCTTCTACATTACCACCAGCCAGTTTAACCGCTTCTTTTATTTGCGACTTACCGGCCAAGTTACCATTGAACGTCCATGAGTAATTGTTAGCCCATTTGAAAATAGGTTTTGCATTGGAATCATTTGAGATTGTTAATGATACCAAATTACCCTGTTGATTGTTTGCAAGGAATGCCTCTATTGATGAGCAGGTAGGAAGTATATCCTTCATAAACTTATCAATAGTTACTTCTTCAATGCCATCAAACTCATTTCTCTTGTGCCGGGTTGAAGTTGATTTAACGCCATCGAATATTGATACATCTTTTACTTTTCCTTCACCAACATTTGAATGCAATATTTCCGATACTTTAATATCATCAATGGTAGCAAACCTGCGGTCAAAAGAATGCTGGTATCCGTTTTCTTCTACGAATTTTTTTGCATCATCAATTTGTCTCTGTGTAATAGGAGCGGTCACCTTCATATAATTGGCCGGGTCAACTCTTTTATTCCAAGACTGGCAAGCCTTGTTCAGTTCTTCCCCTTCTGACAATTCAGTACACAATACACCGATGAGTTCATTTTTGAACTTAGCGAATGGAAGGTTGTATGATTTTGTCCAGCACCAGTTATCCCTTTGCTTTGATGCCACGTTATCATATTCTTCTTTCAAAGGAATAATCTGCTCTATTTTATACAGGTGGGTTGCGCCATCCAGTAATGAGCCTTGGTTGATAAGGTCTTTAACAAGCCTTAGTGTATCCAGCGATATTGTTTCCATCGCTTTCTGGAATACGTTTTTAGCATCACGGTAATTGCCCATGATGGATTCTACAGATGCACCGGAAGTATCCACGAATGCTTTGTCAACAGATAAATGCAGGTGATTGAATGTTCTTACTTCATTAGGCTTTACTACGCCAAATTTTTCAGCTTCTTCCTTAGTGTATCTCTTTACATTGCTGGCAATCCCCAATTGAAACACTTCATTTGTTTTGCTGCATGATTCATACGGAAGTGAGTTGAGTTCATTGAATGTCTCAAAAAACACTTCGATAATTTTTGAGGCTTTGATTGCTTTTGACAGAACCTTTGCAGTGTTTACGAATTCTTCATCCGCTTCCACATCGAACATGGTCGTCACTTTATAATTCTCATCAACTGATACTACGTTACCGTACCTGCGGATAAAATTATTACAGTGATTGCAATTATGTACTGTGCTGTTTGGGTCACGAAATACCGGGTCGTTTTCTTTGGAGAATGAGCCAAGGTATAAATCCCAAATTTGTTGCCCGGTTAATGCTACCCTGAATAGTTTACCTGTCTGAGACATTTGGGTAAACCTCTCTTGTACTTTTTGATTGAATGCTTTCATTGTCGTTATTAATTTAATTTAATAAATCCTTTTTCTTATCCGTTAATCGAATGATATTGCTTTTAATTCATCCAGTTTCTCATCTACCCATTCCTGAGCCAGTTCATCTTTCTTCTCCTGAATCTGGTCGTCTGTCACCAGTTCCTTTTTCTTTTCATCAATATCAAAATCATCGTTTTCTTCTTCCTCATCTGTAGGAGTGTAATCAACATCATCGGCCAGTTGTTCACGAATTTCATCATCATCAGGCTCATCGTAATCGGTGTCAATGCCCTCAACTTCTGAGATGGCATTATCCAGTGAGTCAACTCTTTCCTGTAGTAATTCCCCGGTAGGAGATGATTGCAGGCTGTCAGGCATATTGTCCAGTGAATCCTGCGTTGTATCCCTCAGTTCTTCCAGTTGGGTTTTAATATCATCAACAGCTTCCACCAGTTCATCCGGGGTTGATGCGCTTACATCTTCCAGTGATTCCTGAATGCCGTACAATGTTGACAGGTAATTACTTTGCGTCAACTGGCTTGGCTTAGGTCTTGTTTTGCTGAATTGTTTTGAACTGTTTTTAAACTGCCACCAGTAATATGATTCACCCTTAGCAATAACTACGGGGTCGTTCTCATCTTTTGGAATGGTGCGGTCAACTTTAGATTTCATTTGACCTGCTCGTTTGCCCCTCTTACTTTCATAAGATACATTTGTACCGTGCCGGTAAATGGTTTTTTGGGCTGCTTTTACAAAATTTGCTCTGGCCATTGTTGTTTTAATTTTAGTTGTTATTTATAATGATTGATTATTTTTTTGATGATAGCCTTTTTTCTATCATTCGTAATGCAAGGGCATCATCTTTTTCAATAGGGCGTTTCCATTTGTTCTTAAACTTCCACCATATTACAGCCTCATTAACCTCGTCAATAGTTTTATTCATACGATGCGCAATTAGCTTTATAAAATCCACTTCTTTTTTTCTTTCGTCAAGAAGATGAACTTTTATTTTTTCCAATACAGGCATCATATCTAAATAGTTTGGCCGGTCAACCCTGCTCGTCAAATAGAATTCAATGTCTTCTAAATTTATCTGGTCGTAATTAATCACAAATGAATCTTCACGATATATTTTGAATCTTGCTCTGGCTTTTCGCTCATGCGTATCCCACCTATTCCACCCTTTGCTTGCTTCTTCTTTAGGTTTGTACATGATGGTTAAATCAGTTTCACCAAAAGTTTTTATAACATGGATGTCTTTGCTGCCAGTTTTTTCATCAGGATGAATATAATATTTGCCTTTAAGAATCCCCTCATACTTATACTTTGTACCTTTCTTATCATATTCTTTTACTATCTCTTTGTATCTGGTCTCTTTATAATGAGTAGAATTCGTTGAAGTAAATTCTTCTACAACATATACCCCTTCTTTCGGAAGGTCAGGTACATTTTTAAGCCCATCGTATGAATTTTTGGCAAGATAGAATCGCTCAGAAAAATCTTTCCTGCCACCATACCTATAGTGCGCATAATGTCCTGTCATTAGGATGCGTGACCCTTCATTTATTTTTGAGTTTATATCATCCCACCAATCTTTGAATGGTAAGCGGCCAGATGGCAACGTTGCTTCATCATCGTATATGAAATTAACAAGGCCTTCGGCTTCTTCCATTTTAAAAATGGAGATATGCTTTTTTAGCGGCTGAAATATTTCTGTTCTGTCAATAAGCCCTTGAAGCAGTACAGCCCTTTTTTTATACTTATACATCAAATCATCTACCTTGTCTTTTGATTCTTCTATTCTTCTGTCTTCATTGCTCCACCCCTTAGCATCTTCTATTTCTTTATTGACTTCCTGAATCAGTTGGTCTAATTCCTTTCGCTGAGGGAATAGGCGTGGGCTTATTGTTATTTTTTCTGTAAATACCCGGTATAGATTTTCCCCGTTTCGTATCAAAAGATATGTAACTGAATTCAGCCTGTCATACTCAGCCTTTAATAGCGGGTCATATCCGTCATACTTTTTTTGGTATCTGCGTGGCCGAAATACTAACACGCCTTTTTGTTCAGGCAATAATCTTTTGTAATTATCGGCTTTTATAAGCCATTCATCAAACCATTCGATGTGCCTGAAATCAAGTCCATCATCCCCATAAGTATCCTTCCAAATACCCATTTCCTCATCCATATACAAAACCATTTGCCTGAATTGTATAGGTTCTTCTGGAAGTGAAGGCTCACCGCTTTGTATTTGGAATAATTCTTCTTCTATACCAAGATACAATTCGATTGTAGTAATGACACGCATTATTTTTTCAATCTTTTTCTTAAAGACCGCAAGAACACCATTCAGTTTTTCTCTTACCTTTTCAAGTTCTTGTTTTCTTTTCTCCATTTCATAGCCAACGAATGCCTTTACCAGTTCGG
>OFQX01000421.1_pt1 | contig 13173 bp, 15 predicted proteins | sample 1542951 | NCBI WGS metagenome assembly OFQX01 (sample SAMN07774215, study PRJEB24372) | wastewater metagenome | isolation source: WWTP Novara (Effluent) | place: Italy: Novara | collected 2015-12
TTCGTATTGTAAGTCGCATCAGCAACCGGCGTAATCGGGTACGTGATGGATTCGGTTCCACTCGTTACACCACAGGTAAGTCCGGTAGCCTCAACAAACTCCTTGGCGGTAGTTCCGGAGACGTAGGCTACACGGACGCGGATTGCCCTGGTTCCTGCCGCCGCTGTCGGGTCAGTCCATGTTGCCGTAGTTCCTGACACAACTGTATTTCCTGCGCTTGCGGTTCCGTTGAACAGTTCAGAACTGTTGGTCGTGTCGTAAATCTGGATGCGTGAGCCTGTGGTGAAGCCTGAGACAACGACAACCTGATAAAGCTGCGGAGCAATGATATTGACTGTTGCCCCTGCGCTTGTAACTTCACCGGAAGACAACGATGTCGTACCGGAAATAGTAATGTCCACCGTTCCGGTAGCCTTCAGCACATGCACCTTGTCAAACGGAGTCAGCGACCCAGCCGTCAACGTGCAATCCGTCAACGTAATCGCAGTCACCGACGCGCCGAGTTCCAGTGCATACGCCGCGCCAGTCCCGTCAATCGTCGTGCTGATGATGCTTGTATTCGCCGTGACCGAAGCCGCCGCGTCCGTACTGGTCGTTTTTGTCACCGAGCAATTCGTCACCAGAGCACCAGTCCAAGCTACCTCGTCGCAGCCGGAATACGTCGCGCCGGTCGGATCGAAGTCAGCCGTCCCGGTCCAGAGCAGGTTGCCGAACACGCCGCCTTGCGTCGACACCGTGGCCCCCGATGCGCCGGTCACGGTGAAGTTCTGCTCCGCGCCAGCGCCGGCAGCAATGGCCGAGGCCACAAAGCGCATCGTGTCGCCGGACGCGGCATTGACCCCGATCGTGATCGTATTCGCCGGCACGTTCCACAAGGCTTGTGAATTGACGCTGTACTTGGCCGGCGTGTTGATGAGCGTCGCCGTGGTGTCCACATAGGTTGGCTTGCTGCCGTCGCCGAGCGTGAAGGATGTCTTTGCCAGCATCGCATCGCCAGACTTGGTGCAAAGGCCGGTATAGCCCCATCCGTTCAGCGCGTTGTGCAGGAATTGCCCGTTCAGTGGCCGCGTGGCGTTGCCGCCCGTCATGGCCGATGTGCCGTGCAGGTACATATTGCGCCAACTGACCGACCGACTGTTCGTGTTGCTGCCGGCGCGATGGTAGAAAATGCCCATCTTCTTGACCGTCGCCCAGTTGATCGAACCGACTGATGCCAACTGTGTCGCCGTCTCCACCGCGATATGCGAGGTCAGCAGCGTATTGATCGGGATCTGTATCTTCGGCGACAACTGAAACACAACGGCGTTGCCAGTGTCTGCCGCCGCGTCGTCTCCAAAGGCGATCACAGCCCCCTTTTCGCCAACGGAATCGCCGAGTTGCGCCATGAACCATTCCATCGTGAATATCTTGCCGGTCATGTCGAGCGTCGTTGGCGTGGCCCACCATACCCCCACCCACTGACCGGCTGTATTGGTCGTGGATGGCATGTCTGTATAGCGCCCGTTGATTGGGGGCAGACCATTCATTGTGTGTGTTGGCGTCAGCGCTGCTGTCGCCACGTCAATCCCCGCGAAAGCTTCCGTCCCGCCGCTCCAGACGCAAAACGTCGACGGCGCGTTGAAGGTCAACGATCCGAGCGATTCGTGCGCGGTGCCATAGTCGCCGAACCAGCCCACCTTGGTCATTGCCGCCCGACAGTCGCGCGCCACCTTGCCGCCTGATTTGTTCTTGACGGCCAGCGTGATAACCCCGATTCGCGCCGACTCAGCCGCGTACATCGTTTGTGCCGTTACCGCTGCCGCCGTTTGCTGCACCGTGCCGATGGCCATCGCAAACGACCCGGCAGAGGTATCAACCTGCGGATTTGCCACCGCCACCACTTTGTCCGACAGGAATCGGCAATGCTGGCCGGCGCTGCCGAGCACCGCACCGAAATAGACAATGGTCGAATCCGCTGCTGCCGGGGTGAAGGTCGCCGATGCCACGGACGACGCATTGGCTTGTGTCGGCGTCGGAATCTCGGCAAACGTGGTGGTATCGACATCGCGCCATTGCTCCATCACGACTTGCCATGTCGTGGTCACGGTGGCCGTGATGGTCGGGTTGGCGACGGTGCCTGACGCGACCTTGCAGGCATACACGGCCATCTGTCCGCCGCTGGTGATGTCCAGTTCGACAAGCTCTGACCACCCTGCCCCGGAAATACTTAGGGATCCGGTTGATGCATGGGTATGCACTTACATGACGATGTAGTCGTCATCGACCAGCGTCAGGCCATAGTCGGCCATCGTGACGGTGTAAGTCGTGGCATTGACAACCGTTGGCGTCAGGGTGATGGCGTCAATGACTGGATAGGCCATGCTATTTCACCTTGTCTGCGAATTCGTAGCAGGCTTCGAGGCCTGATCTGATATCGTCTGCTCTGGAACTTTCCCGCGCAAGAAACTCTGCATCCTGCTTGCAAAGTCCGGCCCCGGTGGAACACGGACACTCAATTCCGGTCGGTTTGGTATCAGTGGCGGGGCGCTCGGGTCGGTCGCGCAGGCTGTTAAGAGCAGCATCGAGATTGCGCCGAGTAGCAGCAAGTTTCGCATCTTGGTTTTTGACGATTGCATTTGCGGCCTCCTGCCAAGTTTTCTCCTGTTCCCTTGCCTTTGCCTCTGCGTCGGCGCGTTGCTGTTCTATTTTAGCCTTCCAGCGCATGTCTGCGGCATTGCTTCCGTGCGCGTTCCAGTAGAAGCCATTGACCACGAAGGCTAGGACTACGGCGAGAATCAGCATCGGACTAGGTAGCATCGCGTTTAACCTCCGCAGCCTTGCCATTCACATAGCCATAGCCTGCAAGTCCTGCAAGCGGTACGGCAATGGCACCTAGCGCCGCCGCAACGTCCCTGCCGACTACAAGCGCCGCCAACGATAGGATGATAACAGCCAGCGACATTGACAGCGAGGCTACTAGCAACGCGATCCGCTTGGCGCTTGCAACTCCGGTGCGACTGTCGGAGATTGACTCACGCAGCCAATGGGCCATCGTCATCATCCTCCGGTTCGTCCTGCGGACTGTCCTCCGTGATGGAGTGCAACCGCTGCGTCCTGCGCCATTGCAAAATCATCTCGTGCGCGTCCTGTACTTCGGACGGATATGGCGCGTTCGGCCTCAAGTGCAGGTCTTTGATGCGGTCGGATAGGAGTTTGGTCATGGTTGAAAAGTCCTCCGGCCCGATCCGGGCGCACGGTCAGAAAGATGCGTCCACCTTGGGGTTTTTAACGGCGCTTCCCGGTACAAGCCGTGCCGCTCAAGGATAGCATCCGTAATCCAGTTGTCCAGCTTGTTCTCAGGGTCGTAAATGTCTATCCCGCGCCCAACCTTGTGCGATGAATTCGGCGCTCCCTGCGGACACTCTTGAGGCCGGAAGCCGCCGTAGGTCTTGCCGGATACAAGCGTTCCGGTAGCAGGGTTATCAACAAGGTCGATCATGTTGGCAAACGCTTCGTCCAACAGCCCGTTGACCTTTTCAAGGAAGTTGTACGCATCGACCTTAACCTGAGCCGTCGCGTCCTTGTGTCCGGCCCACGGACCAAAGTAGTCGGCCATGAAGATCATTTGATATGCCCCGCCCCATTCAACCATGCAATCGCCGCAAGAGTTGCCGCCCCAACCATCCAAAGAACTTTCGATACGACGGATTTTCCGATTTGGGTGTAGACGCGCTCAAGGGCGACTTCTGCCGCACGTTCTGCGATGAGATTGATTTGCTCGTCTGACAAAAGTGGATTTGCACGACGTTCTTCTCCTTTCCAAGGTGCTGCGTTCATGCTTCGTTCCCTTCCTGCCTTCTGTGGTCGTGGATGCGGTTAAAAGACCCGCCGGGGTGCGCTTGCAAGCAGAGGCGTGGCGGGTACTCTTTTACTTTCCGACCTTGGCTTCAGCGGCTTCGTGTGCGCGGTAGTTGGCCCAGGCTTGCGCGCTACCATCCATTCCGCCACCGTTTAGCGATTGCCAGAACACGCGCTGATGTTCGGCTTGGTACGCGGCAGACTTGCCGGCGAGATTTCCACATGCAGACAGGGAAGCGAGGATTGCGAGTGCGATAAGCGTTTTCATGGTGGCTCCTTTGGTTGAAATGATTAGGCGCAAATCCACGCCGCGCCGTTGTAAAAAACAGGGATAGTCACAGCACCGCCACCGGCAACGGCAACACCGTAGGCAGGGGCGAGGGCGTCGGTAACGTAGGCGCGTTGTCCAACCGTTCCAGCGGGTAGGGTTGCAACGGTATAGCCTCCGGTGGAGATTGTTCTAGCCACCGAAAACGCTCCGTTGTCCCACATTCGCGCACATTCAGATAGCGTAGTCGTTCCGGCTTTCACGGTGCGGAATTGGATGTATGTGCCGTTAGCGGTTGTCCCCCAATTCTCGGAAGCCTTGAAATTGATGGTTCCACCTACGGCCAGCGCGGAAGAATTTGACCCATATCCTGCAAACGCAAACATTGAACTGTCTATCGTCGGAACGCCGGTTTTCTTCATTGCGATATTTGGACCGCCACCAGCACTTGAAGATAATTCAAGCGTGAATGACAATTCAGGAGCTGCCCCAATTCCGACATTTTTGCTGCTGTCAATCGTCAACGCCGTTGCCGTCGCGTTGTCCGTAATCCCGCGCGAAGTGAAAGCCGCAGTCGTTACATTCAGTCCTTGCAGCGTCGGATTCCCCGAAAACACCAAACTCCCCGGCGATCCGGTTTCATCCGTCACCACCGCCGCAACGTCTGCACTAGTCCCCGGCAAGATGGACGACCACAGTATTTGCCCTGCCGCTGTCACCCGCTTCCATAGCAGGTACAGCCACCCGTCGAGTGGGCCTCCTGTTGGCGGGGGAGGGGCTAGGGGGACTTGGGTCATCTATTCGGGTCCATTGACGGAACCCATACCCCGGATTGCGCCGCGCCCTCCGCATTCCTAGCAGCACGGGCCGCCATCAATTGAGACAGCATGTCCATCTGGTTTGCGCTTGGTCTGGATAGCAGAAGATTGCCTGCCGCGTCCCGAACAGGTTCCGGGGTTGCCATTCTCCCCCATACGTTCCTGACGCCAGAGACTATCCCGGCAGGATTCCCGGCCTTCATCGAGGCGGCAGCGCCGGCAACATCACCGAGAACAGAAGCGTTCATGTCTTCAATTCTGGCTTCTCTGGACGCTGTTTGAGATCCTTGCCCAGACGCATCAAGCATTTTTAGTCTGCGTTCTTTTGCTACCGAAGCGGCAAATTCTCTGAATGACCTTTCGTCGCCAAATATCTCTTTCAGTTTGTCGGATGTTTTCGACTCTTGCCACATGTTCATGACCTGGGTACGGCCAGATTGTGTGCCGAGCTTGTCCCGCAGCGACTCAAACGCGCCGACACGGAAGGCCCGCAGTTCGCTGTCTGTCATTCCCTTGGTTGCTTCGGCCACGCTTGCATCGTTACCGCCCATTGCCCGACGCCCAAGGTTTGCAGCGTCAATCATCTGCGACGGGCCGGCATAGGCGTCTCGCGCCTGCTTGTAGATTGATACCCCTGTCTGCGGGTTCGTTGTCGCTTTGTCCAGTTCGTCAATTAGCGCAATTCGCAGCTTGTTGAATTCAAGCGCCGTGGTATTCATCTTTCCGGTCACTTCGTTTGTGTTTTTCTGGATGAGAGCATCAAGCCCCTGCTTTGCACGATCCAGATCGCGCATCTTCATTACGGTATCGGTTGGGGTCAGGGTAAATGCTTCTGCCGGCCCCCTGCGGGCTACCGCCGAAGTAGCCAATGTCCTCGCCTCGTTCAGCGCCCCAAGCTTGTCCAACCCCTGAACAATATTGCTCAATTGCGGCGTTGCCGGAACGTCCATCGCATGAACCTGGTTGTAAAGTGGCTGCGCGGAGGTTCTCCTGGCCGCTATCAAAGAATCGACAGTCTCCCCCAACCTACGACCACCGGGCGACAGGTATCTCGCCGCCGCGTCCTGCATATCGGCGCCACGGCCAGCTTGACGGGCATGGACAAGGTTCGATGTTTGTGTCTTTGTCTGCCCTGGCAGGGTGTTTAGTGTGTCCAGCAATTCGCGGGTATTCACGCCTCCGCTGGCCCCGACGTCGGCAAGTACAGCCTTCGGCCCGAGGGTCTGCATTCTCCTCCGTGCCTGCATGATCGCCATTTCTCCGACTTGAGCATCAGAGAACGATTCCAACCCGCCGCGCGCAGCACGAAGGTCGCGGATAAGCGCCTTCATTACTTCCCCGCCTGCTGCATCCTCGGCAATATTTGCACCGAACCTTGACCCGATGTTCCTTGCAACGGCACCGCCAGCGCCGCCTACAGCCTGTGCAACCGGGCCACCTATCATGCCTATGCCGCCCATCATTGCGGCCCCGGCAAGTAGATCCTTGGGTTCTGATGTGTTGGCATCACCAAGACCCTGCAACATCCCAGACGCCCCGCCAACGGCAGCCGTGTTTGCCAGCGTTGTGACAACAGACTCAGGCGCCGCAATCTGTGGGACAAACCTGGCCAACGTCTGCGGAATAGCCCTTGCAGCACCAAGACCAGTAGCCAATCCTCCGGAGACCGATCCGAGCAATGCTGATCTCGGATATTCCTTTCGGAAATTATCAACCGTGGCGCGAAACCGATCGCGGTGCGTTGCGTAGTCACCACCTCCGAGAGTGGATGCCGCCCCGTACAGTTCGTCAGCAAACCCCATTGCTGGCGCCTGTGCGATATTCATCATCGAGGCTATGCCGGCAGGTACGTCGATAGGCTTTTCCGTATTCACGTAAGGCAAAGGCTCGCCAGATTGGCGGCTTTCAAGCTCGGCCATTCGCCGCAGCGCGGCTAGTTCTTCTGCGTCAGTCATTTTTTGAACCTCGCACGAAGTTGGGCAAGTTCCTGTTGTTCTGCCGGACTCAGTGCCGGCGCTGGTGTTGTGGTCGGAGCCGATGCCGGCTTTTCCTTCAGATAGTAATCACCGACCACTTTTGACGGGTCTAGTCCGTAGGCTTTGGCTCGGCCCGTGTAGTGCTGGTCAAGCTGCTTCTGATTGGTTTCTGCGGCAGCGTACAGTTGCTTACCGACCAACTTGAATTCCTTGGCCTGCGACTCGGTGAGAACTTTGCCGTTCTTCAGGGTGTTGTAGTAGTTCTCCATCCGGTCTATCGCGCCGGTTGCTGCCAAAGCCATGCCGAGTTCTGATTCACGAACCACGGACCCAGGGTCAAGTAGTTTCATGAACACCGTAGCCCCGGCCAAAGCAGCAGGCGCCGAAGTGGTTGCCTTTTCCATAGCCGTATCTAGCCGAGAGTAAGCGTCCCTTACTGCAATGAAATCCTTGGCCTGCATCTTGTGATCGTCGGCCAACTTGTTTTCGGCGTCGAATATCTCCTTCATGCTCGAAAACCCTGTGGCCTTCTTTGGGTTCAGTGCTTCATTGAGTTGCGCCCGCTTCAGTTGGCTATCTACACCACCCTGTTCTAGTTCCTGGCGGGCCTTGGCAATCTTCAAGTCTTTTTCAATTCTTGCCGAATCTCCAGCCCCCATCGTAGAGTGCGCCGCAATCAGGTCTTTGATCGGAATCCCGAACCGAAACGACTGGCGATACAAATCCTCCGCACTGGGCGCTCCGGGTTGTGCTGATGCCTGATATTGGATCATTGCCGACAACTGGTCACGAGGGATGTTCTGTCTCTGACCAAGATTTATCAGGTTGTCGGCAGAACTACCGCCAGACTGCGCTCCACTCCGATCCTGGTATACGGGAGAAGGATTTGACGGAATAGCGTATTGTGCTCCGGTACTTTCATTCCGAAATCCATTTCCTATTTGCGCTTTCCTCTCTGCGGGTGATGGTTGATATTGCGGAGATGATTGCTCCTGTGGTTGTACCAAGTTTGCCAGCGTCGCGGGGCGATGTGAATTCATGCCACCATATGTCACCCCAAGCTCATTGTTATCAATCCGCATCGAAGCCAATTCAGAAAGACTCTTGGCTTTCTCTTCTTCGATTGCACGTTGTTTCGCCGCACTATCAGCATACGCAAACCCGACGATTGTTCCATCAGGCAGAGTCTGGCGACCAGACAAATCTCCACCGCTGCTCAAGATCAGATCGCGCAGCCGTTGCCGGTACTCTTCTTCTGAGTCTTGGTAGGGGTCTTGGGCGGAATAAGCCATGATTGAATCCTAGTAGTTATACCCGTTGTATCCCGGAAGTGCCCACGGATTGCTGATGCCAGACGCTTGCTGAACGGGTTGATTTTGCTTAACGATGTAGTTGAACCTGTCCCGGTTCAGTGTGTTCGCTTCCGTACCCATTTGGTATCTGTTAGCGATGTCCTGCGTCTGATTCAAAGCAGTGGCATTTCCGTTGTAACTATTGCTGTCGGTTTTGTACAGATCGCTCAGTCGTCCGTATTGGGCGTCGTATTCCTGCGATCCCATGTCCTGACCGTACTTGGTTAAGTCCATGAGCCTGTTGCCGGAGTTGAGCATTCCTCGTGCGCCCATGCTTCGTTGCAATGCTTCCTGTCCTTGACCAACGCGGAACTTGTATGCAGCAGATTGCTGGATGGAACCAGGATTGTCCAACAAATTGCGAAGTCGTTGGTCTGAGTTGGTAAGGCCAGCTTCAAACCTGTTAGCGGCAGGAGCGGCTGGTAGTGGTGCGCCTCCGCCACCACCTGACACTCCAGGTACTGGCGCACCGCCACCGCCGCCCGTATAGATCGGACTCCCGGAAGCTCCGCCAGTGGTGTAGCGATTGCCTTGTGCGTCCTGCGCCCGAGCAGCATCAGCCGATGCCTTGTCTTCGCCGTAATCAATACCTGCCCACATCCAGCCCATATCAACCTCCTACATCAACGTTAACTGCTTGCATCCTGAAAAGGGCGTTACCTACATGAAGCACTTCAATCGCCCTGCGCCTGAATTTCCCTGTCCTTGTGATTCTGGGCCGTGTACCGCTCAAACTGACCGGCCTGAAATTTGAGTATGTTGCGTAATCGTCATCAGAATATCGTATCAATGCGGATGTTGAAACCTTATCACCAACAAGCTCAATTCCGCCCATGAACTTGTTGCGTGTGCTCCCATCGTCAATCTGCGGAGTCCGCATTCTGGATGCAATGGCTCCAACGTAATCGACGAAGGTTTCCTGGTCGAATTCGTACAACGTGCCACTGGTCGCGTCCTGCATGTACTGCTTGCCACCGTTAGACGTGGACGACGATACCGGGAAGTAGGTTTCAGTGTGCTTGACCGAAGTCCCTGACCCGCTGAACACCGCTCCAGTAGCCTGCAACTGAAACGTATTGGTCGTGACATCGGTAGCCACATGCCAGCCGTTGAAATCGCCATTTACAGAGGCGATCAGAACGATGTCGCCATCCGAGTATCCGTGAGCCGCCGAAGTCACCACGCCGGCCGCTGTGACCGCTGTAACGGTCTTGGTTACTCCAGACGAGGTCAGGTAGGTGAAGAACGACCAGAGTTGAGTCGTGAAGTCATAGACCAGCGTAACGCCGGTCGTTACCAGCGTCAGGCCGTACAAACTATGAGCGCCGACTTTTGCCGACCACGAATACACGGTCGCAAGGGAATCGGAGTCAAGAATCTTGTCTATCTGTCCGTCACTGATCGGTGTTGGAGTTACCCCCTGGAGGACATATACCGTCCTACCGAAGCCATTGCGCGACTGTCCCATCCAAACCAGCGTACCGACCATGTCCTGTACGGAGTCGGCATGAGCGCATCCGATGTGGAATGCAGCGTTCTGCACCGGAGACAAGATCGACCCTGTAGGGTTCGCAGCATCGTAGAAGAACTCGGTGCTGTACTTCTTGAACGCGACAATATAGTTGTTGATCTTCGCCAAGCACACACCAGCGTCAGAGTTCAACTGGCTTGCGATGAACTCAAGCGATGACCATGACGAAGCGTCCTCAAGCGCAGACTGATAGATCTCGCCCAACGCGTTCATCACGAAGAACCGGCCATCAAGAAAAACCGCTCCGCGTACAGTCGTGGCAGGGTAGTCCACGTCAGTAATCTGCGTGATGGTGTATGACGGAGCAGATCCCGTCATGTAGTAGCCTTTTGTCGTCGTCTTGAAAAACAGTTGTGTCATGGCTGGTAGGTATGCGTAATCGTAAATGATCGGCATGGCATTATTGTTCTAGCACCCTGATTTTTGCTGCTCTTTGTGTAAGAGCCACATTGGATTGTGTTATCGCAATATTGCCTGCAAGACCAGAACATCCAGCGCCCTTTGGAAACACTCGCCCAACAGCCTCTCCATAACCAGCGGCAGCTAACCCAAGATTCTCACTATTCTTGAATGTTCCGCCGCACTGGTTCCAACGGTATAGATACAGATTATTCGATGTATCTGTAACTTCGCAAATTACTGCATTACCGTATCTGGATATTGCGAGCGCGTTAGTGAATTGCGTACTAAGAGAAAAGTCCGTCCTTGCAGACGCTGTAATAACGTCAGTTGTTGCGCCTTCGTAGTCCCAAACCACGGTTCCATCGGATACTCCATACCCGGTTCCTGTTGGCGCTGTGTTACCGGAGGTGCCTTCGGTTACACAAACGTAGACGTTTGTTCCACTTACAACCCTTGCGCCTACAGCATAGGGGGTTAGCGACTGCCAATCAGTGGCCCCGTCGTACCTATAAATGGTTCGTTTGAAAAAGAATGATCCACCAGTTAGCGGGTAGTATCCACAAGCATACTTACCTTCGTCAGATACGCCTGTAGTAAATCCAAACGTACCGTTTGCGATGTCTTGCAGGATGTTTTTTTGATGGTTCCATGCAATCGGAAATTCTGCGGCGTTACCACAAACCCAAGACCCATCATAAGAGATCGAAAGAAACTTAACCTCAGTCGATGCGCTGTATGGGCTTGGAAGTGTCTTATAGGTGGTTACTCCCGTTATCGAGTCATGGATATATCCACGTCTTACGCTAGACCTGATATGCCAACCACAAATATAACGCCCATCATGTGATGCGCCCATTGCGCCACCTTCTTCAAGAAGCGTAGCAGCATCAGTTCTCGCAATTTCTGTAACAACACCATCTTTCCATTTGTAGGATATTGCCCTTGTTGAGCTTTGCATTCCTCCACCAACAATTGTTTGTCCGTCACCGGAAATACCAAAAGCCCACGTTTTACCACTGATACCAGATGGATAGGCAAGTTCTTCAACACCATCAATAGTAATTCTGAGAGCGCGTGTTTTTGCGTCAGAAGTTCTGATCCCCCAACCGCAGCACACCGAACCATCATCAGACATCCCTGTGATTCTGGTTTCGTCATATCCAGTCATTGGGACAGCAACAATGCTTCCACTACCAACAATCCTAGCGCATCCGTTTTCATCAACAATAGCGCCATCCCATGTCGACATCAACCCATTAGGTGAATCAATCAACCCACTCCCAAGACCGCCGTAACCCTCAGAGAACACGAGTGCAGGACGCTTCTGCACTTCCCCGTTTCGTCCGTCACTGACTACATTGAATGTCCTTGCGCCTCTCGCTGAGGTTCCGCTTCTGGCGCTGATCTTCGCGGCCAATGGCATTCTCATTATTGGCCCTTCGCAAAGTCATACCGACCATCGACTACCGTATCGATGTCGGTGAGCGATTCGGAATATCTGGCATGCGTTCCGAACAGGGTTATCAAGGTATCCAGAAAAAACATACCGTTGCCATTTCCCGATGTATCTGCAACAAGCAGAAGGGCAGGACGAACGCAGGCATAATCAACGCCGTTGTCTGTTTCCTTGAGGGCATTGGTCATCCTGGCGTCTTTGTTCGACGTCCCATCACGACTCTCAACATTTGGGATTAACGGAAGTCTCATTCCAGGCCCGGCTGGAAGTATTCTTCGGATGTTTCGGCGTAGGATGTCCGCGCGATGCTCAACGCCTCTTGATATAGAGTCTCTTGCGTCTGCGACCACTGAGCTTGGTACTTGGGTGAAATCCTCTTTGCTAAACCCAGTGAAATAGGCGCCAGCCATTCCTGAGGGTAGGCGATGTCATTCGCCGACGAATCGTAGTTCTCGGCCGGTGCCATGAACGTCAGACGAATTACCTTGGTCATGTCCGAAGGCTCGTAGTCGAGCAGCAGCGTCCCGTTCGTCAGGCTGTTCTCGTACAGGTAGAACCCCGGATCAGCGTCGGTACTCTTGGCCGGCAATGCCTCGTAGTAGGGCATCAGCATCGGGAACAGTTCCGAATCATTCCCCGCTGTGTCGCGGAGCACCGCGCTCTCAATGTAGATCGGCCGCATCAGCTTCGTGGTGTAGGTGAAGATTCGATTGCCAGCAGCAGCGGCAGATGTCAGGCCGGACGCGGGAATGACCAGCGTGTCGGAGTCCGTCACCGAACTAATCGTCGTCCATTGGATCGTCCCCGAGTCGAGCAGGATGCCGATCTTGTCCGCCGCCGTCATGCCCGTGGTCGAGGTAACTTCCAATGTCGTGTTTGTCGCCGTTCCAGCGACCCGCATCGTGGTCGTAACGTATGACAGGGAAGCGTTGTCCCCGGTAGGCCCGAGCGAGTAAGACCCTTGGTTTTTCTGCGGGAAGATGTAGCCGCGCTTTCTGGCAAATGCTTTCAGCCCCGGCGCGAAATCGAAATTACCGGACCACTGTTTGACCATCATGTTCAAGGTTCTGAGACATGTGGTAACGTCTGCCGCCGTTGGCGTTCCTCCTGCCTCAATAGCGTCGACGGTTTCTAGCGCATCGGTTATCACGTCGAGTGCTGTTGCGCTGTAGGTAAATGTGCCTGAAGTTGCCACTATGCGGCCTCCCTCTTGTCCAGATGCCCGACGATCGCGGACCACATATCATCGACCGTGATGTCTGCTTGGCACTGAGCCACCCCGGTTACATCGTCACGTCGGCAGTGGTCGAAGTTGTAGTGCATTTGGTGGCAAGGGTAGCAGGACGTTTTCGGCTCGAGGCTTGTGCAGTTGATCCAGTCCCTGGTAAGGTTTTGGACGCTCGAGTGCGACAGGGTGACAATTTTCGGCACACTGTCCATGCCTACCGCGTTAAGAACCCCGGTCTCGGACCCGATAACCAAGTCAGCCACTTGCGCGAAGGCGAGGGATTCACGAATCGACCACTTGCCCGA
>OFQX01000422.1_pt1 | contig 13146 bp, 25 predicted proteins | sample 1542951 | NCBI WGS metagenome assembly OFQX01 (sample SAMN07774215, study PRJEB24372) | wastewater metagenome | isolation source: WWTP Novara (Effluent) | place: Italy: Novara | collected 2015-12
TGCTGTGTGTGTTGTAAAAATAAACATTGGTTTTCATTTAATTAGTTTACAATTAATATCGAGTAGCCATTAGTTAGTGGCAACCGTAGGACCACAATGAGTTACTTTGTTAAGTCTTTAATCCTCATAATTAAAACACGTCTATAAGTAATCATAGCACCGTGTTGTAAATTCAGTAACTCAAATTGGTAATCGCCAACTTTTTGAGCGAAACCATCACTTTGCAATCCTTTGTTCAAGCCTACAATTTTTTCGCCTAATTCCTTTTCTTCATTGATTAAGCGTTCTAAAAAAGCATCTTGTTTCGCCAAAGCATCGGCATTGTTTTTCTTTACTAAGGCATCCCATTCTTCTTGTGTGCCTTCAAGTTTTACATCTCCTGACATATTATTGTTTTGTGAGTTTTACAAAGCCGCTCAAGGCATTATCGTGAAACGGCAGCCACTAACATTGCATTGGCAAAAAAGGGGCTACGTTGTAAATTCAACTTTCGTGCTACTATGAAACTTTGGTGCAAGGGTTGAACATTCGTGTTCCAAATCCCCTTCTTCGCCAATGCTTTGCCGTTATGTGCAAGGCTAACATTCGTGTTCCAAAACAAGTTTATAGGTTGAACAAACTTTTGGTATCACAAATGCGGTAAAGTTTTCACCCATTCCTTCGTTTGGTTGTTTATGAACGGCTTTTACCAAAGTGCTATTTGCAAATCCAATAGGCACAGCCATTTCACCAAAGTAAACAGCATTCAAATCATCGGTATATTTACCGCCAACTTTACCACATTTACACACACGCTTTTCTTCTCGAATAAGCCTTACTATATCTTGACATTCTTTACAAAGTAAAAGTTTCATTTCGTTTTTAAATTAAATTTAGTGCTGATAAACCGCCCAGCACATAACAGCGGTTTGGCAAAAGCAGGGCATCCGTGCTACCCTCAACATCTGTAATTCTATCTATCATTTGTACTAATTTTAAACATTTATAATTCTAATTCCCTGCCTTCGCCAAGCCCGAAGCCGTTATAACCAATGCTTGCTTCGTGCTTTTTTATCAGCATTTTTCTGGTTAATAGCCCATACACTATTTTCACCGTAAAAAAATTCTTTTAGTCCATTAGCTTTATTGCGTTCTATTTCCGCTTTGGCTAATCTTCGTTTCTTTTCTTCATCGGTTTCCGTTGGCTCATAATCTCTTGTTCTATTCGGTGTTTCTGTTCCCATCATAGCCAAAGCTGCGAACATACTCATCATACCTAATTTGCTTTTCATACTCATTTTTTTACTATATTTTAGTTAATAAATCGCACTGGTTATAACAGCACCTAAATCGCAAATTTTGTGAAGAACAAAATCAGCGTTTAGCTGCAAATCGTTAGCGGTCAGGCTAAACGACCTCATAGGTAGCTTCAAAAATTGACTTTTCAACCAACCATTTTTCGCCATTAATTCCTACACACAAATAATGTTTTCCAAATTCGCCACGATGTTTTTGATTTTCTAAAGTTGAAATGTATGGCACTAAAACAGGTTGTCCGCAACCATATTTGTCATTTTCCATAGCATCTAACATTGTGAAATTTACAGGAGTTGTCATTCCATCTTCATCCCCTTTTTCAAATAATTTTGCTTTTACCGTTGCCGTTTTTCTGTACTCTTTCATTTTCTTGTTATTAAATTTATGGACTTCTAAAAGCGGAGAAGCCCGAACCGCTAACACTTGCTTTGCAAAATGGCGGGTGAAGTGCTAATTTGAACCATTGTGCCTTGAATAAACTTTAGTGTTTTAACAAACATTTGTGCCTTGAAATCCGCCACTTCGCAAAGCAGATTCCGTTATCCAATGCAAACATACCAAAGCTTATGTAATTACAAAATAAATATAAAGAAATTATTTAGATGGCACAAAAAAAGGTCAGCATCTCTGCCGACCCGTAACCAAAACCAATGAAAAAACGAGTTGATTACATCATTGCATCCATATCATCATCGGGGAATATTGTAGCAACTATTAAAAATACTACCACCGATAAAGCGCATTTTAAATAAGGAATCATCCAACCTATTTCATAGAGTATTGTACTTTTCATTTTTTCAACATTAACTTTTCACTAAACCTCACCCCAAACTCCATTTGCAAACTCGAATTTAACCCACCTTGCAAACCTATTAAATGACGATCTGAAATAATCGCATCTAATCCAATGCCACCGTGATACGATGCAACCGTTTTATTAGCGATAGCAATACCACCGTACAACCCCGTATAAACTTTAACGACCGACTGTTTTTTCTCTACGGTAATCGTTTCTCGTTTAATCTTCCAAAGTTCGGGTTTTAGGTTTATCCATTCGACTTGAAGTTTAATGAGTTCGTTATTGGTAACGTAAGCCGTTGACGTTGCTCTGAAATTGTCTACTGATAGCGTGTCGTTTTTGTAGATGTTTGTGTCGAGGCAGTAAGACTCATTTGAGTAGGTCCAACTTGGCCCATAGTCAGGACCATTGATTTCATTGACCGGACCACTATTTAAGCTATCTAATAATGCTGTTTTTGGCCCTATGCAGGTCCATACTTTAGTGTTTCGAGAATCACCCGAAAGTGTGCCGTTCTTATGAGAGGCATCGGGTGAATATTTACGTGTTTCAACTTTATTCGGCTTAGCATCCCAAACTTTTGCAACCGTGTCTTTGTTCGGTGCAAACGAATCGGTTACGCTCACAATAACGCTACCCACATTGCTATTGCATGGGCGTAAATAAGGGTACAAGAAAAAACCTGCAATACCTCCACAGATTATTGAAAGTAGCCAAAATACGGCTATAATTGATAGTGCGGTTTGTTTAGCCATTGGGCAATTCTTTCATTTGGTTAACCAATTCTTGCAGTTCGTTTACAAGCTGTTGTGATTCTGCTTTTTTAATAGACAAAGAAAACCATCCATCGCACATTTCTGTTGCGTCTAACATTTCTTTATCATCAGATAACATGAACTCAACAACTCGTTCTTCTTTTAATATTTCTATAATTGTGTTTTTCATCTTGCTTTGTGTTTAAAGTTTAAATTCGAGTTCTTTGCCCGTTAATGCGAAGTATAGGTTTTGGAGTTGGTGGACGTATTGAAGGGTGCTTAACATTACATAGTCAGCAAATTGCACCTTGATACAAAAATCAAAATATCCGCCATCCTCAGGAGTATTTGTGATTGTATAGTAGTATAGTTTTTCGGGTGGAGTTATTTTGTAGCTCATGTAAATAAAATCAGGGAACTCATCGCCTTCTTCATTTGGCTCATAGTCGTATAACTCAAATCCAGCCTTCAACAGCCATTCTTCGGTGAGGGGCAAAAAATCAAAATCAATAGCAGTTTTGCCATTTTGTTCTATTGCGTAAAGATTGCTAATTATTTCGGGTGTTGCTTGTTTTGGTATGCCATATTCACTATACCAATTACCGATTCTAAGTTGTGTTGATTTCATTTGCTTTGTGTTTTGTTTCCACAAATTTAGCAAAGTTTCCGAAAAACAAAAAAGGCTACCGGTTAAAGTAGCCTTTTCTTTTGTGTGTCTTTGAAAGTGCCGGATGCATTTCTGCTCACTTTCCGATCTAATTCATGCGATTAAGCATAACAAAACTAAACACTATTTCGATAAAACCAAATTAAATAAACGGAATGTACGAAGTTTTGCCATTTGTGCCTTTTACAGCCTTAATAACTTGACGCTTGTTTCCTTTCATTGATAGTGAAAAGTGAACCCATGAAGGCTCGTTTTTATCGCCAAACTCCCAAATTAATTGGTCGAAGTCCAAGTTGTCTTTTATGTAGTGGAAAATTTCGCTGTTTTTTATTCCGTATGGCACTCCTGTAACGTCAATCGCTTCGCCTCTACAATGCTGTGAAGTCAAAGAACCGCCAATGGCTTTATTTACTTTTTGGCTACGGTAAAATGAGTTGATACGAATTGGCTTACCGAAGTGCGCACGTACTCTCTCAAATATGTTTTCAGCAACGTACTTCATAGCCTCTAAATGTTCGGCTGTTGGCGTGTTATTGATTTTGTTATCAACTGCTGATTGGCTGAATGTAGCCTCTGTAAGTGTTATGTGTGCTGATATGTTCATACGGTAAATGGCTCTATATTTTCAATAAATGTTTGTGGTACTACTGCCGTTTCTTCCGTAACTGTTTCTGAATACGCTTTAATTTCCATCCAAGTTGAACGATACCACTCTTTAATAGCGTTTGCTTCGGTGTAGTATTCATTTGTAGGTTCTTGCGCCCATGAGTTAAGCTCTGCAAAGCCTGTATAGTTGTTTTGCGCTAAAATAGAATTGAAAAGTTCATCGTGCAAATGGCTAATTTCTGAAATGTGCCGTTCTTTATTCCATGCGCTTAGTAATGCATTAGCATCTGCAATACTTATTTGACTTTCTGAGTCTCCATCAATTAATCTTACCATTATATTTTGATTAGGGTTACTAAAATCTGATTGTGCGTCACAATAGCACCAATATTGCTAGGATTAAATGATACGTACAAATAGTGCTGTGTTGTAAAATCTTTACTAGTTAGTAAAGAAAATGGTGTAGTTGAATTCGCATCATCACCCGTAAATACGGATGCAGAAGAACCGTAAATATAGCCACTTGCATTGCCTATAAATTTAAAATTCCTTGTTATTGGAAATTGATTAGCACTAGAAAGCCCGTTAATAGCAATAACTGTTTGCTGTCCTATTGAATTAGCTCCAACACTACCGTCTATAACAGAACTGTACGTTCCTACTCTTAGCCTATGGTTAATGTTTCCGCTACCTGCATAAGTTGATATTTGCGCTTGTGAGTAAACTCTTATCATATAATTAGAACCATCCATAGGTAATGGAATTGCGTAAATTGAAGTTTCAGCAGTTTTGCCCGTAACAATAGTTTGGGTTATTGACTTGAATAGAACTATTGCAACATCTGAAGCGTTTGCCTTTAAATCTAAAGCTGTTTGAGTTGCCGTAGATATAGGCTTATTCGCATCACTTGTGTTGTTTACGTTTCCTAAACCTACTTGTGAAGCTGTAACGCTATGCGGATTCGATGTATTAGATAGGTGGTTTAGTAAGTTAGTTCCGTTTGAAGAAATCCAACTTGCACAAGAGTTTGCAGTTGTTACTGCCTGATTATAAGCAGATTTTAGTGCATCAGTAAGCCAAAAAAGAGTAGCTGATTCTGCGATGTCATTAGCACCTAATACAACAACTCCAGTCTTTCCGTTAACACTATCAACAGCACCGCCACCACCGCCACTTTGATATAGATTATCAACAACTGTTAATGTAACTGTTGGTGTATAGTCTGCAACATTAATAGTGTTGTTACCTTCGTATATGGTCATTTTTATATTCATAGGACACTTGATGCTTTAACTACTGGGAATATACCTTCTACAAAATTTTTCTTCCCGTATGTTGTAAAATCAATAGCAATATCAAATACGTATTTAAATGGTTCTAAATCAATATAGAAACCAGCGTCTATTACCAACAAGTTTGGTGTTACAGTTGTGTTTAAAGATATGCCATTACCTAAAGTAAGTTGCTTACCTATTCGAGTATCATCGTATGTTTTTCTAATATCAATCTTAACGTCTGCAATATCGCTAATTACGTCCGTGTCTGTACCGTCAATATCGAAAATAATAGTAGTAGCCCAACCGCTAAATTGAGTGCCGAATTTCATCGGTTTGAAATTATAAGTTGCTATTGATGTTGGTGTTGCCATTATACCCCCGTTTTATCCCCGTCCTTTGCAAATGCTGAAACGAGTGTGACTAAAAATACTCCGATTGCGCCCATAATAACCGCAAAATCGGACGATGTAATTGTTTTCGATATAAGCAACGCAAGTGAAACAAAAAGGCTTAAAACCCCTGCTAATGCAACGAGCGATGTTTTCCAATTTTTTACTATTGATTTCATTTGAATTTGTTTTTAATCCACTTTCTTAACGGCTCACTTTTCCGTGCAAAGTATGGCGAAACTATGCGAACCAACCCCGCTCCGATTGCACTAAATACAACACCTAAAAGCGACTTAACCGCCACCATAATAACTCCATACATAATTGCATAAATTGACGATTGAAGCGTAACGGTATCGGAAAACTCATGCAATGAATCAGCTAAAACATAACCACTGGCAAAGGTTAGCATCACCACAGTATCAATATGGTGTTCAAAAAACGTTTCGTACTGCTTATAGTTTAATCCGTACAATAACGCAATAATTGGGAATCCCCCGAATTTTAAAATACAATACATAATCTTTACAACTTCAATGCCTGTCACTTTTAAATTTTTTCCATGTAAATAATAAGGCAATTATCCAAAAGAATATTTCCCATAAATCAATATCTGCACCCGTTCCTAATACTTCTTTGATTACTGTGTAAATCGAAAACTCAAAGAAAACAAACTCGAAAACCGTGTCTATCTTTTGAAAAGACCATACCACGATTCCAATGGAAAAAGGTATAAAGAACGATTGAGCCTCTAATGTTTCTAGTCGTGTTGGCTCACATCCATCGCTAGGAATAAACAACCTAAAAGCCGTATTGAATAGGTAAGCCGATGTTATCATCAACTTACCTATTAACGGGCAAAACCTATTTATTAGGTCTTGGTTTCTTTTTAGGACGTGTGCCAATAGCATTGGTCAGCTAATTGATGCCGTTGTATTTGAAAAATACTTCGCCCGTAGAGCTGACAACAACTACGGTGTCATCTACATTAATAGCTCTGTCAAATTCTAATTTTTCGCTAGATACTATCAGAGGCACGAAGGGAACTTGATTTTTAACATCAAGGTAACCGCTTTCAGGCAATGGCAAACCTTCAAATTCGCTACCTAATTTTACTAGCGACCCACTTGGGTGTACTAAGTATTTTAATTTTTGTCCCGCTGGAATAAACATTGTTTTTTATATTTATAGTTATGAAATAGTGACTACCGATGCGCTTCCGTTATTGTCCGTAAAGTCGTCTGTAAATAAACTACCAAGCGTTGTTTGGTAACCCAACCCTATTGAATCAATAGTAAGCGGTGCATTTATTGTTGTTGTTGTGCCTAATACGTTAAATGACGAAGGAGGAAACGCATCAAAACTTATCCATTGAATAGGATAGCTAACTCCTACTTGAATTACATTTGCAGTAATATCGATTACTAACCCATTGGCGCTGTTAACGGTTGCACCTAGCATACTTACAGAAGCTATAATATTGCCACTTGCATCAACCTTAATCAATTTATTAATACGGAAGAAACTACTATCGTCAAACAAGTATGTTTGGTAGATATTATAAACTCCTGCACCATTGCCTGCTGTGTTAAATGTAAAGTCGGTTGTTTTAAATCCACCGCTCAATGGAGTATGAACTCCACTATTCCAAAAATTAACGCTATACTGATACCCCGTAATATTAGCTGTTGACTGAACGGTATCTGGCGTTATTTTAAACCCAATATCCCAATCATCACCACCGTTGTTGGTGAAGTCGATTGTTGATGTTCCTGCGGTGTATGATTGGATGGAATAGATTGGATTTAAACCAATGCTATCTAGGTATTCAATAGACGTAGCAAGTGAACCTCCATATAAAAAAAAGTATGGTAGCTTATTTTGGTCGCCAGTTAAAGTAATTGTAACGGCTGTATCATCTTGCATTTCAGTTCCAGTTCCACCGACTAAAGCAGAACCTTCAAGTCCTTTATCTAAACCAAATACTTCTATTTTACCGTTGCTGTTTTCGAAAAATACAACAAGTTCTTGAGCGTCAAATAAATCTACAACTTTATCTCTATCGCTAGGTGAATCAGTATAAATTTTAAGTATTGCATTTTGTTTTACCAAACTTACATTTTCTCCAACAACACCTTCGTAGTTTCCGCTATGTGTGTTCTTTTTGCCTACAATTTGCGCTAATTCGTAACGATAGTTAGTTGTGCCAATTTCTTTAGTAACCAAACTATTCACATAGCCATTCGAATCAAACGTATAACTTTCGATTTGGTTTAATTGAGTAACCCATGCACGTTTATCTACGCCTCCAATCTGATTAATGGATGCACAAGTTGCGCTAATGCTTCGTAATATGTCAATACAATCGCTCACCTCTGTTGTAATATCTATCGTTATGAAGTCTATTTGTATTTCCTGCACCAATTACAGTAAATGAAAGACGTGGTTTTGTTTGTTTGCATCCTTTACTTGGGTACACTACACCGTCAAAAGTATATTTAGTATCTTGTAAATACTTCAATAGCTTAACTTGGTAAGTATTTTTAGTCCCTTCAATAGAGTTTACTATTTCAGCACGTCTTTTGTCTGTTACTGGTGTAAACCCCTCTTGCTTATACTCCTCAAAAGTCCATTGTGTAGCGTTTAAACCCATGTAAGGTAAGTATCTTTGCATGGTACACCCAGATAAATATGGCTTAATTACCATATTAAACAAATCCATTAATTCTGGATTATTAAGAGATGGCGAAAGTAGCATTTCGTCAATGTCTTCAATTAGTGTATCGTCAATTAAAGCAGTTAAATCCAATGTTTCGGACGCTAAAATATACGGGTTTAATTGTTCTTCGCTTGTATTTGGCGAAACAACTGGAAACCATTTGCGAATGTCTCCTACATCAATCCATATAGACAAATCATTTATCATGGCTGTGTGGGGGTTTGTTCTATTGTTTTATTTGGAATACCCAATGCTTCTAAAAGCGTATTTTCTGGTATTAAGTCAATTACTTTAGTAGCCAACAATGGAGAAAGCGAATTTAATGTTTTAAGTATCTTATCTCCAGCAGTCGGTATATTGATTTCAACGCCAAATTCAGATATAGTCCAATCAATAGTGTTGCCATAAAGTTCTTTAAAAGCGTCTGTTATCATTCGCTGTATAGGGTTTACCGCATCACGTAAAATTGTTTTAGCTTGTTCTATTGCATCTTGATTACCTAGCACCGCAGCTTCACTATACCCTAGTAAAACTGGGTGAACGTCCCATAATCTACACACAGCACGTTCGATTACGTCACGTTTACTGTTTGATGCTTCTAGGATTGGTTTAGGATCGTTACCAGTAAATATCGGTACTTGCTCTTTAGTTTCAACAAAGTTTGTCATTACTGCAAACCGTGAAGTTAAGCCATCTTGATTTTTCTGAAGTCCCGTAAACTGCACCATTGCCTCCTCAATCCTTGTTCTATCGCTCTGATTATGTTCGTCTAGATCTTCTGAAACGCCTATATAAGTCATTGTGCCACCGAAAACAAATCCATTTAAAACAGATTCGTAATCCATTTTAGATATTTCGCTCGATGTTTTAATGTCTTCAAACGAAGCTAAAAAGTCGGGTATTGGATAAATAGCTGAATCGAATTCATTGCCATCGTAAACGTAGTATATTTCGCCACGGCTACCGAACTCAGTTTTGTTAATAGCCATATCCTCGAAACTAGCAATAGTTCCTTTGAATGACTGTAATTTAACCCATGCGTTTTTATCGTATTTCTCAGAACCGATTGTATCGTTAAAAAAGAAATACTCATCGTTACGCCTTACCTTATGGAATGGCAATACTTTTATTTTACCAACCGCACCATTACCAAGTCGTGAAACGTGAATCGCTACACCACTAAAATAACCGAATGATAATGCAATTTTGCTAAGTATCTTATCGGCTGTTTCTTTGCCGTTTACTTCGAAATTAGATGCAACATCACTTAAAAAACCGTCTGCTTGTATATAATCTGCATACTTTTTCAATGCCTTTTTCGCAGTACCGCTATTGTTTATAGCGTTGATAATATCAAGTGGCAACTGGTCATTGTAACCATATTTAAAGTACCCAGTATTTTTATCGAGATTTGTAGTAGGCAAAATGTTCCGAAAGAACACTTTAGAATGTGATTTGCCTAGCTTTTTTTTCATTGTATATGCTTATAATCTACTTCGATTTCTTTAATAGTACTAAACCCTTTTGGGTGAATTACTAACTTCTTAGCAGGTTTAAGACAAAGGTATGTTTTTTGGTAGTCAATTAGTACTGCATCGGCTATTTTGTTAGCCCTACTAAACATATTAATCAGTACTTCGTATGCTCTTTCGTGCACTACATAAGCAAACGCACCCCATGTCATATTTTGCCGTGTGAAATGCTCATCGAAGTAAGACGGTCTACGTCCAAACGAACCGCCCAAATAAAGTATATGCCAATCCTCAGGCATAACTGATAGGTAGTATTTAAAGTCCTTTTCAAATGAATCGGTAAACAAAACATCGTCTTCAAAAATAGCAATGCAAGGGAGTTTATTTTCCCTTGCATACTTTAAAGCGTTTAAATGTGATTGAATACAGGCGAACTCGTTATTGGTTACGCCTTTTATTGTAGATGTTACGTCTTTACCATCTACTGCAACTATTCTTTTGATTTCGCTGGTCTTCCTTTCTTTTTCGGTGGCGCTACTTCCGAAGCAGTTTCCCGTTTGTTTGGTTGCGCTGTCAATAAATCTTTTTCTACGGTCGGGACTTCGTTCAAGGTTGATAAAGAGCCCAGCGATTGGAGTGTTGATTGGCTTATACTTTTTTTTTCACCCGTTGTAAGCACAAAGCAATGTTCTAGTGCATTTTTGTTAGCAAGTGCAACTAACTCATCGGTGATATTATCGTTAGTGATAGTTACCAAGTTTCTTGTTTCTGTTCTAAATGTGACTTTTGTTAAGTCTTTTCTAAGTTTGTACTTTGAAATTTTTAAACTCATATAATTGTTTAGATGTTTACTAGTATTCTTTTCACTCCAAAGATAGTATCTTCTTTCAATATATCATAACGTAGCGAATTTAAACCGCTATTTTGCCACGTTTTATCCGTTGACGTACATAGTTGCTGATTTACTCTATATTGAGGCGTTAATTTCTGTTTAGCGTGTTTTAATGAATAGTATTTTTTTAATGCAAATCTAACATTTACGCCTGCTAATTTAGTTCGGTTATACAAATCATCATCTTCACCCCCCCAACCCCAAAAATCATTTGAGAAACCATTGCATTTTAAAAAACTTTCAGCATCAAAAGCTGTAACGCCACCAAAACAAGTTTCATAAGGTACTTTATAGTTGAACTGTTCACATAATCCGCTTAAATGAACTGCGCCTTTTACATCTTCAAAGTAAGCAAATAAATCATGTGCTAATAAATCTACGTCATGGAAAACTACATGGCTATCTGTACTTTCATTAAACCCTACATTAAACAATTTGCCCCTATTAAACAGCTTATCATTTGCTTGTTCAACTACTAATATTTTAAACGATTTGTAGTGTTCTACAAACTTTTTTAAATGTTCTGCTCGGTCACGGTATGGAATGATTATTTGCATTGCTTATTCAATAACGCCCACTCAATGCAATTATCAATACGCAACGTTTGCGCTGTATCAACTCCATAGTGTCGACTGTACCATGAATGAATGCCTAGCGGTTTATCGTTGATTTTAATTACCGTACTTACTCCATCGGTGCTTTCAATGTCTGTAAAGTTGCCATGTTTAAAGTTTAGATGTAACCAATAAAAGAACCCAGCGAAAGGCTCGTCTACATTAGCGTTCTTTTCTACTTTGTTTGCGTATTCGAACTGCTTTGAATTGTTGAACTCTAAAAACTTTGTTTTAATCAAGTCAACATTAAACACATTGAAAAATGGATTAACGTTAAATACTGATTTGTTTCGGTGCGAAATTACACCGCCATCTGGAACGCCACAATAAGCGTAACCGTCAATTTTCATTTGTTCAATAATCGAATCAACTAAACTTTCGTTTGTTAAAAAAAAGTCTTCATCGCAATTAACGATGAAACCGTTGTATGTGTTTCCCTCAAATAAATGCAGTAGGTATTCCAAAGCCCCGTTAAACCCTGCAAACTTTTTGCATTGGATAAAAGTATTTTCGTTACTCCAAAACGATTTAGCTATTTTGTATAGCTTATCGTTTGCTGAGCGTGTGACTATTGTTTTTTTCATAGCTGTGTTTTTAAATATTCAATCCTATTTTTAATCCATTCGCACGTTTCGTATTGCTCTAACTTTTTGCACTCGATTAAGCGAAGTTTAAGTTCGTAAATGTTTCGTTCTACTTTTTGTTTATTAACCGTTTCATTTTCAACTAAAGCGTCTAAATTGCCTCTGTAATAACGTTTCAACATTTCGTAACCCTCACGTAAACACATCGAACAATGCTCTTTCAGTTTCTCATTATACACTTTTTCATAGTAGTATCTAATATGCAAAGGTTCAACTTTAAAGAAGCCTACCGATACTATTTTTTCGTTAATCTCTTTGAGTAGTTCAACTGAAACCATACACAAATATAAAAAAGCCCCCAACAAATTGGAGGCTTTTTTAAAAATTATTTCTTTCTCTAGCTTAAACCGTTTCTGAAATGTTATCCAAATACGCTACCGATGTGGCTAAAGTTCCACCAGCTAGGAAGAAATCCGGCATTTTAGTTTGGTCGCCACTTAATGTCAAAGTGATTCCCGTATCGTCTTGCATTGCAACGCCAGTACCACCAGCCAATGCAGATGCTTCAAGCCCTTTGTCAAGTCCGTAAATCTCTATTTTACCATTTTCGTTTTCAAAGAATACTACTAACTCGTCTGCTTTAAACAATGCCGTAACAGCATCACGTTGCGCTGGAGTGTCGGTGTAGATTTTGATAAGTGCATTGTGTTTGATAAGGTTTACGTTGTTACCAACTACGCCCTCCAATGTTCCACTATGCGAATGTTTTTTACCCGTTACTGTGATTAGTTTATAGCTTGCTGAACTATTGTCAGCACCCATAACTATTGTATTCACATACCCATCAGAATCAAAAGTATAGGATGCGATTTGTCCTAGTTGTGTAACCCACAACCGCTTATTCACACCACCCACTTGATTAACCGATGCGCACGTTGCCCCAATACTTCGGAGCGTGTCGATGCAATCTGTTGCTGTTGCCATTTTTAAAATTATTTTATTGGGTTATGATTAGGGGAGCGACTAACCGACTCCCCCTCTCAAAATTTTGTTTAGAATCCTGCGATAACGTTCAA
>OFQX01000425.1_pt1 | contig 13123 bp, 21 predicted proteins | sample 1542951 | NCBI WGS metagenome assembly OFQX01 (sample SAMN07774215, study PRJEB24372) | wastewater metagenome | isolation source: WWTP Novara (Effluent) | place: Italy: Novara | collected 2015-12
CATCTCGCTTGGTTCGACGGACCCAACCGTAGCCAGCACTGCCAAGCCGTATACCACCTGAACACCAACGCCGTAGCGAACGCTCGCGCCCTCCTCGACGCCGCCGAGCAGTTGCAGGCGGTGACGGCGGAGCGGGACCAGTTGCGCGCCGACCTGCGATCACAGTTCACGGCCGCGTTCGCGAAGCTGCGCGAGACGCTGGGCAGCGACATCGGAACCGGCGGCGGGCTCGTCGAGATCCTGGACGGCATCGACCAACTGCGAGCACAGCGCGACACCCTGATGGCTGCGGCCAGCGCCATCTGCCGGGACGACCACGACGGCCACTACGACCTCGGCGCGCACGGCCTTAGGACGTTGCGAGCCGCCGTCCGCAACTGCAAGGAGACCCAATGACGACCCCCGACCCGATTCGGCATGACGCGAAGTGGACCGACGACTGCTCCGGCAAGAAAGACTTCGATGCGAGAGTCCTGTCCATTTCAACCCGCTACTGGCCGCGCGGAGGGGGATTCCTCTACGTCGGCGGAGGGAAAGGCGTGAGGCCTTCCATCGAGGATCGGCCAGACATCAAGCCGAGTGCTAAGGCATCCCTGATGCTGCTGATCGCTGGCGATCGTTACATCGACATTGCCGAGCAGTACTTCGAGGCGGAGACGCCAGAGGAGGTCTTCGCCGCTGTCGAGGTGTGGGCTACCGCGCAGTTCAACCGCGCCATTGCGGCGCTGAGTCGCGAGTTCGGCGACATCGCGACGAAGGAGATCCAATGACCCCCGACACCGACCCGATCCTCGCCGCCCTCGGCGGCAACATCACGGCGGCTCGCTCTACCGTCACCATCCACCGGAAGTTTCCCGGAATGGCCGCTGGCGATCAGCTTGCCGCCATCCTTCTGAGCCTTGGCGAGCGCCTTGTTGGCGGTAGCCGCCAGGGCGTCGGCCTGCTTCTTCGCCGAGGTGAGCGCCTTGTTGGCGTCAGCGACGGCGGCTTCGCTTGCCTTGACGGAGGCGAGGTTGGTCTTGAGGGCGGTCTTCAGGCCGGTTTCGGCGGCCTTCTTCTCCGCCAGGGAGAGGATCTTGCTGGGAGCGCGTGCCATTGAATTTGTCCTTGAGGCAAGTGTTGTAGGCCACCTCGTTGAGACGAGTGGCCTTGGAGATCAGACGATCCAGGACGGAGCGCCTGCGTTGACTGGCGGCCTCGGCTTCGAGGCATGCCAGAACTTCTTCCTCCGTGAGATCGTCAAGGGTTCGCTTCAACCCTGCGTAAGACGACAGTGCTTGAGCGACGTAGAACTTGCGAACGGAGGCCATGTCTTCCTTGATCCCGCTCCGAGGGCGACCGTAGTTCATCGAACTGCGATCTGTAACCCCTCGAAGCGGGTGGGTCGTCGATTAACGACGGGCAGCCGGCCGGTTGACGGCCTTCTTCGTGGACAACGGCACGTGATTCGACACGTCCGGCTCGACCATCAGCAGGTCGCGAGCTTCGGCCTGACGACCGACGGCCACGCCGGGGTTCTCGTTCGGCGTCGGGTTGCCGAACACCGTGGCGGCCCAGTCGACCGTCGTGTTCATGCCGATCTCGGTGACGACCGCGGTGGGGCCGGCGCCGAAGGTGCGGACGACGTTCTGCACGTAGCCGTCGAAGTTCTGGATCGACGTGGGGCCGACTTCGAGCAGCCAGATCGGCGTCTCTTCATCGGCGTCGGGCGGCAGCAGCGCGAGCTTGCGCTCGTTGCGGCACGCCTTGCCCTTGCCGTTGTCGGCCGACTTGAACTTGTTCCACTCGCAGTCCTTGCAGGCCTTGGCCTGGGGCTCGGGGCTGTTCGGGCTCGGCACCAGCGTCTTCGGGTCTTCACCGATGGCGAAGCACACCGGCGGCAGCGGGTTGTCGCGATCGAACGGGCGACCGTAGTACTTGTTCACCGACACGAAGTCGACGACGACGCTGTGGATCGGGTCCGTGGTCTTGGTGCCGTCCGGCAACGTCATCTCGCCGGGCTTCAGCTTGATCTTGTTGCCCGACGGCGGCGCGATGCGGTTCGCCATGCTGGCCGCCTGCGCTTTCAGGGCCTCCTGGATGGAGACGACGGACGTCGAGCTGGGCTTGCGCACAGCGACGGAGGTGGACGCGGGAGGGTCCTTCTTGAGGGCTTTGGTGGCCATGTGGTCGTTGGTCCTGTTGAGTCGAAATTCGAGCTAAGACTTCAGCCCGGGATGGTGCGCAGGTTGATGCGCTTCTTGGTGAACGGCTCGACGCCGGGCACTTTCTTGCCAGCTTCCAGCAGCTCCTTGTAGGCGGCGTCGGTGACGCGCCGATGGAGCAGGTGCCAGTACTTGTTCTTGGCGATGTAGGCGTAGAGCTTGGTCCAGCCCTCGTCGCCTTGCACGTCGGCGATGGTGGTGTAGCTGAAGCTGACCGTGGCCTTGGTGCCGGTGGCCTTGGTCATGCCCTCGGCTTCCATGCGCTCGTCGACCTGGGCCTCGATCACGGAGATCTCGGCCTTGATGGTGTCGACGACGGCTTCGGCGGCGGTGCGCTTCTCGCGCAGTGCCCACATGCTGTCGATCAGCTCGCCGAGGGTCTGGGGCTTGGCCGCGACGGAGGTCTTGGCCTTGGTGGGTGTCGCAGTGGTCATTCGAGATTCCTGTACGAATCGTCAATCTATCTTAGACGATAGATGACCGGTTGTGAAGAGGTTTCTAGGTGTGCACGCTCCAGTTGTGTTCGTGACCCGTGCGCTCCAGGCTCACGGTGAAGGCCGGCGCAGACCCGTCGAGGGGTTGGCCGGGGCCGCTGTAGATCAGGCCGCCGTTGAACCAGAAGCGGCCGTCGGGCTGGTACATGGCGAAGCTGAAGCTGTGCGCGGCGTAGTCGCGGCCGATGTCGCAGCGGTTGTTGCCATCGCCGTACTGCGCGAGGTACTCCAGCTTGTCGGCGAGCTTGGCGGCGCAGTTGTTGGCCGCGGCGAACTTCAGCACGGTGAGGAAGTGCTCAGGGTCTTTGAATTCGATCATGTGGAACTCCTACTTTTGCGAGATGCGTTTCGTGACCGCGTCGACGATGCGTCGCTGGCGGTCGACGGCGGCGTACAGATTGAGGACAGCGACGGCGAGCCGTTCGTGAGAGTGTCGGGACGGAGGAGCTGAGTCGTGCCAAGTGGTGAAAAAGACTTCGTGTTCCGTGCGAAGTTCGATGCGGATCTCGGTGCCGAAGCCCCGGTGCTCGATGGTGAGTCGTGGGTCGCTCTTGCGGTCGTGCAGTTCGCCGAGTGCGATGTCGACGTAGGCGCTTCTGTACGCTTCTTCCAGCGTGGTGCCAGGGTGACGTACCGAGTGACCGCCGCCGAAGCTGAGCACGATGCATGGGGTTGGGCCTACTCTCGCGACTGAAAACCACTTGTGTCGTTGCACGATTGCGTTTGCGTCGCTCGGCACGTCGAGGGGGACGGAGGTGTGTTTCATTGGGAGATCCTTTGTGAGATCTCTTCGACGACCCGCTCGTCGATGCGTTTCTTGGCCACCCTGAACGCTTCGGTCCAGGTGTGTCCCCAGCAGTTGATGCGAAGATGACCGCCGAATGGGTGCTTCCAGGTCAGCACGATCCGATACAGCCTGCTGACTGCTTCGCGTTCCTTCTTGTGGAAGTACTTGTGGTTCTGCACGTACTGCCGAGTGCTGATGCGTTCCTTCTCACTTGCTGTAGTTGTGGGCATGTCCGCCCTCCGCAGACAGCGGCATGTCGTGACACCAGTCGAGGGGCGTTGTCATGCGCTTCATCATTCGTTGAAATGCGACGTCGGCCTCGCGCTTCTTCACGCAGAACACACCTTCGTCGTGCGTGGTCAGCACCATGCGGTACGTGCGGCTGAGGTCGAGCAACTGGTACATCACGATGATGCGAGCCAGGGCCTGCACGATGTTCTCGCACAGCAAGCCGCCGTAGATCTTCTTGCGGATCGGCTTGCCCTTGAGCGTCGAGGCGTAGGTCCACTGGTCCCAGCCGTTGTCATCGACCGTCTTCTTGAGGTCGGGGTAGTGCAGGCGCAGGCCATTGGGCAACCAGACGCAGTCCTTCTCCCAGGTGATCGGACCGTGCTGACCAGGGCGGCCGGCGTACATGTCCTCGATGATCTTGTTGCAGATCGCCCAGCCCGCCTCGATCTTGCGATTGGCTTCGCGGTAGATCTTGACCCAGCGCTTGGCTTCCTCCAGCGTGATGAACACCGGCGGGCCGCCGAGGGCACCCTTGGCCAGCGTGACCTGGAGCTTGGCAGCACCCATCTGGAAGCCCAGGCCGAGGGTCAGCACCTTGCCGACGAAGCGCTCGTTCTTGTCGTTCTTGGTGATCGGACGGCCGTAGATGCGCGTGGCCATGATGCAGTACGGGTCCAGGCCGGTCTTGGCGTCGGACGCGCGGAAGGCATCGAGCACGTCGTTCTGCTTCCACAGCCATGCGTTCGTTCGAGCCTCGATCTGGCCTGAGTCGATGACCGCCAGCGCGTGGTTGGCATCGGGGGCTTCGATCGACTCACGCAGCGCACCGCCGCGCTTGAGGTTCTGCAAGTTGCGCTTGTCGCCGCCGCCCAGCCGGTGCGTGTGCGCGCGGCTGTAGGCGTAGTAGGCAGGCAGACGCATGCCGTTGGCGCCCGAAACCAGGAAGCGCTCGGCGCGGGTCACGTTGGTGGTGGACTTGACCGAGATGCGCAGCTCGACGAGGCTGCGCAGACGTTCGGACTTGGCGGCCATCTGCTTGATGCCGTCCTCGGTGTCCAGGTCGTATCCGATCTTCCAGTTCTTCGTGTCGTCGGGCAGGTTGACGAACTCGATGTCGTCTTTGGCGAAGGCGTAGGTCCACTGCTCGTCCTTGGTGGCCTCGCGCTCTTCGCGGGTGCGCTTCATCCAGGCTGGGCTGAGCTTGACCGGCGGGTCGATGCCTTCGGCTTCGAGCAGCGCGGCGAAGCGCTCGTTGCTGCCGATGATGCGCTTGGTCATCAGCATGTCGTGCTCTTCGGGCGGTAGCGCACGCTCGGCGGTCTTGGGCAGGATCTTCTTGTAGACCGCGGGATCAGCCTTGTATGGCGCGAGGTCGATGATCGTGGTCAGCAGCACCTTGCGCGCGGCCAGCTCGCGCTTGAGTTCGGCCTCGACGGCGGGCAGGTTCACCTTCAGGACGGGCACACAGAACATGCGCACGATCACGTCGATCAGGTCCATCTCCGCGGCGGGCATCGACGGCCACATCTCCGTGAAGACACGGAGCATTTCTTCGCCGTCGTTCGTGCAGTACGGGGTGACCTTGGCGAACAGCGCGGGCGACCAATCGAGCACGCCCTTCGTCGTTTCGAGTACGTCGTGAATCTTGCCCGCGCCGCCGTAGAACATCGAGACCTCGTCCAGGCCGGCGCCGATCTCGTTTGAATGTAGTCCACGAGCCATGGACAAGGTGTCAAAGTAGTAGCTCGGCACCACTCCGAAATGGTGGCTAAGAATGAGTCCGTCGAACTGGGTGTGGTGGCATAGCAAGGCATGCGTGCTCCAGTTGATCTTCGCCAGCTCGGCCTTGATCTTCTTGGGAGGGATGATCTTGGCGGGCTTGCGCCCGACCTTCAGGTACATCATCTGGGCCTTGAACCGCGGGTCGCGCACGTACTCGCTGGTGCTGAGCTTCTTCAGCGTGTAGTCGTCGTCGTAGTACGTCTCGAAGTCGATGCTCACGAGGCGATCCCAGTCGACGTCTTTGCGCAAGAAAGTCGGGCGGATCTGGCCGGGGTTGAGGCGCGCCAGGACAGCGCGCTGGGCATCGGCGCGCAAGGCGTCGAGTGCCGGGGTCTTCTTGATTGCTGAGGCCCAGCTCATCGGTCTTCTCTCGGGTTCATGCGGCCAGCGGAAACATCCGCTCCAGTTGTTCAGCCGACAGCGTGGCCATGGCTTCAGAGAGCGTGGCCCCGCTGCGCAGCGCGATGTAGTACGAAGCTCGCGGGCTGTGGTCACAGGCTCCGCCACCCTTGCGATGGGGGAACCAGTAGCCGCCGCACAGGCATTTCATCCGGGTGTTGCGCCACCCGTTCCAGGCAGGGACCTTCCTCATGCCGCGACTCGAGCCCGGGTCTTGGGCGCTGGCTTGACGACTTCGGCCGCCAGGGTGTCGAACATCTCCAGCAGCGTGGTGAGCTTGCCGTGCTTGTTCATGGCGTTCTCGTAGGCCCATTCGTCGACGGTCCCTTCGGCCAGGATGACCATGGTCTCGGTCTTCTCGGTTTGCCCGAGGCGTCGTTGACGTGACGACGCCTGAATGAAGAGTTCAAGGTCGTGCGTGGGTGATGCCCAGATCGTTGACGTGCCACGAGTCAGGGTCTGCCCATGGCCGACGGTCTTGGGATGAGCGAAGAGCACGTCCATTTCGCCGCGCTGGTACTCGACCACGATGCGGGCGCGGTCGGCGTCTGACGTGTCGCCGTCGAAGACCGAAAAGGTGAGACCGCGCTTCTCGGCTTCGGCGACCAGGAGGTCACGCTGGTGCAGCCATTGGAAGAGCACGAGTGGGTGCTTGCGCTGTTCGACGAGATCGAGGATGAGTTCATAGCGGCCGGTGTCGATGACTTGGTAGTCGTTTGGTGCGGTGTAGACGGCGCCCGATGCGACTTGCATCAGCTTGGTGGCGACGGCTGAGGCGTTGAACGCCGTGATGCCGGTCTTGGCGAACTTCAGGAGCTGCGTGGCCTTCAACTCTTCGTACGCTCTTTGTTGGACCTTCGACATCGAGTACATCAGCGGGTACTGGTGGTTCTCGGGGATGTCGGCGCAGTCGTCCAGGCGGTGGCGGATGACGATGTCGGCCAGCAAGTTGAAGACTGCTTCTTCGGCACCTTCCTTGTCGACCCACTTGATCGCGTTGGCGATGGCGCTGCCGTCCTTGCGCGTGGACTGCACGGGCGTAGCGACTTGCTGGCGGAACGGGAAGTACAGCTTGCCCAGGCGCTTGCCGTCGTCAAGCAGCAGGGCTTGGTGGAAGATGTCGACCACCGTATTCGTGTTCGGCGTGGCGGTCATCGCGCGCCGGAACTTGAAGTACTTGATGATCTTCAGCATCGACTTGCTGCGGTCGCTGGTGTAGTGCTTGTACGCCGTCGATTCGTCCATCGCCACTTCGCTGAACTTGGCGAAGAACTGCTTCTTCTGTTTGGCGAGCCACTTGCTCGCGTCGTGGTTCGTCACGTAGACGTCGGCGTCGGCCTTGAACGCTTCCTCGCGGTTGGCAGCGTCGGCCACGACGACCTTGAGGTGCGGGGCGAACTTGCGGAAGTCGGCCAGCCACACGCTGCGCAGGGTGGAACGCGGACCCATCACGAGCATGCAGCCACCGCCGCGAGCGCGGCGCTTGGCGAATGCCATGATGGTCACGTAGGTCTTGCCAGTGCCAGCGTCACTGGCGTCGAGCACGACTGGGGTCTTGTTGGCGTGCTTGAGGCTGACGAGCTGGTGAGCGAAGGGCTTGACGGTCATGCGGGGAACTCCACCTTGCACAGCCACACGAAGTTGTAGTCGCTGTCGTCAGCTTCGGCGGGGATTGCGTCGCGTCTTTCGGGAAATTCCATCAACGTCCTGATGTTGATGTAGCGCGACCACACACCGTTCCAGTACCGCGCACGGTCAGTCGGACGCTTCGCGTCACGAGTGGCGATGTACCAACCGCATTCGGGCGGGTCCTCGTGGTGCCACACGACTTCTACCGCTGGCGGCGACGCCACCTTGGGCTTCTCCGCCTTCTCGGGCGTAGTCGGCAACGGCGGCGCGTAGCTCATGCGGCCGGTGAGCTTGTCGAGGAAGAGGTAGGGCTTCAGCTCGATGGTGGTGACCGGCACGGGCGTAGGCGGGACGATCTTGGCGCCGAGCAGCAGGGGCAGCATGGTGGGCGGGTTGAACTTGTTCACTGGGTGATCCTTTCGGTGACGTCTTCAGCAATTCGTCGCTTAAGCATTCCGATCAGTTCCGGGATGGTCCACAGGTAGCGGACTTTGTTCGCTTCACCGTACAGCCACTCGACGTCGTTCTGATCTTTCAGCCAGCCGGTCGTCTCCCATTCACTTTCGACGCGAGCGAGACGGGGCCCGATGTTTTCGAGACTCACGTGGTGATCCTTTCAGTGACTTCGAGTGCGACGAGTTGACGCTCGAAGTGCTTGCAGATGTCGATCACGTCGGTCATGCCCTCGGGTGCGTTGTGCAGCAGCCAGAATCGGTCGGCATTGGTCCACGAGTACCGACTGATCGACAGGAGCATTCGCGCCTTGCCGCCGGCGTACTTGACCCAGGCGGGGTCGTCGGGCGGGAGGTAGATGTCGACCAAGTCGTCGCCGACGGCCGCCATCCTGGGTTTAGGCGTTGTATCCACGTTTGACTCCCACGGTGCAGGGGCCGCCGTTCCAGGGGCCGTACGGGCACCACTGGCACGTGTAGAGGTTGGGGTTGGGCGGGAACTCGGTGGCGCTGGTCATGCGCACGCCGCGCGAGTTGAAGCCGGGCTTGAAGCGCAGCACGCGCTCGCGGCTGTAGGTGGCGCTGGTCAGCTCGTCCACATCGAGGTACCACAGTTCGGTGGTCACAGTCTCGATCTCGGGGTAGCGCAGCACGGCGTTGAGCGCGTAGAGCTGGGTCTGCTCCGCGTGTTTGACCTCGTTGCCGAAGCGCTTGCCCGACTTGTAGTCGATGACGATGGCCTCGTACTTGTTGGGCCGGACCAGGGCGTCAACCTTGCTGCGATGCCACGCTGTCTTCCAGTCGACAGGCTCCCAGTTCCTGTCCACGCCCCATTCGCCTTCGAGTGAGACGAGACCCCTGTCGTAGAGGTGACGCAAGTGGTCGAACTCGACGGCGAACTTGCGCATCTCCGGGATCTGCTTGTCGTGCTCACCCTTGACGAAGAGTTCGGCGTGGTCGTGGATGCGCGAGCCGCGGTCATTGGCGTGTTCGGTTTTGCCTTCAGGCAGCGGCCGCTCAGGCTCAGGGATGCGGTCGATCTGCTTGAACTTGGCGAGTTGCTTGCACTTCTCGAAGTTGCCGAGGGAGCTGTGGCTCCAGCTCATGATCTGAGGTTTCATGTCATTGCCTTGAGGGTTGGTAGATCGAAGAACGATCTTAGATCATTGACCCGTCTTCTTCAAAATCATGCTCGGCGAGAGCCTCATCGATGCACTCGTCGGAGGTCAGGTACTCGTACTCATCCTGCAAGCGCTCGTAGATCCAGTCAGCGAAGCGGCGCATGAGTTTCTCGACTACCTCGATTCGTTCGTTGGTGTGGTCCGACCCGTCACCGACCCCAGAAACTGCGTATGCTTCGTCGATATACATCGACATCGAGTGACACCCGCGGCCGGCGCGTTTGATGTTTACAGACATCTCATCGCCGGTATGCATTCGCATCGTCACCTGGAAGGCGGTCAGCTCTCGGGCGATGGCGTGAAGGGTTTCATCTTGCGGTGCGTGTTCGGTGATGTTCTTGACGACGTCGGGGATCGACGAATAGCGGCCAGTGAACGAGGCGCCATCACCCTGACAACTGAACCCTGAGAACCCAAGGTTTTTACTCTCGATCTCGATGCCCAGCAGCTTCCCGCACTCGATGGCGTTCTCGTAGGTGTAGTCCCACCAATCGTGATCGACGTTCCAGTTTCGGGCTTCGTCACGCGCCTTGTCCTTGGCCTTTTTGTTCAAGTCGGCGAACTTCATCTGCTCCCCTCTTGAGGTTGTTCATCAGTCGAACTGCAGCAGTTCGCTCGAAGCGCTTTGGGAAGTACCACACGTTGCCAGGACCGAGTACAGCCCATCGGGTCGTGCCGGTCTCCGGGTTCGTGTAGCGGCCGACGGAGAAGGTGGTCACAGCATCTCCTCTGCGTCCTCACACTCGAAGATGACGTCCAGCTGATACATGAGCAACTCTCCGTTGTCGCCGTCGCCACCGGACTTCCAGCAGAAGAAATCGTTGCCGTGTTTGAGGTCTACCTTTTCGAGGGCCTTGAACAAGGAGATGGACTTGGGGTGATGGTCCGAGCCCTGTTCCCACCGCTTGTTGATGTCGCGTTCGACTGTCATTTCAACAGCTCCTCCGGCACGTCGACCTCGTCGCCCAGCTTGGACGAAACGTAGCAGCGCATGGCTGCTATCAGGGCGGTGGGGGCATCGAAGCGGCACCGCCTGGAGCAGCTGGCGGTGCGGGGTACATCCCTGAATGTGTACTGGCACCACTGAGCCCGCTCGCCATCGCCCAGGTCGGCGCTGAGCATGGCGTACCACTTGCCCTTGCTTTTTCGAGCGGCGATCTCTTCGCGCTCGATGATCGGGCCGCCTTGTGCCCAGGCAGTGGAGTACGCTAACTCCCACCGCTCCTTCCTGAAAATTCCCGTCGAATCCGTACGCTCGAATCGAAGCTTCGCTTCGTCGCCCGCTCGGCCGTGTACGAGGGTCCACCCCTCGCACTTCGCCACCGCCCAGTCGAGTGCGGCGCCGGTCAGCTCGGAGGTCTTCATGCTTCGATCCTCACGTAGTCGCCCCATGGCGGTTGCACGTCGGTCGTCATGACCCACAGCACGGGGTAGGGCGGCGGAGTGTCAGGGAATGAACCATAGCCGTCGGTTAGGTAGATCAGGCAGGCCGGACGCAAGCTCTCGCTTTCGACGTACTCGAACACCGGACGGAAGTCCGTGCCACCGCCGCCATGAGCTTCAAAAGACAGCTCTTCGGTCTGCTCAAACTCGTCGACGTGGGCCACCTCGGCGTCGCAGTAGATGTTGACCATCTTCAGCGGGTTGACGGCAAGCCGCACGGCTTTGATCTCTGCGCCGAAGAGCTGCAAGGTGTAGTCGTCGATCGAGCCGCTGGTGTCGATGCCAGAGACGAACGTACCCATGCTCTCACTGTGCAGGCTGGGCAGGTAGTAGCCAAACGGAAGCATGCGGCGTTGAGGGCGCATCCAGGAGGTGTCGGTCTTGCTGATCTCGGTGGCGAACTTGCGCAGCTTTGCGCGCCAGTCGACTTTGTTGTTCACGAGGTCGTCGATGAACCGTTCGAGTCCCGCTGGCAGTTTGCCTTGCTTCTTGGCGATGTGCGCTGCCTGAGTGGCTGCGACCTTCCAGTCGAGGTCTGCGGTTTCGCGTTCTTCAGCGGTGCCTTCACCTTCTTTCATGCTGTCCATGGCGCCGAAGCTGTCAGCGGCGTTGCTTGACGGATCGCCGTCGCTGTCAGGGATCAGCGTATAGATGTGGTCGGCCGTCATGTCGGCGAACATCGGGTTGTAGAGCCCGCCCTCGGGCAGCTTGAAGCTCTTGCCCATACGACCGTTGGCGTCAGGTACTTCGGTGTTCACGAGCACGTCGTTGACCACGTAGTCTGCAGCAGCATTCCACTTGCCCGGGTGTCGCCCGCCGCGCCGATTGATGTGGTCGTGCAGGATGTGCAGCAGTTCGTGAGCGACGAGAGTCTTGGTCTCGATTTGATCGAGGGTCTCAATGAAGCGTGGGTTGTAGTACAGCGTGGTGTGTGAGATGCACGCCGTCGGGATCGAAATGTCCTCGACCATGCGCAAGCGCAGGGCGAGCACGCCGTAGAACGGATCTTCGATGTAGAGCGCCGTGCGAGCGCGCACCATCTGCTTGCGGACTGCTTCAGACATGGATGAGTACCTTGAGAAGTTGAAAGGAGGTGAACTCGCGAATGTCGGTCAGGTAGCCGGAGTGGACGAGGCCGCTGTTTATGTGTTTACCGTAGCCGTCGCCGTAGCCGTAGCCGTAGCCGTCGCCGTCGCCGTTGCCGTCGCCGTAGCCGGTGCCGTAGCCGTTGCCGTTGCCGTAGCCGTAGCCGTTGCCGTAGCCGTCGCCGGTGCCGTTGCCGGTAACGAGTTGGTTAGACACGGCAGTCGATGCTGAACAGTACCGACTCGCGAGGGAATGACGTGTCGCCGCACTTGTCGAGCTTGGTCTCGGTCGTCGGACCGTCGAGTGCAATCTGGCCGAGGCCAGCAGTGGTGCCCCAGACGCGGATCACTGAGGTGTCCGTTGTGTGGATCGTCTTCTCGGTGGTCTTGCCGCTTTCGGTGCCGATTAACACCCAGCGTTCTTTCAGCACGTAGATCCGCTTCATCACATGTACTCCTTGACCTTGGCGAGGATGGCGTCAGCCTCGTCTGCGACGTTCTTGCGCAGTACGGGGTTATTCTTGAAGGCGTTGGCGTGAGCCGGCAGTAGAGTCTTCAACTCTTGACGGAGTTGTTCGAGGTTCTCATCGCCGGCAAGATTCAGGTCCGGCAAGCAGTCGATGAGATCCGTGGCGTTGGTCACCAAGGTCTCGAAGATGCGCGGCTCTTCCTTGTGCAACGTCGTGCTGAGATGCGCCACGACATCATGCAGACGCGCGTAGCACGTTTTCATGGCTGCTTGGAAGCGCTTGTCGTTCTCAGCTTTGAGTTGGTCGCGCAAGATCGACGCAGCTTCAGTACCGACATCGACGCGGAAGTCCTCGTCGTTGGGTACGGGCTTGAACGTGAGCTTCACGTCGAACTTCGAGGGAAGGTCGTGAGGCGCGGGGAAGTCAGCCGGGTTGAACATCGAGCCCAGGCGCTTCGGTGCACCGGCCACGAGTTGTGGATAGACCTGAAAGAACTCGTAGCGCAACTGTTCGTCCTTGGATTTCAGCAAGCGCATCTGGTCGGTGTACTTCTGGAACAGCGAGGCCGGCAGAATGCGTGCGCCGTCGTCGTCCCACGGTAGAGTGAGCTTGTAGTGCAGTTCGCGGATTGCGGAAGCGCTGGTGGTCAGGGCTGCAAGCATTTCTTTGTCGACGAGCTGCTTGCGGAAGTCGCCGGCATCGGCAGCAGCGTTGTGCTGCTGTTGGACTTCCTTGCTGACCTTACGGTCGAGTACGCGGGGGTTCCAGCGCTTGATGCTGCAGTTCGCAAGCATCGCCTTGGTATGGAGCATGGTTGTGTTCTCGGTGGATGAGTGGTTTGAGAAGTTGAAACGAAGTGAATTCGCGAATGTCGTTGAGGCCGCCAGAATGAATGAGGTTGTAGCCGATGCCGTTGCCGTTGCCGTTGCCGGTGCCGTTGCCGTTGCCGTTGCCGTAGCCGTTGCC
>OFQX01000427.1_pt1 | contig 13117 bp, 30 predicted proteins | sample 1542951 | NCBI WGS metagenome assembly OFQX01 (sample SAMN07774215, study PRJEB24372) | wastewater metagenome | isolation source: WWTP Novara (Effluent) | place: Italy: Novara | collected 2015-12
TCACAATTGCCGTGCATGGTCACGCCGTTGTTATTGGGTAGGCCCAAGTCAAAGGGCTGCGCCCGCCAGAATGCGCCTACGTCCTCTTTGGTTATGCCTGCTGTTACAAGTGGTATCCGTGACTTGTCGGCAATCTTTGCGGCTCTGCGCTGCTCATCCGCCCTCATGCCGATCATGCTCATGTTTTCGGCTTCGGTCTTTGTGTCGGCCATGCCCAAGCTCAGTAGGTAACGGCCAATCGGACGAATCTTCAAATCAATGGTGCAAAACCTTGTTACCGGGTTTGGTAAGTAGTTTCGTTTGCGTATAAGTGCTTCAAAAGGTTCTCCATTGCGACTGGCTGTCTCAAACGTCACGACTTCAAACTTTTCTTCTGTGTCGCGCCACTCAAGCCACGTAATCGGCACTTGCCAGTTCACCGAGCAATCACGCACGAACTCAAGCGTTTCTTCGCATTCCTTACCTGTATTCGCAAAACAAACCTTGGTTTCTGGTGGCAATCCGCCGTTGCTCTGCAGTACCCGCCACAGCATGTAAGCACTGGTGCGCCCACCGCTAAAGCTGATGCAAGTCGGCCCGTCGATCTTGAATGGATCATTCATTCCGGCCACCCCCTACCTTGCGGCGCTTGAGAAACAGTCTTTGATGGTCAATCTTCACCTTTGGCGGGATACCGCGCACTCGCCAGTTTGTAACCCGTTGCACTGTAAAACCAAGCCGTTTCGCAAGTTTGGCCGGCCCCCCAAGTTCTTCAATCAGTTGTGCATCATTCATGCCGATATTACACAGCTTGTTGGTGTCATCGTCAACTGCTTTTGAAAACTAAATCTACGTATTCGGGTAAGTAGTTTTAGTTTGGCAATCGTACACAAACTGTTTGACAGAGCAATTGCTTTGGGGTGTAATTATTTCAATCGCAAACAAACCGCGACAAACCCAAGGCCAGCGCATCCGTGGCCTAAGCAGACACGATAGCAGGCGGGGTTAGGTGAAGTTCACCGATGTGGTTTGAGGGCGTGAGTAGATCAACCAACTGGAGCCACCATGGATCTGAAACAACTTGAAGCCCTCGGCATCACAGCAGAAGACCTTACTCAACGCATTGTTGACCAGGCCGTCGAGAACCTTTTGAACGCCAGCGGATATGACCCGGAGAACGACACCGAGGTGCGCTACGAATCGCGCTTCAAAAAGGAAATCGAAAAGCGCCTGCTGTCCGCCGTTGACCAGAAGATCAGCGCACTGGCCGCAGAGCACATCGTGCCCCGTGTTGGCGAGATGATCGAGCAGGCAAGCATGCGCAAGACAAATGGCTACGGGGAGCCAAAGGGCGAGCCCATGTCGTTCAAGGAATTCATCGCCAGCCGTGCCGAGTCGTACATGAGCGAAGACGTTGACAGCAACGGCAAGAGCAAAGCCGAGGGCGATTCGTACAACTGGCGCTCCTGTGGGCCACGCCTCACGGTGCTGATGCGCATCTACATCCGCGACACCCTTGAAGCGCACGCAAAGACCGCCGTCAACGACGTGAACAAGGTCATTGCAAAGAACATCGAGAAATCGGCTATCGACGCAATCCACGCAGCGGCTAACGCCCTCAAGGTTTCCGTCGCTGCCTAACATGCCGATATTACACAGCTTGTTGGTGTCATCGTCAACTGCTTTTGAAAACTAAATCTACGTATTCGGGTAAGTAGTTTTAGTTTGGCAATCGTACACAAACTGTTTGACAGAGCAATTGCTTTGGGGTGTAATTATTTCAATCGCAAACAAACCGCGACAAACCCAACAGGAGTAAGCAGATGGCCAATGAAAAGTACGAGTTCGTACCAGGAGACGAGAAAGTAATAGCACCGGGACGCACAGTAAAGCGCATTCGCGCACTGGTCGCTATTTCATACTTTGTAGCCGCTGGCGATATTGGCGGTTACATCGAGAGCGAGGCCTCTTTGTCGGTGTACGGCGATGCGTGGGTGTACGGCGATGCGCAGGTGTACGGCAATGCGCGGGTGTCCGGCGATGCGTGGGTGTACGGGCGCGGCCTGATCGTCTGGTTTACAGGCGTCGGCACTGGATACGGCACCTTGACTGTCTACAACACAAAAGACAACTCAATAGAAGTTACTCGCGGTTGCTTCCGTGGGTCTATTGATGAATTTCTGGCTGCATCAGAAAGCAAGCATGACGAGACAACGCAACTTGAATACCGAATGTTGATTGAGGTTGCATACAGCCGGATTACACGCGCACAGACTACTAAGGAGTAACAGCATGAACACCCTATCACCAGCAACCAAGGCGATCCTTGCGCCTCTCAAACGCAAGTCAACAGAGACATTCCACTACGACCTGGCCGGTGTCGGTCTGGTCTGCGAACTGGACTACGAAGCCGCATCTGGCGACGGATGGAATGAACCACGCGAGTCTGCTGACGCTACCTTGTGCGAAGCATTCTGCGGTGATGTGGACATTGTGGAACTGCTGTCCGATGACCAACGCCGCGAGATTGAACTGGCTTACTTGGAGCAGGAACCCGAGTTCGATGTGTGCGATGAACCCGCTTTCGAGGAGTAACAGCATGACCCGCTATCTCCGCCACCTGTTCGACATGCTGCTCGCCACGGCTATTGCCGTCGGCCTTGCTTGGTGGGTTATTGAGTGGGCTTGCCAACCATGATGGCCTTCATCCGAATCTATTTTTACCGTCGTTCGTGCGGGTTCACCGTTCGCAACGCTTGCAAAGACGCTTACCGCACTGTGCGCGGGATTTATTAAACCAAGGAGTAACACCATGAAAGTCTCTCACGAAACCTATGTCCACTTGAACAAGTACGACGACAAGAAATACGTTGTATTCGATTTTGACGCCAGCGACAGCGGCTATGTGCTGGTCAACAAGCAAGTGGTAACGCTTGATATTCCCGATGACTTCGACCCGACGGCGACCAAGATTGACATGCTGCAAAAGGAAATCCAATTCGCTGAAAAGGAATTCTCTAAGCGCGTGACGAAGCTGAAGGAAGAGATTGGCAAGCTCACAGCGTTGACATTCGAGGTAACGACATGAGCTACGTAGACGGCATCGTGGATCAGCCATTCGACACAGCAGAAAGCCAAGACGAAGCCGCTGCACAGAAGCAAATGGCACTTGATGTGCTGTACCGCGTCGGCTGTCAGTACGGAGTGAAGGATGCCGACATGGTTGATCTGTGCCAGTTGGCAAACATCAATTTCAACGAACTTCAATCGTATTCAGGTTCACCAGCCACCTGTTAAGGCTGGTATTTTTTAGGAGCTAATCATGGGTTTTATTGCAAAGGATAGCGGCGGCGGGGACTTCAAGAAAGTTCCGCCGGGTGTTTATATCGGGCGTTGTTTCTCGCTTGTTGATCTTGGCACGCAGCACACCAGCGGGCAGTTTGGCGACAAGTTGCAGCACAAGATTCGCATTGCATGGGAACTGTTCGGGGAAGATGAACAAGGCAACCCGCTTACGGTTGAAGTTGAAGGCAAGACCATGCCGATGACTATCAACAAATCGTACACCGTGAGCCTGCACGAAAAGGCCGGATTGCGTAAGGACTTGGCAGCATGGCGCGGCAAGGACTTTACAGACGAAGAGGCTAAGGCCTTCGATGTGTCAAAGTTGATTGGCGCTTACTGCATGGTCAACGCTACCACCAGCGAAACCAACGGCAAGACCTATACCAATGTGGCAGGGCTTACGCCGCTTCCAGGCGCGTTGAAAAACGCCAAGCCTGCACCAGTACACGACAACATCATTTTCGATCTTGACAAGCCGGACATGAAGGTTTTCAACACCTTCCATGAAAAGCTGCAAGAGGCCATCAAGAAGTCGCCAGAGTGGGCACAAGCTACCGGCAAAGGCCGTCAAGGGTCTGGTTTCGATGACATGCCGAACGATGATTTTGAAGGCGAAGAGCCACCATTCTGATTTACGGGGCGACTGCATGACGGAATCTGGTAACCAATCCTCTTAAACGACAAGCCACCGGCTGACTGTGTAGATAGAAGTGAACGTAGCCCAGTCGCCCCACCAACATTGAAAGCAAACCATGTCATCACTCTACGCTCTAACAAATCAGTACCTAGAACTGGCTCACAAGCTGGGTGCTGCCGACTTTGACGCCGAAACCATCGCAGACACGATAGACAGCACAGGCATTACCGACGAACTGTCTATGAAAGCCCAGGGCATCGAATTTGTAGCCCGCAGTGCAGAGGCTCACCATCCGGCCATTGACGCAGAGATTGCCCGCCTACAGGCTCTCAAGGCCCATCGCAGCAAGATCGCCGCAGGACTTCGCGCTTACTTGCTGGACAACATGCAGCGCATGGAAATCGAACGCATCGATTGCCCGCTGTTTTCCATCACGATTCGCAAGAACCCGCCAGCCGTGGAGATTTTTGATCCACTGTCTATCCCGGCGCAGTACATGGTCACACCAGCACCAAAACCACCAGTTGCCGCCCCTGACAAGAAGGCTATCGCAGCAGCTATCAAAGCTGGCACAGAGATTCCAGGCGCGAAGCTGGTGCAAGGTGTACGACTGAATATCGAATGAAAACCCTACCCCTAATCCTCGTCACGCTGCTGGTGTTCCCATTCTGGATCGCAATTTACGCAGCGTTTCGAGTCGGGAATTTTGTGCTGTCAACAGTTTTAAGGGTCGTGAAATGAACTGGCTGAAACAGATATTCCGCAAGCCTTCGCCGCTTGAGCTTGCAGCCCGCGAACTGGTAGACGCAGAGCATGCGCTATTGGTCGCTCAGACCGGCAAAGACTGGGCTGAAATGAGCGTTGAGTACAACACCCGGCGCATCAACCGGTTGAAACAGCACATCGAAGGAGCATCGAAATGAACGATGAAGACATGGATTGGCTACAGGAAGTGAAAGCATTTGCGATTGATGGTGCGATTGTGTTCGCAGTGTTCGGCATTCTGGTTGCGATCTTCTTTGCTGCGGGAGTGCTTACATGAACTGGAATCAGGAATGCCGCGAAGCATTCATCGACTTCATCATTGTCCCACTGCTGGCCTACGGGTCAGTGTGCTGGGTATCTTTACTCGGAGCATTGATATGACTACACCGTATGCATTGCCACCGCCCATAGTCACTATCGTGCACGGTTTCACACCCGAACAAATGCAGCAAGCATTCAAGGACGGTGCTGCGAGCCGTGATGGCGAGGTCGAGGCTCTGCGGGCTGATGCTGCGAAATGGAGGGTGTTTGTTAAGCGCGTTAATTCACCCCCTAGCCCGACGCATAACCAGTGGAAATTGGTAGAGGTGTGTTCGATGTACGGCGACGAAAAAGAACTGATTTATTGGGAACAGATTGTTGCAGACATAGCTGCGGAGGCAACCAAATGACCAGCGCATTCTCTACAGGTATAACGCCGTTGCCAACGCTTGCCGACATCAACCGGGCGATAGAGCAAGTTGGAAAGTTGAAGTTCGATAGCAAGTGGACGCTCATATCACCCGACGCAAGAGCGTGGCAGGGCACGCCAGAAGAAATGATCGCAGTGCTGGCACCGCATCACAGATTGCTCAAACCTATGTCTCTGGCGGAGATATTTGAACGCGAGAAAAAGGAAACACCATGATCGACACAAAGCACCTGCGCACGCTGGCGGAAGCTGCGACACCTGGGCCTTGGATGCGCCTATTCGGTGAGCGCACTGTCTACGACCGCATGGAAGATGGATGCCGGGGCATAGCAATTGTGCGCTCTGATTATTCACCACCTACACAGAAAGAAGCAGCGAATATCGACTACATCGCAGCCTGTTCGCCCGATGTTGTGCTGGCCCTGTTGGACGCACTGGAGCGCAAGGACGCGGCAATCAAGAAATGCTACAGCGAAGTGATACGCGGCCTTGCTGATGTTGTGAACGTCCACACACCCGACAAGCTGTTTGACCTTGATGCCATCCCACGCGATCCAGTTATGGCGATTGTTTCGCGCATCAAAACGTCGATGGAAGCCATCACCAAGGAGATTGGGGCATGACCAAAGAACTGATTGAACGGTTACGCGACACGGCAAGTAAAGGCGTATCTGTGTGGGGTGACTTGCAGATGGAAGCTGCTAAGGAAATCGAAATCCTGACAGCAGAGCGCGAAGCCTACGCGAGTGCGATGGACAGAATGAAGGCCGAGTTGGCGGCGATCAAGGCTCGGGAGCCGGTGGCGTGGCGTTGGCGCATGAATGGGCAATGGCACTACGGACCAGAGCCGTTGTTCAAAGATGGCTTCACCACACAGGAACCACTCTATGACAAACCCATCCCGCCAGTGCGGGAGCCGCTGAGCGATGCGCAAATCAATGAAATCAGATTGGTTCACGGTGTAACTTCTTCAGGCCGTGGCATAAGAGAAGTCGCTCAAGTCATCAGCTTTGCAAGGGCTATCGAAGCCGCTATCAAGGAGCAGAAATGACACAGCGCGAGGACTTTGAAGCGTGGTGGGGCGAGTTTTCGTCAGCGCATGAGGATTGGAAATATGCAGACAGTGCCGCATTGCGTTGGGCCGCATGGCAAGCAGCCCAAGCCGCGCAGCCAGCACAGGTGCCAGCCGGTTCCATCCGGCTATGGGATGCACAGTGGGTAAGTATCGTAAATCACGACAACGCTTACAACGGCTGGAGTACAAACGACGCAGTGAATCATGCTGTGAGAATGACCGAGCGATACATTTCCGCGAATGTTGCGCAGAACAATTTGCCACCACTGCCAGCCGCACCGGAGGTGAAGTAAATGAGCACCAACGCCGAATACTACCCAACGCGACTTGCCAAGGAGCTGAAAGCGATGGACGAACTGACCGACGAGCGCATCCTAGAACTAGCGCACCGCATAGCGACAAAATATACACACGCGGTACTTGTTACGGGTGGACCTGCGTTCACGTTCAGCAAAGCCCATATCGTTGATTTTGCACGGGCACTTGAGAAGGAGATACGGGGATGACAACGAAAGAAACAGGTGGACCGGCGTTTCCGTGTGACCGGACAGCGACTGATGATGGAAGCGTCATTAGCACTACTGGTATGGACCTGCGCGACTATTTTGCAGCGAATGCGATCACCGGTTGCTTACCCGGCAGCGCATTCAGCACTGGCGAGTTGCAGATCAAGGCGCAGTGGGCGTACAGGATGGCAGATGCCATGCTTTCCGAAAGGAACAAAGATGCTTAAAACATGCACGCGCTGTGGCTCAATTAATGATTTTCCAGAAGATCACCCAAAGCGAAAAGGATTCTGGTGTAAGCCTTGCCTGAGTGCGGCGGCAGTTGCGTCCGCGAAGAAAAATAGGAATACAACCCGGAAGAACAACAACGCCTATCACTCGCGCATATCAGGCAAGCGTGCAAGTGCAACAGCGCTCTGGAGAGCAAGCCACCCAGAAAAGAGGGCCGCTCACCAGGCGGTTGCGACCTCGATAAGAAGCGGGTCATTGCTTAAACAGCCGTGCGAAGTATGTGGATCAGAAATCAGAATACACGCTCACCACGACGACTATAGCCAACCGCTTTGCGTGAGGTGGCTTTGCCATACGCATCACATGAAACACCACCAAATGCTGGAGGCACGCAAATGACCACGCTACAAACCCAACTCAGAAACCATGTTGACGAGTGCCACGCAAGCATGGGCCAACTGTGGGTTGCCAAGTTGTTCACAGAAGCCGCAAACAGAATTGACGCACTTGAATCCGCAATCGAAGAACAGACACGCACCATCGGCGCACTCAATATGTGCATCGGCGGACGCGACTCAACCTCAACGGAGAATGTAACCATGGCCGACGCACTAGCAGCAGGGGACGGGTGTCTGCATGCGCTGATTGACGCCCTTGAAGCGCAAGTGGCTGCTGATAAAAAGTACATCAGAGAGCTTGAAGACGCCAATACACCAGAGCTTGTCAGTCTGCGTGAGCAAGTGTCCGTACTGCGCAATGCACTCAACGGCTTTATTGCAAACAGTTGCCGCGTCGATTGGCCTGCTGATATTTATGACGCGGCCATTGCTGCGCAGAAAGGCACGGTATGACACCATTAAATGCCCTGATGCTTGGCGTGTTTATCGGCTGCATGGGCGGGCTGGTCATTGGCTGGTTTGCATGGAGACTGCCGATGGTTTTTGCAGAGCAACGCGGCCAAGAGCTTGATGCAGACGGACTGACGATTTGTAGCAAGGTTGTTGCCGATGCTGGACGCGAAGCCATGGTGCAGAAAGGCACGGTATGACCACACGACAAATATGTGATGGCAGAAACTGCAACTGGCGCGGAACCAGTGACGAGGTTTTGCGATCCAAGAACCCATTTGATGCTGATGAGGAAATATGGGGTTGCCCAAAGTGCAAAAGCATTGACTCGCTGTATTTAGCTTGTGACGAACCCGGTTGCTGGAACCTTGTTGAATGCGGGACGCCGACGCCAAACGGGTATCGCAGTACGTGCGGAAAGCACAGGCCGAAAGAAGGCACGCCATGACCAAGCTACACACCTGCGCCCAGTGCCACCAACCGCGCATCACAAACGATTACAACCACCGCTCGGACGGATCGCGCTACCCGAACTGCGTCCACTGCGGCAACAAGCCAGCCAAGGTAACAAAGCCGCCAGCCGAACCACGGTTTACCCAGATGCGCGAATGTGCCTGCTGTGGCGTTGTCAAAGGTCTGTGCCGTGACTTTGTATTGCAGCGTGACAGCACCAGGGCGCGAGTCGGCTACACCGCTGATTGCCGTCAGTGTCGCACCGAGAACAATGCAAAGCTGCTGCAAATGTCAGAGTCGCAGTCGGCACGGCGAGCCAAGGCTACAAAATCTGAGCCGGTGAAGATTGAGCCGCCGAAGCCGGTCACGCATTCGTGGGAAATGTTGGGGCTGGAGTGGTCAGGCCGGAAGGTTTACGACCCGTACAGCATGCAAAACAGACATGGAGGAAGCAATGCAAGCTACTGAGAAACGACTTGAATCCGTATCCCATGAATCGGCCTGCGTAGCAGATGCCATCCGATACAGGTACTTGCGCAGCGGAGAAGGTTCATTTTTTATGACGTTCATTGCGCCGTATGTCGGGCGCGGTAAGCACTTCGACAAGGCGCTAGATAAGCACATGGCGAAGAAGCCCAAGCCATCCACAGATATGAGGGAGTGAGAACGTGACCCCACTGATAACGGAAATGATTCAATGGGCTGACAAACCGGAGCTTTCAACTTGGTTTGACCTTGGCAACGTCACCAACACCGAGGGGCGCAGGGTTGAAGCAAATCAAGTGCTGCGATTGCCCTACGACCTAACCTCGATTGTCGGTAGGGACAAGAACGGCGAAAAGTTTGCGTTGCTGTTGAAGTTGGGCAATGAAAGTGTGACTGTGGCCGGGTTCACCAAAACAGATTACCGGGGAATCGGTGCCCATGGTGCATTCGGCAAAACCCTTGAGCCTTTCACCTATATGGCTACACCAGAAGGCATGAGGTATTTCAAGGGTGATTCTCAGGTTAGCGACGATGAAGTAAAGCAAGGTTTTCGGATGGTATGCGCGTGCTTGCTGAAACTCCATGAATGCACCGAGGCGCATCAGCCGACCGTCAGGGCTAATAGCATCACAAACAAACGGCGAATCGCTAAAGGCAAACCACCACTGATCTATGACTGGCACACGGTCAAGCTGGAACCAAACAAACCAAATACAGAGCACCAGGGCGGAACCCACGCAACACCCCGCAGGCATCAATGCCGTGGGCACTGGCGCAACTGCAAGTCAGGCAAACGTGTGTGGATTAAGGATTGCTGGAAGGGTGACGCCAGCAAAGGGACAGTTTTCAAGGATTACGAGGCAAAGAAATGACCAATTTAATCCGACTACCACCAACAACCACCATGACCGCCAAGCAAGCCCTTGAATCGGCCTTGATTGACGCCGAGAGTAATCACCTTACCGATGTGCTGATCTGCGGGTACGACGAAGCTGGAGCTTTGTATATCAGGTCCAGCCGCCTTAACTGCGCGGCTGCTTTGTTTCTTGCAACCAAGGCAATGCGTTGGGCTGAGTCTGGAGGTGAACTGTGAACGACACAACCGAAGACCGCATTATCTGGCGATCAGAAATCACGCGAAAGCTCGGCGGTATCTGCTCGTAGACACTGCGGCGATGGATGGCGAGTGGCAAGTTGCCAAAGCCTGATGTGATGATTACCCGTAGGTCTATGGGGTGGAGGCATTCCACCTTGAAGGCTGCGGGGATTGACTGGGTTTGAACGCCAAATTAAGCGACGGCGAAGGCGTCCGCTCTTGAATGATCAGTTATGCCGGAGACGGCGAAAGGACAGGAAGATGCTAGAGATTTTCTTATTCGTGTGCGTGGCTGGTGCCGCTCCCGGAACGCCTAATTTCTTGTGCAAGCAACACAAGATGCCAGATATAAACACCTGTGTGCAGGCCGTGCAAACCTTCAAGGCGACTACACCGGATAGTGCTACGCGGGAGAAGGAATCGCGCGTGTTCTTGTACTGTGCCCCAGAGGGTAATTGGCACAAGCCGAAGGACGGGCGCTAAGGCATAACGCTGGCGGTAAGCCGCAGAGCGTAGCGAAGTCGGATTGACCAACCTGTTAGGTAGAACCATGAGCTTATTTCAATGTGAAGTGTGCGGCTGTTGTGAAAACACCGCGCTGTCAATGCAAGGGTGCAACGGGTATGCTGCCACGTTTTTCGACTGGACAGGCTTTGAAGACCGCAAGGGTAAGAAACTGTGCAGCGCCTGCGCCCCGACCAATTACAAGGACGGGAGACCGTCCAAGCTTGGCGTGTGGCACGGGGAATTCCCGCGCCGGTACTTGCCCATGGGCATGTTCAAGACCGCCCAAAACGGAAACCTTGAACACAAGGAAACGGGCGAGCAAGACATAGCACCGTATGTGCTACTTAACGCAAAGGTGAAAGGCGACCAGACATGACCAACTCTGAAAAACCACCAGCGCCCGAGGTCGTCATTTCGACCGTTGGGTTAAACCTCAAGGCTTTGATTGCAGCCATGGAGCGCGAGGCGTTTGAAGCGTGGTACGGAATAGCCTATGACACCGCATCGCTTCGACCAATAGAGGACGGCTGCTACACAAAGCGCGGCGCGGGGATGGCTTGGGACGCATGGCAGGCACGGGCCGCACACCAGCGCCCATGCCGGGGTGTTGCTCACGCCGGATGCGACTACTTGTCCGCATGCGGTGACATCTGTAACAAGTGTGGGCAGGCGACATGAGGTTTAACGCCGGAAATAAGCCGCCGCAGGTCGGCCTTGATTGACCTGTTATGCAGAAACTTTAGGAATACCAAATGGACACGATACAGCAAGAGCTTCGCAAGCCAGCGCACTATCTGAGCATGAGAAAGCGCGAGCAGGCTGCAAACTACATTGATAAGTTGCAGGCCGCATTGAACCAGTACAGCGAAGACGATGTGAGGCTTACGCACCAGTCAACTATCGCAGCGCAGGCTGAGCAAATCGAAGCCTTGACGCAGGCGATAGTCGAGCGAGATGCGATCATTTCGCAGTACATCACAGCACTTGGCTATGTTGCGGCATAACGCAGAAATCAGCGGGCGTAGCTCCGCTGGATTGCCCGGTTAAACCGAATTTATAGGAGGAAATCTTGGTGATAACACTAGAAATGATGCAGCAGAAAGCAGATGAAACGCTTGAAGCCATTGCAGCAATTAAAGAGCAGATTGGCCGCGCAAAGTCAAATGCTGCCAACACAGGCGACTACTCTGATGCTGATTGGTACCAGCGCACAAACCGCGCACTTCGCCACAAGCAGGCAGAGCATCAATTGCTTTTGCGAGAAATGGCAAAGGTGCGTTTGGCAAATAAGCAGGCGGCACACGTAGAGAGTGAAAAGCAGTCACTCAGATTTGAGCGGGAGTTTATGCGAGCAGCAAAACAACTTCTTGATGACACCACTTACACCATGCTGCTGAGTGAGGCGCGAAGGTTTAACGCCTGAATTTACCGGGCGCGGAGCGGTCCGCGTTGAATGAAATGTTATGCCGGGAACGGCGAAGGAGAAACGGAATGGATGAATTGAAATTGTTGATTGAAATGGTGGCAGGATTGCCATCGCTGGCGGTTTGGGTTTTGGCCGCGTACCTTGCTTATAAAGTCGCCGTTGTCGGGTCGATTTACGGGGTACTCCGACTGCTGATTGTCAAGGTGCATGACTGGCTGACAAAGCCTAAAACAGTGGCACTAAAAATTGGAGCTAAACCGATTGACGAAAGCACAGCCGAAGCGCTGAACGCGCAGATTGCGAGGGTGTGCAGCGGAAGCTACTACCACATGAGCGACGTGCAGAAGTTGCGAGAAGCACTTGACGCAAAGCTGAAGTGAGGCATAACGCCAAATTAAGCGGAGCCGAAGGCATCCGCTCTTGAATGAAAGGTTAGAAGGCTATGGCGACACCACTCAAAGAACGCATTTGCACAGCATTACAGATCGCAGGCGGTAGCATGACTTATTACTCCCTGATGGTGCAGTGCTTCCCCCCTGACGAGTACCCAAAAGCATGGCGCTATCAGTCAAACGGTGGGCCACCCGGTTGTGCAATGGCGTTTGGGAAAGCCCTGCGCGAGATGGGCTGCACAACAAGCGGGAGATTGAGTGGCCGCGTGGTTTCTTTGCCGTATAACGCTGTTGCTCAGCGGGAGCCGTAGGCGATCCGATGCAGCAACCTGTTAGACAGCGAACCAAACAACGGAGGATTGAAATGGAACGAGAAGTGAAGATGGCCGCGAAGCTGTACGAAATGCGCGATACGGCAAAGCGGCTGCTTGGTGACAAGTACACCGGACACATGGCGATGAACGGGAAGATTTTGCAGGACACAGCCACAAGAGACAAGACAACGCCTCTTGCGGTTGCGATTGCTGTTTGCAAGAAACCCGGCATCACAGCGATGGAAACCATTTTCATCATGTCGGCTGCTGTTGAGCTTGCAGAGCCGTCTAACGCAAAGTAAACGGCACTATCAACGGTTGATACATCCTACCAACCACGTTGTTTGCAGCACTAAAACCTGCGGC
>OFQX01000428.1_pt1 | contig 13117 bp, 9 predicted proteins | sample 1542951 | NCBI WGS metagenome assembly OFQX01 (sample SAMN07774215, study PRJEB24372) | wastewater metagenome | isolation source: WWTP Novara (Effluent) | place: Italy: Novara | collected 2015-12
TCTCGAGGACACGATACGCGATGAGCCCAGGGAACGAGGCCCCGATCACGGCGGCGCGTAGACGGCGAGAGCCCTGCATGGCACTCCCGGGAACGATCCAGGGGTAGTTGAAGGGGAGGCTCATTAGAAGGTATCTCCTGCGTTGGTGCCGCCGATGGCGGTGTCGGTGACGCTGTCGTCGAGGAGCAGAGCCTTGAGGATCCGGACCAAGCCGGGGGTCTTGACGTAGCTGTTCGCCATGCGGAAGCCCGGCTTGAGCGCATGTGCGCGGAGGAGTTCCCCGACCATCTCATCGCACTCCTCGAAGTCGAGCCCCGTGACGAAGTGCAGGTCCCGAGTCGTGAAGCCTGCGGTGTCGAGCATCCAGCGCACGGCGGACTTGGCATGAGGAATGGAGGTGCCGTTCGCTGTCCCGCCCTTGAACCACTTCGTCACCGTATCCGAGTCGACGTTGGCCTCGCTCATCACACGTCGACTGTACTCCTTGTAGTTCATCGACGGGGCGTCGTAGATGCGGCGGAGGAATCTCTCCGCCATGTCGACGTGCTGCTTCTGGACGAGCAGGGACTTACCATGGTCGGGAGTGGAGTAGGTGCGACCCGCGAACGCCGCGCCTAGCCTCACCAGCTTCTCCCACTGCTCCGACTTGATCACGAGCGGAATGCGGGACGTATAGTCCTTCGCCATGCCCTCGCTCAGGTCCTTGGCATGCTCCACTACACCATCGTCGATCGTCACTTCATCCGGTCGGCGGCTCCAGGCCCAGAGCACGAGAGCACGGCCGAGATCCGGAGTCGCACGGTGCGCGACCAGTCGCTTGCCCTTCTTGCGAAGCATCTCATCGGGAACGTCGTCCTTGGCCACGGCCATCGCGAAGTCGAAGCGACGAAGGTCCGCTTCGTTCGGCGAGAACGAGAGCAGCGCCTCGACGCCGTACGTGTACTCCTCGATGGGCCGACCGTTGCGCGGGTTGCCGATCCATGCGAGCCGCGTCCGCGCCCGAGCACGAGCGGTCTTTGCCTTCGTCTCCTCATGCACACCGCTAGAGCGCGCATCGCGCATCTTCTCGATGGCGACCTCAGGCAGCGTGCCTGCTTCCTCGATGATCACGAGGCGACGATCGTTGAGGGGGATCTTACCCCAGCGTACGACCCATCGACGCCTGCGTGTCGACTCCTGCACCGAGGCCAGGAGTCCCGCAACGGTGGATGAACCCGCAACAGCCCTGTCTCCCAAACCGTAGTGCACGTTGAGGCGGTGCATCGTCTCGGACTTGCCCTGGCCTGCGTCGCCAATGACCAGCGCATCGATCCAGCCGCGGATAACCTTGCCGTCGTTCTTGAAGTTCAGCACGCTGTGATAGATGGCGTCGTAGAAGATGTGCAGGTCCCGGCGCCCGTAGATCCGCGTGACGTTGGCGGCGAGGTCATCGGCGATCTCCCCGAGCTTGGCATCGAGCACGTCCACGTCCGTGCTGCCCTCGGGGACGGCGAACGTAGCCGCGAGCGCCACGTCGAGCTCCTCAGTGACCTCGAAGTTGTCCAGCGACTCGGCGGCCGGCTGGGCATCGTAGGCGAAGAACACCATACGCCCACTCTTCGGATCGTGGGTCGGGAACCCGCGCAGCGTATGGAGCCCGCTAAGCCACGTACGATCCTTCTTGGTCTCTCCCTTGTCATTTTCCTTCTGGGCAAAGTACGTGGTGACGGTGACGTTCGACTCGCGCTCCTTCGGGTTGTCGAGGTTGGGGCAGAGCTCGATGACCTCGACTTTCGCGTTCTCGAGTACCTTCATCTTGTGCGAGCGACACTGCCGGGGGATGCCGACCCAGTCCTTGAGGACGTAGTCGCGGATCTCTTCCGGCACGTCGACGGTCTTGAGCAAGTCACTGCGACACCAGGGCGTGAGACTCCATTCCTCCTGGTCGAGCTGGTCCACCGGGCAGTCGCTGCAACACTTCTGGTTGCGATCGCAGAGGACCTTCCACTTGATCGGAACCGAGAAGGGCTCCGTGTCCTCGGCGGCGACGACCGCCTCGACCTCGACATGCTTCTCCTGAAGCATGGGATCGTAGACTTCGCTGATGTTGGCCAGCGTCTGGAGCGGCGTGTTGACCGCGGCGTTCTCCTGCACGGCGTCGACGACGGACTCGAAGGCGAACTTCTCCGCGCTGTCGAGCAGGCGCTGAACGTCGGCGGCCGTCGCGTTCGTCTCCGCGATCCAGTCCTCGATCGATCCCTTGGGGTGCTTGTCCCGGTCGAGGGGGATGATGACCTTGTACACCACCTTGGCCGTCTTGAGGAGCTTGCGACCGATGTTGTGCGTGGCCTCGTTGCCGGCGCCGTCGATATCGAAGGCCAGGTACACGATCTTGCCGACGAAGAGCGGGTTCCAGCCGTCGTCCCACCCGCCGGCGCCGCCGGTGCACGTGATGGCGTTGAACCCCATCTGGCACAGCAGCAGTGCCTTCGTTTCGCCCTCGGTGACGATGACGATTTCGGCGTCCTTGAACACTTCGATGGGGTAAATGCGCGAGGCGCTGTGCCCGGCCAGGTTCGTGCACTTGCGCTTCACACCCTTCTCGAGGGAGCGCTGGCGAACGTTGACGAGGCGACCCGTGCGGTCGTACACCGGCAGCGTGTAGCGCTTGCCGTTCCACCCGATCGAGAATCGGCGAATGGTCTCCTCGGTCAGGAGCTTGCGCTGCGCGAGCGCGTACTTCGCCGCCTCGTCGTCGAGCAGGCGCCGGTGAAAGATCTCCACCTGCGTCGGGTCGACGGTGCGGGTCTCGAGCTCCTCGAGGTAGTCGCTGAAGACACGTTGCACGCCGGAGATCGCCGTGGCGTCGTCGCGGTCCGTGTACTTCTTCGCGATCAACTGCTCGAGCGAGCCGCTCGCGCCGCACCCGTGGCACTTGAACACCTGCTTCGTCAGGTGGACCGAGCACGAGGGCTCACCGTCAGCGTGGTACGGGCAACCTACATACTGGTTGTCGTCCTGTACCTTGCCCAAGCGGAACTCCGCCAGCTTGAGCACGGTCGACGGGTCGCGGAAGATGAGGCGCGAGTCTCGTGTCATGCCTGCGCACTCCGGTTCTCTGCTGCGACTGCTGCGACTGCGACGTGCCTGAGGTGTGGCGCGTCTACTCTAACAGATACGAAGAGAGCCGGGACGTGAGTCCCGGCTCTCAAGGCGCTTAGTGGTTTTGCCTAACGGCTAACCACGCATCGCGGCCTGCGCTAGTAGTTGTCCTTCTCCTGCGAGCGGTCGGGAGCCGTGGTGGTGTCCGTGGAGTCCTCGGAGGGCTCGCCGGCCGGCTCGTCGGCGGGGGTGAACTTCACCTTGCCCTGACGCAGGCTCTCGCCGAGCGAGGCGTGGAGCGCCCTCGCCGCAGCGAAGCCCTCGGCGTCGGCCCAGCCCGCGTTCTCGAACTTCGTCTCGTACCAGCGCAGGTCGTTGCGCTCGACGAGCTCGGTGTTCATCTTGTACTTGCCGGCGAAGAGCGGCGCCCCGGTGAGCTGGCCGTTCCGGTCCTTCGCCTTGCGGTTGCGGGCCAGCATGAGGAGCCGGCGACCGTGCTTGAAGCTCGTCTTCGAGAGGCAGAGCAGGTAGGGCTTGTCGAGGCCCAGCGAGGGAATGAGCACGATGAAGTTGTGGTACTCGGTCACCACCTGCTTCCCGTCCTCGTCACGCTCGTTGGCACGCGCCGCGAGGGGCGACTTCGGGTCCATCGACGAGTCGACGATGCCGCCACCGTCGTCGATGTCCGCCCACTCGATCCACGAGACGTAGTGGAGCGCGGGGATGATCTCGATCTCCTCGTCCTTGCCGACGATGACCTCGCCGGTGAGGGTATCGGTGATCGACCCGGGTGCGATGCCGTCGACGTCGGACTCGCGCGCACCCTTCTGGATGAGCTTGAGCCGCGGGAGCTCGATGTCCTTGCCGCGGACGTTCTCGAACCCCTCGGTGCCACCGCCGATGTGATCCGGCGCCGCGTCCGGCACCATGAGCTCGGACTTCGGCTTCGTCTCCTGAGAGGTCGCGGGGCTTGCCGTGTTCGGCTTGTTGTTCGCCGGCTTGGCCGGCTGCTGCTTCGCCATGATGTGAGGTCTCTTTCGCTTTCGTGTTCGGATACCCGCGAAACGTCGCGGTCACGTCGGCGCATTGTCCCGCGCCGATGGGAAGAGAATCCGTCGGACGGTGAGGCCGTACGGACGGAGATAAAGGAAGCGCTACGCGGCTCTGAGTCCGAGGCTAGGACTTGGCGCGAAGCTTCGTGACGCGAACGGCAGGGACCAAGTGCTCCTTGGATCCCGGAGGCAGCGAGTTGCCCTCGTCGAGGGCGGTCTGACAGAGGTCCGCGAACTGCTCCTGATCGATCTTGTAGCCGCCGAAGCCATCGACCTCGACCATGTCGCTGTGCCCGTTCTTCTCGAGCCAGCCGAGCAGGAGCTTGAAGTCCTGCGGCTTCGTCTTCGGCGAAGGCACGCCGAAGAACCCCTTCGCCGAGGCGCTGAAGGAATGCGTATCCGTGCGATACGTGGTGTCGCCGGTCTCGGCGATCTTCGAGCAGAAGATGTCCTCGACCTGGGATGAGGCCTTGGTCCCGGCGACCTTTGCCCGCGAGGCGGCGTCGCGTCCCTGTCGGATGAGCACGGTGACCTCGGCGATGGTCGCCATGGTCATGCCCTTCGCCGCGGGACCGGCCTGAGCCAGCGCGTCCTCGAAGAGCTCGTGCGCGTGCTCGAGCGCGGCTACGGCGTTGCGAATCTCATCGACGAGAGACCCGCGACGCGAACCCTGTCCCTGTGACTCTGCGCGTGATGCTGACATGGTAGTGTTGCTCCTGCGCGGGCTCGGTGACCCCGGCCCATGCGCGAGACTGGCATTATACCACGAAAGAAACGCAATGGAAATGAAAAACCACAGCGATGAATATCATTCGAGGCTGCGCAAAGATCATGTCCGATCGCGCAAAGATCACGTCCGGTCGCGCAGGATCTCCACGATCGTCGGCTGCGCGGTGAACCAGTCCGTGTCGGCGCCGGACCACGACGGCGCGCGATCGAGTCGACACAGTCGATAGTACTGGTACGACGCCGTCACCGTGTGCCCTGCAGCGATCGCCACGCTCAACGTAAACGTACGCGCGTCCGTGTTCACCGTCACCGTCCCTGCCGCGTACAACACACCGTTGTCATAGACGAGGAACGTCGCACCCGAGACCGGATAGTCCCGGTACTCCTCACCGGTCGCCGGCAACGAGTATACCGTGCCGCCCGTGCTTACGCCGATCGCAACCGCCGTGCGCTCATAGTCCTTCGGGTCGCTCAGGAGGAACGGGCTATAGCTGAGCTTGCGGGCCTTCTCGAAGAAGGCGTCAACGACGAGGCGCTCCGATAGGTGGCGCTCCATCTTCCAGGTGTAGCGACGACGAGCGATCGGGGCAAGGGCGACCCGGTACTCGTCAAAGGGTCCGTCGTCCTGGAGGTTGACCACCGGGAGCTCGACGTCCACCTCGTAGTTGAACCACGGGATCTCGGTAAGTACTGCGTACGCCATCGGTGTCGCTCCTCTTCTCTACGTGTATTCTTCGACGATGAAGAGACCGCCGACGCCATCGCCGCCGGCCTTGTCCACGGCACCGGCGCCGTTTGCATGTGCGCCCCCGCCACCAGCGCCGTATCCGGACGCGTTGGCTCCGGCGCTGTTTACTGCCCCGGCCGGCCCGCCACTACCATAGGGGCCGCAGCTTGCTCCCGCTCCGGCGATGCCGAGCACACCGCCCTGTCGCACGCCGGCGTGGCCTGCTCCGGTAGGTACGTTGATGTCGCCGCCCGTGGTGCCGGCCGCGACGCCGCCTCCGGGCGCGGCCGTGTGCGCGGTACCCGCCGCCATCGAAGAGCCGCCCGGGCCGCCCTTCGCCGTCAGCGCGAGACCGCTACCCGTAGCTGTGGAATCGCCGCCCGCCGTGCCGGCATTGTTGCCTGCCGCACCCTTGGCCCCGAATGCTCCGATGGTGTACGTGATGTTGCCGCTCACGGTCCACCAGAAGTCGACGATGCCCCCACTGCTACCGCCCCCGCCTACTCCGCTCTGCGCACCGGCTTGCGCGGCACCGCCACCGCCACCGCCGCCACCAACGAGAATCAAACGACACCGGGTCGCCGTACCGTCCGGCGTATGCGTGGCCCCGGTACCGGTCGTGTAGACGTAGCGAGCAAGTAGAGTACCGGTCGGGGCGGAGGGCGACCCGCCGGCTGTACCCTTGAGCGCCGTCCACTTACCCGATCCGGTGTACACGATGATGGCGAAGTCACCGTCCGCCGTGAGGACAACGGACGTGGCGCCGTCGATGGTATCCGTTGTGGCGGAAAGATCGAAGCCGACGTTGCTGGCACCGTCGCGCTTGATAGCGAATGAAAAACCAGGGAGTAGTCCGAGGGCATCGGCTTCGTCGGTCAGCGTGATCGACTTCGCCCCCAGGCTGGAGTTCATCACATACAGGATCCTCCGCGAATCGGAGTTAAGCAGCAGAGGCGTCGTCGACGTACGCACCGGGTCGAATAGGCCCAGCCACGCGGCTGTGCCTTGCGGCGAGAAGCTCATCCCTCCGTTGGGAGGGGCGTCGACGACTCCGGCTTCGCCGGCTTCGCCGGCCGCAGCACCGACGAGCTGCGGCGTGTGCTCCGGGAGCAGGACACCGTCCTCGCCGAGCAGCGGGATACCGCCGTCGGCTTGGAGCAGGGATGAGTCGAGCTTGCACATCAGAGTTGGACCCGGTTGGAGTTAGGCCGCCGAGAACGTGAAGGTCATCGTGACCTTGACGGCGTCGCCTGCGCCCTTGGCGACGGGGTTGATGACGACGCGGTTCCACATGTCGCCGGCCGCGTTGGCGTCGAAGAGCCCGACCTCGGTGATCGTCCCGGTACCGACGCCGGCGGCGAACGTCGTCTCGACCGTGCACACGCCCGGACCTCCCGCGGTGTACGCGGAGATGATCTGACGGGCCAGCTCCGCGATGAGCGCGGTGTCCGTCGCGGCGACGACCTGGTTGCTCGACCCTACGGCGATGTACTTCTGCTGCGTCTGCGTGGTCGCGGTGTTGAAGCAGAAGTCCTTGATCCACTCGAGACCCGTCGTCACGACGAGGTTGTCGTTCTCTTCTCGCTGGAGGTGCTCGCCGGTGGCCTCGCGGTACCGCTCCACCTTGACGTGCCCGCGGATGCGCAGCGCTCGCTCGCTGGCGCCGAGGCGCACGATGCGCGTGCCGTCCGGGAGCACGATGACTCCCGGGCGACGCGAGTCGAGCTCGCCGCTCTTCGGGGGATTCGCCTCATCGAACGTACGGCGCAGCAGCGCCGCGACGTCTGCGAGGGAGGGACCGGCCGGCTTCTTGCCGTGCTTACGCTTGCTCATGCTGCTCTCCTGTGGTCACAAGACCTCGACGAACACTTGATCACCGATGCCGACGTCGTCGAGGACCGCGACCGGTGGGTTGAGGGACACGGTCACCGAGTCGCCGATGCCGACGCTCTCCTCGATGACCTTGGTGAACTCGATGGACACATCGTCGCCGATGCTCGAAGCGTCGGACACGCCCGGCATCGTGTGTGAGATGGAATCGGCCGCGCCGATGTTCTGACTATGCACGCGAATCCAGTACCCGCCCTCGACGACGGCGACGTCAGCTTCGAGGCCGCTGATCTGGGTTCCCACGGCGTTCCCGCCGGGCGGAGTCTTCGCGACGATGGCGATGTCCGAAGGCCTGCGCAGGCCAGTGGGGACCGTACCGCCAGGAGCGCGATACCGGCCCGCTCCGGTACCGGATCCGTCGGTGGTAGCCGCGGACCCCGTCCCAGCGGAGGCTGGGGCGGTCCAAGCGCTCGCCCTGAAGGACACCCTGAGCTCGAGATCCAGGTCCACGAGCGCCGGGCTCATCTCCGATCGCACCTCTCGAGCGGTGACGCCGACGACGGGCGTACCGCGGGCGCCGACAGGCAGCGAGAAGATCGTCGACACTCCGGCCTCGACGCTGGCGGGGATCTTGTATCCCGCGCAGTCGCACGTGCCGAAAGGGTCGTCCGCTTCCGCTGCCTCGACCTGCGAGGCATCGCCGATGTGCTGAGCGGGAGACAGGTCGCTGGCGTGGGCCTGCTTGTGCGTCACATAGAGCGACGAGGCGTAGGTGAGCGACCCTCCGGGACCGCTGGTGTCCCAGTCCCACGCGCCGCCGTTGGTGCCGGTGCCGGGAGTCACGGCTGTCACCATCGCGAGGACGCGCTACGGCATCGCGAGCCGCCAGTGCGTCCCCGCGTCGACGCCGTCCTACGTCACCGGTCCGCGCACGACCGGGCCTCCGGCGTCGTTGATGGACGCACTCACGAGCTTCACCCACGGGTTCCCGCCGACTGCGGCGAGCATGTCGATCAACGTCGCGGGCGCGCCGTCCGGGTACTTCGTCGATACGACACCGGGAGCGGTGATCTGCGCCAGCGAGTCGGACACCGACCCGAGCGTGCGCGCGAGGGCCTCGGTGCGCTGGAGCACCTGATGCATCGTCGAACCGGGAGTGAGCGTCGCCAACGGTACCAGCGCATCGGGGAACGACTCTGGCCCCGTGAACGAGGACCACGACACCGGGTCGGCCCCGCCTGCGCCGAGCTGGCCCCATTCCCAGCCCTGTCCCGTTGCGCGGTTGCCGTACGCGTCCGCAGCCTTGCGCAGCGCGAACCCGTTCGGAATCATCGTCCCGCCGGGGAACTTGAAGAGCACGTCCGGCGCATCGCCGTCGACGCCCTGAGGGTCGGTGCCAAGCACACCGCCGTACGTGTCGAGATTCGCGTTGGTGCGACCCGCGGGCGGTGCCACTTCGGGGAACCTTGCGTCGGCGAACGGCCGCGCAACGGGCGAGTTCGGGTATGTGCCCTTGACACTCGCCGAGTCGTACCCCTTCGGCGTGATCTCCTTGCCAGGAAGCGACATGCCGCCACCGGCGTTGAGTACGTTGAGCGCGGCGACCTGCGAGGCGGTGTGCGCGATCTGTGTGCGCTTTTGCCGGTCATCGCGTTCGACCGTGGTGACCTTGCGATTGTTTGAGTTGACGATCGTCGTCTGGCAGGCGCTGTTCATCCCGCCCTTGCTACCGCCGACCGTGTCCTCGCTCTTCCCGGTGAGGACGTTGCGGAAGTCCTCGACCTCCTTCAGCATCTTCGCGGCCTTGAGCAGCACCGAGGTCTCGGTGAAGGTCTTGAAGAGCCCCTGCGCATCGAGACCGAGCCATCCCGTTGCCGTGCCGCACTTCAGAGACGTCGCACCCGTGCGCGGCTCCCACTCGACCTCGAAGACCGGCAGGTTCTCATCCGCTTCGAAGCCCGTCGTGCGCAGGGGATCGGTCAGGAAGATGCGCTTTTGCAAGCCGTTCCAGCGGCTAGGCTTGATGCGATGCGTGAGCTCGTCCGGACTGTGCCGGATCGAGACCGTGTACACCTTATCCGAGAAGATCGCGAGTATCGACTCGCAGATCGCGGTGTACCCTTCGCGCTGGGACTCGTCGACGAAGTCCGGTACGTCGAGGATCTTCTCGTTCTCCTGGCGCCAGTCCGTACCGTACGGCTGCCCACCGCCGTCCCATGTTGACGAGTCGTCGGAGAAGCCACGGCCGCGCCAGCCGATCGCCGGCACACGAAGGCTGAGCACCGACGTCTCGTACTTCGACACGGAGATCTGGACGTCGACCTTCGGTTGCTTGGCGGCCTTCGGATTCGTCGTGCACGGGCCCAGGGGCGGCGACAGGCCCGGAGGATCTGTCTCGTCGAAGAAGTTGATGAGGCCGATGGGCTTGAGCGGCGCATCGGCGAGCTGGACGACGGGACCGCAGACGCCGAGCTGGGCCTGCTGTGTCGGCGACAGGCCCTTGAGGTTGTACTTGTACTGCTGGTTGTAGAGGTTGCCGTCGTTGAGCGAGCTGGCAACGAAGGCCTTTCCGCACCATCCGCGGTTCTTGAACGACTGATTGTACAGGCTACCCGAAGCACAGATGAGCTCGGGGCGCGTCAAGAAGAACCCGCGGCCGACTCCGGCGCCGCTCAGCTCGATCACGGCGTTGGGCCCCAACAGCGAGATGGCGTACTTCTCACCGGGCGCGGGCGGCGTCATCCAGTGCGGCGGCGAGAGATAGAAGCGCACGGCGGTGTTGTCGATCACCAGGCGCGAGAAGCCCTGCACCGTGACCTCGGCACCGCGCCAGTACCCGGGCTGAACGTCGTGGGTATCCGCCGCGCACTCGATGTAGTCGATGCTCGCGTAGAGCTTGCCCAGGATGGTGACGTTCGTTGCCGTGCCGGCCGTGACCGTCGTAATGGTCACCTGCTTCTTCTTCGTCTTGCCGGGAACGTGGCTGTTCTCTTGGTCCTCGGTCCACGAGGGGATCAGGCTCCCATCGCTAAGTGAGAGCACCACAGCGTCCGCGTTCGGCTTCTTCGTACCGCGCAGACGAATGGCGGTGATCGACGCGTCCGGGTCGGGCCGCATGGAGAACGTCGCGTGCTCGCTACCGAACGCGATGATCTCACCCGTCAGGGTCGTCACGTCGTAGAAGTGCCAGATGCCATCCTCGGGATCGACGAACACCTGGAAGTTGGGCATGTTCTTCAGCAGTGCCTGCACGGCAGCGAGGAACGAGCCCTTCACGGTCACGTCCGGGAAGACACCGTCGAGCTCCTGAAGCTCCTCATCGACGTACGCGAGCCCAGAGGTCGGGCACGCGCCGTAGTACCGAAGGCCGTACTCACGATCCGTGTAGCGATCGAAGAGCCAGCGAATGAGATCGCCGACCGACATGCCCTGCCGCTCGGGGTCATAGTCATCACTGGTCTCATCGAACACGTTGAAGAAGTGCGTACCGCTACCGTCCTCCTCCTCCATGTTCACGGTGCGAGAGGCCCAGAGCCGGTCTCGGCACACGAACTCCTGAGACTCCTCCACCGATGCGGAGATGTCGGCTTCGCTGATCGTGCCATGAAAGAGCACGAGGCCGTCATAGTAGACGCGCACACTCTGCTTCGGATACACGAGGGAGCCGATGCGGAAGTCGCCGTTGACTCCGAGTGTCGCCGTGTTGCCGCCCATGCCGTAGCCCTGCTTCACCTTGTTCAAGGTGATGCTCGGCTCCATCGCCTCGAGCTGGGACAGGTCATAGAGCTGCGTACCCAGCTCCACCTGCCAACCGGATCCGGTACCCGGCGACGTCGTCGGCGTCCACTCATCCGCGAAGTCGTAGCACGTCAGGCTCTTGACGTAGACCTCATCCCCAAGGGCACCGTAGATCTCGACTCCGGCCGTCCACATGCCGGCCACCGTCGGCGGCTGGTCGATCGTCACGTCGATGCGCACGGTACCGTTGCCGATGATCCCGTTCGGCGAGGTGTAGACCTTGAGCGACAGCGTACCGTCGGTGTTCGACTTCACTCGCACGCGCCACGTGCACAGCGCTGCCAGATCCGACGTCGACACACCCGCGCCGGAGTACGACCCGAGGGTCGTCTCGGTGCCGTCCTCGCAGAGCACGAGAGTCAGCGTGGGGTTGCCGCCGACGACGGATGCCACGCGGGCCACGATGAAGTTGTTGTAGTCGACGAACAGGACCATGAGCCCGACGACACGGTCGCCGGCGCCGCTGGGGTTCTGCCACCGCGCCGCGAGGTCCACCTTGTAGTCCGCGCGCCCGGGATACCACAGCGAACGCCCGCGCCACGGCCTTGCGCTTGTCGCGCGCAGCGTACGAGAGGAGATGCCGTTCTTGTGCCCATCGACGACGGGCGTACTCCAGCCGGAGGGGTTCCCGTCGACGAACTCGAAGTACGGCCACTCGACGTCGAAGTCCGGGTACCCGGCGCCTTCGAACGTGTTCGTGAAGAGAATGTTCGCGGTGGTCATGAGCTAGGCCCTGAGGTCGATGGTACGCCGGCGGTAGTCCGCGCCGCTACCCTTGCCGGCAAACGTGTAGACGCAGTCCTCGATGTAGTAGTGCCCATCCTTGCCGCGCTTATCCGGCTTGGTCATGCCGGTGTAGATCCTGCTATCCCAATAGGCGTTGACGAGGTACACCTCATCGGAGGCTGCGATCGTATGGTTGCCAGCGATGGTGAACTCGTCCGCGTCGACGACGGTGACCGCGCCCAAGGTATAGTTGCCATCGCCGGTGCGGCAGATGAGCACGCGGTCGCCGGTCGTCAGGCCGTGCGCCGCAGACGTCGTGACGTTGATCGTACCTGAGCCGGAGACGCCGGACACCGTACGACGGGTCGACCCGTCGTCGACGAGGCTCACGGGGTATCGCCGGCTCGATGCGGCACGAGCCTCGAGGAGCTCACGCATCGCCTCGTAGTGCTGGATGAAGCTCTCGTACGTCGGCCAGGCCAGCGACGGTAGCGGCGAGAACAGCGTGTGCGCTTCCAGCGTGTGCGAGAAGTTCGGCGAGCCCGGATATACATAGGTGTCCGCTCGCGAGACGCCCTGGAACTCCTGCGTCACGCCGCGCCGCGAAGACGGCACGACGAAGCGGCCCTCGCGCCAGAGGCGTGCTTCGCCGTAGAAGATCCACCGGTCCTTGGTTGCCACGCTAGCCGCCCTTCGCTGCGAGCTGAATCTTCTCGGCCTGGTCCTTCAACGTCTTCTCCATGGCCTTGAGCCTCGCATCGACGGTGGTGAATCCGCCGCCGACGACCGTGACGAGCTGCTCCACCGCCGTTGCACTCTTGCCGACGCTGTCGCTAAGCGACTTCGACTGCTCGGAGTGGGCCTTGATACCATCGGCGACCTTCTTCTGGTCGTTGGCCGCAGTGGTCAGGGCCTCGACAGCCTTGGAGATGTCGCCGCCCGCGCGTGCGATCTCATCCGCCATGGCCTTCGCCTGCTCCTTGAGCCCATCGGTAGGGATGGTCGGCATCCCGCCCATGGCACCGAGCACACCGGCTCCGGCGGCGCGGCCGGCTTCATCCGCGGCCTTGTCGCCCCCACCGATCTGCCCGGCAAGGCGATTGCCGCGGCTCTTGTTCCTGTCGGTGACCTGGCTGCCGTCTTCCCATCCCGTGTCCCAGGGCTTCGCGAGCTC
>OFQX01000429.1_pt1 | contig 13106 bp, 16 predicted proteins | sample 1542951 | NCBI WGS metagenome assembly OFQX01 (sample SAMN07774215, study PRJEB24372) | wastewater metagenome | isolation source: WWTP Novara (Effluent) | place: Italy: Novara | collected 2015-12
CGGGCTTCGTGCCCGGGCGGGAATTCGTAGTACTCCCAGAGCCCGGTGACGGGGTCGTACTCTCCGCCGCCGTACTTGTGGATTGCTGCGAGCCCTGAGCCGCCGCCATCATGGCGGCCAGCGCTTCCGGGTCCAGGCCCACCTCCCAGGCCCGCTCGGCCGCATCACGCCCACCGTTGTAGTCGGCAAGCGCAGCCAGCCCGGCCCGGTCGTACGCCGCCCACGGGACGCCGTCAGCGATCATCTGCTCCCCGGCCTCACCGAGGAGCAGCGCCCAGAGCTCTCGGGGCGTACGCGCATCCAGAGCCGCCTCGTCGCCCTCCAGCACCCCGAGGAGCTGGAGTCCGAGGCCGACAGAGACGGGCGGGATCTCGTAGACGACCCCCCCGATGGGGAGGCGTAGCGGCTCGGAGAACTCGTGGAAGTCCTTGAACGCCATGTGGTGCTCCTCTGCCGTGGGTGGCTGTGAGGGGTGGCGGCAGGCACAGCCAACCGGCCGCCACCCCGGTTCGGGCTAGGCGCGGGTGTACGCCAGCGCGTTCGAGGTGCCGGTCGCGTTGATGACCGTGACCGGGGCCGAGCCGGCCGAGCCGGCAGGGACGACGGCGACGATCGCGCTGTCGCCGAGGAGGGTGAAGACCGTCGCGGACACCGCGCCGAACTTGACGCCCGTGGCGCCGGTGAACGACGAGCCGGTGATGAGCACCTGAGCGCCAGCGGCCGCACCGGCCGGGGTGGCCGCGACCACGGTCGGGGCTACCGCGACGGCGTAGGGGTTGGCGATCGGGCTCAGGGCGCCGGAGCCGGTGAAGGTGACCGTCCACTCGTCGAGGTCAGCCACGCCGGTCTTGGACTTGGACACGCCAACGATGGCTCGCCCGGTCCACGCCTCGGGAATGCCGTCACGCCGGTACCAGCGCACGTACAGGCGCGCCGCGTCACCGAACTGGCCAACACATGCCCGCGCCATGGTGAAGGCCGGGTCCTCGACGCCGGTGTTCGCCTGCCGGTTGGCCTTGAGGACCAACTTCCAGGCATAGAGCGTGACCTCGGATGTCGCCCAGCCGTCGGACTCGTAGTTGGTCGAGTCCTGCAGGTTCGGCGCGATGTCCGGGTTGGTGTCGTTGAGTCCGTTGAACAGGACCCAGTTGGTGTTGTCGGTCGACACCTCGACGCGGTAGGCCCGCGCGAGCTGGTTGGTGATACCCATGATGCCTCCTCGGGCATGCTGAAATGCCCGAGCGCGTCACACGCCGGGCTGAGGGTTGGGTGGCTGTGCTACCCCGGACGGGCCGGGGTCGTCGGGGTGTTGCACACGAACTCGTACGAGTCCGCGCGGAGGGACCGCCCGTCACCGTCGAGCCCCTGAGGGGACACGACTACACGCGACGACGAGACGACCCAGACAGCGCCCATCTGGACGGCCTCAACGCCGTGCAGGACGTCGAACAGGGCCGCCGCAAGGTCACCGGCGCTGAGGGTGTTGTTCTTCGCGCCCCGGACGAACGCCTGGACGCGGAAGTAGGTGAGGTTCTGGGTCTGTGCGTCGCGGGCCGAGTACACGGTCAGGCCGATCGCCTTGTCCGGCGACGTCGGAAGGTCACCGAACACGACCGCTGGAGACGCCGACGAGTACGGTCCCGGGTATGTGCCGACACCGGCCGCGGCGATGCGCGCCGCGAGACCCTGCAGGAGGTCAGACTCGACGCTCATCGGTCACCGACCAGCACCTCGGCCATCGCGTCGAGCGCGTCATCCTTCCGCTCGATCATGGCTGCCTCCAGGTACTTCGCCTGCCCACCGTGCGGATGGCGGAAAGCGAGGTGCTCATGAATGTAGGCGGCGTAGACCGAGTCGAACCCGACTGCGACCGTCGAGTCGCCGCCCCGGGACTCGTCGATGAACGCGCTCGCCGCCAAGTCACCCGCCTCTTTCGGGACGAGCTCGACGGCGCGGTCGAGGATGACCTCAGCGCCGGCGTACAGCGCCTGTTCGATGGGCAGGTTACGCAGGCCCGAGAAGTCGACGGCCGCGAAGTCCACCGACAGGTGCGCGTCACTCACTGGAGGACCACCACGAGGTGCGACACCGGGCCGAGCAACGCCCCCCCGTCGTGACGCTGGACAGCCTTGACCGTCATCTCCCGGTCCCCGTACGTCACCCGGGACTCCACCGGGAACGACGCGCCCTTGTCGAGGTCGCAGTAGAACCTGGTCTGGGCGACCAGGACCGGCCCAGCCGGCGACGGGGTCAGTGTCTCGACCTCGTCGAGGAAGCCGGTCACAGCGACAGCGGTGCCGTAGGTGTCGCCGGTGGCCGACGCGCCAGTGTGCGGCTCGACGGTGACGGCGTGTATGTGCCAGATGGGCAGCACTAGTCCGCCAGGGCCTCGGCGGTGAGCAGGCTCACCGAGAACGCCCCCGACCCGCCGGCGATGCGCCGCAGGGTCGCCACGTTCTTCTTCGACAAGAACAAGCCGCCGATCGCGGCCGAGCCGGACCCGAGCGACACCTGAGCGGACCCCAGGCCCATCGCGTGAGCCGACGACGGGTTGGTGTACGCCCGGGCAGCGACCTCCAGCACCACCGAGCGGGCAGCCTCGGTCAGTGGCGAGAGGACCGTCTCGCACAGGCCGTGCGCAAGAGCGAGGATCAGGTCGGCACGGGCAGCGTCGAACGCTGCCGCACTCGACCCGAGGTACGTGGCGAGGTCATCCGGGTAGACGATCGGCATCGGTCAACCTCCGGCGACTCGTGGTGCATGAGTGGGGCGCAGGACGCGCTGCTGCAGGGGGTGAAAGGAGGGCGAACAGGCGCCCGGCGATCCCGCCACGGACCCCCCAAGCGGCCTTCACCGCGAGTCTGTCTCGAACCTGTTCTTTCGCTGGTGTTGACGCCCCACTCAAGGGGAACCCTGAGACCCACCCGTGGGGGGTGGGTCTCAGGGGTGATGTCAGGCGACCTTGAGGCCCCGGAGCACCCCATGGGCGGCCTCGGTGCCGTACTTGAGGCCGATCTCGCCATACAGCTGGACATCGTCGGACGAACCAGTCTTGGCCAGGGGCTCCTCGAAGAACACGCCCTTGCCGGGGGTGTTCAGGAAGACCGGCTTGAGCTGGTCCATCGTGACCAGGGTGATCGCGTCGACAGGGACGGCGCGATCGAGCATGATGCCGAACTCGCCGAAGTCGGTCGCGACGCGCTGGATCGGGACGCCGCCGACGTTGTCGCCGTTGACGATCGGGTTGGCCTTGGCGTACGCCGCGGCGTAGGCAGCCGAGATGGCCCGCTTCTGCCGCGAGTTGACCAGGAGGATCGGCAGGCCACCACTGAGGCCGCCGTTGTCCCAGACCTGCTGGATGAACGACTCGATCGTCGGGACGTCGAGGTCGGACGTGGAGCAGGACCGGTAGTCGATGTTCGCGGTCGACGTGCCGAGAGTGATGGCGGCGCCACCGGACGTGGCGGACACCTTGAACGAGACCGTGGTCGAGACCGAGGTCACGTAGTAGGCGCGCCCGACGACCAGGCCGGATGCAGTGCCGACGCTGGAGAAGACGACCCGGTCACCGACCGAGAGGGAGTGCGCCGAGGCGGGCGTGATCGTGTCCGTCGCCGAGGACGCGCCGGTCGCGACGTTGGTGCCCTTGTCGACCTTGTTCGAAGTGATCGCGGCGAGCAGGCCCCGGGTCTTCCGAGGGGTCGCGTTGGTCGTCGGGTTCGCGTACAGCCCGTTGACGAACGACCAGTTGACGTCGAGGGCGACGCTCTTGAGCGCCTGCACGACCTGCCAGTCGAGCTCGTTGGTGACCGGGTTGTCGCCAGGGACGCCCCGGTACGGAGCAGACGTCGGGGTCGCGATCTGGCCGGTCGCGGACTGCTTCGTGTACGAGACCGACACCTTGCGGTGGTGGATCTGGCACACGTTGCGGACGTTGGCGCGGACGCGACCCTCAGCGGTGGGCGCGACGTCACCCTCCAGGGCGACGTTCTGGCCGGCCTGGCCGAGGTCGTAGGTCTGCCACTCGAACTCGGTGGCAGTGGTCATCCCGCCGCCGGTGAGACCGCCGATTGCGGACAGCAGAGGCGTATCGGAGGGGGTGAGCGAGAAGATCTCACCCTGGTAGTTGGGGAGGTTGAAGGTGGTGCCCATGGCGGTGATGCCGGCCATTGCGGTCTCCTAGGGGAGTGGTTCGGTCAGGAAGCGCTGCGCGCCTTCTGGCGCTTGAGCGCGATGACGGTCTCGAAGTCGCCCCGCTTGTGGGCGTCCGCGATCTGCGCATCGAGGTCAACCGATGCCTGCGCGCCCTGGGCAGGGTTGGGCGCTGGTACTCGGCTGGTGGGCGTCTTGCCCAGGTGCGGCTTGCGCGCGAGCAGGTCTCCGAGGTCCGCCTTGATCGCGGCCGTGTCGATGTCGCCGTCCTTGGCGTATTTCGACAAGTCCAAGAACGCGGCGGCGTCCTCAGGGTCGGCGTACCCGTCAGCCGCCATCGCCTTGATCTCGGCGCGGACGGCCCGGTCGACGAGGGCTGCCGCCCTCTTCTCGCTGTTGCTGGCCGCCTCCTGGGCGCGCTCCAGCTCGCTTTTGCTCGCCTCGGCGAGGCGGTCCCATTCGGCCGCCTTCGGTTCGAGGTCACGCAGTTTGGTCCGGTAGTTCGCCGCCTCGCCGCGAGCCTTCGTCACCTCCGCGAGCACAGTCGCTCGCGCGGAGTCGTCAAGGCCGGAGAGCAGGTCCTCCAGGGACTTCTTCTGCTCGGTGGGGGGTGCTGACGGGGCCGCTGCAGCGGGCTCCGTCGGCGCGGTGGGCGCGACCACGTCTGCCGGGGTCGGGATAGGGGTGTCGCTCATGAAGCCCTCCTGGGGCATGGGATGGTCCGCCACCTGGGCGGGGCTGTCAGCCGAGGTACTTGCGGATCTCGGCTATCCGGGCGGCACGCCACGCGGCGGCCTCCGGGGTCTTTGCGGGAGGCAGCGCCTCCAGGACGGCCAGGTCATGCGCCTGGCTCTCTCGGGTCTTCCCGAACGGCTTGCCGGAAGACCTCGCCCCCGTCAGACCAGTGACCGGGCGCCCCTCGACGGCCTGCCGGAACGCCGCGCGCGCGTCGCCACCGGTGCGGCCCTGCGTGGAGTCCTTCCACAGCCGTTGAGCGGCCCGGACCCGCGCGGGGGGCTCGTACGCCCCCTGCCACAGCGGCTCCACACCGCACCGGCACTCGCCACCGGACCCGTTCGGCTGCCGATGATGCGCCTGGAACGACGCCGACGCCCTCGACCCGTACACGGCACCACGCGCCGCCAACATCAAGCAGAACGAGCACGCCCCCTCATGCGGGATCCGCGCCCACCCCTTCGCCTCACGGTCCTGCTCGACCGCCGACATCACCTGACGCCGGCCACGAGCCAGGACCAGCGCCTCAGCACCCGCATCGAGCGCGTCACGACCGCCGGTCAGATCCATCTGCGCCGACACGGCATCGACGACGAGCCGGTCGAGGCTGGTCGCCGAGACATCCCGGACCGGAGTGATCGACACCCTGCCCCGGACCCCCGCAGCGGCCCGCGCAAGGCGGTAGTAGTCCGCCGCGGCAGTCGACGCGCCCCGCCCGTACATGACGAGGACGGCCTCGAGGGCCTCACGCAGCGCCGGGACCGACCGCGCCAGGTCGATAGGGTCAACACTCGACCACGCCGCCAACGACACAGCAGCAGCCGCACGAGCCAGGGCCGCCTGGCCCTCCTGCTGCTGCTCAGCCAGCGTTGGCATCGGCCGGCGCCGGCTTCGGAGCAGTCAGGCCGACACGGATCTGTTCGAGCGCGGTCCGGCCGTCCTGCTCAAGCCAGTCCTGCTCGATCTGGGCCCGCTCCACCGCCGAGAACCCGGCCCGCTTCAACGTCACATCGCTGCGGGCAGGCAGCGCACCAGCCGCGATGAGCTTGGTCACCGGGTCCGCCGTCTGAGCCAGGCTCGGCATCGACGGGGGCATCCAGTCGACGGCCATCCGCCTGAACTGCTCCGGCAGTGGCCCGCCCGTGACGAAACGCTGTGCGAGCTGCATGACCTCGACGAGCGCGGTGCCGAAGATCGCCTGCTTCCGGATGGCCTTCCGGTTCCGGCGGGTCTCCATGGCGTCCCATGAGTCCGCAGAGGTCGGGTTGCCGTCGGTGTACAGGCCGAGATCCTGCGGGACCGCCGCGAGGATTCCGGCAGCCTGCGAGGCGTACATCTCGATCACCTTCGTGAATACTGCCGGGTCGTACACCTGGAACTGGTGGACCTCCGGGACGTTGCCGTCCTCGTCCCGCTCAAGCGCGAGCAACGACGTGACGTACGTTGTCCACGCGGACTTCGTCGCGCCAGCCGCGTCTTGGAAGTCCGATTCCGTCGCACCGAGGATCAACTTCTGCGGCACGGAGTACAGCTCGGACGCCACCTCGAGGCCGAGAAGGCGCCGGCACGCCGAGTCGATGATCGACATCAGGGCGGGAGTGATCTCCGACCGCCCATCCCGCGCTGTCGTCAACGGGTTGTTCGCCATCCGCACGACAGGCACGTAGCCGAAGCCGTGCTTGTCACGACTGGTGATCTCCCACTGCCACTTGTCGTTCACCGCTACGTGAATGGTCTGCTCGGGCGTGTAGAGGGCGGCGTGCTGCCGGCTGTCGACCGTGTACGACTGCAGCGCCGACATGGGACGGCGCCCGGTCATGTCCCACCCGACCGTGATGTTGAGCGGCGACTCGACGCAGATGCGCGGGAGGTCACCCTTCTCCGGCCCGGACCCGACCGTCCAGTACGAGCGAGACATAGACAGGGTGTCCGTGAAGGCGAGGGACTGCTCCGCAGCGAGGCCGTTTCCGTCCCACAGGTCGGCCAGGTCCTGGTTGACATCCGTCTCACCGGGCAACCGGAACCCCTCGACCGACAAGCGCTCCACGTACGGGTCCACGGCGATGGCCGCCCAACCGACCAGGGTGCGCAGCTTGAGCGCGAGCTCCTCGGGGATGGCGATCTTCAGGTTAGTGATCTCCTGCTGCGCCAGGTAGTAGACCTGGGTCGACAAGAGGACTGAGCGCTCACTCAGCGCCCTCGACGCGAGCCGCCGAATCTGCGCGGCCTCGGCCTCAGACAAAGATAGGGCGGGCAGGTCCGGGATCACCGCTGATGACGCGGACATGGAGGTGAGGGCGTTGAAGTCAGCCACCGGCCCCCCTACTCCATGACGAGGACCCTCCCCCGTCCGGGGGTGCCCTTCTTAGTGCTCAACAGGTAGATGCGGCGCAGCATCCGCGCGCCGACCAGGCAGACGGCGAGGTCGATCTTGTGCCGCGACTCGCGGTTGTCCTTCCGGATCGACACCCCGTACTTGCCGGGCGCCTCTTTCGCGTTGCACAGGTGCTCGCTTAGCCACGCCGATGCCGTGTAGGTGACCTCTCCCGACTCCAGGTCGGTGAGTGCCTGCTCGACGGCCGGGACGAAAATGGCCTGGTTCGGACCTAATGCCATGTCGAACGCCACAGCGTGCGTCCGGGGACCGGACTTCACTGGCCAGCACTTGAGCCGGCGCCCGTACCGCTGCGACCAGCGGTCGACCAGCGGCCACCAGAACCGGCCGTCACCTTCCGAGTCGTCGTCCTTGAGGTGCGACGGGTCAAACCAGAACGCGACGACCTTGAACCGATCGAACGCCCGCGCGACCGCCAGGTCGACAGCGTCACGGTCGACGATGGCGCCCTTCTTGGGCTGCTGCACGTGCAACACCTGGCAGTGACCGTCCGACACCCGGCACGCGACCAGCCCGGTCGCATCGTCTGACTTCGAGCCGTCGCCGAACAGGACCACGACGTCACCGTCGGCGAGCGGGTCGCCACGCTCTGCCGCACTGACGTGCCGCGGGTCGACCCACGCATCCTCAGCAGCCGAGACCTGGTTGTACCACTTCCGCCGCGACTCACTCGCGGAGTTCGCGGGGTTCAGGATCGACTTCACGATCCGGCCTCGCGGCCGCGTATCGAGCCACACCGAGTCACCAGCGATGGACTCCACCACGGCCGGCGCGTCCTCAGCCGTCAGCGGCGCGTCCGGGGATGCCTCCAGCGAGTCGTACAGCAAACCGAAATCGACAGCCTTCGGTCGGACACAGTCCACGCACTCCGGCCAGTCATCCCGACCCGCATGCCTGGCACACCTAGACCCCACCGTCGCGTCGTACGCCTTCCGGGTCCGCTCCGCGACGGAGTCCTCGCCGGCCCGGTGAGCGTTGAAGATGTCCAGAATCCGCGCCGCGCCACCCTCAGCCTTCGCCGCATTCCCCTCCAGCGCGCCGGCCATCTCGTGGCCGCCGTTCGACGAGTTCCAGTTCTGCGTCTCAGCCCGGATCACCGTCGTCGGACGAGCACCCTCAACCGACAGCGGGTTCGACGTCACCGCCTCGATCTGCGCCTCGTCCCCACGAGCCCACACGTTCAACTTGCCGACCTGGATGCCGTACTTCGACCGCGTCTCCCGCGGGATCAGCGACGGAAACAGCTTCATCGTGTTCTTCGTCTGGTCCTGGCTCACTGCCAAGATCTGTACCCACGGGTTCGCGCGCTGCGCACCGATCGGCACCCCACCCGACGACCACCGGTCGAAAACCGCGTCCTCGGAGCAGATATCCGTCGCCGACACGCACGCCGCCAACGGGTCCTTACCCCACCCCTTGAGTCGCTGCAACGCCGCCGAGTGGTAGATGAAGTCACCCGTGTCCGGGTCCAGTGCCCAGAACCACAGCAGGAACCGCGCCTGCTCAAGGGTGTACGTCCACGACCCGCCCTTGGGGGCGCGCAGGTTCAGCCCAGCCCACGCCAGGTTTCGCCACCCCAGGGTGCACGCCGGCAACACCCAGCCGTTGTCGTACTGCCACGTCGGACCGACCTTTGCCGGCTCCCACGCCAACCCGACCGGAGGTGACGCCCGCTCTAGCTCCGTCTCATACCACTCGACGACCTGCCGGTACTCCGACTCACCGTGACGGACCTGAGAGGCGGCCCGACTACGCGCCACGCCGACGAGCCGCCGTCGGCTGCCACGACGCCTTCGCAGCATCCCGCGCCTGGTTCGGCACCACGACGCCAGCGTCATCCGGCAGCCTCAACTGCCGCCACAGCGCATTCCGCGCCATCCGCTGCACCCGAAGCTCGCCCACGAACGGGTGCATGACCAACTGGCCCATGCTCCCGCGCGTCGTCATCGGCCGGCCATCGTCAGACCACGCCCGCTCGATCGCCGCGATCGCATCCGTGATCCGGCATGCGTCCTCGAGAGTCACCAGCTCGTCCAGACGCAGCTCGTACGCTCCAGTGATCTTCCCCCAGAGGGCCTTACCGGCTGCCTCAAGCGACTTCGGAGCAGGAACCTGGGCCATGACGCCTCCTGGGCGGCAGGGGGAACCGAACCACCTGGATTCGGCATACGGAAAAACGGAGAAGAACCGCACGCAGGAGGGCGGCTGCTAACCCCACCGCACGATGCCCTTACCGGGGGGTGGGGTACCCCCCCTGGGGGGTCTACTCGCGCGTCAGTCCTGGATGTTGCTCGCGTGTGCGTGTGCGTCGCACTCGGCCGCGACGGGCCTCGTCCTGTGTCTTGTCCTTGTGGCACGTCGCTCCACAGGTGGGGCAGGGCTGCTGCCCGTCTGGTGTGCCGTGCACGGGGGCGAGGTTGTTGGGGTGGTCGTAGTCACCGGGGATCTGCTGTCTGATCCATGCTGTGACGTTGACTAGGTGGTCGACCTGGGTGGCGCCTGGGTGGTGGCACAGGTGGCAGATCCCTGCGTGCGCGCGAAGTACAGCGTCCTTGTCTGTTCTGCTGAGGCGGGAGGGTCTGCGGTGCCAGGTCATCAGTGGTGGTTGCCGTGCCCGTCGCTTTCGCCGGGTGCGTGTCCGGGGCGTGCGCCTGTTGCCCTGACGTGGAGGTTGCTGCACAGGCCCTTCACGATGCCGGGGCCGACGTGCTTGGACAGTTCGGCGACGCACCGGTCGAAGTCCCCTGAGACGCCCCACCTGATCTTCGCGGCGCCTTCACCGTGAGCCCAGTACTCCATGAGGCGCTGGGTGTCGGCGGGGTGTCGCTGTGCGCCTCCGGTGTCGACCATGGTGGCGCCTCCCGTCTAGCGGCTAAGTGAGGATGTCGGCGAACTCCTCGACGGTCATGCTGCCGTCGCCTGTAGGTAGTCCCAGACGCGGTTGCTGATCACGGCGGTGATGCCGCCGGCGAGATAGGCGAATGACTCTTCGGCATCTCCGCTGTCCCCGTCTCCGAGGGAGAGACGTCCACCGCCGTGGGCGTGCCAGTTGTGCAGTCGGGTGATGTGCGCCGCCGCGTGGATGGCCTCGTGAGCGAGGATGTCCGGGGTGAGATGGTCGCGGGATAGTCGCAGCATTCCGGCGAACGAGGTGGACGTGTCGATCCATGTGCGCCGGTCGGACCCGATGACGGCTCGGAACTTGCTGGGCTGGAAGAGGGCGATGGTGTCCGGCTCGATCACGTCGCCGTCGCGAGCGTGGCCCTCTCGGCCGTACCGCTCGGCTTCGCGGCGTAGGTGCTCGGTGTCCGGGTGGATGATGACCCGGATGTAGCGGGGCCGGCACGTGTCGTCGTTCCGGTCGGCGTAGAGGTTCCGCACGTAGAAGGTGACGGAGCGGTCGGGGTCCACGTCACCCCCCGACATGACGAGAGGGAGCGGCAACTAGGCACACTCCCTCACCATGAACGATCCGAGTCAAGCACGTGAAGATGCTCGACGTCAAGAGACACGCCGTCACGCCTTGATCCTGCCGACCAGCGCCCGCACCCCGGCCGGGTCCATGCGTTCATGCGCCCGCTTCCACCCCGGCCGCTGCCACACGTCTGGGGTCAGCCGGTGCTGCGGGTCCACCGTGCACACCAGATCCGGCGTCCACGACATCCCCGGCGCGACATGGGCCACCATGGTCCCCTCGCACGGTACCCGCTCACCCATCGTGGACGTCCCATGCTGGTCACACGGCAGCCCCGTCTCGACCTTCCGGCCACCCTTCGGATACGCCGCCGCCATCACATTCCGGTGCGCCGTACGAACGTCCTCCAGCGTCTCCAGGGCGAGGTTATCGCCAGGGTGTGAGGCGAAGTGTCCGACGTGCCACTTCGCCAGCCATGCCGCCAGTGTGGGCGTGTCCTGCACCTTCGGGACCGGCAGCACGCGCCCCTCCTCGTCGTAGTCGTCGAGGAGGATGCGCGTCATCGCCCACACGAGCAGCGACGCCGCCCGCATCGCGTCGGACACCCGCTCGTTCAGGGCCGTCCCGTGCGACTTACCACCGTTCTTCTGATGCCCCTGCTCAGCCGAGGACACCCGCTCGGACGCGCCGAGGCTGTCCTGCAGGTCGGGCCACGCCGCGGCGATCGCTTCGAGCTGACTCCTGATCCGGTCCACACAGACGGGACAGAACCATGCCCGTTCGGTGCGCCGTGGGCCGCCGTGGTCCGCCGGCCGGCAGTACGGCGACCGACAAAGCAATGGGAACTCGGTCATGCGCGCTCCTCCTTGGTCGAGTGCCATACCTGCCAGTGGTCGTGGGCGTCGGCCACGGCCTGGTCGGCGACACGTCGGGGCAGGGTGTGGCCGGGGCATCCGAGGCACGTCGCGAGCCATGACCCTTTCCGGTCTTGGTGGAGTACCGCGAGTGGGGGCAGGGCCATGGTCGGGGTGTTCACGTCACTCACCGCCCTGCTGGCGGACGGTCCGCGCTGCCCCGCAGCATCCGCAGCGGAGCTGTCGGAGTCGTGTGACCTCGGCTTCTGCCTTCTCGGCGCGTTCGGTGACCCGCTCAACCTCGTCGAGCAGGCCTGCGTGTTGGTCGTTCTCGCAGTACGGCACGTGCTCGGACAGCGGCTTCGGCAGGTACCACCAAAAGGGTCCCAGCGGAATGGTCATTCGTCCTCCTCAACGGTCGTGGCCTGCCGGGGCGGTCAGGCGTCCAGACATGGCGTGCTCGATGGACTCGTCGAACCCGTATGGGATGTCGGGTGATCCGTTGTCGCGCCATTCGGCGAAGGCGTCCACGAAGGTAGCAGCCACGTCACTCACCAGCCTGGTCGAGGTACGTCACGACGCCCTCAGCGGGCACGTAGTGGCGGCAGCCGTCCGCGTCGAGCTCGTTGCGGACGATGAGGATGTGCCTCCCGGAGCGCCCCCGGACTGACCGCGTGGTCGTCGTCAGCGGGGGGAGTCCGGGGTTGACGACTCGGTCACCGACGTAGTTGGTGAGGGACGACCAGACCTCGACGTCGGGCGCGAGCGAGAGGACTTCGGCGACCTCGCAGGAGACGCGGACCTCGCTCATGACCCCGTCACCGTCGGTGACGGCGGCAGCCTCTTCGTCACGACAGTCCAGGCACGGCGTGACACACAGCAGGTCGCTGCATCGCCGACGCTCATCGTCCGACCATGCCGCGGCACATCCATCGGCGTGCACGGCAGCCACGCAGTAGGGGCCACCAGAACAGCCCGGCTCGACGACGGGCGCGGCGAGGCTGCGTGACTGCTCCTCCTGGTTGCGGGCTGCTCCGCAGCATCCGCAGCGGAGCGGTTGGGGGCGTGCGATCTCGGCTTCGAGCCTGGCGGCTAGGTCTCGTGCCCGGTCACGCTCCCCCGTGAGCCGGTCGATGATCTCGTCTACGTCCTCACTCAGCGCCTTGTTCTCGGCGGCGAGCAGGTCACGTTCCGCGGTGAGCCGGTCGATGGTCTCCCGCTGCTCCCGGCATGACACGTCCAGTTCGGCGAGCACGCGCGCGAGGTCTGCGAGGACGGTGCCAGGGCGGAACGTGGTTACGACCCGCGCTTCGGTCGTGGCGGGCTGGTCGGTGTCGGTCATGGGGTGTTCTCCTTGCGGTTGGGTGTGTATCCAGGTCACTTTCAGTGGGGTGCAGCCCGCGTCGACCAACCGCTGCTGCTCAGGGGTGAGTGTCATCGGATCTCCTCCAGGACGCGCCGCGCGAGACACGCGGCGTGCTCGGTATGGCAGCCCGGCCAGTGCTCCCCGTCGGTGGACTGCACGGCCTCGAGAAGTCGCATCCCGGCCGGGGTG
>OFQX01000433.1_pt1 | contig 13037 bp, 28 predicted proteins | sample 1542951 | NCBI WGS metagenome assembly OFQX01 (sample SAMN07774215, study PRJEB24372) | wastewater metagenome | isolation source: WWTP Novara (Effluent) | place: Italy: Novara | collected 2015-12
TTCTCTGAAGTTATATATGGGAATCAGGCGCATGATGGCGAATACCATAAAACCCCTATGTGCGCAGGGTACCTACATTACCTCCTAAACATGGTGGGTATGCCAAAACATGAAATCTCATACTGGCCTGAGTTCGGTAAAATACCCGTATTCCCAGGTATGCGTCCTTACGCATCCACAGCGACATTACGCAACCCGCAACTTGTGGTAGAGGTTTATAAGGTATAATTTATCTATGGACGAAGAGACACAGGACGATTTGCCACCAACACTAGGAATAGACGTTGGTGAGGAAGTACAAAACGAAGATGGTCTTACAAATTAACGTCTCCGATGAGATTAAGATTGGTGTTGTTGAGACAAAGCCAGTCGTAAGTATTTATTTCTGTGTCATTGCAGAAGGGTTAGTCAGTCTTGAAAACAAGATGGTGACGAACCAAGCAAACGCTCCGTCTCCGTTGTATATATTTATTGGCCCTAAACACCACCGCTTTTAAGCGGTTTTTGTATGCAAGTAGTACTAACACCAAAGTACCTAGACAAAGATGATTACTGGAAGTTCAGCGTCTCATTCGTCAATGGCAACTCTGCGGGGATACACACTTATTACTATCTCACTGAAGATGAGGTTGATGCTGCATATGCCAAGACAGTGCCATCAAAAGACTCATTAACTGACGTATCAATAACATCATTGAAGCTTGAGAATAATGCCAAGTAGACATGGCTCTTACCGACAATCTCATAAACTATTGGAAGCTTGATGAGTCGAGCGGCAATGCTGCCGACTCGGTGGGGTCTTTGACACTGACTGCAACCACATCACCGACCTATGGTGCAGCACTCATCAATAATGGCCTCGTAGGTAATTCAGGCGGGTATCTTCGTAATAGCGCAAGTAACTCATCGCTAGGTACTGCAACAGCTTGGACTATTAACTGCTGGGTATGGATGTCATCAACTCCATCAGGAGTAAACGACTACTTCTTTGGAATGTGTGATACAACCAACCAGCTTGAATACGACATTTACTATCGAGAGGATGGTGCTCTTAGACTTCGTGGAGAGCGAGTCAAGCATGGTGTCGCAGCAGTCAAAGTTGAGTCGGTCACTACGCTTAGTACAAGCACTTGGCACATGCTTACGTTTACTTTTAGTACATCTCAAATAGAGTTGTTTCTTGATGGAGTTTCCGTTGGAACGACTGCTACCTCTGGAACTGGGTCGTCAGGCGGTACGGCTGGAACTTCTATCGGAGCTACTGCTGCTGGTGCACAGCCAATTCGTACTAATGTCAAAACAGATGAATATGGCATATGGACTAGGCAGTTAAGCGGTGCAGAAATAACCTCTCTCTATAACAGTGGAGCTGGTCTTGCGTATCCTTTCATCACCAACCTGTCTCTAAACATTACTGCTGATTCAACTGCCATCGGAGAATCTAAAACAATAGTTGAAGCAGACACCATCAATAAGACTGATTCATCAGCCGTGGGTGAGACGGTTGCTCTTTCAAAGCAGAACTATGTAAACATAACCACTGACTCAACCGCCATTGGAGAGGTAGTCACAATGCGATTGTTTAGCAATATCAGCCCGACGGCAGATTCCACAGCGATAGGTGAAACAGTGACGTTACAAGAAGTTTTGCAAGGAATCGCAGTCACTGATAGCACGGCAATAAGTGATGCAGACACAATCAATCTTAGAAGTTTTGTCAATGTAAATGAATCCACGGCCATTGGTGAAACGGTGACCTTGCAAGATGTAGAGCAGGGAGTTGTGGTCACTGACTCCACTGCCGTTTCAGATACTCCAACACTGTCAATGAAATCTTACATTAGTGCTACCGACTCAACAATTATAGGAGAATCCGTTTCAATAACAGAAAGCACTCCAGTAACAGGTAGTGGATATTCATTCGTGGTGTTTATAGATTAACGTATAATTATGCTTTAATATGGAACAGCCAGATTTGGATACGATAGCAGCAAAGCTCGATGCGATTAGTACATGGATGAGCAAACATGACATTGCAGATAACATGCGGTTTCAACAGACCGACGAACGTATCTCTGTATTGCCCACAAAACAAGATTTAGAACCTCTAGCGACAAAGACTGACATAGCTGAGATGAAGGAGTTTATGCAGAATGTACACATTGGTTTTGGGGTTATAAGGTTCACATGGAACAATGCCGCGCAAATAGGGGCGTTTTTGTTATTCATCTTTGGTGTTCTGGTCTTTATCAAGTACGGTATTCTAGGGGCAGTAATGTACTTCATCCCTAAATAAGGGGATAAAAAACTATCTTTTTAATCAAAACTTCATATACTAACTAGGTATGAAAAATGGAATCTTTAAGCTTGGATGGGAGGATTTACTAGATAGTTTGGTATCAGGAGTTGTTGTGGCTTTGATAGTCGCGACAGCAGGCATTGTAGTGCAAGATAAATTTAGTCTATTCACCGTAGATTGGGTTGCTCTTTCACATTCAATGGCTGACCTTGGTATTAAGGTATTCTTCGGTATCCTTCTAAAGAATCTTGTGTCAGACAATCAAGGCAATATTCTTGCTATTGGTTCAAAGTAGTTTCCCTTCCTGCAACCCGTCACTGACCCTAGTCGTGTCAAATAGACGGTGAGAAGTGACCTCACGCCATAATTAGCTAATCTGTTAAACAAACTTGTATTCACGTCGATTATCGCAATACTTCTTTTTCCTCAACAAACGGTTGAGATAAGTACTGCACACGCTGAATCATTACAAGACTCCGCAAGAGAGATTGCTTTGCAGTATGATATCGACCCTATTAAGTTTGCTAACCTCATTACCTCTGAGAGTAATTGGAACACGTCTAAAATCAGTTCTACGGGGGATTATGGCCTATTACAGATAAATCCTCGATGGCACCCAGAAGTCGCCTCTACGACGATTCTAGACCCCATAGAGAGCATGGAATGGGCCGCGCAGAGGATTAAGGATGGACATGAGGCAGAGTGGACAGTGTGTAACTGTGTTTCATTTGTTAAGGCAGTTTCGCAAGTGAAAGAGTGGGAGAAAGGGCTACCTACCGTTGGGGGGAAAGTAACCTTTGATTATAATGGTGTGTACCACGAAGCGTATATTTTATCCTTGGGTGAGAAAGATTTTACAGTGCGTGAGGCGAATTATGAACCGTGCCTCACAGCAAAGAGAGTCGTGCTCTACAGTGATAGACATATCACAAGTTTTTATACGGCGGTGTCGATACCGCCTAACTAGACCAATGCACAACTTGGTTTAGAGCGAGAGGCCTTCGGGTCTCTTTTGCTAATTACCGAAAGACCTCAAAAGATTTGCTATCGCCCGATAAATAGTTGCCATTCTCATATTGCCTGCCTTTTCGTATGCATCAGCTTCTTTATCAAATTGGTCACTCTTTTTTGGTTCAAGCACATCCAATATAAACTTGTTCTCAAACCACTGTGAGAAATCACATGCACCCGTGTACCCATTATCACTGTCTATAGAAAACCAACTTGTCTCATCAGAGAACTTCATACTCCAGTGGAGGTGGTCGCCTCCTGACGCTCCTGTTGAGTCAGCCCAACCGATTAAGTCTCCCGGTTTTACAGGTTTTTTATCTGACACATTGTGCTTTAAAAGATGCCAGAACTTGAAGTAGATATAACACTTACCGCCCAACTTCATCCACTGTTTCTGTATCATGTTCAATGAACCAACGGCTTGTGGGGGTAGATTCTCAAACTCCACAGGTTGCTTGCTTCGCACGTTTACTCCTATGCCACCATCTTGGTCAACCTCATTATTAGCTTCCCACTCGACGTCTGCAAGCACAGGGAAATACACTGGCTCACCATGAGTAGCTAGCCAATCCTCGCCGTTGTGTCCTAGCATACCTATAGCTTTGTAGAATGGGATTGAACCTACGGGGCATACTCCATCGCTGATGGGATTGACTATCTTGTATGGTTGTAATGGCTTGCCGTCCGCACCTGTACGGCAACAAGAAAGATTCTGACCAAAGCCTTGGATTTTATTATCAGTTTTGATTGGTCTGTGTATTTTCATAATTTATCCCATCGTCCACACTATCTTTGCCTTACACTCAGGGCACGAGTATTGGTAGTGGTTCCACTTAACCCCTTCTTTGTTAGGACAAGAGTCACATTTTAAAGATGTTTCTTTCTTCCCACGGGTTTCCGTTGACGGCTTGTTTGAGGTACTTAGGGGCTTCACGTTTTCGTGCATAGGCTTTTTTATCTATTAAAACTATCTCAGGGTCTAGTTTACCTAAGATTCTCTCCTCTCGACGGCGCTTACTGTGTCTATAGGCACGTTCAAAGTTTTTCATGTTGTGGGGTACAAATCTCGCAGAAGCGTTTAATCAACCCGTGGAAACACCTCTCAAAAGCTACATGAAGTGACTCTTGCATTTGAGTGAACCTGTTATATCTTTCCTAGTGTCTAACACGGGAAAGGCACAGTCGACACATGTCCCATTGATAGATTGTTTCGAGTAGTACCAGCGATTCCTTTTTTCTAATTCACGGTCTATAACCTGGATAGAAGGGTCGGAGTATACTTTCCGCTTTTCCATGACTACATTCTACTCCTAAAACAAAAACCCGCTCGGAGTTATACACCTGGAGCGGGCACGACTAATGGAAGTATAACACAACTCCCACCTGTATTAGATGGGAGTGAGTTCATTCTCTTAAAGTTGGGGGCGGGTTTTTAATTAGATACGAACCATTACATCTCCGCTTTTCTCATCATGTTTGTGACGTTTGATGAGTTTCATATCCTCATCAAGAGAATCTAAACGTTCAGCATGTGTCCAATCGTTTTTATCGTCCTTTACGCCTATGATGTCGTTGAATGGCGGGCGCTTTTCTAGTTCTGCGCGTACATCTCCAACTTCATCCCAATCAGGATTTTCCTCATTCTCCAACCTCCATAATAGGTCTAATAACTCGCTGGTTTTCTTGTTCTCCATAAGAGTTTTATTTAGACCCCCAACTTTCAAAGAACGAACTACTTACATCTTACCACTATAATTCTTCTGTACAAAGAGAAGGAGTGTATTGGTTTATATGTTTATCCAATACTTCTGCGGGCAATAACTCCGCATAAGACAACTCCTTCTTTCTATACACAAGGTGTGATGAGCTAGATTCTGTGGGCAGGCTTGACAACCGTATTAGGATTGACGAACATTTTGTAGAAGTGTTCATACCCACAGAAACTCACTCACCACCTATATTATTCTATTTCAATGAACTGACCCCAATTATACCTTATCGTCTATGGGTTTCTTGTAATTCACACAGGCGGATTTATGTACTTCGCTACGTTTATCTCTACGGCAATTAGGGCAAGTCCATGTTTTCATACCATCTAGTTATTTATTCTTTCTAAAGTGCCATTTGATAAAGAACCAACTCCACCAATCCCCACAGAGCGCCGCCAATAACCTCACTATAAAGTACTTTCTTGTACCACATCGGCAATCCCACATAAAGATAAACTTGTTTACGGGGTAATGTACCCCTTCACAGTCATAGTAGTTGGAGTGTCCGCGGAGTCTCATAGTTATTCTTTATAAGGGGAGATTATGTTGCCGCCGACTTTTATCGCACATTCACGACAAGTTACTGCTTTAATTGTTTGATGGGTGGTGCCGATACTAAACACATCTACTATAAACTGCCGCCCACAAACTCCACACGAAATATCTTTTTGATGGTGTTCCATATCTTTTATACCCTATATATTATCCTCCTGTAGTAATGAGATAGATTTATTACTCTTTTGTGTTATTTGACATCTCCTTTGAGTTCACGCTTCGTTGCAACGCTATCGTCGCTCCACGCGCTGTAACGGCTAGTCCAGCCGCCAAAATGTTCTTTGCCGCATTTATATCCCTATCGTGAGTTGCCCCACAAGGACATGTCCAAACGCGGTCTGCGAGTGTAAGAGTCTCATTTTTAAGACCACAGGCACTGCACAGCTTACTTGACGGAAAGAAACGACCTACAGGTATAACCTGCTTTCCATACAACCTCGCCTTATATTCCAAGATTCTTCTAAGTGCTCCGAATGAGACATCCGATATAGCGCGGGCTAGGTTGTGGTTTTTAACCATGCCAGCGACATTCAAATCCTCGATGTATATGCGGTCAAATCTCCGCACAAGAGAACGGGCTACCTTGTGCTGGTAGTCAGCTCTCCTGTTCGCAATTTGTTCATGTAGCTTGGCTACTTTAATTTTCTGCTTCTGTCTACGATTACTGCCCATGTCCTTCCTCGACATAACTCGCTGTGCTTTGGCGAGCTTTTTCTGCAACCCTTTACCGTGTCGAGGGTTTTCGACCAACTCCCCATTTGAGAGAGTAAGGAATGATTTAATGCCAAGGTCAACACCTATCGAGCGTGTACGTTTTGTAATATTTTTGTCAGGAACTTCCACCAAGAAAGACGCATAATATTTTCCCGATGGAGTCTTAGATATTGTCACCTGGATAGGCTTGCTTGGTAAAGCGCGAGACCAGACCACATCAACGAACCCCACTTTGGGGAGTATGAGTTTATCGTCAATAATTTTGAACCCGCTGTCTTTTGAGCGGAATGTCGCCGATTGGCTTGCAGTCTTTTTCTGAAATGCGGGAAACCCTCTCTTTAGTTTAAAGAATCTCCTGTAAGCTCCTTCAAGATTCCTAAGTGACCTATCTTCTACATCACGCCTGACATCTTTTAGCCATGAGTATTCAGGGTCGCACCGCAATTTAGTGAAGTCTCTTGAACAGGCGGCATAACCGTACTTCTTGCCATCTTTATGGGCTTTAATTCGCTCAGACAGCCCCCAGTTATATACAAATCGAACTACCCCAAATACAGAGGCAAGCTGTTTCTTTTTCTCTGCTGTGGGGTTTATCCTGTATTTGTAACCAAGGTACATATATTCCTTTTATAAGTTATTTAAGTTTCGTGGGATTTCCTTACACAACAAATTTCACCATATTCCATTTTACTATCAAGGTAGACGGGGAGCCCGTACACAAAAGTAATTTCAATCATTCTCTCATCTTTTATCCGCTCTCTGTATAAGTCTGCCGCAGTATCATGGTGCATCCAAAAACAGTAGTCTCTCGCCGTATTAGCATTTTTCATCTCTCGCGCTCGTATCAAATTCCTGCACATTGCACTTAACGATAGACTCTTATCTCGTTTTGTGATTGTTTGCTCGTCCATATACTTTATTTAAGTTACTTTTGTTGGGGGAGGGTGTGTACACGGTCGGTAAGGTGATGAAGGACTTGGCTGACCCTGCAACCTTCTTCAAAGGTCATACTAAATCTTCGTTCATCGCCCCGCCAGATATTCAATTCATTTACTGGGTGACTGCAACCCTTATCCCAACAGCCATCATGCTCGCCTGTGCGCCACTCACAATTCAAACCATTGTCCACCAGAAAATCCTTAATCTCTCTTGGTAGCAAGTCTGCCCTTTTGATTGTTGTATCCATACCCCTTATATAGTTACTTTAGTGGACAATCTCAAACTCATTCTTCCCAAAACGTTCCATCAATGTCTCTGCGGGGATTTCATCTAGCGCCACCCTGATGTCCCCGTTTTTGAATATGTGTTCAATCGTGCCGTTGTGCGGTATTTTGAGCCACACTCTGTCTCCTATTTTTGCTTTGTGTTGCATATCCATCTAATATATTAAAGAGTTGATAAGTTAGAGTAGTTGGTCTTTTTTAGACTCGCGCCACTTTTTCAAGTCTTCAATCGCGCATTCCATCTCACTTATGTTGCCCTCATAATTCCTAAAATCGCGTTGCGCCAACAGATGACCGACATTCACGAATATCTGTTCCCATGTTGGCTCTTGTACTTCACGTTCGTTATTCCAACCACCATAACCACCGCCTGACTTATACCAAACAAATGCCTTAGCAAACTCCTTGCGGCGGCGCACATCAGAGTTACTCAACGTCTCTAAATCCTTCTGCAATTTAGCGTTCGCTATAATCAGCTCCTCTTTTGTTATTGTTGGTTTCTTCATACATTACTCTATTTCACTAGGGGTGAATAAAAGATTCCTTGCCCATTGAGTAAACTCGTTATGGTTTGGTAGGCTCGCCCACAGTGAGGCTATTTCAATATCTTTTTTTGTTATCGGTGTCATTTTGTTTCACTAGTGGTTGATAAGGTGCTAAAGTAATTGGTCTTTTTTACTATGAATCCAGTCCTCAGTTGCAGTCAATCTCTGTTCGATTGAGTCGTAGCGAAACTCATTAGTCAGTGTCTGCGAACGATTAAGCATGCGCCCGACCTCAATAAAGATTTGCTCCCATGTTGGCGTCTGTGGCTTTTCATCAGCTCTATCGTAACGAGCGTACATTACGTCGCGGTGCTCAAACCACCCAAAGGCTCGCGCAAACTCCTTTCTAAGGTATTCATCTCTGTTTTCTGTGTCCATATTCATTTATTGTTTAGAGGGTAATTCCCTCTCAGCATTTTCTAACCACTGGCTCAAAGTAGGTTCAATACCCTGTCTACGATAGTTTTCAAGTGACTTGCGGATTGAAGATAATACCTGTCTTTTAATGTCTTCTACTACTGGGTCTGGTTTCTTTTCGTGTTTCATGTGAGTAGTTGTGATTGATAAATCTTTATTTTCTCCTCGAACCAAGAGAGAGGATAGAGTTTGCCTTTTGTTTCTTCACTAAAATCCCATAATGCGTCTGTGTTTATTCCTTGTTGGTGCATTCGTTGTAATGCTTTTGCACCCATTCCACCTCTATGTATATTGCAACCCATACACTGACATCTAGTAAACCTAGTATCGTATTTGGCGGCGGTAGAAAGAATAGACCTAGGCCATGGCACATGCCCTAACTGGCAATTCTTCCCTTTGAGATTCTTTGATGGACAGGTGTAGCAATCATTACCATATATCTTTATTACCAGAGCCTTTTGAGCAGCCTCCAATTCTTTCTTAACAACCTTTGGCTTCCTCTTTAGAATCCTCTTTTTGCTATCTAGAATGCGTTTTGCGGGCTTTTTATATGTACTATCGACCTTTCTATTAATTGGCTTTCTTTTAATCATATAAGGCGTAAATTGCTTAACTCACTTTCTTGTGGTGTTATTCGCCTCACCTGGATGACAGTATCGCCATTTGTGATATTCCAATACTGTCTTTGCAAGAAGACCTGTTGACCGTGCCCGAAGTCCTTAGTGATTCCATTTGAGAAGAATACTGTGAATGGTGTCGACCATACATTATCCGAATCGGTATCCATGATACGAATCTCATGGCATGTGTCTTTCATTTCTATGAGCACGCGATAATCAATACCCCACCCATCAAAAACACGCATGTAATGTATTTTCTTTGATGCCTTCTTGCGGTATATACCATCTTTCAAAGAGCCAATTACCTTCCCTTTGGTATTTTTGAATGTCTGTTTCAAAATGGGATTTGGTTATCTGGTAAATCATAGTTCTCAACAAGCCAATTTCGTATATCAAGCCATCGTGGTTGCCATTCACTATCTTCCAATTTGTCTATTCCTAATGCGGTCAGAATCAGTGTAGCGTCGCGGGCGGTTGAGCTAGTCTTTATAGACTCATCTTTGCGGTCTTGTGATTTCTCAATACCTTGCTGTTTCATAGCAACTGCCGCACCCATATCTAATCCTTTCCTGCCACCTCCTGTCGGAGCTTTTGGTGGGAATAGATAATGTTTACCTGCATCATTTGTCCATGGATTTGCCTCAAATGCATAACCCTCAACAATGGCGTCAAAGTTAGGGAACACCTCGCCCTTCTTATTGGTGCGGTTAATACTTGCGCCTGACAACACCACTCCATCAATACCCTGGACATCTGCAATCTTCCAATCCTCACTCTTTTTCTGTACTTTTATTGCTGTGTATCTCATATGTGTTTGATTACCTCGTTGATGATAATAATTCCTGCTGCTATGTATTTTGCTACCTCCCCAGTCTTCTTTATCCGTCTGCCCCATCTATTTTTAAAAGCCTCTAATTTTGCCCTCCTTATGTCTTCTTTCCCATCCTCTGTTTCGTGGTACATCATGTATTACTCGTAATCATTACCTGTGTCCGTTGGTGAATAATCCCTATCATACCCAAGTGCGTCTAACTCTCTTACTATAAAGTTATAGTATGGTGAGCCTTTCTGTCCTTTCTTTTCTATAAACTCTATATCTTTTAAGAGCGCTTGAATTGCGATGTCGGTGAGTCTATTCCGTGTTTCTAAATCCTCTATCTCTGCGACTTGTGTTGACATTGTTTTTCTCATATAATCTTGGTTAAGATAACGCTTGGCACTTGTCGTAATAGTCTTGTTTTTCCTCTACTAACCAGCCCTCTGCTTCATCACCAACATAACCCTCTTTAACAGCGTAACCAATGAGTGAGTCCAATTCTTTTAGGTCTGTCATGCAATTAAAGTTAGTAGCTGATAATAATTCATTCGTAACTCACTCCCTGCCCATACTGGTCGTCCGTCCTCCTCACCGATTAAGTGGAGGCCAGCACGACCTGCTCTCTGTATCTCACCTGCGGTTGTTTTCATAGCCAATAGGGTGGGTTAATGAGTAAATAAACGACTACTGTCCAAAGTACTGCTACCACAATGAAACTCATTACATCTGCGAGAGTAATCTTATTCATTCGTTCCTCTCTACTAGTCAAGTCTTCGTGGAATGTGTTAGGTGGCATAGTATTTTAAGTGATTAAAGAAAGATAGATTGTGGGGGGCAGAGATGTCGCCGTTATAGGATTCTTCGGTAATGAGCCGACACTTTCCTATCATCCTCGCTTCGCACCTAGTTTTTGTTGAAAGCGCCAACTAGATATGATTGCTCTTAATGGCTATGAGATACTAACCCCCGCAACCTACCTTTCAAAGTGCTTCAGGTGTCTTGGCTATCGAGGAGGGGAGGTTGTCCTTTCGGATTGCTACCCAATCGTTGCCGTGTGCCTGATATAGCCATCTTAGCGTATGCGTTTGCTCACGTCAATATGTTTGCATAATCCCCTGTGGATATCCGTATGCACTTGCAAACACCGCATACTTATAGTACCATAGGAACTATGAAAGAAATAGCAACAGCAACCGTTCGTTTATACCCTTCTACTAGACGTAAATTGAAGGTATTGGCCGCCCAAAAAAGCACCTCTCTAGCCCAGGTAGTTGCTTCTATGGTATGAAAGCTACTGACATCCAGTTGCATGAAATAGTCCCAACGCCAATTCCAGCCCTTAATCAAATATTGGGTGGAGGCTTTCCAAGTAGGATAATTATAGAAGTGGCGGGGCCTCCTTCAAGTGGTAAATCTTCATTAGCCCTCCAATTTATAGCGCAAGCACAACGATTAGGACGTCCGTGCTATTACGCAGATGCAGAGAGAGCAATAGACTTTGTACGATTTGCTGAAAAGATTGGTGTTGACTGCAATACCCTTGAATACGATAAACAAGATTACGCCGAAATGCTTTTAGACCGCTTAATAGCGTGGCTTGATGGTGGTGAGTTTGAAAAAGAGAAGTTTAAGGCACATAAGAATGCGGTTGTTGTAATCGACGCGATTGGTGCGCTGCACGGCAGGGATGAGGCAGAGAAGACGATGGAGGGCAAGTCATGGGCGGTGCAGGCAAAGATGATAGCTAAGTTCTGTCGTCAACTCGCTCCGATTATAGACCGTCAAAATACCGTTTTGATACTTGTAAACCATATCTATGAGGTAATGAACTCCAACACTCCGATGAAACTCTATAAATCAAGTGGGGGCGAGAAGTTAAAGTATCATTGTGGGCTATCGTTGTGGCTCAAAGAGGGGGGCGCCCCCAAAAGAAATGCTGACGGTACAAAAATGGTTAAAATTATCAACGCGGAGATAAAAAACAAAGCCAAATATTCTGACGCATTTGAAGGTACTAAGGTGGAGTTAGAGCTTATTCCAAAGGATGGTTTCGTTGGAGAGTTTGTGCAAGCCCCAGCAAAGAAGAAAACTGGCCGCCCTAAATTAACCAATACATAGAGATATGGAAAAAGTAATAATCGGCATTGTAATTTGTGTGGTTGGTGTTGTTTCTGGTATTGCCATCGGTATTTCAATTCATGGACAGATTGGTATACTATTGGATTTCTTTACCTCCTTCCTCATTTCAATGATTGGCGGCAGTTTTATTGCTACTGGGTTACTTAATCGTTAACAACAAATCAAAATAACTTATGAGAGCTTCTAACCCAAACACACTATGAAGAAATACCAATATCAACTTTTAAAGGATTGCGATACATTCACCTACTCTCTTGATGAGATAAATAAGCTCGCGAGTAAAGGATGGCGGGTTGTCTACCCGAGCTTAACAGACTTTCTTAGAGAATGAGTTATGAACCCCATATCCTTCAACCACATCAAACTAAAGAAAGTCCCACCTAAAGACACTCTCTTTATGGACTTTAGTTCAGTAAAGGATTTAATCTGCCCCGCTTGTGGTCATAGGCTCTATTGGAACTTAAAACATACGATAGTGAGATGTAAGTCAAAACAACATAAGTTCTTTTTGACTAGAGCCAAGTATGAGGAGATAGTATCGGGCAAGACTTTGAATTCTTTTAAGAAACAGCGCGCTTTAGATTTGAGATAGGAAGCTTAATTGCTCGTCTTCGACCTCTTTTGATTGCATATACGTCGATTTGTCCGTGTTATTCCATCTCTTGAAATGCTCATAGTGCTGAACGTGGTTACAATTTCGGCAATAATCCCACTCAGTAAAGTAAAAGGGTTGAAATAGTACACGCTGGTCTATTTCTTTATGAGTCCGATTCTCCATCGGATTTTTACATTTCGGGCATGGCTTCCCCTGTCCTAATACCTTATATCTAATCCTCTTACTCATAACATCTAATACATTAACTCCTAATAAGGATAATACCGTTAGATTTTTGTAGAGTACTTCCCCCCTTCCCCCATAGATGAGAGA
>OFQX01000434.1_pt1 | contig 13015 bp, 27 predicted proteins | sample 1542951 | NCBI WGS metagenome assembly OFQX01 (sample SAMN07774215, study PRJEB24372) | wastewater metagenome | isolation source: WWTP Novara (Effluent) | place: Italy: Novara | collected 2015-12
TCCACGGTGATGGGCACGGTGGCGGCGCGATGATCCAAACACGCCCCCAGTGAGTCGAACGGCCCGAACGTCCACGCCTCCCGGTAGTCCACGGTGGCGAAGTAAAACCACCCCACCAGTGCCCCCCGTGCGCATGTTCGTAACACCAGGGTTACAATCAGGACGCACGACATCACCAGCAGGACCACCGCGACACGCAACCCCTCGTCACTCACCAGCGGTGAACGGTTACGCACGTCTGACACGCACGGCAATTTCCCGCCGTGCCGCCTCAATCTCGTGTAACTTCTCGTGTGCCGCTGCCTCGTCATCGCGCAGCGTGCACTCCAAATCCACCAACTGCTCCACAATGCCCGTCACACGGTCGAAGTATGTGGGTTGCGGGATGAACAATCGCCTCCAGACACTCATGCTGGAACCTCCTTTTTTACCTTCGTCTTTTTCGGCGGTTTCGGCTTGGAGGCCTTCACCACTGGCACATACGTTTGACGCGCACTCTTGATCGCCACCTCCACGTACTTCTCCATGCCTTTCAAAACACGGTGCGATGAAGGCCCAAGAATCAAGGTATTTGACTTCAGCGTAATCGTCTTCACGAGATTCCCTTTTTCCTGCAACTCCTTGAACACGTCCCATTCCAGCATCTCCTTATCAGTGAGGTACAATCTCATCGGTTTGGGTGTTTGTCCCATCCACGCTCCATTTCCGCATCTCGTCGCCAATCGTGCAGCACATCAATCGTATTTGAGTAACACACGACACACCGGCACCGCATATCCACTTCATGATTCGGTGAATCGTGGCAGTCACAATCGTTGTAGAAGAGTGCGTGGAGGTTGTCGGTGTATGCGTCGTATGTGTCACGTACCATACGCCCGCTCCACGCCTTCAATGACGATATGCGGTGCGTTCTCGTTTTGTTTGGCGAGCGTAACGGCATCTACAACGCCTCTTGAGCGCCCCCACGAGCAATAATTGTTTTGGAGATAAAGTACGCGGTCGATTTCTCTAACAAAAGCCCCTAACGCTTCGTTTGTCATCCATACTTTTCCGCTTAATTGTGCTACCCAATCCAATACCTGTGCACTGGTTTTCATACGGTCTAACGGAATTTCGTATATACACCCATTCACATTTATGGTAATTTCGTTACGTTTACTGTTGTAATGAATACCTTTTTTCACACATGCCTCACTTTCTCCACTCGTCCATCTGCGAGATACCGTTTAAACTCCGCTGGAAACGCCATTCGCACCCCCTCGATCACTCGCTCCCGCTGCACCACTTCTTGGTAGATGGGCCACGTCTCCGCCTCTCGCTCCACTGGACACTCCAACCAAAACGCATCGTGCTGCTCCTTCGCCAGCGTCAACCATTCGCACCGCTCCAGTAGTTCCAACATGGTGATGTTTTTGAGGTCCGCCACCGCTCCTTGGATGGGGTGGTTTGCACCCTCGCGAAACACCCCACTTGGTATCTTGCGGTCGGGCCCAATGCTCATGTACCGGCGCTTCCTGCCTGTCCACGTCTGTGTAAACCCCTGCGTGCGTATTTGCTCATCTTGCCGTGCCCAGTACAATCGTATCGCCGGATGCGCCCCCAACCACCGATCCGCTGCTTGCACGAGCTTCTTCCCGTCCAGCCCCAACTGCCTCGCCCCTGGTATGTCGCCTGCGAACCGTGGATCACCTCGGTAAATGAGGCGAAACACGAAGGTCTTTGCAACCCGTCTGCGAAGATCGTCCTTCCCCCGCCAATCCAACTTCGCCCGCCACTCCGCATCCTCTGGAGCATTGTGCGGGTCCCGCTTATTGACGGGGTGTGGGTACCCCAGGAAATCGCACATGTTCGCGGTGTGCGGGTCCCACCGCTCTTTAAACACGTCTAGCATCGGCTTATCGTTTGCAATGGAGGCTTGGATGCGAAGTTCCACAGCATCCCAATCGTGCTTCATCCACATCGTGCCTTCGTCCGGCACGTAGATGTCGCTCAAATCACCCGGTAACTGCTGCAACGCGGGTTTGACGATGCTCCACCGCCCATTCGCCTGCGTGTGCGTCATGAACTCGGGATAGACGCGGGTGTGGAGGTTCATCTTTCGATTTCAATTTGTTCAGCTTTATTCACCTTCAAACCAGAACCATTGTCCTGAATGATGCCTTCGCACAGTCTGAGTTTTCCGTCGCTTGTGAGTGTGGCTACATTCCACTCATCAACAATCAATGTAACCTCACCGTCTTCCTCGTCTAACCACACGTCTTTTACGTTGCTGGACTCGCCTGGCTTTATTCGGTAGTTCATGCTTCTCCTTTAATCAACGGATTTAAATAATGACTCAACGTTTGTTCCGCTTCCCCAAACAACACTTTCGCCTCCAACAACGGATGCGCCCCGTCCTTCAACCGCTGCTCCACGTACTCCTGCGTCACACTGTTGTTTGCTTCGTAGTCGCCGTCAAAGGCGCACACATTCGCCCGCAGTGAGGCGATTGCATCCTTGTCCACTGAACGTGCCGCCTTCGTCTTCTTGTTCTTGGAGCGTTGTGTCTGCAAACACTCCACGTCATACAACCAGTACCCCAACTGCGTGCTGCTCCCAAGGTTCACATCAAACCCGCAATACGCCTTCGCCAACCGCTCTGCCTCGTCAATCTTCGCCTGGTACATCTCAATCGCAGGCGCAACTCGCGCCGTATTGACGCGCAACCCTTTCGACTCCCGTGTGTAAATGTGCCTCGTCAACTTTAACGACTGCTCCCGGTACACCTTCATGCTGTCGGGATCGCGTTCCAGCTCCTTCCGCAACATCTCCCACACGTACCCCGTCACCACCGTGTCACCCCAGTTGCGGTCGGGGTCTGTCGTCGGGAGGTGCTTCATTTTCGGGTGTGGACTGCACACCGATTCCAGAAACTCCAACGTATGTGGTAACTCGCTCCACAACACCGCGTGCGCCAGCATCGAATCGTCAAACCTGCCCCAGAACCACTCCGGCTTCCAGCCGAACGTCTTCTCCATCGCTCTTATTTCAGACGGAAAGTTATGCCCAACATGCCACTTACTGCGAGCCAGTGCCTCAAAGCTGGTGATGAAGTGATGCTTCTGCCACCCTGCTGCTGGACCAGACGTGTAACCCATTTGTATGCCCGCAGCCGCTCCAGGGTATGTAACAGAGAGCATGGTGAGTTGATGGTTACTCTCAGCGTACGAGTTGTCCACGTCATAGAAGTACTCCGTGTCCCATAGCAGATACGGTGCTCGTTCGTGTGCGTCTGCAAACCATTTGACGACCTCATTGTGATCTACCACCCCCACTTGTAAACGCGGGGGAAAGGGTTTTGGTAACTCGCCACTCAGGATGCGTGGTATTCGCGCCCAGTCCAGCTTACTCGGCAGCGTTAATTCTGGCTGCTTTCGCAACTCCTCAAGGGAGAGGACACCGTATACCGGTGCGCATCCGGCATGATCGACGGGTGCAAGAAACCCTCTCCAATCTCCAATCGATAAACCAGCATCACCTTGTGTGGTCTTCCAGGCACGCTCTCCTTGTGCAATGACCAGTTCAGTGGAGGCGGGGGGCCTGGAATGCACTCGGGCGCAATGTACAGCGGCTTCACGGAGGGCGGCTGGATTAAGTACGTCGCTACCCTCGCAACGGATGGCTTGACCAATGGAGACATTCTCACCTCGTATCAATCCGGCCAGTGGAAAAAACACCGTATCCCATAACTCGTGAGTGACATCGCCCGACCCCAGCACGTACACTTTCGACCCCTGCACCACGTCATCCGGCGTGTACGTGGAGCTGGTGGAGTGGAGCGGGCATCCCACACAACTCGCAGGTTTCGCGATCTTCAACGCACCCCCGCCAGTTCCTTCAGCATCTTCACCGTGTGCACTTCTTCCTTAAACCCGCATTGCTTCAAAAGCCGCTTCACTTCATTCCAGTTCGTCAGGAGCGTCTGGTATTTCTCGTCCAACCGCTGATACGCCGCCCATGTGGGAGGGTCGAGTTTCATGTCTGTCATGCACCCTCGTTCGTTAAAAGTGCCCCCCAGTGACCGGGCCGGGGAGCCGTATTCCATCCCGGTATGGTCTTATGCGTTTACTGAAGTGCGCTGATTGCTGCCGTGTTGTTAATCATCTCGCCACTGCCGCCCTTAAACTGCGAGATGGACACTTGGAAACGATTCTCCTGAAACCACGCTAGCGTCTCCGTGAAGGACTTGCCAGCGGTGCCACTGATCGCAATCATCTGCCCTGCGAGTCGAGACGCTGCACTGAGACGCGCTTCCTTGCCTTCCTTCGCCTTGTTGTACACAACGGCAGGACACACCTTGATGAAGTGCGTGCGCGTCTTCCCGTCCAGTTCGTCATACCCCTTCTCGCCCACACCTTCCAGTTTCACCTGGAGATTTGCGACCGGCTTTCCGTACAACGGATTCGCGCTTCCATCGTCAAACGTCTCCCGCTGATCGCCCGTGCGATCCTCGACCTTCACCAACGTCGCGGGGTACTTCCCGCTGGGAATAAGCGGGAACGCGTCCGCTTTTTTCGCTTCCTCAACCAACAACCCCTCGTTCATGACCGCATCAAACGCACTCATCATGTCCACCATTCGCCCTCCAGTTCAGTTAAATGAGACAACCGTGTTACACTCTAAACGCACCTACGTCGCCTTCCCCGTCTGCGCTGCTGCAATTGTTGCCGCGAGTGCTTGAAAGTCCTGCGGCACAATCACCGGAATCTTCTCCACCACCCCGATCTGCCCTTTGATGCCTGCCCCCGCTACTTCACCTTGCGGTTTCGTCTGCCAGATGTACTCTCCTTTCGCATTGACACGAGATGCCAACACCACTCCCACTTCTCCCAACACCCGTGCCGCTGCCTTCCCCGGTAAGTCGGGCATCAAGTGTTTCGTGGCGTTCTTGCTCGTGTCGTTTTTGTCATCCTTGTCCATGTCCGCCCAACTCATGAAGATACGCGTGGGGATTTTCGATGACGCAACCATGTTGACGTATTCCCACATCAAGTTGTGACTCTTCCCGTAACACCGTGGGTCGAATTCACCCTTTTGAATGACTTCTCCTTTCGCGTTGGTGGTCGTTTCAAACGCACTCTGGAGTGCCGCACTCTCACCGTCTGTCGCAATCGCCAATCCAATCGCATACAGCTTGTGCACGCCGTCAATGACGATGGTTTTCAGCGCCCCAAACTCCCCATTCATCATCTTGATGGTGGCTTCCTCAACCTCACGCCATATCTTTTGGTAATACAGCGTGTTCCGCTTCTTCGTCTCCACCCCATCATCCTGCCATCGAAGTGCTACGACCCCCTCACCGTATGGAATGGACGAGTGCCCCTTCTCTCCCGGTACACTGATCACTCCCACCGGCTTCTCGCAGGTGCGGATGGAGGTGGTCTTGCCGGTGTTGGGTAATCATGCTACCCAGATGCACCCATAATCCGGTTCACTTTGTTGGATCAACGGCACTCAACACCCCCTTTTCGCTTAAATCCCGTGTCACCACAGATTCCTTCAACGCCACCACAATCACGTCATCGCGGAGGAATACGTCGTCAATTTCGGCACCTTTTGGAAGCCGCAACAGTTCAGGCAATTCGCTCCACGCCACTTCCATGCGTGTGCTGGTTGTGCGGATTGTTTTCATGCGAGTACACACTCCATTACGATAAAGAGCCGGGACGTGTTACTGGACGGGTCGTAGAGGTAATTCGTCTCCCGCACCTTCCAGTTTTCGTTCACACCATTCGCCTCCAACACCTCTTGCGGCACCTCGAAACTCGCCACTTCTAGGCGATACGCGTTGATCACTTGCGCCTCCCAATCGTCACATATTTATGCCGGTATTTCGCCGGGTCCAATTCCGCTTCCAGACACGCATACTGAAACTCACACGGGCCGTATTTCGTCTCGTGCGTGGGAGCCATACGCGGGAGGTTGATATGGTCGATTTCCGTTTCGTACATATCGCTCCACCACCCGTGTGCGCTGTCGATCCATTGTTGCATCTGTGTCTCAGTCACCTCAAAACGTTGGAGCGTAAAGTGTGGCTTAGGGGAAAGCTCTCCAAGCACAATGTAATAATGTGAACAGGGTTGTCCGAGGAACCGCCTGACACACCATACATAATGCTTGAGTTGCCAATCGTTCGCGAATTCCAGCAAGGTACGCGACCGTGCCGCCTCGCGTGTCTCTCCCGGTTTGACATACAGCGTCTCCTTCATCTTGTAGTCGAGGGGCGCGGTGCCGTCCTCGTCCACCACGAGTAAATCGGGACGCGCATTTCCACCATCTTCAAACGTGTGCTCCACCGCCCGAATCTCCCACGCTGCTGGCACCACGTCATACGCCGCGTAATGCTCCAACGCCCGCTGCATCAACGGCGGCACACGCGTCTCAAACGTCTCATCTGTCACCACCCCACCCGCATTCAGAAATGTCTCCACTTGGTCATTCCACGTCACGGCGGCTGCACGGTACGGAGTGACGTGGTTTGGCGCAATGCGCACACCTCCTTTCCTCATGCGGTTGTGTTGCTCCAGCCCCGCTGCCATCGCCGTGCCCATCCACCGCGAAACAGCACCTTTCGCCGCGTACTTCGGCGTCACCCCTTTCTGCTGCAACGCACGCGCGGTCGGGCAGAACGCATGTGTTTTCGTGGCACTCGGTGAATACACTCGCATACGTATAAATTCCTCCCCTGTTTTGGACGGCGGTATGTCCTGTCGAGAGTCTCACACGCGACATGTCGCCACGAAATTTCAGGACAGGACATGCACCTGTTCTTTTACCCTCTCACAAAGGAGCGTGCGTGTGGCGTTACGTGTGATTACGGCAGAAGATTGGTTTGACCAGCACTCCCAACAACTCGGTAATACTGATCACCATTTATGGGGTCCGCACATTCGTAAAGAAGCCGTGACGTTGTTTGTGGGTGAGACGAGTGTGGGCAAGACGACGTTGCTATATAACCTGTGTTACAAGCTCTCGCGGGGTGAGGCGTTCCTCGACATTGCTCCCCCTCACCCGCTGCGCATCCTCCACCTCGATTACGAGGAAGACACCGACACACGCCTCACCACGATGTTCCACATCGGATACCGTGGGAAGAACTGGCACTTTATGGCTCGTGATGAGGATGGGGGTGACAAAAGCGGTCCCGCCCTCTTCCATGATTTGGACGAGATTAAACCCGGCGAATACGATCTTATTATTGTCGATCCATTGTGTGAAGCGTATCCGGTGAAGAACGAGAACGACAACGAAGAAGCCAACGTCCAAATGCGTCTCTTTCGTAAACTTGCTCGTTCCAAACAAGTGGCGGTGATGTTGGTGCATAATACCGGTCGTCCTCACTACAACCACAAGACCGGTGAGCAAAGTGCCGCCGAACGCGCTACCAAGAAGCACATGGGACGAGGGGCAACTGCCCGTGCGGATCGCGCCGACATCGGCATCAATTATGTGGCTGTGGATAAGACGGTACGAATGCTGTGTGTAGCAAAAAGCCGCACTCCTGGTCATTTGGGGCATACATGGACCCTCGATTTTGACGGCAACCACGGGTTGAAGGTGCGTTCCACGGAATCCCAATCCCAATCCCACGAAACCCTACCTGTTACTGGGATTGGGACGGATGCTGCTCTCGCCACGGTATTGCGCGACCACGCTGGCGAGAAGCTGCAAACCATTTATGAACTGCACGTCAAAAATCAATTACAATTGAGTCGTTCCGCCTTTTACCGGCGTGTGCAGGTTATGCGTATCCAGGGAGCACCGCCCGCAGCTTCGCCAGAATAACCAGGTGCCGCCTCTCCAGCGTCCGCACCGATATGCCATATTGCTTCGCGATGTCCCGCATTTCCACCTCCTGCTTGTACCGCAAGTCAATAAACTGCTGCTCCTCTGCATTGAGCGTGTGTATTGCGCGTTCAATGTCGAGGGGCAACCCCCACGACTCAGAAGGGTCGGGTACTGTCAATTGTTTGACACCATCATAGATCGGTAAGGTGCCTGTCGCCATGTACCGGTCCTGTGGAGCGGCGAACGGGACTGGCTCTCTTCCCAGACGCTCATTCCGCCTCGTATTCCCGCCCGTCACCCACATCAAGTACACAAACCGCACCCGCCGACTTAAAAACTTCTCCATCGATTGCACATGCGCAACTCGTTTCTGCTGCAGCATGACGGCAATGGCTTCATGAATCAGATCGGTTGCCTCCAACCCCCCGCGTGTGCGTTTTGCTAGCTTCTCCGCGTACGGTCGTACTGCATCCAGCACGGAAGGTGTCAGCAAGTCCTCATAACTGGTATGCGCGTTCTCCATCTTTCTCGTTCTCCTTCCAGTAATTGCAGCATTTTCCACTCAGTTGATTGACGACCCGCCACGCGTAGATGAGGCCATTTCGTTGCGCCTCCTCACCGCTCTCTTCCAGCACGAGTGCGTCTTCGTTCGTCAGCCGAACCTGTGAGCCGTGTCTGTAGAACAACGTCAACACATACATGAAGGCACCTCAATTCGTGGTGGGTGGGGGTGTGCTGTTTGCGACACACGCTTCGAACTCTTCAATTGCGGCGCACTTCTCCAGGTACGAGGCAATCCGCGTCACGGCTTCAAACGCAGTTTTCGAGTTTGTGCCGTACAGCTCGCAGACCGTCTCCATCGTCGTGTAGCAGAACGCGGCACACTCGGGGGTGCGCCCCATTGCCGGGATCGTGCGCAGCAATTTCGCGGCTTCGGCTGTGGAGATGTTGAGGTTGAGCGTGAGATGCGCCACAACCGCCCCGAGTGCCTTATCTGCCGGGGTGTGGTAGAGGTGCATGTCTTCAGCCAGTTTCACGAAATCATCCTTTGAATCTCGCATGTGTCCTTTCTGCCACACCCCAACGGTACACCAAAACGGTACACACGTTGGAATGAGACATCTGTGTAACAATCAAGGGCAAAAAAGTCCCTCTGCAAAATTACACAGTTACATCGCGTACTTGTGTAACAATGACACGAGGGTGACAATGGTACAGGAAATTTGGTATCTCTTTTGCGTCGGTTATGGATGCGTAACGTGTTGTTTTATAAGAACCTCCTTTGAGTGAGTGGGGTGCATTACCGCGTCGTCACCCGCGTCTGTAACACACCCAATTCTATGAGTAGATTAAAGAGACTTCTTCGCACGGCACGCACACTCATCAAGAATCCACAAGAACACCAACACCCCCACGACTTGCCACATCTCAATACCTCCTTTGTTGCTGTTGCATCATTTGGTTGAACATCTGCATTTGTTGATTCCCCAGCATCAACGCGTTCTGCCGCTCCAGTCTGTCCAGTTGATCCTGTTGCGCCCACTCGTGGGCGAGTTGATTGCAGCGATCCAGTGGGAGCTGCTGCACACACTCCCGGTACAACTGCACGTTTGTACTCGGGCGCACCGGGATGGATGGCTCTCCACACTCGGGGCACCGATCAATCGCGCACCCTGTCATCAGTAATGCCGTCAGCACCAACGCTCGTACTGTGCTCATATGACACCTCCTGTTGCTCCAGTAACGCCGCTCCCTTCATCAATGCGGTTGGGCTCAAATGCGCATACCGCATGGTCATGTGCAGGCTTTTATGCCCCATCCACTGCTGCAACTCGGGGAGCGTCATGCCGCGTTGCAGTAAGCGCGTGGCGCACGTATGCCGACACGCGTACGGGACAAACTGCGCGTCACCTGTGAGCCCCATCATCACCTTCAACCGATTCCAGACGTAAATCATCCAGTTATTGTCGAAGGGAAATGGTGTCATTTGTGTCACAGTACGGGCAAAAAGAATGTCGCGTACGCGTCGGGTCATTGGCAGGGAGCGTGGGTGTGAGGTTTTGTTGTAGAAAATGTGAATGACATGTTGTGTGAAGTTGATATCGCGTTTCTCCAACTTAAACAACTCGTCGGGGCGCATCCCGGTGTCGAGGAGCACTTGAATCGCGTCCCGGTGGTCGGCCTTCCCCCACTCGTGGCACAACTGAAGCAACGTACGTTCCTCATCTGTGGTGAGGTACCGGATGCGCCCGTTCCCTTCCTTATGCCGGTGGATTACCGGAAGCGCCTGCACCCACCCGTGTTCATACGCAATGTGGAGGATTTTGGACACCGCCGCGAGTTTCCGGTTGATCGTGGCGTCTGTATTCCCTTCCCGCCTCAACGTATCCTCGTATGACACCAAATCAGTCCGGTTGAGTTGATCGAGTGGCATGGAGCGCCCAAAGAACTCCAACGCCATCTCCGCATTCCGTGCCAACTTCGCCCCACTCTTCCGCCGACTCCAGCACTCCCGCACCGTTTGCTCGTACGCGTCACCGAGTGTCTTGCGAGTGCGGGGAATGCACAGTTCCGCTTTCAGAATCGTGCGTGCGTCCACACCATCCGCAACCGTCTCCACCGTGGTCGTGCGTCTCGTCTCGCCGCTCCCGGCACTCACCCGATACTTGCCGCGATGTTTCGTGACACCTTTAGGCAGTTTCATATCGTGCCTCGCTCATCAATCCGCGCCTTCACCTTCACCCCTTGCGCCGTCAACGTCAGCAAGTGCGCTCTCGTGTCGAACGGCGCGATCTGCGCATGAATCAACCCCAATGCCGGGATACGCTTGACCTTGTTCGCATCCACCCGTACAATCGTCTTACTGCCGAATCGCCGCACCCACCGAGACACGTTCACCCGCTCCTTGTCGATCTTCCCCACAAGGTCCGACTGCAAGATACCCTGTGCATATCCCTAGTGCCTAGGAATAAAATGCCTAGTAACGTGTAATTCGTTTGGGAGCAATCGAATTCTCTCAAAGACTTGTGCGCGTTGCTCCGCTTCATTGAGCACGTGCCGAGCAAAGCCGCACATCATGCAATGCTCATACGTATAAGACGTGCCACGTTCATCTTCTCGGGAGTAATCGTGACAGATTTGGATAAAAGAGCTGGCGCATTTTGGGCAGTTCATTTGCTCACCTCGATCTTTTCTAAACTTGTGGGGTAGAAATCAAACCATTGCGTGGTGTTATGATCCAACTCAATTGTGACTCTCCCGGTACTCTTTCCTGCGTGTTTTACTGTGCCGATTAACCCGTTATATTCAGGCTTCCGCGAATTGACGACTTTGACGCGATCTTTTTTATTGAATGGTGACTTACTCATTTCGTCTCTCCCATCTCCAGAGGTGTAAAGCCATGCAGTTTAATTGTATTCAGTGAAACCGTACTGTGTACCGGATGCTCCCCCATCGGCTCCAGCAAGTTGTACAGAGCAAATCGGCCATACCGCCAAACTTGGAACCCGAGAAACTTCACCTTTATCGTGTTCATTTTGTGCTCCTAATCCAAATCCACACCGCACACGCGGCAATAATGAGTGCGGTTGTGAGTAATTCTTGTGCTCGTGGTGACATTGTTGCTCCTGTGTTACGGTTTACTCAAAATAAATCAATCCATCGTCACCGACATATGCGTATGTATCACCTAGCTTGTGTGCATACTCCGTCAGCTCTTTACCCAATGTCTTAGACCATATCGTTTCTGGCCTATCCCAAAATCCAGCCCCATGCCTGTTACGTGTAAGCCATAGATCATGCCCTGCTTGTTCATATTGCCTACCGATAACAGGTTCGTACTTGGCAAGAAAAGCTTGACAATCCGTCTCAGCTTGTTCGATAGCTTTTGGGGCTATATCATCCAGATCATAGTTATCGTCTAAATAGTCTCCACCTTGGTCATCGCTGTTATCAGTACTCGACCATAACGCTGCTATCAGGTAATGTTTTGTCATTTCGTGCATCTTGAGACTCCTGTGTTACAGTGTGGACAAATTAAAGGTTGTATAAAACCCACAACGCCACTCCCCCAAGCACGCTGCATTCGATCCAGACGCGTACCAGGTGCGCACGTGCGGCTTTCAGTTCCATGCGTTCTTTCAGTGTGGTGTGTGTCATTTGTGCACCTCATTATGATCTGTCCATGTGGCCCATGACTTATACGTGCATAGATCGCACGTATGCCACTCACCCACAGGGACACCGCGTTCGACTCTTCGCGTAGCTCCACAGCTACACACTTGATACCCACAACCGTCAGATGTATGCGGGTGATGAAGTGGGTAATGTTGCACTTGTGTCATTTCGCGCTCCCTTCTGCTTGTGCGAGGGCGGTTCTGCTTGTATCGACGATCTTTTGTATATCCTCTTCACTCAACTTCCGCCCGGCATAGTAATGGCGCATATGTGCGATTGTGTCTATCGCATCCTTTAACGCCTCATACATCGCTGGCGCGGCGGCTATAAGGTGGGCGTTGGCTTGCTTGATTTCGTACCCTTCCTTAGAATCCAGTGTCTTAGCGACTACAACATTTTTAGGGCCACGAATTACATGAGGGTCTACACAATTCCACGGCCCTGGCGTATGCTTCGCTGTGTTCATGGTTATTTCCCTTCCGCTTGTGCAAGGGCTTGCCTTGCTGCAAATACATGTTTCCAGTCGTCTAGCGTGTCAGCCGGTACTTGCGCGCTTAGATACTCAACTAGTGTTTGCAACGCCTCATACATCGCCGGGGCTGCGGCGATGAGGTTGGCATTGGCTTTCCATTCGTGCAAGTCTACTGATAACGGCTTTAGGCCGTTGTAAACCCCATGTAACGATAATTGCATCTCTCCCTTTGGGGTACCTATCGCGGTTATGTTTTTCGCATAACGTATAATCCACGGCCCTGGCGTATGTTTCGTTGTGTGTGTCATGCTGTTGCCTCCCTTAGTAGACTGCAATCCCACGGTTATACACACTGTCCACACTGCTCCCCACCGGCACATCATCCTTTCGCAGCACATACACCGCACAACCACGCGGATCTGTTTGGTGATAGGCGAGGAGATCGGGGTACTTGCTCATGATAGCCTGCAAGCGCTTAAGTGCCCCCTTTTCCTTGTCCGGTATAGCTCGCTTTCGGCCATTCGAGTAGATACCTGGATG
>OFQX01000436.1_pt1 | contig 13009 bp, 13 predicted proteins | sample 1542951 | NCBI WGS metagenome assembly OFQX01 (sample SAMN07774215, study PRJEB24372) | wastewater metagenome | isolation source: WWTP Novara (Effluent) | place: Italy: Novara | collected 2015-12
CAGTCAGGCACTGACCGGTGACGGCTGGAATAAGGCGCTGCAGCAGATCATCACGCGCAAAGATCCGGGCTCCAAAAACAACAAGCCGCAGCTGCCCAATGGCAACTTGAACGGGCGCAACCTCACGATCCTCTGCGGTCATGTGGGCGTCGCGTCGGCATTGGTCAAGATCTTTGATCCTGCTAGCCAGTGGGCAACGCAAGTCGAGACCGGTATCAGCGCAGCCAGTGAATCGCGCCGGGTTTACACCCAGGCCACGATCCAGTTGGTGCCAGAGATGGCCGCGATTGGCACGGACGCGGGTGTTATCACTGACCCTGCGACCTACTGCTACATCATGGTCAACAACACCCCAAACCGCGGGCTATTCTGTCGCATCCCAGACCTGCCCACGGTATCCGAGCCCGAGCGCATCGCCGACAAGCACATGACGCGCCGTAAGGGATTCCAGACCTTCGGTATTGAACCGTCGTGGCCGTGGGCGCTCTACAAATGGACGTTCACCTAGCCCATGCTGCTACCTCCTGTTACCATTGCCGAGTTGGTCGATGACGGACCAACTCTCGTAGCTGCTGGCAAGGCAGAAAACGTGCTTTGCCAGGGCTATCTAGGTGTGCGCGTTTACAACAACGGCGCCGCGGCCGTGGCCGTGCGCCCATGGATCTATCGCGATGGCAGGTGGTGGGCTTGGCGCTATGACGCAGCCGGGGCCGGAGTTGAACCGGTCACGGCAGACCCCGCAGAGATGAACGGCACCGCCACGGGGCAATTCATCGGGAACGGCCTATCTTGCCCGGTTGCGCTAGTTGTCGAATCCGGCGACGGTAACGACATCGCAGAACTACACCTAGACATTCTCTAAATGCTCTACTTATCCGCAGACGGTCGCGAGTTTTGGGTCTTGGCCGCGCCGCCTAGCCTGCTTTTTGGCACGGCAGATAACGGCGCGCAGGGTATCGACCAAGGCACGATTGCAGCACCGGTGCGCATCATCGGCACCAGTAGCGGCGTCGTGACTTGCGGCGGCATCCCGCGTCAGGACATGACCGTGCGCGTGCGCTGTACGGTGGGCGGCGAGATCAACGACAATAGCACGGTCAACCCAAGCGCGACCGTGCTGCCAGCGTTTGAGGTGTCCGCAGATGACGGCGTAACGTGGCTGTCAGCGCAGACCGTGAGCGACCACCGCAACAGGGCGGAGATCCTGGTCGCCAAGCTGGGCCTAACGGTGCGGTTTGCAAATGGCAGCGTCGCGCCCTCGTTTGTCATTGGCGACGTGTGGCAGTTTGCATGCTCGGCGAGTGAGACGGTCAAGGCGCTGGTGCCCGCGGTGTGCGCCGACATGGATGATTACCTAAACGCGACCTATGACCTGCCGCTGGAAGCAGTCGCGCCGAACTTCGTTTTGAAGGCGTGCGAGCTGCTGCGGTGGTACATCATAAAGCAGCTGGGCCTCGCGCACGATCAAAGCATGGCGGCTTATGAGCCAAAAGAGGTGACGCAGTGGCTTGCGAATCACCAGGCCGGGCGCATGTCGCGGCCTAAAGACCTCGGCATCACGGAAAAGCCACCCGGCACCAGCTTTGTCTACAGTCCAGCTCCGCGCGTTCTGCGCAACGAGTTCCCGATCTAACTACCGAGGATTCCTCGGTAGTTCGCCCCGTATACTTTCAAGCATGGGCGTCACTGGCGACTTTGCACGAGCTGACAGATTGGCGGGCGCATTTGCTGCCATGTCTGCAGATGCGCGCGGGCTCACGGCCAAGGCCATGGTCGCGACTCAGGATGCGACTGATGACTCGTTTGCTCGCGAGTCCACCGTTGACGCTGTGCGCTGGGCGCCGCTGGCACCTTCAACGCTTCGGCGCAGGCCACCGGGTCCGATTCTTCGCGGGCTGCAGTCCGATTTGCTTTGGACGTTACATGCCAATGGCCGCTGGTCGGTGCGCTCGCGTCAAAAGCCGTACGCCGTTTATCACCTGGGGCCGGATAGGCGCACGGGCAGGCCCGCGCGGCCGTACTTGCCGCAGACGCCAGCCGAAGCGCAAGCCGTGGCCGAGCGCGTTGGTCGCGCCGTTGTGCTGTGGCAGCTGCAGCATTTACAGGCGGCGCGATGAGTAGCAACTTTGATCAGCGCACGATGCGGGATGCCTGGGAGTGCTGGCGGGCGTCTGAGCACTTGCGCGACGTGCTGACCACCTACGGCGGGCGTGAGCAGCAACAGGCTATGGCAACCCCCCGCATTCGCTGGGAGCCCACCGCCGACGGCTACTCAAAAGCAGCGCGCGGAGAGATGTCGGTACAGCCGCGCCCAGGTGGGCCGACCAATAAGCTCGCGTACGTCAAAGCCGCCCACATCTGCGCAGCTGGCGCGGTGCTCATGATCTTTGGCGTCGATGAAGTCACGGTCGAAGACCTGCGCAGCCGCGCGATCCTGGCCTTAGAAGACACTTTCGGCGCGAAAGCTAACTGCGAAATCAACGGCGGGCGCTGGATTCTCGCGCGCGACGCCGCCACAAATGCCGACGCATACGAACTATCAATCACAATCCGACTGCCCATTGTGCGCGTGCTGCCTGCGGTAGTTGCTGAGACGGTAAACCTAACCACTACGGTGCTGCAACAATGACGACCCCGAACGTAACTATCAACCTGCGCAGCAGCTCCAACCGGGTGAATCCTCAGGATTTGTCCGCGATTGGCTGCGTGTTTGGCTATTCCAGCGCAGGCACTCGCAACCAAGTGGCGACGCTTGGCAACCTTGCCGCGTGCTCTGCATATGGGCACGGCGAGGGCATTGAGCATTCCGCCGAAATTGGCGTGCAAGCTGGCTGGCCGGTGTACTTTTGCCCTGTCGAGGGCACGCAGCAGGCACCGAGCGCGGTCACGAAAACCGCCATCAGTGCAGGCGTGGCCACGTTGCTCTATGGCTCCGCGCTGGCTCCGGGCGCTGCTCCGCCTGCGGGCGGGCTTCTGTACGTTGCCAAGACCGCTGGTGTATCTGTTGTCCAGGTAGCTGGCGGCGCGAATGGCGTCGTGGTAACTGGATCCGTCGGCGCACAGGTGATCACTATCACCTTTAGCGGCGCGACCACTAACGGCGCAATTGCCACGCTGGTCAATGCCGATGTGACTGCCAACTTGCTGGTCACTGCGTCGGCTGTCGGCGGCTCGGGCCTGCCTGCGGTGCTTGCGTCCACTTCGCTGGATAATGGCGCGCTGACTGCCACGGCGCTGGCTGCCGGTGTCACCATTGCGATCGTGTACGCCGGTAGCGGTACCCCGCTCAGTATTCCGGCTGTAGTTGGCTCGGCTGTCATTATCAACGGCGCCACCGATGCGAACGGCCTGCCAGCTAGCACGGCGACCGATATCGCGGCTTACTTGGCGGCGAACGGCGGCGCGGGAGCGACTGCGGCCCGTCTGCTGCTGACTCTCACTGCTGGCGGAACAGGGCTTGGTTTGGCCGCTGCTAAGGCGACCACCGCTCTGCAGTTTGGCAGCACGGGCGCGGCCACCGTAGCGGGCACCGGGACCGATGCCTACACCTTCAAGGTGCGCGTGCTCTCGTCTGGCGCCATTGGCGGTTCACCAGCTCCGGCTATTGAGTGGAGCCCCGACAACGGGAACACGTACAGCAGCCGCCGACTCGTACCTGGCACCGGCATCGTTGCGCTGGCTGACAACCTGCTGACGACCGGCATCACGATCACTTTCACCGGGGCACTCGAGGAAGGCGACGTATTCACGTTCACCGTTGCCAAGCCAGTGGTCGCGTCGGCTGACTTGCTGGCGGCGCTCGATGCTGTCATTGCGGACACGTCGCGGGACTTCGGCTTTGTCACCACCCCGACCAGTTGCAGCCGCAGCTTGGCAGCGCAGATCAACACCAAGATCCAAGCCGTCAAAACCACGCGCGGCCTTCGCTGCTTTCTCAACACGCGAGCCATTGCCGAGGGCGTGCCGGGAGAAACGCGGGCGCAGTGGATCAACGCACTGATCGCCGACTTTGACGGCTTTGAGTCTGTCAGCGGGCCGCTATGGGTGGTTGCTGGCCGCTTTTCGCATATCAGCAGCTACACCGGTAGGATTTACACGCTCGGTCGCCCCGGCGTGTTTCAGGCTGCTGCCCGGCGCGCGTCTTCGTGCTTGCATGCGTCGCTTGGTGAGGTTGCGCTAGGCGCACTGCTGAATATCAACTTTGCGCGCGATGCTACAACCGGTGTGGTTACAGACCCCGGCATCGATCATGATGAACTGACATTGCCTGGTCTAAACGAGCGCCGATTTATCACGCTGCGCACATTTGGCGAGTTCGGCAGCGGAAGTTTCTACATCACCCGATTTCCGACGATGGCGCTAGAAAATGACCCAAGCTACAACGTCGGAATGAACGTCAACCTCGCGCTGGAAATCGCGCGGGTCGTGCGCCCGATCCTTGTGCTGCAGATTCAAGCGCCGCTGGTGACAATCCCGGTCGCAGAGTCTGCGCTTATCCCCAAGGGCGCAATCTCGGCAGCGGACGCTATCAGCATTGGCGGGCGCTGCAATAAGGCCATCGCGCAGCTTCTGTATTCAACCAAATCAGACGGTAGGCCCAGCGCATCGCCAAACCCCCCAGGCGTGCCGCTGTGCCGCATCTTGCGCACTAATAACGTCGAGGCGGACAAGACGCTGAATGCGCAGGTGACATTCAAGCCGCCTGGATATCCTAACTTTATCGTGGTCGACATCACTCCAGAGGTGGCGTAATGGGCAGGTTTTCAGCTAACGGCGATTACGTCGATTTTGCATCGCTAGAACTTGGCATCTTGGGACTGACCCGACTGCCTAACGAGTTGTCAGCCGTCAACTTTGGCGACAGCATCAGCCGCGCGGATATCGAAGGCACCGGCCAAGTGCCGCTAGGCCAGGCGCGCGGTCGGTACAAGTGCGACAACTTCCAGATCAAATGCACGCTGGAAGCTGCCAAGGAAATCTACGACAAGCTAGCCGCTGAGGCCGAAGGGCGCGGCGCTGGCAATGTCATCATTTCGGCCACGCTCACGATCATTCGCACCGCTGGCGAGGAACCGATTGTCTACGAGTTCCCGGAAATCTCGCTGATGACGGTCAAGGAAGCGTTTGCGCAGCAAGACGCCTCCCTAAACTCGACGCTCGACTTTAAGTGTCGGTACATGCTGCGGGATGGTAACTGCCTGGGTGACATTCAATGAGCGCGCTACAGCTAACTGATAAGCAGATCGACGAGCTGCGCGCCAAGCATGGGCGGGTGTATGCCGTCGATTTTACCGCTGACGGCGAGGTGGTCACGTTCGTGATGCGCGCGCCGGTCTTCAGCCGCACCGATGCCAAGGTCGACGAGTTCTGCAAGATCTGGCCAGCGATGGCGAGCGCGAGCATTCCAAGTGCCGCGCCTGAACTTATGGCGCTGGTCGTGCATCCAGAGCCAGCGATTGCTCAGAAGCACATGGCGGACTACCCGACCGACATCTATGACCTTGCAACGGGATTCACGGAGCTGTCAGGGCTGAGCGACTTTGCCGAAGACGCGGCAGCCGTGAGCCCAGAGCAACGCGCCAAGTACGGCAAGCGAGTCTTTGGCTTCTCGATTGGCGGCGGCTTGTTTGCGGCGCGCGCGATGAGCAAACCGGAGTACAGCAAATTTGCAGACGACTGCGGCGGCAAGCCACATCGGCCCACCGCTGCGGCGCTGCTGACCGTGGCGTGGAACTGCGTGCTTGAGCCACTGACTGACAGCAAAAAGCCAGTTTTCGAGGCAGCAATGCAGGCGCACCCATGGGCGGCACTCAAGATTGGGTCGGCGCTGTTTGACGCGACCAGTACCGAGGCCACGGTCCGCGCAAAAAAATAGACGACCTCCTCGACGCGGCGCAGCGCGAGAGCAAGCAAGGGGTCGTCAAGTCCGCTGGTGAGTTACTAGCTGCGCTGTTTCACTCGCCAAATTCACGCAAGGGCCTTGCTGGCGGCGTGTACCTTGCCGCGCAGCTGGAGCGCCAAAATGCGCTACTTGAGGCTATCCTGAAGGCCACTCTTAGGAGACCGATTTAGTGGACGCGCTACACTTTGTCTACTCGCTGGATGTGCGCGCCGCTACCGGTCCGGCTGGCGAGCTTGCGCGCAGTCTGGGCGCGCTAAACAAGGCGCTTGGCACGTCGCAAAAGATGCTTGCCGCCCTGGAGTCAAACCCAGGCGGCGGCATGGGCAAAGCGGCGAAGGCAGCTGAGGCCGCAGCGTCATCCGTTGGCAAGTTCGCGGCATCGTCTCAGCGCGCGGCCACCGCGTCATCTAGCAGCGGGCGCAAGATCGCGGACGAATGGCAGCGCATGGCCGAGCGCGCGGAGAAGGCAGAGCAGCGAAAGACTGCGGCAGTGGAGCGCGAAGGCGCGCGCCAACTAGCATCAGCGGAGCGTTTAGCAGCTAGGCGGTCAGCAGCAGAGGAGCGCGCATCATCCAAGCGCATCGCCGCCATGGAGCGCGAGTCGGCACGCCAGCAAGCACAAGACAAGCGCGACGAGGACCGCACCGCGCGCAAAGTCGAGCGCATGGCTCAGCGCATTGAGCGCGTAAACAAGCAGGCCGAAAACCAAAGCCTGCGGCGTCAGTACGGCGGCGCGCAGTCATTCCGCGAGCTCCTAACCAACACTGCCGAGAGTCGCGCGGGCGGCATCCGATCCTCGATTGCATCCGGCATCATAGGCGGGCCGTCTGCGCTAGCACTTGGCGCAGCAAGCGCGGTTGGCAGCGGCGTTTCTTGGGTTGCAAGCGCGGCCTATGACTTTGGCAAGATGGCGGTCAATGCGCAGGCGATGCGAGAGTCAAGCGTCGAGGGTTTCAAGGCGATTTACGGCACAGCCGAGATCGGCAACCAGCTTTTCGACGCAGCCCGAACCGCTGCCAAGCAAACCAAGTTCGACACCGCTGATGTGGTGCGCGATTACAACACGATCGCAGCGGCGGGCTTTCGCGCGGACCAAATCCAGCGCATTTACTGGACTAGCGCCGACATCGGAAGCGCACGCGGCACCGGCAAGCAACAGCAGTATTTGACCGCACTGGCCAAGATCAACGCAAGCCCCCAAGCGGCGTTTGGTGCTGTCCAACAAGCAGCGCTTGCAGGACCCGGCATCGGCAACGTCTTCGATGAGCTTGGATCGCGGCTCGGCCTAAAGCAGACGCTAACCCGCAAGGGCTGGATGCAAAAGTTCCGCTCCGGCGAGATCTCCGGCTCGATGGCGCTTGAATCCGTCATCGGCGCAACGAATAAGCTCTACAATAAGGGCACCGGCGAAGCTGGCGAGTATGCGCGCGGGCAGGGCGATAAGTCGTGGTCCGGCGTGCTCTCGAATATCAAGAATGGTCTTTCGGACGTGCTCAATATGAAGCTGCCCGAAGACCACGCGATGAACAAGTTTAAAACGATCTTGCAGACCATCGGGTCAACAGGCGGACTTTTTGACGAAAACAGCCCACTTGGCAAGCGATTCTCAACGCTGGTCGGCAAGCTGATGGAAGATGTCTTCATGCCTTTTGGCGGCATCGGAGACCAAGCCGGTACCGTCATTGAAAAGCTGCTAGGCGCTGCGGAAAAAATGGAAGTGAAGTTCCGCGCCGTCATGGAAGATATCAGCAAGGGCATCAACGAAGCCTTTAGCGATACCGGCGCGGGCATCTATCAGCTGGCCGCTAAGATCGGCTTTGCGCTGGGCGGCGGCATCCTGAAAGGCGTCATGTCGGAGTTGCCCGGCTCGCGGTACTCTGCAGCAGTCCAAGGCAGTGCGGGCGCAGCGTGGGGAAACTTGCTGACCGATACCGTTGGCCAGCTTGGACCAAGTGCCGACGAGATGAGTCTAGGCGTGCGGCCCGTCGGCGAGTTCGCAAGCGGCGGCATAATCCCCGGCGCATACGGCAGCCCCCAGCTTGCGATCATGCACGGCGGCGAAGTGGTGCCCGGCCTAAACGGCGAACACATGGCCACGGCACAAGCTGCATACGGCAGCGGAGGCGGCGTCAATAACGTGTTCAACTTCCACGGCATCGGCACTCACGATGAAGTCGAGGCGATCGTGATACGCGCTTTCAATATGTCCGTGCGCAGTCCATCGGCGGCGACAACCCCATGAACTATATCGACAACCCCAGGCCATACGACGAGATCAAGATCGCAGGGAAGCGGCTGCCCGGCGAAGTGTCCTATGGTGAGGTCAAGCGCGAGCTGTCCAAGAAGCACAAGCGCGGAAGCGGCAACGATGGCGCGGAGCCTACTTATGGCGGGCTCAAGCCTACGTCGCTGACCATCAAGTGCGTACTGCACACGGCGGAGGATGAGGAGGAGTGGATCAAGCTCTCGCCGCTGATGATGAGCATTTCGCACCCCGAGCGACGCAACCAGGTCTCGATTGAGAATCCCCAGCTAGCGCGCATGGGCATCACGAGATGCGCGGTCCATGCCATCAGCGAGACGCAGCCCAAAGGCAAGCCGCTGGAAGTCTCGATCTCGATTGACTCGGTGGCGGTGAAGACCGGCGCGACGCACAAGCCAAAGCAGACCATCACGGGCGGCAGCCTGCCGTTTACGCTGTTTCCGGGTAGCCCATTTTCGCGCACTACGGGACTGCCAACAGCCGCAGCGCTACGGGCGCGCACATTGACCGCGCTACAGCAAAACCGGCTCGACAACGGGATTCCGATCGACATCAGCCGCGACCCTTCAGACTTTCCCGGCGCTGTGCAGGATAAGCAGCTTGGCGCAAGCACGACCCCGACATTGACCAACCTCAGCACGATCATCTTTGGTGGCTAATGGCCGACGCAAGCGTAGCCGGTAGCGCAGTCGTAAACGGGCGGCTGCTACTCAAGAGGCGCGGCAATTGGACGCTGTACGCCTACGACCTAGCGGGCGATGCGCCCCCAAGTGGCCAAGTCGCGTGCGAATGGCTCGGGACGCAGCTGCTAGGCCATGTGCTGCGCAGCGGGCTAGCCGATGGCGCGGTGGATGCCGTGATCACAGGCGGGCGCACGGAGCACAGCAAGCGCCTATCAGCGGCCATGTACGACTATCAGATCCCCGTGGCGATCGTGCTGCAGGGCATCCTATCGGAGCAAGGCGAGCAAGGCAGTGCGACCATTGATACCGCGCTGCTCCGGCGCACGCTGGCGCGCTATAACAAGGTCGCTGGCACGCTTGGGCAGCAGCTTGACCAGCTAGCCGATGCGCTGGGCGTGGTTTGGCGAATCCTGCTAGACGGCTCCGTGTGGCTGGGCGTCGATACCTATGCAACGGCTGGCCCGTTTGAGCATGTGCTATCAGCCGAGTGGAGGCCGGGGTCGTCGCGGTTGCTAATCGAGCCGGACGCGATAGGGCTGTTTCCAGGCCAAAGCTACAGCGGGCCGCAAGGTTACACGGGCGCGGCGTTCGCGGTGCGCGTCTCGGACATTGCGTATTGCATCGGGCCCGAGAAGACCACCGCGACGGCCTACGCGCTCGATGCGCGCGCCGACGGCGAATCCGGGATCTCTGGCGCACTGCGGGCGGTCGTACGCGAGGAAACCGCGCACATGCGCTATTCCAAGCCCCATGCAGGCAAGGTGCTGCTGCAGCGCCCGGATGGAACGCTTGATGTGAAGCTGGATGACCCGGACTTCGCAGACCTCACGAGCGTACAGGCGCGCGTTCCGGTAGCTGGTTCCAAGCTCACGGTGCCAGATGGCGCGCGGTGCATCGTCGAGTTCGAGGACGGCAACCACAATCTTGCGGTGGTCACGTCGTATGCCGTCGGCAATGCGCAGTACGCGGTCGCACTGAAGGGCGGGCGGGTGGATGTGGGCACGCTGGTCTTTACGGCCGTGGCGAACGGCGTGATCACTGGCACGCTGACGCCACCGACCGGAATGGGGCCGGTGCAAAACTTTGCGCTAGGCGTCCCTATCACGCTGGTCGGCAAGATTGCAGACGGCTCCCCTGATATCTCGCTGCCGTCCGCCCCGACGTAGCCCCGTATACTTTCAGCATGGACGGGAACGACACAAGCACCTTTGCGGGGCCTGGGTATACGCCCGACCTCGACACGCTCGGCAGGGTGCTAAGTGCCGACGAAGCGATCATACAAGACATGCTGCGGGCCATCACGGAGCAGCCCGGCGTTTTGTTTTGGGCACCGCGCGCGACGTTCAATATTTCCAGCGTGCTGCAAGCGGGCATGACCGATGCCGATATCTCGTCGCTTGAGGCGATTATCGCCACGCTGTTTGAGGACGACCCCCGTTACGAGTCCTTTTCGGCAAAAGCAACGCTCTCGGCTGGGACTCTCACAGTGGTTATGTCGGCAGTCACGATCGCAGGCCAGACCATAACGCTCAAAGTTACAGAAAACGGCACCGGCTTGGAATACGAGAGGCTTACCTAGTGGCTGCAGTTTTTGCTGATCTGATTACTGAAGTTACCGAGGCCCAGTATTGGACCCAGCTAACCGCGCGCTATGACTCGGCGAGCCCGCCGGTACCGTGGCGCACTTGGTCGCTTCGTAACGCGTATTTGACAGATTCTCGCATGCTCACGCAGGCATGCTCTGAGTTGCGCAGCGTGGTCGCCTACTCTACGTCCGGCATGTTCCTCGAGTACGGCGAAGGCAAAGCGCTGGAACTATTCGCGCGCTCGCAGTACCAGGTCACACCTAGCGGCTCAGTGTCTGCCCGTGGCCGCTTCTTGATCACTGCAGCAGCTGGCGCACCAGCTCAGACTTTCGCGCTCGGCCAAGTCACCGCGGGCACGCCGGGCGCATTCTCGGCACTATCCCAGCTGTACAGCAACGTCGAGACCGGGGCCATCGAGACCGGCGGCACGCTGATGTTAGACTTTGAGGCGCAGGTCGCTGGAGATGGCGCAAATCTGCCCGTAGGCGCACCGCTGGACTTAAAGACTAGCTTTGCGGGCCTCACGATTACCTGCCCGGCGTCCGGCCCGGCAACGCGCATCGGCACCGGTAACTCCTCGCTGCTGTGGTACTGCAAAGACAGCGGCGTGACGGTGCAAATCGTAAACAACGGCGCCAGCTTGCCGCTGATTGTCAATGCTAACCTTGGCAGCAAGGTTTGTACCGTCCAGCTAGAGACCAACGGCGGCGGCACGGCTATCAGCACAGCCGAGCAAGTGCGCAAGGCAGTTAAGGCCGCGCTACCCATCGGCGCGCTGGCTATCGGCCAATTCATCATCGAGTGCAAGAACGGCGGCGACGGCACCGGCACGGTCGCAATCACGTCGAGCCCCGTAGCGCTTCCATTTGCAGGCACCTGGCTAGAGCGCGCTGGCGCTCCGCCGCAGACCGAGACGCAGATCAAGGCGCTGTGCGCTACCCGGTGGGATACGCTCGGCGGCGGCGCTGGCGATGGCGCACCCCCAAGCGATTCAAGCACGCAAAGCGCTCTTGAGTACTGGGGCCGTCAGATCCCAGCTGGTTACGCAGCGTCACCGGTCGACAAGTTCAAAGCCTACAGCAACTTGGACCCTGCAACGGGCCTTGTAAGCGGCGGCGTAGTCGCGGTTTACATCGCAGGCATTGCCGGGCCGCTGGGCGCTGCAGATGTCGCAGCAGTGGCCGCAAACTTTGAGAAGCCCCAGAAATACAGCTACGGCTGTCGGCTCGATGTGCGCAGCGCTGTGTTTTTCCCCGTCGCAGTTACTGGCACCATCTACTACCGGCTATCCTCTGGGCGCTCTCGTGAGCAGATACAGACCTCAGTGGCCGCTGCCATTGCTGCCTATCAGCGCACGATTGACATCGGCGAAGTGCCCTACCCGACCGAGATCACCAGTCGCATGCACGCGGCGGACTTTGACGCGATCCGCAATATTGACTTGCTGACGCCTCCGACGCCGCCCGCTGTAACCTACAAAGACATCGCGGTCTTAGACATCGCTAGCATGCTGTATGTGGGCGTATGAGCGGGCGCATTGCCAACCGCATGCTTCAGATCGTGCCCAGCTGGCTACGGGCGCCGATGGGGTGGTCTTTCTTCGGCTCCATGGTGGCCGAGATGGATTCGGTCGCACAAGACGCAGCAGACGGCGCGGCGGCATCGCTCATTATCAGCTGCAACGAGGACGTGCTTGATCATCACGCGATCAACAGCAACGACCGCAAGTCCTCGGTCGAGTCCTATCCGCAGTTGCGCAAGTACCTGCTGACGCGCTGGGACCGGAAAAAGGAAGCTGGCACCGAGGACGGTCTATCTTTCCAACTCGCGCGCATCGGCTACCCGGCGCATGAACTGGTCTGCGAGCGCGACTTGCGCGAACTCGGCTACACGGGCGCGTTTGGCGGGAACGTCGGCTATGCATTCCTGGTCATCCGCCCACCGAACCGATGGAGCAATCCAGAACTGTGGGACGGCGGCGGCAGCTGGGGCGGCGGTGGGATGTGGGGCGCTTCCATTACGGCGGAAGGGCTGGCCGAGCTTAGCGACACGCTGCAGCGCTGGAAGCCCGCCGGGGTCACGTTTCGCTTTGTCATCTTCGATCTCGATGGCCTGACCGCATGGGATGCGCTCGGGTTTCACGGCAGCTATCTAAGCGTGCCGCTGTTTGAGCCCTGGGAAGAACTTACCGGCGGGCCATTCGCCCCGTCGTACAACACGGACTATTTGACGCCTTGAGGGATGCAATGAAGCGAAGCACGATTTATGCCCTGATTCTCTGCGCTGTAGTTGCCGCGGCCTGCGGTGGCTCCGATGCCGACGCAGCACTTGCTGACCAGCAGCAGTACTCAACTGCTGCCGCGACCGCAGAAACCATTAACGGCGTGGCCGATCCGCTTACATCGACCGCACTGCTGGCCCGCGATGGAAAATTCATCACTGCCGACACCAACGGTGCAGGAAGTTCGCCAGTGAATCCAGGCATTAAGGCTGCGTTTGATATGATTCGCGGGCTGCGGTGCGCTATTTTTGGAAATTGCGCTGGTGTCAATCAGCGCACGGTCAAGTCCCTGCA
>OFQX01000442.1_pt1 | contig 12936 bp, 21 predicted proteins | sample 1542951 | NCBI WGS metagenome assembly OFQX01 (sample SAMN07774215, study PRJEB24372) | wastewater metagenome | isolation source: WWTP Novara (Effluent) | place: Italy: Novara | collected 2015-12
CGCAGACGGACATCCCCGCCGACGTGCTCGCGCGGGTCGCGGTGGTGCCGTGATGGGCGCAGACGATCCGATGAAGTGGGCTCGCGACAACCGCGCCGACGTGGCCCGCTACGCGCGACGCATCGGTGCGATCACAGCGCGTGCGCGCGACGTGTGCCTCCCCGGCGTTCCGCTCGCGATGGTGTTCTCGTTCTTCGCCAACAACGGGCTCGACGAAAATACCACCGGCTGGATCAGCGGTTCCGAGAGCGAGCGCGCGGAGGCTCTGGCGAAGGGGCGCAAGCCACTCGGCGGCAACCCTCGCGAGGGCTACGGCAACGTCGACTCCGACGACCTCCACGAACTCGGACCCGGCGGGGTCGAAGGCAACCGATGCCCCGCCGAGGTCGCAACGGGCGACTGCCCGTGGGTGACGCTCGCGCGGTCAAGCGAGGTCGCGAAGATCCTCGGACGCCCCGGCGTCGAAGGTCGCGCGTGGTACGGCGCGCATGACGATCAGGTCGCCATCGCGTGCGCGAACATCGCCAGACACTCGCGGCAGATGCGCGCGAAGATCGACCCGCGTCTCGTGTGGGCCGACGAGAAGCCGTGGACGCTGTGGCGCTTCAACCTCGCGCGGATGTCGTGGAGCGCTGGAACGGGCGGTGCCTCGCGGCACATCGCGCGGTACGCCGACGCTCTCGCGGCGACTCCCGAACCGCTGCGGTGGGGCGCTCTCGTACGCCTCGCAAGCACGTACGACGGCGACGGGCGCAAGCACCAACGACCGGCGTACACCGTCAACCGCGCTGAGCAAATGAGCGCCTGCGCGCGTCTCTCGGTGGACGTGACGGGCGAGAGTGAGACCGCCGCGACGTTCCTCGCCGACGGCCTCGACGCCGACCGCGACGCCGTCTACGCCGCCCTCGTCCGCGCGAGCACGTAACACCCTCGCGCGGCGCGCGTACTCCGCGCATGAGCATCCACCCCGCCCACGCCATCCCCTTCAACGATCTCGTCGCACAACTCACCGCCGCCGTTCGCGACGGCCACGTCTCGGAGCGTCGTCACCCCGACCGCCCCGACCTCGCGCTGTACTGCTACACGAACCGATGCGTCTACGAGAACGCATGGACGCCCGTCATCGAAGCGGCGCGCGGCCTCGTGATCGACCACGGGACGCGCTGCGTCGTCGCAACGCCGTTTCCGAAGTTCTTCAACCACGGCGAGCGCACCGCGGCGATGCCCGATGAACCGTTCGAGGTGTTCGACAAACTCGACGGCTCCCTCGGCGTCGTGTTCTTCGACGACGTGGCGTCAACGTGGCGCGTCGCCACGAAGGGGTCGTTCACGTCGACGCAGGCGCAGTGGGCGGCGGCGCACCTCGCAACGCTCAACACGTCGTCGCTGACCCGCGGCGCGACGTACTGCTTCGAGATCGTGTACACCGCGAACCGGATCGTCGTGCGCTACCCGTGGGAGGGGCTGGCGCTTCTCGCGGTCTACGGCCCCGATGGGCGCGAGTGGCCGACGCAAAACGTGATCGTCGCCGCCGCGCGCCTCGGTTCGCTCGTGGTCGCCGCGTACGAGTACGACTCCCTCGATGCGATGGTTCTCGCCGCGCGCAGCTTCGCCGCCGACCGCGAGGGCTTCGTGGTGCGCTTCGCATCGGGCTACCGCCTCAAGGTGAAGGGCGACGAGTACCTCCGCGTTCACCGCCTCGTCTCGCGCGTAACGCCGCTCGCGCTGTGGGAGTCGATGGCCGCGGGTGACGACCTCGACGCGATCCGGCGCGAGATCCCCGAGGAGTTCTACGACGACTTCGACACGATCCGCGCAGCCCTCACCCGCCGCTTTGTCGACGTCGTGAGCGCCACCGAAGACGCGCACGCCGCACGATGCGACGCCTCGGATAAAGACGTGGGCCTCGCCCTCGCGAGCATCCCGCAGCCCGCGCGTCAGTTCATCTTCGCGCGTCGCAAGCACGGCCCGACGTGGCACGCGCTGCCGAAGTTCCGCACCGACGTGTGCCGCACGTTCCGCCCGACGGCCAACGTGCTCGCGGGGTACTCTCCGAGCGCTGCCATGCACCGCTTCGCCGACGACGCGTAACACCCGCCCGCCGCGCGCGTAGTGTCGGGCATGGCGAATCGCAAACACACTCCTCCCGCGCCGCCCGACGTCGGCGGCAACCCCCTCGCGCGACAGCGCATCATCGGCCACGGCCTGCGCGCGATCCGCGAGGATCTCGGCGCTCACCCGTGGGAACTCGCGGGCTGCACCTCCGCGCGATCCGCGCACGCCATCGAAGAGCGCGAGCACGGCAACGAAGCGCTCACGCCCGAAGAACTGCGCGAGCACCTCGCGGCCCTCGTGCTCCTCGCGACGAGGCCCCGATGATCCGCCGCGCCATCGCGTGCGCTCCGACGTGCGCGCTCATCGTCGTCTCTGGCCTGCTCACGGGCGCGTACGTCGCGGGCGTGTTCTGCGTCGGCGCAGCGGTCGTGTTCGTCGACCGCGTGGTGTCGCCATGACCGACCACGCCGCCATCATCAACGCGCACTGCGCGGGACTCTGCGCCATCGGCCTCTCGCGCGTCGCTGACATCGTGCAACGTCGCACCACGAACGACGGGAGCGACACGCGCGTCAACGACGGACTGCACCTCCTCCGCGGCGCTCTCGAATGCGCGCCGATGACCGCTCCGAGCGACACAGAGGTCGACATCGCGCGAGCGTTCGGCGCGATGACTGGACCGCTGACGACCGAACAGCGCGAGGCGTACGAACACGCGCGCTTCGCCGTGCTGAGGGCCTGCCGATGAATCAACGTCTCCTCGCTGCCGCGCGCACACTCGCCACCGCTCTCGCTGCGCCATTAAACGACCCCGAGAGCGTCGGCCCAAACGCCCGCGAGAACGTCACGGAGTTCGTGCGCATCGCACCGTATCCGCAGACGCCGCCCGAACCGCGGATGAACCGCGCGCAACGTCGCGCCGTCGCGAGGCGCCGATGACCGACCACCTCACCGCCGCCATCCTCGCCGCCGCTCGCCTCGACGACGCAGCCGCGGTCGCGCACCTCGCGGAGCACCTCGGCGCAGCGGGCTACGGCGCGCGGAAACTCCTGCGCGAGTTCCCCGTCACGCTCCCCGCGTTCCTCGCTGACCGCCCGTCGCTGCGCGCTTCGGTGGAGCGTTCGGCGGGCATCGCGTTCGATGACCAGCCGCGCGACGTCGCCGCGCGCGGAGCGACGCTCACCACGCTCGACGATGTGATCCCCAACGACATCGCGGAGTGGCACCCCTACGCCTCGCGCGAGGAGTACGACGCCGCGCTCGAGCGCGGGGCGGGCATCATCTCGGGCGCGATCGACGTGCCTCGTGAGCGTCGCATCGTCGCCGTCGCTCGCGCACGGGAGAGCATCGCCGCGGGCGACGTGACGGCAGCGGTCGGAGTGCTGCTCGACCACATGGAGGCGATGCTGTGACCATCTCCCTCGTCGTCGCCTACGACCTCGACGGCGTGATCGGCCGCAACGGCGCGTTGCCGTGGCACCTCCCCGACGACCTCAAGCGGTTCCGCGCGCTCACGGAAGGGCACGCGGTCATCACGGGTCGCAAGACCTACGAGAGCATCGGCGCCCCGCTCGACCACCGCGCCAACTTCGTGCTCACGCGGCGACGTGGCTATGACGCCTCGTGGGCGCGCGTCGTCTCGAACATCGACTACGCCATGCGCTTCGCTGCGACGATGGGCGACGTGTTCGTCATCGGCGGCGCCGAGGTCTACGCCGCTGCGCTCCCCTACGTGACGCGCGCGTACATCACCATCGTTCACACGCAGATCACGGGCGACAACCTCACGCGCTTCGCCTTCGACCTCTCGACGTGGAGCGTCGGCGATGTCGAGTACCACGCCGCGGACGAGCGCCACGCGCACGCCTTCACGACGATGACGGCGGTGCGTCTGTGAAGTCGCACACGACCGACGCGGGCGCCTGCGATCGTTGCGGCGTGGTCATCATTCGCACCATCGTCGCAGGCGACATCTACGTGCGATGCGGGCGCGTGCTGCGAGGTCGCGAGCCTTGCCGATGGGCTGCGCCATGATCCGTCGACGCCGCGCCCCACGCTTCAACCTCCGCGAGACCCCGCGACGACTCGGAACGTACCTCGTGGTCGACCGCTGCAAGGTCTGCCGCGCCGACGTCCCGCACCGCTTCGTCGCGGCCATCTTCCCAGAACACACGTTCCACACCGACTACCTCGCGACGTGGTGGGAGTGCGCCTGTCGCGCGCAGCGGTGGCGACTCACGAAGAACGCGAGGCGCCCATGAGCCACACGCACCGCTCCCCACTCCGCAGCGGCATCGCTCGCACGCTGCGCTACGCCCCTCGCAGCGCCCGCGCGGAGCTCGGCCGCGTCACCGCCCGTCGCGTTCGTCGGGCGACGCGCACGGCCCTCTGCCGCGTCGCGGCGGGCGTGGACGTCGAGGGCGTTGCGTGGCCCCTCGCTCGCGAGGTCTGCGACGCGTGGTCGTTTGACTAGACGCGTCCGTTGCGGCATCGTCGTCTCAAGGCGAACCGAGACGTAACAGCGGAGAGGGCAGACACGGATCTCCCGCCGCGGCCGATCGATGATCGGAGGCGAGACCGCGCACCCGTCGAAGTACCGGGCGCGCGACACCATCGTCACCGCGAAGAGCACGTACACCGCACGCGAGAGGTGGGAGGCCGACGCGAAGCGCATCGCCGCGCTGGAAGCGCTCGGCTATTGGGTGCTCGTGGTGTGGCAGAGCGACGGCTACGCGAAGGGCGCGGCGGCGCTGTGGGAGATCCTTCGCGCGCAGGATGGTTGACGCCCCGCCCGCACCACATCGGCGCGCATCGGTTCAACCCCCGTGGGGGACTCGGACCGTACCACGTCGGCGCGCATAGTGGCGCTCCACTGCGTCGCGTGCTACCCCTCGCCCGTGCTCGACGAAACGCGCATCACCTACGCCGATGAACCGGCCCTCACGCCCGATGGCGTCGAGACCATCGCGCGCTGCTCCGTCTGCGGCGCCCCCTACGTCCCCAAGCACAGCAAGCACACGTCCTGCTCCCCGCGATGCTCCGCGACAGCGAAGCAGCGGACGGAGGCCGCGCGTGCTCGCGTCGAGCGCGGGTACGTGCGCAACGCATCCTACCGCCTCGCGCGTCGGGCGTGGCGTCGCCTCGGCGTCGACCCTGCGACCGTCGCGGCGCTCGACGCCCTGCGCGGCCGTGGCGCCGTCGATGGGTGGCGTGCCATCGCTGGACTGCCACCCGAGCATCGAGGGCGCACGGCGGAAGAGGTCGCTACTGCGCCGACAACGCCCAATGCCCCGCGTTGCCCGTGGCGCGCCACTGTCGGACCGCAGCCGTCGCACCTCCGCGCCGCGGGGATGGAGTTGCACTTCTCGCCGCGTCTCAGCGCGCGAGGCCGCGACGCAGAAGAGAGCGTCCGTCGTCACCTCCACGGGATGCTCTCGCTCCTCGTTGCCCGTGCGCATGACCGCAACACCCCGGCGTGGTCGCTGGTCCCGATGCGCGGTGAGGCATGGGGCGTCGTGCTCTACGATCCCGCCGACGTCGAGCGCCTGCGCGGCACGTCGCACGCAGTCACCGTCGGCGCGTGTCGGACGACACTCACCATCGGCCCCGCGGTCGTCAGACTGCGCGCGCCTGCGACGCTCACTCCGAGGCGCTACACCGTCATCCTCGATGCTGTGACGCCCGTGGTGCAGTCGACGATGGGGCGCACGCGCGCGGTCACGCAACCCACCGCCACGACGGTGCTCGGCGCCGTGTCGCTCGCGCTGCAAGTCGCTGGCGTCGCACCCCGCGGACGCATCCACGTCGAGAGCGTGGCGTGTGAGACGATGCCCGAGCGCGTGCGCCTCGGCGGTCATCTCGGCGCGTCTGGCTGCATCGTCGGATGGGTCGGTCGCCTCACGATCACATGCAACGCGACCGCGGCGTGGGCGCTCCTCGTCGCCGCGCAGGTGGGCTACGGCGGCAAGTGCGCGTACGGCCTCGGCCGCGTGCGCGTGGCGGTGTCGTCGTGAGGGCTACGCGCATCGTCTGGGAGGGCGCAGGATCGCACCTACCGCGCGACGGAGAAGGCGTCCCGATCCCTACGCGCAAGGGCCTCGCGCCGACGTGCGCCATGTGTGGCGAAGCGGGGCCGCAGTGGTCGAACGAAGACGCGTTCAGCGACAACTTCCGCCCGCTGACGCACCTCGCGCAACTCTACCCGTACACCGTCGAGGGCTACCCTCTCTCGCTCTGCGCGGCGTGTGTGTGGTGCTCGCGTGCGCTTCGCCTCCGATGCGCCCCGTTCTTCGCGCGCCGCGACGGTGTGTGGTTCGTGCCGCGTCGCTCGTTACTCTCGGCGCTCCTCGATCCGCCTGAGCCGCCCTTCGTCGCGTGCGCTCCGCTCTACGGCGCAGACCACGGCGGTGAAGCGCATGGGTGGCGCGCGGTGTGGCAGGGTGAGCCCCCGTTACCCGCGGGTGTCGACGTGCTGACGCGACTCCAAGCGAAGCACGTCTGCGTGTACGCTGAGGTCGCCTACGACCGCGCGCGCTACCCGCTCCAGTGGGATGACCACACCCGCGTGATGGTCGACGTCGCTCTGTGGCGTGACCTCGCCGCGCGCCTCGGAGCGATGGCATCGGCGCTGCGCTCTGCGAGCGTCGGCGTCATGGACACACGCGAGGCGCTTGCGACACTGCGCGCCCCGTCGCGCGCTCCGACGACGGTGCATGCACGGTGGCCGTCGATGGTGCGCGGACTCGACAAGCACACGCGGTCGGCGTGGTGGCCGCTCATCGCAGACCTCATCCCGCTCCCCGACGCACCGCCGCGTCCCGAGAAGGGCGCCGCGAAGGGCGCCGTAGCGAAGGCGTCGCCCTCGCGTGCAGAGGTGCCTTCCGCGCCCGTCGTCGTCGCGACCGTCCAACCGCCCGCACCGATCCCTGCGGCGCCTCCCGCGCCTGCTACGCCCTCACCGCGCGTCGACCCGAAGCGCACCACCCAACTCACGCTGTTCTGACGGAGCCCCATGACGACCCTCGAAACTGGACCTCTCCCCTCACCCGAGCGCACTCGCGCGCTCACCATCGCGGACCTCGGCGCTCCCTCGTGGCAGACCAGCGTCACCCTCGTCGCGTACCTGCTGCGGTCGTTCGCCTCCCGCGTGCGCGCGACCACGAGCGACGACTACCGCACGGCCCAACTCCCGGAAGAACTCGCGACCGCGATCCGCGGCGAGCACCGCGACGGCATGTGGCCCGAGTCGTGGCTCGACCGCCTCTCCGAGCGGTGGGGCGTCTCCCTCGCAGGATGCGACGAGAGCCCCTATCCCCTCGCCGCGTGGCTCCCCGAAGGACGCGTCTCGTGGATCGTCGCGTGCCGAGTGATCCGCCGCGCAGACCTCGCCGCGCTCGCGTCGGAGTGGGGCTCGTTCCTCGCGACGTTCGCCACCGTCGCCGCGTCGGAGGATGACGCCGCCATCCTCGCGATCGACCTGCCGCCCGAGATCGGTGATCCGTGGCGCGCGCCCATCCCCGCGCACGCGATCCGCCCCGCGACGTGGGATGCGGTGTGGACGTTCACGTCGCCAGTGCATCACGGCGCCGACGAGAAAGACGGCAACGTCGCGCGCTTCCGCACGGAGCGTCGTTACTCCTCGCTCCTCGGACGCGCGGTCGACGTCCCTCTGTACAGCGGCAACGCGTGGCGCGGTCAGGTGCGCGACCTCGTGGCGCTCGACCTCTACGAGCGCGTGGGCCTCTCGCCCAACGAGGGCGCGACGGTGTGGGCTCACTCGCTCTTCTCGGGCGGGAGCATCGAGGCCGGGAGCGCGAGCAACGGGAGCAACGCCGCGATGCGCCGCGCCCTGCGCGACCTCATCCCGATCGTTGACCTCATGGGTGGCGTCTACGGCAACGAGCCGATGGACGGCGTGCTTCGCGGCTTCGACGCGCTCCCCGTCTGCCGCGAGACCGCCGACGTGCTCGCGCACCGCCTCGTGCCCGACGTGGCCGCGCGGGGAGTCGATGCGATCCGCGCGTGGTCGGAGCGCCTCCCGTGGTGCGAAGACCTCTACGAGACGCGGCAGTTGGTGCGACACGCGCACCGTGACATCGAGGGCGAAGGCGGGCAGATGATCGTCCGCACGCAGGTGATCCGCGCGGGCGTCCAGTGGTCGCACTCGATCGCGCTCGCGACGAAGGATCGTCTCCTCTCGCCGCTCACCGTCTCGGCCCTCGCTCACGCGGTCGACCTCTTCGTGCGGTCGGGCGCCGTGGGAGCTGGCAACGCGCGCGGCCTCGGCGGATTCGCTACCGACGGTTACGGTCACATCGGCGACCCGCAGCCCTACCGCGACCACATCGCTGCGCACGCAGACGAGATCCGCGAAGTACTCCGCGGCGTGCGTGCGGTCGGCCCGTCGAAGCCCGCGCCCGAGGCGAAGCCCGAGAAGCCCGAGAAGGGTGCGAAGGGGCGCAAGGGTCCGAAGCCCATCGTCACGCCTGCGACCGGGAGCGCCGATGACATCGACTTCGGGGCCGCGACGTGACGCTCCCCGTCGAGACCGCCGCGCCTCCGTGGATCGGTGAGGCGCGCGCCGCGTGGCTCCCTCGCGATGACCGCGTGGAACCGCTGCGTGTGACCGCGTGGATGCGCTCCCCGACGGCGTTCGCTCGCGACGATGGGCTGCGCCTCGACGGCGCGCTGACGTGGGTTGTCGTCGCGATGGTCACAGGTGCGCCGCCGCCCGAGGCGTTCGCGGGCGTGCGCAAGGGGGAGTACGTCGACCTCCCCGTCCCGATCGCGGACGAGGTGATCGCGGGTTGGCGCATCGCGCAGTGCTCGGACGCCGTGCTCGCGCCCGTCGCCGTCGAGGTGGTGCGCCGCCGTCGAAAGAAGCCTCACCCCGAGGCGATGGCGCTCGCGAAGGTGCAGACCACAGGAGGACCGTGGAAGGCGCTCGACATCCCCGTCGCCGCGTGGGCGTCGCCCGTGCTGACGTGGTACCTGCGCGGCGACCGTGAGCGACTGGAGGCGCTACTGCGTGAGACGCACGCGCTCGGCCGCGGGCGTAGCGGGGGGCTCGGACAGGTCGATGCGTGGAGCGTCGACCACGACGAGAGCGCGACGACGCGATGGCGTGAGCGCCCGCTCCCGATCGCGACGCCCGCGGACGCTCGCGCGTACCCTGGCCGCACGGTGCGAGAGATCCGCGTGCGGGCGCCGTTCTGGCATCCCACCACGCGCACACTCGCGGCGTGCCCGGTGATCGCGTGAGACCGCAGGACCGCGCGCGCTACCTCATGCACTCGCGCACCCGCGGGCACCTCGCGAGGGTGGAGCGAGCGCGGTCAATCCTTCGCACCGCCGTCGAGATCGCGGGTGGTGTCGAGGCCGTGGCGGTGTTCACGTCGTGGGGTTCGGACAGCGTGCCTCTCTGCGACCTCGCGCTCGACACGCTTGGACCCGTGACGATGGTGCATATGGCGAGTGCGTACGAGATGCCGGGCGGGGACCACGTCGTCGATCACTTCGCTGCGCGCGGTCGCGTTGTCGACATTCCGCCATCGCGCACGCTCGACGAGACTGTTGCATGGCTGCATGACATTGGCCTCGGATGTGATCGAGAGAGCGAGTCCGCGAAGAAGGTCACCAACCGCGCGAAGGGCGACAAGGGCACGCGATGGGCGATGGACAACGGCGTCGCGGTGCAAGTGCTAGGGATGCGCGCCGACGAGACGAACGCGCGTCGCGCGCTCTTCGCTGCTCGCGGTCCCGTGTACCGCTCGCGCGGCCTCACCATCGCGTGCCCGCTCGCGTCATGGTCAACAGTCGACGTGTGGGCCTACGCCGTGTCGCGTGGTCTGCCGTGGCATCCGTTGTACGACTGCGAGGGGTTGGGGTTCACGCGGGAGAACCTCTCGAACATCGGATGGCTGACAACGCACGGGGTCACGTCGGGGCGCATCGCGTGGTTGCGTCGGTACTACCCCGACCTCCACGCGCGCATCATCGAGGAGTGGCCGCACCTTCGCGGTCTCGGGTGACGCCTCGAAGTTGACGCCTCGCCCGCCGTCGTGCATCGTCCGCGCGACGACTCGTCATCGTCGTTCGTCACTCCCACCGAAACGCCGCGTCGACCTTCACGGGTTGGCGCGGCGTTTCGGTTTGTGGCTATAGTGACGCGGCCCGTTCGTCCAAGCGATTAGATTAGGACACCCGACGTCAGCGGGAGATGGTTGGAGGCACACCGCCACGGGCCACTACGACGCCTCGGGGGCGGGCGTTTCGGTTGGCGGGCTACGGCACGAAGCGACGACACCACGAGCACACGCGCTCGGGAGTCCACCGCGGGCACTCCACCCACGCGAACGTCATCGGTCGTCCTCGTCGCTGCGATCGGTCTCGCGTCGCAGGTCTCTCGCGTGCGCCTCAATGGCTACGCCCGAGACGACGCGCGGCCCCGTCAGTCTGTAGCGTCGATGCCCGCCACGGGTGCCGGTGTGCGGTCGCCGCGGTCGCTTCGCTCTGGTCATCGTCGTCACCTCTCCGCGCTCTCCGCGCCCGTCGTCTCTACGTTGCCCGTCCGCGTCTGTTACCCCTGCGCGCCTCCGTAGCGCCCGCAGTCGACCCGCGGGCTACGTCGCCTCGCCCGAGGCGCGGGATGGCGCTACGGGGCCTCACGGATGAGCGTCGCGGCCCATCGGTCGCACCACGCCTGCGCGGCGAGGATGTCCACGAAGTCGCGCAGGATCGTCGTGCCGTCGTGCGCTACCTCCGCGCGCACCGATCCCGTCGCACCGCGCAGGTCGACGCCGTTGAGGATCTCCCTCACGCGCAAGATCGCACCGCGCTCGCGACGCCAGAGGCCGAAGCCTGCGCGCGCCCATGCCGTCGTGGTGCTCACGACACCGCCTCGACGGCGAGCGCGGGTCGTTGCGGCGTCACTTCGCCGCTCCGTTCAACCGCCCCGCGAGGCGTCGCAGGAACGCAACCTGCGTCGCGCTGATCTCGTCGAGGTGCGGCCCCATGATCCACAGCGCCGCCTTCGCCGCGCGACCTTGCGCAGCGTCAGCGAGCGCCACGAGTTCATCGCTCTCGGCGGCGGTCGCAGCGTCGCCCCTCTTGCGGAGCGTGCGTGCGCGGGCGACGTCGCGCGGCGGGTTGACGTACTCGCGCAGGTCATCGACCGCTGCGCGGAGGTTCGCGGGGATCGGCGGGCGCTTCACGGCGTCTCCGCGAACCACAGCGTCAGCGTGGCCCCGTCGTCGCTGTCCGCGCGGTCGACGATGGTGCGCCTGTCGTAGACGTCGCCGATGCGCGGCGCGTCGTCGGGGTCGTGCGTGACCGGGAGCGTGATGGTGTCGGTCACGGCGTCGCCTTCGTGGCGGTGGGCGCAGAGGTTCATGTCACAGCCAACCGTCAAACGCGCCGCGCACTTCGACGGACTCGCTCCCGTCGTACTCGTTGATGCGAACGACGTCGCCGTCACCGACAGTCTCGACTTTGAGGTCGTCGAGGCCGCCGAAGTACGGGAGCGACGCGTCGCCGAACTTCTCACGCCAGTCGTCGATGAAGCGACGGATCACGGGGTCGGTCTGACCGTTGTACTGAGCATCGCTCTTGTCGATGTGATCGACTGGATGCAGTGCGCCGCCGCCTTCGAGAACCTCGACGAATGGTGCGTACTCCAGCATGAACCGCTTTTGCTCGGCGGTGTCGCCGCCCCACGAAACCCACCCCGCGCCGTAACCGGGGCTGTACAGGATTTTCCTCATGCTCGAACTACGCTCCCCGCGCGTTGTTGTTACCGTCCGCGATGACCCACCGCGTGTGCGTGCGCCACGCCTCGACGCTCTCGCCCGCGTGCGCCGCGCACGACATCGCAGCGTGCTCGACGTCGCCGCCCTCCATGAGCACCGCAGCGCCGTACGCCGCGCTCGCCTTCTCGCTCCTCGTCGCGACGCTCACCGCCGCAGCTTCCACCGCGACGTCGTGCCACTCGGCCGCGGTCGTCGCCGTCGCTGCGATCCTCGCCGCGCAGGGGAGGAGCACCCCGCGCAGGAGCCGCGCGACGGCGTAGCGCACGAGCGCGGGCGTGTCGTCGCCCTTCGCGCGGAGCAGCCCATCGCGAGCGTGCGCGAGTTCCGCGGTCGCCTCTGCGACGCGCGCCTCCCACTGCGCGACGGCGTTCGCCGCGGGCGTGTCGTCGCCGCACGTCTCGCAGCGGGCGCCCGTGCAACCGTGGGGCGGCGCGGACTCGCGGCGGGCGGTGGCGTCGGGCGTGCGCAGCGGCACGTCGCCCGAGCCGGCGCAGTCGGGGCACGCGCGCAGGTCGCCCGCGTCGGGGTCCCCTGCGTAGTTCCATACCTCGCCCGAGCCTTCGCAGCGGGCGCACGTCACGAGCGGCGTGGTCATTCGTCGTCTCCCTTCGTCGCAGTCGTCACGGTCGCCACCTCGCGCAGCGTCGACGCGGGCTTCGGCGGGCGCTTGCCCATGAGGTCGCGCTTGATGCGCGCGAGGTCGTCGGGGTCGATGCTCTCGTGTCCGTAGTCGTCGTTCCGTCGGCCCGTATCGAGGCGGTACGCCTCCGAGCGATTCCACCGCGCGAGATGAACGAGCACAGGACCGACGCGGAGCACGGCGAGCATCTCGGGGTCACGCCCACGCGCGTTGACGCTGGTCACCATCACCTTGTCGCCGAACGCGATGGGCACGGAGCGCCGCTCCGCGCTCGTGACGTACGCCGCCCCGCGCTCGATGATCTGCGCGAGAGCGTCGCCACGACCGAACGTGCTCGCGTCGATCCGCAACCCCGCCGCGTCACACGCGGCCTTCGCCGCGATCAGCGCAGCGTGAGCCGCGCGCGCCTTCTCGATGTCGTCGTTCATGGTCGTC